>Ga0105047_10014640_pt1 | contig 12427 bp, 11 predicted proteins | sample MAT04_FD_78384 | JGI IMG/M metagenome (GOLD analysis project Ga0105047, IMG submission 78384) | Freshwater microbial communities from Lake Fryxell liftoff mats and glacier meltwater in Antarctica - MAT-04 (megahit assembly) | ecosystem: Environmental > Aquatic > Freshwater > Ice > Liftoff... | reverse complement strand
TCCGCGAGACAGCCGAGCGGGCGGAGGTGGGGAGGCAACGACCTCGGCGGTTCGTTTCCGCGCCGTGCGTGATCGGACCGCAGAGGTCCTTCGACTGCGTTCCGTCCCACCTGCGCCCGCACGGAACTCCGCTCAGCATGACACCCGTGGGTTTCCGTGCACCTTCTCAGGAAAGGACCGGAAACAACCGTGCGTGTTCTTCGAGCAGGTAGCGGTCAGTCATGCCGGAGAGGTAATCGCAGACCGTGCGGTGCAGGCCATCGCTGTCGAGCCGCTTGGACGTGGAATTGCCGAGCAGCGACGGCTTGGCGAGATACGCCTCGAAGACATCCTGGAGAAGCGCACACGCACGCTGGTTCGCTCCAGCCACGCTCGGGTGGTAGTAGAGATTCGCGTAGAGAAATTTTCGCAGGGCGCGGTTGGCTTGGAGGAGCGCGTCGCTGTAGCGGATGAGCGGGCGCGGCTGTCGGCGCACGTCGTCGGCGCTTTGGACTTTGGCTTCGGCGATGAGCCCGGCACTGGTCACGATCACGTCCTGGACCTGGCGGTCGATGATGCAGCGGATGACGTAGCTGCGGAGTTCGTTGCCCACGAGTTCGGGAAAATTCGAGCGCACTTCCTCGAAGCTGTGCTGCCAGGCAGCCTGTTCGCCCAGTTGCTCGGGGGTGATGAGATGGAAGTCCAGGCCGTCGTCGAGATCGTGGCTGTAGTAGGTGATTTCGTCGGCGAGATTTGCGATCTGCGCTTCGAGCGCTGGGCTGGAATACTTTTCCCCGCCTGACTTGGCGGCCAGGTCGTAAAACTTCGCGTGTTTTTGAAGTCCTTCCCGGACCTCCCACGAGAGATTGAGACCGGGAAAACGCGGATATTTTTGCTCGATGAGTTCGACGATGCGGAGGCTCTGGGCGTTGTGCTCGAAGCCGCCGTGGCCGCGCATCAGGCGATCCAGCGTCTCCTCACCGGAGTGGCCGAAAGGCGAGTGGCCGAGATCGTGCGCGAGCGCGATCGTCTCGGCGAGATCCTCATTTAGCCCGAGCGCGCGGGCGATCGTGCGGCTGATCGAGGCGACCTCGATGGTGTGCGTGAGCCGCGTCCGCAGGTGGTCGCCGGTGCCGTTGAGAAAGACCTGGGTCTTGTATTCGAGCCGCCGGAAGGCTCGTGAATGAATGATCCGCGCGCGGTCGCGCTCGTAGTCGGTGCGGTGCGGATGCGCCGGTTCGGGGTGCGCGCGTCCGGCCGAGTCGGCCGCTTTTTGCGCGTAAGCCGCGAGCGCTTGGTGCTCCCAGGCCTCCTTCTCAGCGCGCGTGCGGATCATGCGGCTTAATTGTTCCCATGGGGATTCTGGTTTTCACCTTTCTCCGCCAGCTCCCGCTCCAGCCGCCGGCGCTCGCGTCGGGCTTCCCCGCGCACCTTTGCCACATCGTAGAGCGCCAGCAGGACGGCGAGCAGCGTGAACCACGCGCACGCGGCCCAGTAGCCGAGAAAGACAAAGGGATGATCGTGCGGGTTCAGCAGCGGCCCGAGAAATGTCGACCCCGCGAACAGCAGCACCAGCGCTAGGAGGACGCTGTAAAACATCACCATCCGGCGCGCGCGATGATCACGAATGAGGCCCTTGCTGATTTGGATGATGAACTTCGGGTTGTTCAAGGTGGCAGACTTTCGGCGAAGGGCGCGGTGCCGTCGAGACTTGGTGGCGGGAGTGGTTTGGAAAAACCACGCCGTCCTCCTGAACGTAGTCAGGGGGGCTGCGAACCGGACGCAGGGAAGAGCCGAGTCCGCGAGATAGCGCCGGGGTGGAGGCGGGCGGCGCAATCCTGACTCTCCGTGGGCGGCATCGGCTGGAGCACGCCCAGACGTGCGGCGGGCGCGCGGGAGCGCTTGCCTCCGAGGCGTCGGTACCAAGCGCTCCTGCGCGCCTCTCTGCGCTCCTGCGCGCGTTCTTCAGAAGAGCGCGTCGTCCTCACGCCGCCGCGATATTCCGCAGGACCGCGCAGAGCCCGCCGATCTGCCGCGGCGTGTGTTTCGCGGAGAGCGTGACGCGGAGCCGCGCAGCGTCGCGGGCCACAGTCGGGTAGCGAATCGCGGGGACGAGAAAGCCTTTGTCCGCAAGAAGCTGGGCCGCTTCGAGCGCCGCCTCCGCCTTGCCGATGATCACCGGGACGATCGCGCTTTGCACTTTTCGCTCGCCGGAGAAGAGCGGCGGCATCTCCACCGCGAACTGCGCCAGGTTCTGCCGGAGCTGCTGCCGCCGCTTTTCGCCCGCCGCCGAAAGCATCCACTCGACGGCCGCGCATCCGGCCGCGGCGACGGCCGGCGAAGGCGCGGTGGAATAAATGAAACTCCGCGCCCGATTCACGAGCAGCTCGATGAGCCGCCGCCCCCCGCACACATACCCGCCGCTCACGCCGAGCGCCTTGCTCAGCGTGCCCATGTGGATGTCCACGGACGCGGCGAGCCCCAGCTGATCCGCGAGCCCGCGCCCATGTGTGCCGATGACACCGACGGCGTGGGCCTCGTCGAGCAGCAACAAGGCACCGTAGCGGCGCTTCAGCTCCACGATCTCGCCGAGCAGCGCCCAGTCGCCGTCCATGCTGAAGACCGATTCAGTGACGACGACGACGCGCGCCTCGGGAAAGTTTTCGCGCGCCCATTGCAGGTGACTTTCCAGCTTGCCCATGTGGTTGTGCGGAAAGACCCGGACATGCGCGCCGCTGAGCCGCGCCCCGTCGATCAGACAGGCGTGCGCGAGCTTGTCCAGGATGATGACGTCGTCCTTCCGGCAAAGCGCGCCGAGCGTGCCAAGCGCTGTGGCATAGCCGCTCGAAAAGACGAGCGCCGCCTCGGTGCGCTTGAATTCCGCGAGCTTTTCCTCCAGCCGCACATGCGGCGAAAGGGTGCCGCAGACCAGTCGGCTCGCGCCGGATCCGACGCCGTATTGATCGATTGCCGCCTTGGCCGCGTCGCGCAACGCCGGTTCGGTGGCCAGGCCGAGATAGTCGTTCGACGAGAAGTTGATGAGCTTTTTTCCCGCAAGCTCCACCGCCGGCTGCTGCGGCGAATCCATCTCCCGCAGCGACCGCAAAAGTGCGCGGGCGCGCAGGTCAGAAAGTTCCGCGGCAATCGTCTGGGACATGGGCATCGTGTATGGGACAACCGGCGAAAGGCGGAAGTCTTCGCGCCGAAAGCGCAAAGGCCAAAGAGCACTTTGCCGATGGAGCGGCGGCTCTGTCCGAAGGACGTGCCGCCTTTGCTCGGCAGACGGATCGCGCGAAGCCCAAGGCGGCACCTGCTGCGCAGAGAGCTGCCTCTAAAACGGTGGGCTCAAAGTGAAATGCTCTAAAGCTCGAGTTGACTATCTGGAGAGGCCCCAGGCCAGGAGGCGGTAGCTGTCGGTCGTGATGTCGCGGCCGTCACCGAGCACGACGACGAGGACATGGCGTCCGTCGCGGCTGGCGCTGGAGATGAGGCAGCGGCCAGCAGCTTCGGTGTAGCCGGTTTTCATGCCGTTGCAGAAGGGGTAGGACTTGAGGACTTTGTTCGTCGTCTGGAAGAGGCGGGTGCGCCCGTCGTTGTAGTGCCAGAGCATGGATTTCTGGCAGACCATTTCGCGGATCGCGCGGTTCCGGTAGGCGAACATGGCGACCCGGGCCATGTCGCGCGCGGTGGAATACTGGCCGGGCGCCGGGAGGCCGTTCGGGTTCAGGAAATGACTGTTGCGCATGCCGAGCGCGGCGGCGCGGGCGTTCATCTTGTCCGCGAAGTTTTCGACGCTCCCGGCGTTGTCGCGGGCGAGGGCGCGGGCGACGTCGTTCATGCTGTGGACGAGCAGGATATTGAGAAAAGATCGGCGGGAATAGACGTTGCCCGGCTTGATGTAGAGCATGGTGGGCTCGACCCATGTGTCACTCGCCTCGACGCGGATTTTTTCCTCGAGGCCGCCGTCCTCCGCAATGATGAGTGCGGTGAGAAGCTTCTGGGTGCTGGCGACTGGGCGCCGCTGGTCGGCATTCACCTCGTGGAGCACCTGCCCACTGACCGCATCGACGACGATGACCGAGCCAGCGGTGACATCGGGCACGCCATCGAACTGGGGGTCGAGCGGAAAGGTCGCGGGAGCCGGGGCCTTTTTCGCCACGGCCGGCGCAGGCGCAGTCTTTTTGGTCTTCTTCGTGGCGGCCAGCGCCGAGGGCGGGCAGACGACGAGCGAAAAGGCGAGGCTAAGGACGGTGACGAAACGCTTCATGCGGCGCGCAGTAAAAGGATGCGCGCGGATTTCGCAAGAGGGGATGCTGGAAGGAGAAAATTCGAAATCCGAATATCGAAATCCGAAACAAATCTGAAAAGCGTGAAGGTCGGAAAACGGAGGAGGCGTGCCGTCTTCATTTTCCCCATTCAAACGCTTCGAATTTGTTTCGGATTTCGGATTTCGATATTCGGATTTTCCGTCCCTATTCCCTGGGCTCGGAGAGACTTTTCGCGACATCCGGGTCGGGTGCCGCACCGAGGTCGAGAGCCTGCTGGTAATGACGCCGCGCCAACTCGACGGCGGGCGGATTCCGCTGGAGGTAGAAAACGGCGAGATTGAAATGCGCCTCGGCGTAACCCGGGTCGAGTTCGATCGCCTTGCGCAGCTCGTCCTCCGCGCCGGAGAGCCACCCTTTCTTTCCGACAGTGACACCGAGGTACTGGTGGACGGTCGCGTTCTTCGGCTCGAGGAGCGCGGCCTGCGCGAGAGCCGCGAGGGCCTCGTCGAGCTTGTCCTGATCGTAGGCGATGACGCCGAGGATGAGCCACGCCAGGCCTGCCTCGGGTTGCGCGCGCACGACTTTCCGGAGCAGCTTCTCGGCTTCGGCGTGCTGCTTTTGCCGGTAGGCGACGAGGCCCAGATTGATCGTCGTCGCGACATTGTCCGGGGCGAGGGTGAGGACTTTCTGAAAGTCTTTCTTCGCGGCGGCGAGATCGCCTTTCGCCATTTCGACCATCGCCTTTTTCGCCAGCCGCTGGGCTTCGTCGGAAACCAGCTTTTTCCCCCGCTCATTCAGATCGGGGGACGGCCCCACGCGGAACTTGGGCGCCTGGGCATTGGCACTCAGCGGAAGCGCGAGCAGCAGCGCCGCGAGCAGGCGCGTTTTCACTTCGCGGCACCGAGTTCCCGCGCGCGCTCGGTCGCCGCGCGCACGGCGCTGAGGAAAGCGGACCGCAGCCCGGCCTCCTCCAGCGCCTCGAGACCGGCAATGGTTGTCCCTCCTGGGCTGGTCACTTCGTCTTTCAACACCGCGGGATGCCGGCCCGTCCTCAAAACCATCTCCGCCGCTCCGGCGACGGTCTGCGCGGCGAGTTTCTGCGCGAGCTCCCGCGGCAGGCCCATGAGCACGCCCCCGTCCGCCAGCGCCTCGATGACGACGTAGATGTAGGCCGGTCCGCTTCCGCTCAGTCCGGTGACCACATCGAGGAGCGCTTCTTTCACGCACACCACCTCGCCGACCGCACCGAAAATCTTTTCCGTGAGCGCCGCATCCGCTCCCGTGGCCGTCGCCCCGAGCGCATAAGCCGCCGCGCCTTTGCCTACGAGCGCCGGCGTGTTCGGCATCACGCGCACGATCCGCACGCCCGGCCCCGCCGCCTCTTGCAAATGGGCGAGGGTCAGCCCCGCGACGATCGAGATGACCAGTTTCTCACCCGCCCTCGGGGAGAAGGCGCGCAGCGCGTCGAGCGCGTCGTTCGGTTTCACGCAAAGCACCAGTGCATCCGCCATCGCCACGAGCTCTTCATTCGTCTCGGTGAAAGCCACGCCCGCCGTCGTCGCCAGCCGCTGCGCCGCCGCGGCCACCACATCGCTGACGATGACATCGCCCGGCGCGAGCACACCGCTCTGCACTACGCCCTGCACGAGCGCGGACGCCATTTTTCCAGAGCCGACAAAGCCAAGTTTCATGTCCGCCATACCACCCGCGCCCCGCCGCCGTGGGAAGCGGAATTTTCCTACCGGTCGCACTCGCCCATGACGAAATCGAGCGAGCCGAGGATGGCGACGACGTCGCTCATCATGTGGCCGGGCAGGATTTTCGGGAGGATGCTGAGATTCACAAACGAGGGGCTCCGGATTTTCAGCCGGTGCGGGGTGCCGCCGCCTTTGCTGTTGATGTAAAAGCCGAGTTCGCCCTTCGGATTTTCGTGGCCGAAATAGACCTCGCCCGCGGGAGCGTCGATGCCTTCGGTGTGGACGATGAAATGGTGGATCAGCTCCTCCATTTTCGTGAGCACGGTGGTCTTGGGTGGCGGGAAATTTTTCGCGTCAGTGACGTTGATGGGGCCGCCGGGCAGGGTGTCGATGACCTGGCGGATGATGCGGAGCGACTGACGCATCTCCTCCATGCGGACGGTGTAGCGGTCATAGCAATCACCGACGGAGCCGATCGGCACCTCGAACTCATACTGCTCGTAGCCGAGATAGGGGTGCTTCTTCCGCAGGTCGTGATCGACACCGGACGCGCGCAGGTTTGGGCCGGTGAGGCCGTAGCCGATGGCGTCCGCTTTCGAGATGGTGCCGATGTCCTTCGTGCGATCGACGAAGATGCGGTTGCGGGAAAGGAGGTTGTCCGTCTCGTCGAGCACCGGCGGCAGCTCGGCGAGGAATTTCTCCAAGAGCGGGATGAAAGCGTCCGGCAGGTCGCGCGTCTGGCCGCCGACGCGCGTGTAGCTGGTGGTGAAGCGCGCGCCGGTGAGAAGTTCGACGAGGTTGTACACTTTTTCGCGCTCGGTGAAGGTGTAGAGGAAGACGGTCATCGCGCCGCAATCCATGGCGAAGCAGCCGACGCCGAGGAGGTGCGAGGAGATGCGCGCGATCTCGCAGCAGATCACGCGGATGGCCTGCCCGCGGGGCGGCAGGGTCCAGCCCATCAGCTTTTCCACGGCGAGCGCGTAGGCCACGTTGTTCGCGATGGGCGCGAGGTAATCCAGCCGGTCCGTGTAGGGGATGAACTGGTTGTAGTGCATGTTCTCGGCGATCTTTTCGTCGCCGCGATGCAGGTAGCCGATGTCCGGCGTGGCCTTGGTGATGATCTCGCCGTCGAGCTCGAGGATGAGCCGCAGCACGCCATGCGTCGCCGGGTGCGACGGGCCCATGTTGAGGATGAGCTTTTCGCCGAGGATGTCCTGGACTTCGCCGCTCTGCTGGACACGGGCGGCGGCGTCGGGGAGTTCGAGTTCGGTGGTGGTGAGAGCCATGGCGAAAGTGCGGTGCGGAGTGCGCGGGGAAGCTTGTTCGGGAGTCCGGGAGCGGCAAGCGGATTGTGTGAAAGTTTTCACAAGGGGTGTCGCCGCGCCGCGCCCTTCCGCGCCGACCATCGTCTGCTCGACTCGCTGCCGCAAATCTGGCCGCGCGCGAAGCAGCGGTGAAATGGCGTTGAAAGCGGCGCCGTATATCGCCAGCTTGCGCGCCCCTGTTTTCCCTCATGCTCAAAGCACTCGATATCTGGCTGCCCGCGTGGTGGCGGCGGCGGCAGGCCTACGAACACGTCTTCGGCACGCGCCATGTGATGATCGCGGTGGGCGATCATTTCGAGCCGTTTCATGGTGTGGAAAAAGTGGAGGCGCTCGCGCGGGTGGCAGCTTGGCGGCGGGAGTTCGCGCCGCTCGCGGGTGGATTCCGGGATGCGGACGGTCGGCCGCCGAAGCACACTTTTTTCTACCCGATCGAGCAATACGACGCGGACGTGATCGACGCCCTCGCCGAGCTGTGCCACGCCACGGGCAGCGAGACGGAGGTGCATCTGCACCACGACCGCGACACTGCGGAGAACCTCCGAAGGACGCTCGAGCAAGGCGTGGAGCGGCTCGCCGGGCACGGGCTGCTGGCGCGGGATGAAAGCGGGGCGCTGCGCTACGGCTTCGTGCATGGGAATTGGGCGCTCGACAACTCGCACCCGAAGGGCCGGCACTGCGGCGTGCGCAATGAACTGCGCGTCCTCCGCGAGACGGGCTGCTATGCGGACTTCACGCTGCCCTCCGCGCCGAACCGCACGCAGACGCGCACGATCAATTCGCTCTACTACGCCCGCGGCACGGACGCGCCGAAGTCCCACGACCGGGGCCGCCGCGTCCGCGCCGACCGCACTCCCCAGCGCGCTGCCGACGACGAACTGCTCATCGTCCAAGGCCCGCTGGCGCTGAACTGGCAGCGGAGGAAATTCGGCATCCTCCCGCGCATCGAAAACGGCGACCTCACCGCCGTCAACCCACCGACCCGCGAGCGGCTCGAGACCTGGCTCGACTGCCGGATCGCGGTCGAGGGGTGTCCAAACTGGCTTTTCGTCAAACTTCACACCCACGGCGCGGGCCCCGAAAACATGCGCATGCTCCTCGGCGAACCGATGCGCGCCTTTCACCGTGCCCTCGCGGAAATCGCCGCCGCGGATTCCAGCCTGCGTTTTCACTACGTCACGGCGCGCGAGATGGTGAACATCCTCCACGCCGCCGAGTCGGGGCACTCCGGCGACCCGGGAGTTTTTCGCGATCATTGCTATCGGAAATCGGGCGCGGCAATCTTGCGGTAATGCGGCTCCTCTTCATCTCGAATCTTTTCCCCGACACCCGCGAACCCTATCGCGGCCTCGACAATGCGACCGTGCTCCACCACCTCAATGCGCAGTGGGACATTCGCGCTCTCGCGCTCCGCCCCACCCTGCCTTTCCGCTCCGGGGCGTGGACGGCGCGGGTCGAGGAAAGCAGGCTGCAGCCGCAATTCCTCCCGGTGCCCTACCTGCCGAAGATCGGGAGCCGCCTCAACCACCGGCTCATGGCCCGCGCGCTCCGCGAGCCGCTGCGCCAAATGCGCCACAGCTTTCCCTTCGACGCGGTCCTGAGCGCTTGGATCTATCCCGACTCGTGCGCCGTGGCCCAGCTCTCGGGCGAGATGGGCTTCCCATTTGTGGCCATCGCGCAGGGTTCCGACGTCCATCAGTATCTGCGGATGCCGGTGCGGCGGAAAATCATCGCCCGAGAGCTGCCGGGCGCGTCCGCCATCATCACCCGCAGCGCGGAACTCGCGCGGCTGCTCGGCGAGGCGGGCCTTGAGCGGGAGAAGCTGCACCCGATTTACAATGGCGTGAATCGCACCTGCTTCCGCCCCGCCGCACGCGCCGCAGCCCGCCAGGCCCTCAACCTCCAGCAGGAAGTGCAGATCATTCTCTTCGTCGGCAATTTCCTCCCGATCAAGAATCCGCTCCTCCTCATCGAAGCGCACTCGCAGGTCTGCAACGACAACACGCTTTCACACACGAAGCTCATCATGCTCGGTGACGGCCCGCTCGCCGGAAACGCCCGCGCGCTTGCGGATCAATTGCACTTTGGCCCGAACGTCGTCCTCGCCGGGCGCAAGTCGCCCGCGGAGGTCGCCCGCTACATGCAGGCGGCCGATGTGCTCTGCCTGCCGAGCGTCAATGAAGGCGTGCCCAATGTGATCCTGGAAGCCTTCGCCTGCGGGCTGCCGGTCGTCGCGAGCCGCGTCGGCGGCATCCCGGAAGTGCATCCGGGCGAAACGTGTGGGCGCCTCGTCGAGCCGCGCCTCGCACCCGTCGCCGCTGCGCTCCGCGCCGTCCTGCGCGAGCCCCTGCCGCCGGAACCGATCGTGGCCCACGGTGCGCGGTTCACCTGGGAGCAGACGGCGGCGGAATATCACACGCTCCTCGCGGCCGCGGCGGGGCAATGACGGTCCTCTACCACTTCCGCACCCAGGGCACCGGAGCGGAAGGCGTCCACATCGCGGGCATCGCCACGGCTTTCGAACGCCTCGGCCACCGCGTCGTCTTCTCCAGCCCGACCGGCGCGGACCCGCGCGCCACTGCGGGCGCGAATCCTTTCGCCGAAAGGAAACGCCGCGGTCTCCTCGCGCGGCTCGCGGCGAAAGCGCCCGCGCTGATCTTCGAGCTGCTGGAGATCGCCTACAACGCCGTCGCCTACACCCGCAACCGCGCGATTCTCACGCGCGAAAAATGCGGCCTCATCTACGAGCGGCATGCCTTCTTTCTCTGCGCCACCGCCTTGCTCGCGCACCGCCGCGGCATCCCGCTGGTCGTCGAGGTGAATGAACTCGCCGGCGACGAACGCGTGCGCGCCGACCCGTGGCTGCTCCCGCTCGCGCGCTTCGCCGACCGGATCACTTTCGAGCGCGCCAGCCTCATTGTCGTGGTCTCGCCGCACCTCCAGCGCCGCATTGCCGGGCTCGGCATTGCGCCGGAAAAAATCGTCGTCCTGTCCAATGCAGTCAGCGCTGAATCGCTGGATGCGCCCGCCGATGGAGCGCCCATCCGCACGCGCCACCGCTGCGCGGATGTTGTGGTCATCGGCTTCGTCGGTTGGTTCGTCGCCTGGCACCGGCTGGATGAGCTGGTCAGCCAGTTCGCCTCTCTCGCCGCCAGCGACATCCGCCTCCGGCTCCTCCTCGTCGGCGACGGTCCGCTGCGCGCCGCCCTCGCCGCTCAAGCTACCGCCCTCGCCATCGCCGACCGCGTCATTTTCACCGGTCCGGTCCCCCACTCCGCAATCCCCGCCCACCTCGCCGCGATGGACATCTGCGTGGTGCCCCACAGCAACGAATACCGCTCGCCGATCAAACTCTTCGAAGGGATGGCGCGCGGCCGCGCCACCGTCGCGCCGCACACCGAACCGATCGCTCAGATCATCACCGACGGCGTGAACGGACTCCTCTTCGACCCGCAAACGCCGCTCTCGCTCCGCGACGCTCTCCAACGTCTCATTTCAAACCCGGCGCTCCGCACCCAACTCGGCAACGCCGCCCGCGAGACCATTCGAGAGAAACACACCTGGGACCGCAATGCCGAAGCCGTCCTCCGCCACATGAAGGCGTGACCGGCTGGGCGACAGCCTCCAAAAAAAACACGGTCATTCTGAATGGAGTTTCGCCGCGGGCGAAGGCGGGGCGAAACGCAGTGAAGAATCGCTGACAGTAAAGTGGGCGGAGGCGGCGGAAGAAAATCCGGTCACATTTCACCAGACCGCCTCCGCCCATTACAGTCCGCGATTCTTCACTCCGCCTTTGTCGCAAAGCCTCCAAAGGCTGCGTTCAGAATGACAGCGTGTTTTTTACCTCCATCCCGCATGAGCCACCTCACCCTTTCAGCGACCGCCACGGCTCCTCCGCCGAGTGATCGACGCTGAACGGTCCGTTGATTTTCGCGGGAGTCAGGATCGCGAGAAACTCGCACTCACCCGCGCTCTCATTGTAGCAGCCGTGAATGACGCCGCGCGGGATGTAGAGGCTGTCGCCCGGTTTCAGAATGCGCGTTTCCTTTTCGATCCACTGCTCCATCTCGCCGCGGAGGACGTAGATGATTTCGTCCATCTCCGGGTGCGCGTGAAAGGGATGGCCCGAGCCGATCTGGATGCAGGCGCGGACAAAAACGAGATGCTCTGCGTCGCCGAGTCCGTCCTTGAAGTACCAGTGGTTAAGCTGGCCTGGAAGTTCTTGGTTTTCGGTTTCGGTGGCGGAGACAAAACGGCGGGGCATGGGATTTTAGTTTTAGGTTTTGGAATTCAGCATTCATCTTGCGCGGGCCTGCTTCGGGCAAATCCTAAATCCCCAATGCCGACCATCGCCCTCCTCGGAACCATGGACACGAAGGGTCTCGAACATGGTTTTGTCGCCGAGCGCATCCGCGCCCGCGGTCACCGCACGCTCGTCATCGATCTTGGGACGGGCGGGCCGCCGCAGATTCCGCCGGACATTTCCCGCGAGGAAGTGGCGGCGCTGGCGGGGATCGATCTCGCGGCCTTGATGGCGCGGAATGACCGTGGAGAAGCCGTGGCCGCGATGTCGCAGGCGGCGCCGCTGGTGCTGGCGAAGTTGCAACGCGAGGAAAGGATCGACGGCGTGGTTTCGCTCGGCGGCGGCGGCGGGACGGCCATCGCTACGGCGGGGATGCGGGCGCTGCCGCTGGGTTTTCCGAAGCTGATGGTCTCCACGCTGGCGAGCGGGAACACGGCACAATATGTCGGCGTGAAAGACATCGTGATGATGCCGAGCATCGTGGATGTGGCGGGACTGAACCGCATTTCGCGCACCGTGCTCGCGCGCGCTGCGGGGGCGATTTGCGGGATGGTGGAAAGCGTAACCGCGAGCAGCGATGAAGGCGCGGCGGACAAGCCGGTGATCGTGGCGTCGATGTTTGGGAACACGACGGATTGTGTGCAGAAGGCAAAGGTGATCCTCGAAGGCGCGGGCTATGAAGTGCTGGTTTTCCACGCGACGGGAATCGGCGGACAGACGATGGAATCGCTCATCGAAAGCGGGTTCGTGGCCGGCGTGCTGGACGTGACGACGACGGAATGGGCGGATGAGCTTTGTGGCGGAGTCCTCGGGGCCGGCCCCGCGCGATTGGAGGCGGCGGCGCGGCGCGGCGTGCCG
>Ga0105047_10014638_pt1 | contig 12429 bp, 8 predicted proteins | sample MAT04_FD_78384 | JGI IMG/M metagenome (GOLD analysis project Ga0105047, IMG submission 78384) | Freshwater microbial communities from Lake Fryxell liftoff mats and glacier meltwater in Antarctica - MAT-04 (megahit assembly) | ecosystem: Environmental > Aquatic > Freshwater > Ice > Liftoff... | reverse complement strand
GTGACCGCCTGCATCGAGACGGGCCTGCGTCAGCCGGGCGAGGTGTGCAGCGACGTCGCTTCGTGCGCGAAGGCCGACGGCAACGGCCGCTCGCTGGTCTGCGCGCGTCCCGAGGGATCGAGCGACCAGCTGCGCTGCCTCAAGATCTGCAAGTTCGGGAGCGCGGCCGGCTGCGACGGTGGCGAGGCCTGTCAGTTCGTTCGACCGGACGTGGACCGCGATGTGCCCGGGACCGCCCTGGGCGTGTGTATCGGAGGATAGTGGATGAAGGCGTGGCGCAACGGAGAGCACGGAGAGATCGGCAAGGACGGGGTCTATCTCTCTGACCTGCTCGGGCGGGCGCTGCTCGCCGGCGCGACGGGCGACATCCATCTGGCGATCGGGGAGGAGGAGGCGCGGGTCTTCGTTTCGAAGGGCGTTCCGGTGCACGCCAGCGGCACCGCGGTGCTGCGCGACTTCATCGGTCAGATCTTGATCGAGCGCGGCCTGGCCGACACCGCCGTCATCGAGGCGGCGTACACCGCGCAGGAGACCGAGAGCGCTGCCGCGCCCGACCGGAGGCGGCCGATCGGAGCCATGCTCGCGGTGAACGCCGACATCTCGCCCGAGGCGATCCGCTCGGCGGTCGAAGCGCAGGTCGTCCGTCGAGTCTGCCACCTGGTCTCGATCGACAGCGCCCGGTGGGCCACCACCAGCGGCGAGAACTCGGAGATCCGGGCGATCGCCGCGCCGGTCGACGCCTACGCGCTCCTCGCCGAGGCGGTGCGCACGCACGCCAGCGACAAGGAGCTGAGCGATCTCTCCGACGCGCTCCTCGGTCACTCGGTGAAGCTGACCGCGGCGCCCCCGGCGACGATGAACGCGCTGAAGCTCACCGACGAAGAGAAGGCGCTCCTGGCGCTGATCGATCGGCCGCGCAAGGTCCATCAGCTCGAGTCGGTCTCCTCACGCAAGCGGACGCGGACGGTGCTCAAGACGCTCTCGATCCTCGGGATCCTCGAGCTTCTACCGGCCGATCGCGGCATGCCGATCAAGGACGCGGTGAAGATCCCGCGCCTCCTGAACAACGCCGATCTCGCCGCGTCGTCGCCGGTGCCGGACTCGACGTCACAGACCCGCTCGTCATCGCAGGTGAGCGGCGCGTCGTCGCCGGTGAGCGGCGCGTCGTCGCAGGTGAGCGGCGCGTCGTCGCAGGCAGGCTCGTCGTCGCAGGCGGGCTCGGCGAAGAAGCAGAGCAAGAGCGAATCGGCGCTGGCCGACGAGCTGCTCAAGCAGTCGGCGCTGATCGGCAAGGTCAACTACTACGATCTCCTGGGCCTCACGAAGAAGGCCGACGTCGGCGCGATCCGCACTGCGTACACGACGCTGGCGAAGAAGTTCCATCCCGACACGTTCCAGTCGGACGACGAGGAGATCGGATCACTCGCGCGCGGCGTGGTCTCGGCGCTCAACGACGCCTACACCGCGCTGAGCGATCCGGAGCGACGCAAGAAGTACGACGCACAGCTCGCCGCCGGCCACGGCCTCACCGAGGACTCCGCCCAGCGATCGGGCGGCGCGAAGGTGAAGTACGAGATGGCGATCGTGCATCTGCGGCGCCACGAGTACCAGAAGGCGCGCGAGACGCTGAAGATGGCGATGGAGATCCACCCCGACCACGGCCTGTACAAGGGCACCTTCGCCTGGGCGCTGTTCGCCGATCCGAGCATCGATCGCGGCGAGGCGGTCTCGCGCGCTTCGAAGCTCCTCGAGGAGGCGATCCTGCTCTCTCCGAAGGAGGCGGGGCTGCACTACTTCTTCGGCCGCGTGCTGAAGGAGCGCGGCGATCTGGACATGGCCGAGCGGTCGTTCAAGCGCGCGCTGCAGATGGAGCCCAAGCACAAGGACGCGGCGATGGAGATGCGGCTCATGGACCTGCGCAAGCGTCCGTCCGAAGATCCTGGCGCCCCCAGGGGCAAGGCGGCCCGCGCCGCAAAAGGCGGCGGGATTCTCTCCAGGCTCTTCAAGAAGTGACCAAGGCATGCCTACGGGTCGATCTCGGCCAGCCGCGCGCGGATCTTCGCGACGACGGCGGGATCATCGCCGCCGCTGTTCTCGAGGTAGCGGCGATACGACTGGCGGGCCTCCGCGGCGAGGCCCATGCGATCGTTGGCCAGGCCGAGCGCACGCCACGCGGGGCGTGATCGGGATCTGCCAGCGTCGCGTCGCGGAGCAGCGTGATCGCGCGCGGGAGCATGCCGTCCACGATCGCGCGCATGGCTTCCGCGGTGAGCGCCTGCGCGCGCAGGGGATCGCGGCTCGGGACGCGCGGCGTCGGGGTCGGATCGACCTCCGCAACGGCGACCGGCGAGCGCGACGGGCGCGGCTTCGGTGAAGCAACGGGCGCGGGCTTGGGCCTCGCTTCCGGCGTGCCTTCCGGCTTGGGCAGGGGTGAGGGGGTCGCCACCGCGGCTTGGGGCGACACCACCGGCGCTTTGCTCGCCACCGGCCGCTCGCCTGGGAGCGGCGTCCGCGGCTCGACCGGATCACCGAGCGGGAGATCCGGCGGCACCACCACCACCGGCTCGCTCAGGCTGACCGCAGCGAGGTAGCGGTCCTCTTGCGCCATCCAGAGCCCGAGCCCCATCAGCACCGCGGCGACGCCGGCCCAGACCATCGCGGCGAACGGCCACGCGCGGCGCTTGATCCGCACCGTGGCCAGGGCCCGCGCACTGAGCGGCGGGATGTCGAGCGGCGTCGCATCCGGCCGCGAGGCTGCGGCCAGCGCGTCCACGAACGCGCGCGCCGACCTGAAGCGCACGTCCGGGTCGCGCGCCAGCGCCCGTCCCACCACCTCCTCGACGCGCGGGGTGAACGTCCCCTCGATCATCGACAGCGGCGGCGGCTCGAGCGCCATCTTCTTCGACATCACCACCATCGGGCCGTCGCCATCGAAGGGCCACCGCGCGGTGAGCAACGCGTACGCCACGACGCCCAGCGAGTACACGTCCCAGCGCGGATCCGCCTGCGCCCCGAGGCCCGCTTCGGGCGGCAGATAGAGCGGCGTGCCGACCATCCAGCCGTTCTGCGTGATGCGCGAGTCGCTGCCGTCACCGGCGATCACCGCGGCCACGCCGAAGTCGAGCAGCTTCACCAACGGGGCGCCCTCGGGCTGCTCGGCGAGCATGATGTTCTCGAGCTTGATGTCGCGGTGCACGATGCCGCGCCCGTGAACGACGCCGAGCGCGTCCGCGACGCCGCCCAGAAGATCGGCCACCTCACCGGGCAGCAGCACGCCGCGCGCGACGGCCATCTCCTTCAGCGTCTGGCCGGAGACGAGATCCATCGTCAGGTACGGGCGGCCGTCGGGGAGCTCGCCGAGGTCGTGAACCGCCACGATGTGCGCGTGACCGAGCTGCGCCACCGTGCGCGCCTCGCGGAAGAAGCGCGCCACCACCTGATCGTTCTTGGCGTACGTGCGGCTCAGCACCTTCACCGCGTATCTCGCGCCGAGATCCTGGTGCAGCGCCTCGAACACGATGCCCATCCCGCCGCGCCCGATCACCCGCACGATGCGGTAGCGACCGCCGATCACCTGATCGATGAGATCCTCACCCTCTGGCGGGGGCGGCAGCTCCGGCGAGCTCTCGGGCAGACTCTCCGCGCTCAAAACGGCCCGCCACACTGGCCGTTTCTGCACGTGCCGAGGAAGATCAGGATGCTGCAGTCGAGGCACTGCGCGCCGCAGTGGCGGAGGTTGGAGTCGGGGTCGGTGATGCACTGCCCGTTGCAGCACACGCCGGCGCAAGGCTGGCCGCAGGCGCCGCAGTTGTTCACGTCGCTGAGGATGCTGGTGCAGCCGCTGCCGCAGCAGTCCGGCGCCCCGGCGCCGCAGCGATCGCCGCACGCCGTGCAGTTGTTGGAGTTGCGCAGCACGCACCCGCCGCCGCAGCACAGCGCCCCCGGCGCGCAGGGGGCGTTGCAGTCGGTGCAGCTGGTCTCGTTGCGCGTGATGCACGCACCGCCGCAGCAGAGCTGGCCCGGCGCGCAGGCTGGGCGCCCGCAGCCGCCGCAGCGCTGCTCGTCGGTCATCGGGTTCGAGCACACCGGCGCGGTAGGGGCGCAGCAGTTCTCGCCCGCCGCGCAGGTGACCGCGCAGCCGGTGCACGCTGGCGCGTTCGGAGCGCTGCACACGCCGCCGCAGCAGCTCTGGCCGGCGGCGCAGGCCCGGCCGCACATCCCGCAGTTGTTGCGATCGCCCGCCTGATCGACGCAGCGCCCGCCGCAGCAATCCTGGCCTGCCCCGCACGCGCCGCCGCACACCCCGCAGTTGTTGTCGTCGGTCTGCGTGCTCACGCAGCTGCTGCCACAGCATGTGCGGTTCGCGCCGCAGCTCGTGCCGCAGTTCCCGCAGTACGCGTTGTCGCTGCGCAGATCGACGCAGTCGCCGCCGCAGCACGAGAGGCCTGCTCCGCAAGCGTTGTCGCAGCGGCCGCAGGTGGCGTTGCTGGCAAAGTCGAAGCCTTCGTCGGAGGTGCCGTTGCAGTTGTCGTCGAGCCCGTTACAGGCCTCGGTGGGCGCAGCGGTCGGCGCGACGCACCCGAGCTGCGTGCCGACGCAGCCGCGTTGCCCCGTGGCGCAGACTCCGTTTCGGCCGGTGGCGCATGGGAGGCCGCGATCGGGGACGTCGTCGCGCACGCCATCGCAGTCGTCGTCTACGGTCTCGTTCCCGCACGTCTCGGCGCGCGGGCGGCGCTCGTTCATGCACGGACCAAAGCGGTTGGCGCCGCTGGTCGAGGTCACGCAAGACACGGTGCCGGCGCGGCAGGGCCCGACCCCGGCGGTGCTGGGCGCGCCGCCGTAGCAGCTGCGCATGTCGCCCGGCAGGCAGTCGCAGTCCTCGTCGATGTCGCCGTCGCAGTCGTCGTCGATCGCGACGGTGGAGCTGCCGGCGGCGCTGCAGCCGTCGATCGCCGCGGGCTTCACGGCGCCGCGGCAGATGCCCATGGTCGCCTCCTCGCAGGTCTGGACGCCGGTGCGGCAGGCGCCGAGGCAGCGGATCTCGCCGTCGGTCTCGGTCGTGCAACCGCTCGCGCCGTCGTAGCAGGGGCTCTCGTTCTCGTCGGTGCTGCCGTCGCAGTCGTCGTCGGCGCCGTTACAGACCTCGACCGAAGGCGTGCTGGTCTGGATGCACGCGACGCCGCCGCCCGGTCCGCAGCCGAGCGTCCCCGCGCCGCACGCGCCGAGGAGGCCGGTCATGCACGACTGCCCGGTCGGCGAGTCGTCACCGAGGGCGTCGTCGCAGTCGTCGTTCCTGCCGTTGCAGAGGATCTCGGCGACGGGGACCTTCTCGCCGTAGCACTCGGCGCTGAAGCGGCCCTCGATACAGACCTCGCGGCCCTTGCGGCACTCGCCTTGACCCCCGGTCCTCTGATCGATGGCCGAGTACCCCTCGCGAACCTCGTTGCCGGTGCACTCGATCGGCCCGGCGTCGCCTTCGCCGGCGTCGCGCTCGCCGCCGCCGTCGCGGGCGTGCGGGATCGACGCGTCGGAGGCGGTCTCGTCCGGCACGCAGAAGCCGCGGTAGCAGAAGTTGCCGGTCGGGCACGGCTCGGTGTCGGAGCAGCGATCGGCGCCGTTGCCGGCGAGATCGACCGAGCAACCCGCGGCCAAGGCGAGGCCGAGCAAGAGGGCGATCCTCATGGCGCGGTCTCCTCGCGGGCCGGCTCGGCCATCAGCTCGATGCCAAGCCACACCGCGCCGCCCGCGACCAGCGCGCTGCCGAGCGCGAGGAACACGTGGGCGGCGGCCGCGCGCCCCTGAGCGCGATCGAGATCCTCGAGCGCGGAATCGACGTCGGCCCGCGACTGGATCGCGCCCGGTGAGGTCTTGGTCTGGTAGTCGGCCTCCGCGGACGACGAGAGGCCGCCCATCACGGCCGCGACGACCAGGAGCGCGGCGCCACCGCCACCCACCGCGAACGGGCGCCAGGTCGGACCTTCGGCCAGCGCGACAACCGGCGGCGGCAGCGGCGCAAAGCCGAACAAGGCGCGCACGGCTGCGGGGACGGCGTCGAGGACCCCGGCGCCGCCGCGATCGGAGGCGGCCCGCCTGCGCTCGATGCCTGCGCTCACCCCTGTTTTACCTTTGATCCGCTCGAGCTGGAGCTCGAACCCGGCATCGAGATCGGCCACCCGAACGATCACCAGCGTATCAGCACGGATCTGGGCGGCCAGGGCCTCGAAGCATCCGGGGCTCTCGCCGACGCATCCGACCGCGAGTTGGAGCGCGTCGAGGTCGAGCGGTGGCGTCGGGAGGAGCGTGCCCACCTCCAGCTTCTCCATCTCTGTGCGCACGGCGCGGAGCAGAACGGCCTGGAGATCGGCGCGCGCCGCGGCGCCGGGCGCGCCCAGCACGACCACCGGACCCACCGGATCCGCGGCGCACGGGAGCGCCCCCGCGAGCGCGAGCGCGAGCGCGAGCGCGAGCGCGAGCGCGAGCGCGAGCGAGATCCGCGACATGCGGGGCAGAGCCTAGCGCGTCGATAAGCGCGCGCCACCCTCGGTCAGGAACCGGGCGGGGGATCCAGCTGTATGAACAGCTGGTTCGTTTCGGTTTCGCTCACGGCGTTCTGGCCGCAGCCGCCGGCGAGCGTGTTCGACGGACCGACCGACGGCGTGCACGCGCGCTGGCCACCGGGGAGCGGGCGACACGAGGGGCCGACCCCCGACACCACGCAGTCGGCGTCGCTCTCGCAGAGCGTGTCGAAGCGCTCGCCGAGCGCATACACGAACACGGTGTAGCGGCCGGTCTTGAGCGGCGCGGCGACGATGTCGGAAGAGTTCGGATAGTCCACGAGGCGCGCATACTGCCCGAGGTTGGCCGGCGGCGCGCCCCAGAGCGGCTCGCAGGGATCGCCGGCGGGCGCGGGCTCGCGCACCACGACCAGCAGCTGCTGCACGGTCTGCTGTAGATCAGCGCTCGGGAAGCGCAGGTCGACCTCGAGTCGAGCGACGTCACCGCACGCAGCGAGCGAGAGCATGGAGATCGCGAGCGCGAATCGCATAGGCGGGTGGGACACTAGCACAGGACGCTACCAGGTGTGCACGACCTCGGACTGCTTTCCGGCCGCCACATCCGCCGTTCGACGGACGGCCGGCTTGCCCTCGCGCTTGAGCATGACGCGGTACTTGCCGACCGGGAGCTGGGTCTCGACCGGCGTGCGGCCGTAGTTGCGATCGTTGATGTACACGTCGCTGTACGGATACGAGGCCACCCGCAGCGTGCCCCGCGGCACCACGACGGCGCGCCCGATGTCGAGCTGGACGCCCTCGGCCTTGTCGATCTGCACCTTCGAGACCCAGTCCACCATGCCGCGCCGCTGCACGCGCACGGTGACGGTGCTGCCCAGCTCGACGCCGGTGATCATGTCGCCCTCGACCTGCCCCGAGTCGCTGACGACCTTCGCGCCGGGATCGAGGCCGGTGAGCAGGATGTGGCTGACCAGCGGATCGAGCGCCGCGGTGATGAGGATCTGGTTGCCCTTCACCAGCTTCCGCAGCTGCTCGTGCGGCGCGTAGCCCGGCGCGGTCAGCACGATCGACTGCGGCGCGTCGGTCACCGGCACCTCGAGCTTCACCGGCGGCATCGCGCGCTCGATGATGAGGACGCCATCGATGGTGACGTCGATCGCCACGTTGGGCGACACCTCGACCATCAGGCCGCCCATCTCGCCCGCCGGCACGGCATCGGCGGGTAGCGGCGCGACCGGAGCGATCGGCCCGGAGTTGGGATCGGCGCGCATGAGCGCCCAGCCGAAGATGCCGCCCAGCACCAGCACCCCGGCCACGAGGAGCGCCGGCGCCTTGCCCGGAGGCGGCGCGGGCGCGCGCAGAACGCTCTTGTCGTCGAGGAGAACGGTGCCGAGCGCGGGCGCGTCCGCCAGGCCCGCCGTGGTCTGACCGGCGAGCACCGTGAGGGCCTGGGTCCCGGACGGCGGCGGATCGAGGCTGATCAGCGCGGGCGTGCGATCGAGCGGGATCTCGGTGCGCGAGACGATCTCTCGATACCCACCGGACTGCGTGTTCGTCGCGGGCGGGACCTCGGCGGCGATCGGCTGCGGAGGCAGGCTCGGCCGGAACGCCGGCGGCGCGATGCTGTTCGGCCCGTTCTCGAGGATCACCTTCTCTGCGAGGCCATCGAGGCGGCGATCCTCGTCGACCTCGTTGCCGAAGAGCGCCTGCATGTAGTCGCCGAGCTCGTTGCCGACGAAGGCGGGCGCGTACGTGTTGAGGAAGCGGCGCAGATCGTTGGAGAGCGCTTTTGCGCTCGGGTAGCGATGATCGCGATCGCGCACGAGCGCGCGCATCACGATGTCCTCGAGCTCCACCGGCACCTGCGGGTTGGCGAGGCGCGGTGATCGGGTCCGCGCCTGCGAGGCCATCTCGATCGCCTCGACGTCGGTGCGCGGCGCGTAGAGCGCCTCGCCCGTGAGCAGCTCGAACAGCACGATCCCGCAGCAATAGACGTCCACCCGGTGATCGGGCTCGAGGCCGAGCGCGATCTCGGGGGCCAGGTAGCGCAGCTTGCCCTTGATGGTGCCGACGTTGGTCTGGGCCGCCCTCCCCTCGGCCCGCGCGATGCCGAAGTCGATCAGCTTCACGTCACCCGTGTAGGCGATCATGACGTTCTGCGGGCTGACGTCGCGGTGGACGATGCCCAGCTTCTGCCCCCGGTGGTCGCGCTGTTCGTGGGCGTGGTAGAGGCCCTTGCTGACCTCGGCCACGACATGGACTGCGTGCTCGATCGGGATCGTGCGGTGACCGCGCGCGTCGACCTTCTGGAGGAGCCTGTTCAGCGGGCGTCCGTCGACGAACTCCATCACGATGTAATAGGTCTCGTCCTCGAGCCCGAGCTCGTAGATCTGCGCGATGTTGGGGTGCGAGAGCGTGACCGCGATCTTCGCCTCGTCGACCAGCATGTCGACGAAGCGCTCGTTCGTGGAGTACTGCGGCAGGATCTTCTTGATCGCCACCTTCTTCTCGAAGCCGGAGACGCCGTGCGATCGCGCCGCGTAGACCTCGGCCATGCCGCCGGAGGCGATGCGGCGCAGCAGCGTGTAGCGGCCGAGCTTCCGGCCGGCGCCGAGCTGGCGCATCTCGCCGGTCGTGTTGACCGTGGCCCTGGGCGGCGGCGCCGACGAGGGCTGTTTCGAGCCGGGCTCCAAGGGGTCGCATCATCGGTGCGGTGGGTGGGGCTGGCAAGATCCGCAATTTTCGTGGGTTCCCTGGCGGCCCTCGCCCCGGCATGGGCCGACCCGCCCGCCGCTCCGGTCGACGAGCGGCGCGTGGTCTGGGGCGGACTGGTGCGCGGGCCGCTGTCGCCGGCCGACGCTTTGGCCCTGGAAAAAGAGCTGATCGAGGGCCTGGGCGAGGACGAGCGCATCCTCTTGGTCGACGCCGCGGGCAAGCCGCTCGGCCACGTGGCGCGCACCAAGGAGATGGCCCGCGTCGATCGCGTCATGCGCGAGGGGCTCGATCTCGTGCTGCGCGGCAAGCATGACGCCGGCCGAACACGGATCGATCAGGCGGTGGCGCTGTTCGAGGACAGCCTCGGGGCGCACGAGAACCACGCCGTCCTGTACGAGGCGCTCTTGCTGCAGGCGCTGTCGCTCTTCGAGCGCGGGCAGACCGAGGCCGCGCGCAGCACGCTCGCGCGCCTCGGAGCGCTCGCGCCGGACATGGCCCCGACCGAACCCCCCGGCCTTGTTTCGCTGTGGAGAGAGGCGCGCGCGACGCGCGAGAAGCCGGGACGTCTCGAGATCACGACCGCCGGACCGCCCGCCGAGATCCGCCTCGATGGCCGCCCGCTCGGCCCGACCCCGGTGATCGTGCCGAAGCTCTCGGCCGGGCTGCACCTGCTCGGCGCGGAGTGGCACGACGCGACGGTGAGCCAGACCGTGCAGATCGCGCCGGGCCGCCCGATGCGCGTCGCGATCGAGAGGCCCGCGCTCGGCGAGAAGGCCCGCGCGGAGCTCCTGACCGCCGCGAGCGCGCGGACCGGCCCGCAGGCGGTGGCCGGCGCGATCCCGCGGATCGCGACGATGGCCGGCGCGAGCGAGGTGGCCCTCGCGGTGGCGCGCCCCGACGGCACGGTGATGCTCGCGCGGCACGGCGCCGATGGGGCGCTCCTGCGGATGGCGGGCGCGACCGGCGCGACGAGCTTCGGGACGCCGGCCTCGAAGTCGGTGGCGCGGCGGCTCTCGGCGACGGTGCTGATCGATCGCCCGCCCGGCGGGTTCTTCGTCGACGCCGGCGGCAAAGAGAACCCTTGGCCGGTCGGCCCGAGCGAGGCCTACGGAGGCCCAGCACCGGCGGCCACCGATCTCACGCCGCGGCCGGATCTCGGGCCGCAGGGCGCGTGGATCGCGCCTCCGCCCGAGCCGGAAACGGACGACACGATCCTGTCGCGCCCCTGGTTCTGGGTCCTGGCCGGCGGGGCCGTCGCGGTCATCGCGCTCGGCGTGATCCTGGTGGCCCAGCCGGCGCCGACGACCACGGTGGTGGACGTGGTGTTCCCGACGAGGAGCCGCTGATGCGCTTTTGGGCTTTGTTTCTCGGCTTGCTCGTCGCTTGCGATGGCTCGCCGGTGATCTACGTGGAGATCAGCACCGCCCCCGACTTCCCGGCGCTGGACACGTTCTCGCGCGTCACGCTGGCGATCGATCGCTGCATCGCGGCGCCGCTGACGGTGCTCGACCTCGACACTTCGCCGGAGGCCGACGGCACCGCGCCTCACCCGGTGATCGAGATCGACCTCCTGCCGGGCACGGAGGCCGCGCTCTGGCTCGCCGCCTGGGAGCCCTGCAGCGCCGCCACCTGCGTGGATTCGCGCGTCCCGGTCGCGGGCTGCGTGTGCCAGCCGGGGAAGACGCCCGACCGCGCGGCGATCGCCTACGAGGCCTGCTCCACCTTCGCCAAGGTCGAAGCGGGCAAGGAGCTGCGGGTGTCCCTCACGCTGACGGCGACCGCCGGCCTCTGTCCCACGACCCGTCCTCCCTGTTCGCCTTGACAGAACGTACGGTCTCCCCCAGAAACCGCTTCACCGTCCCAATCGTCTAGTGGCCAAGGACACCGGCTTTTCACGTCGGGTACCCGGGTTCAAATCCCGGTTGGGACGTCTCGCTAACACACTCGGGCTTGGAGCCCACCACCGCCCTCGGCGTTCCCGCGGAAACGCCGCCGAAGAGCCCCGAGGTGTCGACCTCGCCGCTGATCCGGTAGCGCCGGCCCTCGGGCGTGGTCTCTGCGGTGAAGCGCAGCGGGCCTGAGGCGAGCTGGGCGACTACCGCGCGGGCCTCGACGTCGACGCCACCATCGAGGCGAGCACGCAGCTCCTGAGCGCGCCGGAGGGCGTCTGCTTCGAGTCGCTGACACTCCAGGTCGATGGCCTCGGGCGCGGCGCGGGCGACGCTGAGCTTCGTCTCGATGGCCTTCAGCTTCTCGTTCCGCTCCGCGATCGCGTCGAGAACCACCGAGGGCTTCTCGGTGACCTGCGCGAGCGCGGCGATGAGGTTCGACAGCTCGAAGCGCAGGCGCTCGGCTTCACGGTCGAGCTGTTCGAGCTGCGGATGGGCCTCTGCGGCGCGTTCGAGGAACCTGCGACGAATCTCGCGCACCATCTCGATGACGGCGTGCTCGGAGAGGATCTTGTCGTTGATGAAGGTGGTCATGGCCTTGTTCACCTCGGTGATGGGGCGACGGAGGTTGTTCGAGCAGACGGAGTTGCCGCGCGAACGGTGGTACGTGCAGGTGTAGAGCTTCACGCGCTCGTTGCCGTGCCGCCCGGACTCCACGGTGATGGGCCCGCCGCACTCCGCGCAGCGGCTCAGCAGCGACAGGAGGTGCCGAGGCGTGCGACCACCGAGCGGCACACCGCGGGCGCGCTTCTCGAACCGCGCGCGCGAAGCCTCCCAGAGCGCGGGCTCGATGATGCGCAGCTCGGGCACCTCGACCCGAATGACGTCTTGGTCGGCCTGCTTCAGCCGGACCCTGGTCCCGCCCCGGTACGTCTTCTTGTGCCGGCCCCACTCGATGACGCCCACGTAGCGCTCGCTGTTGAGCATCGACCTGACCTGCGAAGGGGCCCACGAGCCCGTGCCTCGTGTACCGGCGCGAGGTGAAGGCACGCCCTCGTCGTTGAGGAGCTTGGCGATGGTCTTCATCCCGCGGCCCTCCACGAACATCGTGAAGATGCGACGCACGACCTCGGCCTGCGCATCGTTGATGCGGAACTCGGTCGTGTCTCCCACGCGGAGGTTGTCGTAGCCGTAGCTCCTACCGCCGGTGTTGAGCCCGCGCCGCGCCTTCGTCATGAGGTGCTCGCGCGTGCGCTGGCTGATCTTCTCGCGCTCCAGCTCGGAGCTGAAGTTGCGCAGGGCCATCATCACCT
>Ga0105047_10014637_pt1 | contig 12431 bp, 6 predicted proteins | sample MAT04_FD_78384 | JGI IMG/M metagenome (GOLD analysis project Ga0105047, IMG submission 78384) | Freshwater microbial communities from Lake Fryxell liftoff mats and glacier meltwater in Antarctica - MAT-04 (megahit assembly) | ecosystem: Environmental > Aquatic > Freshwater > Ice > Liftoff... | reverse complement strand
TAGGCTACCTTTATCAGAGTAGACTTTTACATCACAAGCAGACTGTACCTTATTGGATTGAGATTTCATGGTAGGTTCCTCTGTAACTATTGGTTTGTCAAGGTTCGGCTGTTTCTAGATGCTTTCTAGATTAGCTAGAAATACATATCTGGATTTAAACCCTTATTTAAAGGTTTAAACCATAAAATCAGTATATCATAGTTTTTTATACAATTTCCACGAATTTGTCAGAAAAGGTGCAGCGGTTTGTCAACGTGCTGCAACCGGGTACTTACGTGCGCCCTCACCGAAACCTGCGCCCGCCTGCGGTTAACGGTTTTGAGTTTTTTGCAGTGATTCAAGGATCTGTCGGTATTCTTATTTTGAACGAAAACGGTCAAATCTTGCGATCGTTGCGAGTGGGTGCAGCCGGGCCCACTCGCGCTGTGGAACTTCCAGAGGGCACTATTCACACGTTGGTAGCTTTGGCTGCGGATACTGTGATTTTGGAGTTCAAGGAAGGGCCCTATGACGTGGCTGCGGATCAAGACTTTTTGCCTGATTTTCCGACTGAGGGAAGTGCGGCGGCTGGGGAATTAGTCAGGCTTTGGGAAGCTGAGTTTATATAAGAAGGAAGTTCGACAACGGATTTTCTAACGGATGTAACTGATAGAAGATACTTATTGCATAATTTTTTGATGGATGCAGAAACCGCAGATGTTTTTGGGATAAACGCAGATAAACGCAGATACTTTCAAGATATTTATGACTGATGCCCCATGCCCCATGCCCCATGCCCCATGCCCCATGCCCCATGCCCCATGACTACTGACTGATGACTACTGACTGATGACTACTGACTGATGACTACTGACTGATGAATCTAATTGTTGTCATCCGATTGTATAAATCTGGGGCGGTGCGAATGATTTTTCTCAGAAGTTCATCTGTTACCCAAAAGATGACGGGAAAGGAAAACTTGTTGCTAAATTCGCTGCATACTAGGTTGGTAGAAATGAGGAGTCGATCGATCGACTCCACTGATTCCAAACCGAGAATCATTAATGCTGGGGGCGGTTCGCTGTCTACTTCTGCTGCGATTGTCGTGTAGAGAGTTGTCGCCGATTTTGGCAACAGCAGTTGCTGCGGTTTATGGGTACAAGTTACTTGCAGGCGATCGACTATTTGCTGCCGCAAATCCAGGGAGTTGCAGTTGACTAAAACGAAAGAAAAGTAACATTGGGAAAGATGGATCGCTCGAATTAAAGTTGAGAATGACCGCTCGTTATATTGAGCTGCGTCGTACTTGTTTGGATCGTCTTTGGCTGTATTTTCTGAGTGTTTTTCAACCATAAATTACACTTGTTTTCTGTAGTTTTAGAGAATTTTTAGATTAAATGCAGTGGGTTGAGAAAATGTGAAGAGCGGATCTTGTGATTAAAAATATTTGGCTTACTATAACACTGTTTTAAAATAAAATCAATAGTGCGATCGACTATTTTTGCCGCCTTCGCTATTGTGCCACCTGCCGCGCTAAGCTGCTGCGCTCTAGATTGTCTGTTAGAGCGCAAAAAAGTGTAAGTTTGGTCAAGTGCGATCGATCGCTTTCTGGCTTTTTTGCTTTCTTACCAATTACCGGAAAAAATTGGTTTCAAGCCTCTCCCTTTTAGGGAAAAATTAAAACAAGAGTATTCATTATTCCCATCCTTTGCCTTACAAGTAGAGGTCGCATTTAACTGTCCCAGATCAACTATCAATTGTCAACTAAACGGACGTATTTCACCGCTTTTGAAAAGCGCTACAGTAACAAATAGACATATAGCCGTTCTCAACTGAGTGAAGTATTCACCAATAGACGAATCCTCTCAAAGCCTATAAATAGCAGGCTCGACAAGAATTATGGGAGAGGTCTAATTAATTAACAATTCCTCAATTTCCCCATCGCCAAATCTAAAATCCTTCGACGCTGGCGCTCACGGCGAAGTCTCAAATCTCAATTCTCAACCCGTACCTCCAAAAACCTGAGAAAGGCTATTTAACAGTTGACAGTTGACAGTTGACAGATGAGTGCGAAGTTTTTAGGCAGGGGATTTAAGCCCCTGCCTAAAAACAATCCACCTAAAGGTGGGGCTTAAATCCCCTGTGCTTTGGTTATTATAATATCTCTAAACAGATATTTCCCGGTTAACCTCGACAGTGAGGAAGCGCAAGCACGCTTAGAAGAATGCTTGTCTAAACTTAAACATCCTAGGTTTTCCGGGTTTGCCTGGATTTGTTGAAGCTGCTTTCTCTGGAGAGAAGGTGTAGATCGCATTAGCAGATGAGTGAAGACGATGCGCCAACTATTTGTACAAGTGCCTCGGGGTTCTGGAAAAACAGTTTTAGAGATAGCGAAAGCCTGTAAAGGCACGAACTTAGCACAAATTGAAGCGACGGGAGTCGATGGAGAGGTGGATCTGGTGCTGATCCACGTTTCTAATGGCGAGGTTGAGGAACTTCTCGGAAAACTGGAAGATTTGCCGGACTTAAATGTTACTCTGCTTCCAACAGGTGTGATGGCGCTGCATCCCCCAGCCAATGCCGCTGCGGAGCAAGTTACCAATGTTGAGGAACGCAGCCCGATCGAGATTTTTCTGGCTGGTTTGCAGAGTACAGGTTCTTGGAAAGGATTTCTTAGCTATGCCTTTTTCGCGGGAATCATTGTTTGGATTGGTTTATACACTAATACCAGCTACCTGCTAGTTGCTGCCATGTTGCTGGCTCCGTTTGCAGGGCCTGCCATGAATACCGCCTTGGCTACGGCAAGGGGCGATCTCAAACTCTTGGGGCGCAGCATTTTACGCTACTTTGCGGCCTTGAGCGTCACGATCGTTACCACGGGATTGCTGAGTTGGATTCTGCAACAGCAAAGCCCCACCAGCTTGATGATTGATGGCAGCCAAATTTCCTCGGTATCGGTGCTGATTCCCCTTGCCGCCGGAGCGGCTGGGGCGCTATCCCTGGTTCAGTCCGATCGCAGTAGCTTGGTGTCAGGAGCCGCTACCGGAATGCTGGTATCAGCTTCGCTAGCTCCCCCTGCTGGTTTGATTGGCATGGGGGGGGCCATTGGTCGTTGGGATCTGGCCGTCAACGGCGTGTTTTTACTGCTGCTGCAACTCGGCGGCATTAATTTGGCGGCAGCTTTGATGTTTCGTGTGTTTGGGCTATCGACTGAAGGAACTCGCTACGCGCGGGGGAAACGCGGTGTGTTCCCGGCGGCGATCGGAGTTAGCGCGATCGTACTCACGGCATTAATGATCTGGCAATTTTCCAATTCGCCTAACCTCCAGCGTTCTAGTCTCGCTCAACGGGCAAATTCTCAACTGCAGGAGGTTGTAAAGCAAAGCGATTTAGCCAAGCTGGTAGAATCCAACGTTCGTTTCACCAGAGCCGACAATCCGGGGGATGATATTTTGTTATGTCAAGTCTACGTTCAGCGTCAGGCCCAAGTCACGCGATCGGCTCAACAAATTCGCACCGATCTCACCAAAGCCATCCAAACTCGCTTGTTGAAGGAAGATTTTAACGCCACACCATTGGTAGATGTCACCGTGTTAGAAGCCCCTCCGATCTAGCCTTTCTCAAAAAGGTGAGAAATCAGTTGATTTTAGATACTTCGGCTTCGCTCAGTACAAGTTTTAGATTTTAGATTTGAGATTGAGGGATTGGGGAATCTATCGATTTTAGATTTTAGATTTTAGATTTGAGATTGAGGGATTAAGGGATTGAGGGATTGAGGGATCGATACCTCATATGAGAGCTCTAACTGCTATGTAATATCATGTCCGGTAGTATCGGAATTATATAGTGCGAGCGTCCCCGCTCGCGAAGTCGATCGCGAGCGGGGACGCTCGCACTATCAATGATTAAAATATATAATTCCGATGCTACGGGATTTGATGTAATATCATGTCCGGTAGACTGACAACGATAAAATTGGTTCGTAGTGCGGACTGAAGTCCGCACTACGAACCCGATCGAATCTAGTAAACCCAAAAATCAACTACCATTCTCGACCAGCGGCAAAGTAAACCAAAAAATCGCCCCAGCACCGGGACTGCTAATTACCCCAATTTCCCCGCCGTGAGCGCCAATAATTTGCCTGCAAAGATATAAACCCAAACCCAAACCCACCGAGTGTCGGGATTGATAACCCCTAACGTAAAGGTCAAACAGATGCTCGCACTGTTCCGGCAATATTCCCACCCCGTCATCTTCAACCGTACAGTAAATCATGCTATTTTGGGAATTGGTAATTGGGAATTGGTAATTTTTAATCGGTAATTTTTCTATATCCTGTTTCGTTTGGCTTTGATTAATTTTGATTTTTTCTGCAGTTATTATTTGAGCGGAAACCGTTAAATTCAATCCAGGCAGATTGTGCTTCAAAGCATTAGCAATTAAATTAGAAAACACGCGCCACAAATGAGTCGTGTCAGCGTTCACGGCGGGCAAATTATCAGGCACTAAATTTGTAAAAGTAGCTTGAGCCTCATTCATTAAAGGCTCCAAATCTGTCGCCGTAGCTTCAACTAATGCCCTCAAATCTACCCGATCGCAGTGCAGCACCAAACCGCCCAATTCTCCGGCGTGAATTTCTAACAGCGAATTTATCAACCGCAACTGCTGGTCGCTACCTTGAATCATCCGATCCAAAACAGAGCGGGGAATTGCGATCGAATCTCCTGTTTTTGTTTGCCAATTCTTCAGCACCATTAACATTCCCGCTACCGGGTTTCGCAAGTCGTGAGAAAGAGCGTGAATAAACAATCGCTGCGATTCTTGTGCCTGTTTCCGCTGCGTGATATCCTCAACTAAACCCTCATAATAAAGCAAGGAACCGCTGCTATCTCGTACCGCCCGCGCTTTCTCGGAAATCCAGACAATACTGCCGTCAGAGCGGTAAATTTTAGATTCAAAATCCGATACTGTGCCGCTTTCCTCGATCGATCGCAAAAACTCATTTCTGCGATCGGGATCAACATATAACTGTCGCTCAATATCAGTAAACTTTGCCGTCACTTCTTCCGGGGAATCGCAGCCGTAAATCCGCGCCAAAGCTGGATTAGCCGTAATATAGCGGCCGTCGGGAGTGCTTTGAAAAATTCCCTCGCCGGCATTCTCAAAAATGCTGCGGTACTTCGCCTCCGCCACCTCCAATTGTTGGTAAGCAGATTCCAACTCGCGCCTGGTACTAAATTCTGTTCGTTGCAGGCATTCGTACCAGTAAACCGACAAATCGCAAATCAAACAAAACCAAAATAAATATAAATAAAACCCGCTCAACCGAAAAGCAGTATACTTAGCAAAGCTTAGATTTAAAACCAAATTTATCCCGATGTGGCAGAACAAAACGCCTAGTTGAGAAATTAGGTGAAGTCGCCAGCGGACGGGCATCAGCGTAGCTTGGGTGAGAAACGCTAAACTCCAGATGAAAATCGGTAATTGCCCGACTTGTGCTGCCGCTAAGCCAAGCTGTACAATGACAGTTAGCGACCAGGAAAAACCCAAAAATAGCAAACCGGGATAGCGCTTGCCGATCGCAGTTTTTTGCAATACCAAACAAGTCAGCAAACCCAATTCTACAGCAGCGCTAGTGTACAAATAAACAATTTTAAACTCCCGCGGAGCGAAGATTGCTTCGCCCAGCAGATAGACAATTATTGTGAAGGCAAAAAAGATGGCAATTCGCACAGCAGGGCGCAGTCTATCTCGGAGGAAGCGATCGCGCCACACCTCGTAAACCGTTAACGCCTGAACTGATTTTTCATGGCCTGGATAGTTCATAACTGACTGTAGGGTGCGCAGTGCTAGCCCTGTCAAGGTGTGTGCTGAGCTTGGTTTTTAGTTCCGAAAATGCTTGAAATTTGGTAATTTGTAGGGTGTGCAGCGCGCACCGGTTGACTTTGATACCTATCGAAATACGTACTGGTTGACTTTTTCGGTAGACATTGCGCACGTTACAAGATGATCCGGTGCGCTCTTATAGCACCCTACAAACTAAAATCTCAAATCTAAAATCTAAAATCGACTCACAGCAGGTAGCGAAAACCAGAAAGTCGAGCCACCTCCGGGAGTGCTTTCGACGCCGATTTGGCCGCCGTGAGCTTTGATAATTTGCTTGGAGAGGTAAAGTCCGAAACCTAGCCCTGTTAATTGTCGGCTATTGGGGTCTTGAACGTAAAGTTCAAACAGAGATTCTCGCTGTTTGGGGCTGATTCCGACTCCATTATCTGTTACAGTACAGCGAACCATTTTTACGGTGACTTCGGACAATTCGTCGCCGATATTGCCAATTTGACTCTGATAGCGGGGCATTTGGCAACTGCCATCGAGGTGAAATTTGGCGCGGATTTCCTGTTTTTTCTGGTCGAGTATCGAGGTGCGATCGCCCTTCTCAGATATCCGGTTAGCGATACAGCGGGCGACGGGATTATTGGAAGATGTTAAAACCTGTAAATTTTCTTGAGCAATTAGCGCTTTTTCAACTTCAATCACCTCGGCTTTCAAAATTATATTAACTCCCGGATGATTGTGTTTAATCGCATTAGTCAGCAGATTTTCTAACACCCGTTGCAAGAGTTTACTGTCGGCATTAATTCGCGGCAAATTCGTCGGTATTTCCTGAATCAAACTTGCTTGATTTTTTGAAAATATCGGATCTAAATCGGCAATAATTGCTGAAGTTAAAGACTGCAATTCCAGCGGTTCGGGATTGATGAAAATACCTTTTACTTCGCTAGCGTGAGCGTCGAGGAGGGAATTAACCACAGTCAATTGGTGTTCGCTGGCCTGAACGATGCGCTCCAAGATCGATCGCGAAACCGGAACATCCTGTGGACAATCAGATGCCGATTTGTTGAGCAAATTTTTCAGCAGGATTAACATCCCCATAACTGGAGTGCGGAGATTGTGAGAAACTGCGTGCAAAAATAGGTCTTTCAGGCGGTTGCTTTCTTGCAGTTCGTGCATTTTTTGCTGTAGTTGGCGGGTGCGTTCCTCCACTTGAGATTCCAAGTTGGCATTGAGAGCTTTTACCTGCTGCAAAAGTTGGGCTTGCTGAAGTGCGATCGCCACTTGGGTAGCAAGTTTTTCTAACAAATCAATTTCAAATTCCTGCCACTGGCGGGGCCCAGAACACTGGTTGACGGCCAAGATCCCGAAAAGTTCATCGCCGAGGACGAACGGCACATTTAACGTCGCCCGAATTTGATAGTCGCTGTATAATTGGACAACTCGATCGCCCTTTTGCACCGTAGCAGTATCGGAGACAATTCGGACGCGGTTGTTAGCATAAAAAGTTTTCTGCTTTTCGAGGTGATTTTCGTCAGTGAGTACCAACCCCAAAATAGAACGGTATTGGACACCGACAGACTCAGCGACAATTTTACCGTACACCGGGCTGGGAAGATTTGCCCCGCCTGCGTCCATAATACCGATGAAAGCGCGATCTACCTTGAAAAATTGCCGGACTTCGGCAACAGTAGTATTGAGAATTGCTTCGAGATCGAGGGAGTGGCGAATTCGCAGGGCCATTTCTGAGAGCAGCCGATCGCGCTCGGAGGATGTCCCCAAAGCAGCTTCGGCGCGGTGACGTTCGGTAACGTCTTGGACTGTGGCGGCTATGATGTTTGAGTGAATAGCGGACTGTTCACAGACAGCGCGCACTCCGCCGTCAGGGAGCACAATTCGATAGTTAATGCAATAGGATTTGCGCTCAAACATCGCTTGACATTGCGATCGCGCCACCAATTCTCGGTCTTCTGGATGTACTGCTTGCAAAAAAACTTCTGGTGTTGGTTTAACAGTTCCCGGAACCAAGCCCAAGAGCCGATAAAGCTCGTCCGACCACCGCAGTTCAATCTTGCATGATATATTGTGTTCTGCCGATTGTTCGCAACGATCGACCGGCTTGATGGCGGTGAAATTTAAATCCCAATTTCCCAACTGAGCGATGCGCTGAGCGTTAGCTAAACTGGCGTGAGCGTCGCGCAACAGAGCGGCCGTGCGGCGCACAAATTCCAGCGCTTGCTCGCGTTCAGCCACAGCAGCAGCCAACATCAGGGCCACAAGGGCGATCGTACCGGTAAAAGCTTGTAAAAATAAAACCGCCTGTTGCAGATTTTCGCTTCTGACCAGAAACGGGCCGCCTCCCTGCACCGCTCCCAAAATCGCGATATAAGACACGATCGAATAAGCAAAAATCGCTCCCGGCTGACGAAATCGCAAAGCTGCCCAAACTATCAGAGGAAAAGGCAAATACTCCAGCGGATACAGAGCGCTCGCGGCCTGTGTTTTCGAGCAAAAAACCAGCGAGCTAACGCTCAGTAATAAAGTTAGCCATAGAGCTATTTCTGAATAATTTAAAAGTGAATTTCCCAGATTGTAGCGATTTTTATTATCCTGAAATTTTGATAAATAATTAGTAATTAGCAAACGGTAATTTGCCCAGTTAAAAAATGCTAAAAAACTTGCAATACTTCGATCTTTTTTTGAAACATGAAAACTTTTAAAGGCGTGATTTAAAGTCAGCAGCACCGGTGTGACGATCAAGATTCCCATACCGTCTCCGAGCCATGTAGTCCACCAATTCCGAGAGAAATTGCTCCACTGATCCCAACCAAAAATGCAAGTGCCCAAATTGCCGAGGGTAGAACCCACCAAAGTAGACCCGATGACAGCGCCGGCCACCAAACCCACAACATCTCGCAGTCGATCGAGCTTAGTAGAAAATCCGCTGCGACTGAGCACGGCCTCCCCAGCCAGCGCTTGCACGGTGACGCTAAAGGCGGACGTGACAATGACGGCTAAGGGTACACCAGCCCCGGCGGTTGAGTTTAACAGCACCGAACCGAGGGCAATGAAGGGCCACATCCGCCGCCCTTGCAGCAGCATGGCCGCCAAAGCAATGCCTGCGGGCGGCCACACGGGCGAGGCTTCGGCTTTCACCAGTCCCAGTACGGACGCTGCGAGTTTTCCGGTGACAAAGTAGGCCAGGGCCAGGATGCCGGCGGAAAGAAGCAGTCGAGTGCGGTGGTTGAGCAGTTTCATGGTTTGTGCGATCGAATCCTCCATTGCTACTCTTTAATTTAGGCGGATGACGGGCGATCGAACTTCCTCCTAGGGAATCACCTGACAGGGGGAGATTGGGAGATTGGGAGCATTTTTGTTCTTCCCTCGGCTCAATGACCAATGACCAATGACCAATGACTAATGACCAATGACCAATGACCAATGACCAATGACCAATGACCAATGACTTCTTAGAATCCAAAACCCCGCTTACCATCCGGCTTAATCGTCAACCAATTTGTCTTTGCCATTGCTAGTTGTTCATCGGAAACTGTAGCGTCAGTCAGATTCGCGCCGCACAAATTCGCGCCCCGCAAATTCGCCTTGCTCAAATAAGCGCCCGTCAAATCAGCACCTCGAAAATCCGCGCCTTCAAAATTAGCAGTGCTGCAATAAGCTTCAGTCAAATTTGCCGATCGCAAATTCGCATTAATTAACCTCGCATGACCCAAATTCGCCCCCGACAAATCCGCTGCTTGCAAATTAGCCTTGACCAATCTAGCCTGATAAAAATTCCCCCCCGCTAACTGCGCCTTTGGCAGTTGCAAACCCGACAGTTCGCAGTCAGCAAAATCGCGTTTACCTTTAAAATATGCCGCTCGCAAGCTGTTGCTGTCCCAAACAACAGCTTTCGTTACCTTCGGCGTTGCTGAATTGCCGTTGGAAAATGCCGCAGTTCCGAAAGTTCTGCCGGACTCTGCCAGACTGCGGGAAACCCTCGGCTGCATCCCCGTATTTCCAGACTGGGTGAATGCAGTTCTACCGCGAATACTGTGGTTTGTTCGCAAATCTTGATTGATTTTGCTTTTCGGCGACGACCACGAAGAACCTTCGTCATTAAATATCGTCTGTTCTTCCACCGTGCGGGTAGAGGAGTTGAATTCAGTTGCTAAACCCTTGTAAAGGTCAGCGTCTTCATGTTCGCCATTTAGAGCTTTGATGACATCTGCTGCGGATTGAAAGCGGTGGCCGACGATGGGCTTGAGCATTTTCTCAAGAATCCGCGCAAAACTTGAACTCAACTGAACGTGGGGCTGCCAAACAATTTCGCCAGTTACCGCATCGAAATCTAAATCCTTGGGCGATTTTGCTGTCAGCAAGTACAAGCAAGTCATGCCCACGGCGTAGATGTCGCTGGCAAATATCGGCCGCAGCGCCATTTGTTCCGGGGGAGCAAAACTAAACGTACCGACTGAAAATTTCGTATTAGCGCCTTGGTCGGCGGGGTCTAATAATAGTGTTTGGCTAACTTGGTCTTTTACCGCACCGAAGTCAATCAGAACTAAGTGATTGTCTTGAGCGCGGCGAATAATATTTGCCGGCTTAATGTCTCTATGAATTACTCCTTGGCTGTGGATGTATTGCACTACTGACAGAATTTCTAATAGAAATTTTTTAACGTCTGATTCGTTAAAACGCCCTGATTGCTTGACTTCTTGTTTCAAAGTCGAGCCTTTAACATACTCTTGAACTAAGTAAAATTGCCGCTCGATTTCAAAATAATCTAGCAGCCTCGGTACTTGCGGATGGTCGCCCAGTTGGCCGAGGGTTTTCGCTTCTCGCTTGAATAATTCCCGCGCCATTTCTAAAACTCGCGGCGACGAACTACTGGGTCGCAATTGCTTAACCACGCAAGTCGGTTGACCGGGCAAAGAAATGTCTTTTGCCAGAAATGTAGCTCCAAAACCTCCTTGTCCCAAAGGTTCAATAACTCGGTAGCGAGCGCGCAGCAATAGCCGCGCGCCGCAAGTCTGACACTGGAGAATAGAGTCAGCAGGATTTTGAGGATTGGGACAGCCGGGATTTACGCAGTAGCTCATGTTGATTGAGTTTGCCTATGTTTTTCTGATCTTGCCAGCGATCGCTCGACTGCACAAATTCCCTGACAACGCTTCTGTTAGAAATACTTATCTATACAGGTGCTGGCGGGCCGTGCTGCGGCGTGCGAATTGGAATTGCACCTAAGTCTTTTAGGCCGATATCTTTTCCCTATTTAGATTATGTCGCTGCTGTGAGTTTTTTCGGTATATCATCCTTAAAGATAGTTTAAAGACTTGCTACAGTTGCCCTTTTGTGTGTAAAGTCTTGCTAAACTTAGGTGCTTTTTGCGCTGTTAGATGTCTCTAGCATACCTCATGTTCTGAATGAGAATGCTACTCATCCGCCAGCCGCCATCAACCGAAAGGGCGATCGCTCGTTTGTGCTGATCTATACCGCACTCCTCTTGACAAAATTAAATGACTGTGGTATTAAAAGTTTTCCCGAATAAATTCTGGCACTCCACAGTCGAAGCCCGCCTGCGCCGACTAATCAAAGGGAGAGGGGGAGAGGGGGAGATTGGGAGAGGATTTGATGAGTTTTCATACGGCATTGAAATATACAATTAAAATGCCGCAACAGCTTATCGATCGCTGACAACTAAACTACTGACAAAATTATGCGTATTTCTCTAAACTGGCTGCGGGAATTGGTCGATGTGACAATATCCCCAGAAGAATTAGCCGAAACCCTGACAATGGCCGGGTTTGAAGTCGAAGAAATCGAAGACCGCCGTACTTGGGCCGACGGCGTAGTATTGGGCAAAATAGTCGCCTGCGAACAGCATCCCAACGCGGATAAATTGAGAGTTTGTCAAGTCGATGTCGGCAAACCAGAAGCCTTGAATATTGTTTGCGGCGCACCAAACGCTAGGGCGGACATTTACGTGCCAGTCGCCGTTGTCGGCACTTTTTTGTCAACAATTGATTTAAAAATTAAACCTGCTAAATTGCGCGGCGTTCCTTCCGAAGGCATGATTTGTTCCCTCGCCGAATTAGGCTTGTCTAAAGAATCTGCCGGAATTCACATTTTCGAGCTAGAAAATCCCGAATTAGGTAGCGATATTCGCCCGCTTTTAGGTTTGGATGATGTGATTTTAGACTTGACAGCAACTGCTAACCGTGCAGACGCTTTGAGTATGGTGGGTGTAGCGCGGGAAGTGGCGGCGCTGACTGGGGCGAGTTTGAGAATTCCGGCAACTAATGATGTGGCGATTCAGGGGCAAGAAAGTCCTAGTTTAGCAGTAGAAATATCGGAACCGCAAGGATGCCCGATTTACATTGGCACAGAAATTTCAGGAGTGAAAATTGCACCGTCTCCAGCTTGGTTGCAGCAGCGGTTGCAGGCGGCGGGAGTGCGGCCGATTAATAATGTAGTTGACGTAACTAATTACATTTTATTGGAATGGGGACAACCGCTGCACGCTTTCGATCGCGATCGGCTACAATCTTTCACAGGTAATTCCGATGTCAGCATCGGCGTGCGCTTTGCCAAAACAGGGGAATCCTTCAAAACCTTGGACG
>Ga0105047_10014636_pt1 | contig 12432 bp, 9 predicted proteins | sample MAT04_FD_78384 | JGI IMG/M metagenome (GOLD analysis project Ga0105047, IMG submission 78384) | Freshwater microbial communities from Lake Fryxell liftoff mats and glacier meltwater in Antarctica - MAT-04 (megahit assembly) | ecosystem: Environmental > Aquatic > Freshwater > Ice > Liftoff... | reverse complement strand
CTCGCCGGGCAGCAGTTCGATTTTGCCAAAGCGCGTGCCGATGTGGGCGAAGTGACGCGTGCCGATGTGCTCCGCGCGACGGTGGTGGTCGAAGACGCGCGTCGCACTTTAGTCGAATCGGAGAACGTCCTCGAATTCGCCAAAAACACGCTGCGCAACATCCTCAATCTCGCGCCCGATGCCCCGCTCGTGCTGGTCGAGCCGCCGGATTATCCCGGCACGCTGCCGCCCTTCGAGGCGCTGCTCGCGCGGGCTTACGCGGATCGGGAGGACTTGCGGGTGAAGGTGCTGACCATCGATCAGGACATCGCGCGGCGGAATGAGATCATCGGCGACTACGGCCCGCGCGTGGTGGCGCAGTTCGACACCGGGCGCAATCACATCTCGGGCACCTCCACATCGAGCAACTACGACTGGCAGGCCGCGGTTTCGGTGCAGTTGCCGATCTTCACCGGCGGCCAGCGGGAGATCGATCTGATGACCGCCAATCGCCAGATCGAGCAGACGCGGCTGGATCGCGAACGCACGGCGAAGGACGTGGAATCCGAGGTCAAGCAGGCATGGCTGACGGTGCGGACGCTCCAGCAGACGATCAAGGCGCTGAAGTCGCAGGTGGTGGCGGCGGAGCAGGGGTATCGCGATTTGGAAATCCAGTATCGCGCGGGCACGGCGACGAGCGTGGATGTGCTCACCGCGCTCAATGCGCTCAACACGTCGCGCATCGATCTCGCGGTGCAAATGTACGATTACCAGGTGGCGCTGCGAAACCTCGAGCAGTCGTCGGGCGTATTCCAGCAGGGGCGCGTGCAGCGCAGCAAAATTCCATGAAGACGATTCTCGCTTTGATTTTCCTCGCAGCGGCCGGTGGCGGTGGCTGGTGGTTTTTTTCCAGGAATGGCGACAAGACGCCGGAATATACAGCCGTGGTCGTGAGCGAAGGAGCGATGACCCAGATGGTGACGGCAACGGGCACGCTCAACCCCGTGATGAACGTCACGGTCGGCAGCCAGATTTCCGGCTACATTCAGGAACTGCACGCCGACTTCAACTCCTCGGTGAAGGCCGGGCAGGTGGTGGCGAGACTCGATCCCGCAACCTTCCTCGCAACCGTGCATCAGATGGAAGGCGACCTCGCGCAGGCGCAGGCGGCCCACGAACTCTCGAAGCTGACCGCGAAGCGGAAGAAGGAGCTGGTGGCGCAGAATGCGGCGCCGCAGGCCGACCTCGACAGCGCGCTCGCCGCGCTCAATCAGGCGCAGGCGACGGTGCAAATCAAAGAGGCGAATCTGGAGCGGGCGCGGGTCGATCTCGAGCGCTGCACGATCCGCTCGCCGATCGATGGCACGGTCATTTCGCGCAGCGTGGACGTGGGCCAGACCGTGGCCGCGAGTCTCAACGCGCCGGTGCTTTTCCTCATCGCGAACGACCTTACGAAAATGCAGATCGACTCGAACGTCGCCGAGGCGGATATCGGGGCGATGGAGGAGAAGCAGGACGTCGAGTTCACCGTCGATGCCTTTCCGTATCAGACTTTCCGCGGAACCGTGGCGCAGGTCCGCAACGCCGCGACGACCGTGCAAAATGTCGTGACGTACAACGTCGTCGTCTCGGTCGATAACCCTGAACTCAAGCTCAAGCCAGGCATGACGGCGAACGTCTCGATCATCGTCGCGCGCCGCGAGAACGCGGTGAAAATCCCGAACGCCGCGCTGCGTTTCCGTCCGCCGGAGGAAGCCGCGCCGCCGGCGAATGCCGCCGCCGGGGGCCAGCGTCCAAGTGGTGGTAGTCGGCCCGAAGGCGGCAAACGCCCGAGCGGCCCGCGCAGCGAACGCAAAGTCTATGTCCTCGCGCCGGGCGCGGCCAAACCCGAGCCGGTCCCGGTGAAGCTCGGGATCAGCGACGGCCTGGCGACCGAAGTGCTCCATGGTTTGAAGGCGGGTGATGCGGTGGTGACCGGAATCAAAATGACGAACACTGCGCCCGCTGCGGCGGCCTCGAATCCCCTCACCGGTGGAGGCATGCGCCGGTCTCGATGACCCCCGTCATCCATCTCGACGCGGTCTCGAAGACGTATCGCTCCGGCGACGTCGAAGTGCATGCCGTGCGCGAAGTATCCCTGGAAATTCAGGCGGGCGAGTTTGTCGCGATCATGGGTGCGAGCGGTTCGGGCAAATCCTCGATGATGAACATGCTCGGCTGCCTCGACCGGCCGACGAGCGGACGTTACCTGCTCGACGGCATCGATGTTTCGCGCCTCGACCGCAACGAACTGGCCGACATTCGGAACCAGAAAATCGGCTTCGTTTTCCAGGGCTTCAATCTGCTCTCCCGCACCTCGGCCTTGGAGAATGTCGAGCTGCCGATGTTTTACGCGCGCCACGAGATTCCGGCGAAGGAACAGCGCGAGCGGGCGATGCGGGCGCTCGAAATGGTCGGGCTGGCGAACCGGTTCGATCATCACCCGAACCAGCTCTCCGGCGGCCAGCAGCAGCGCGTGGCGATTGCGCGGGCGCTGGTCAATGAGCCCGCGCTCCTCCTCGCCGATGAACCCACGGGCAACCTCGACAGCCGGACGAGCGTCGAAATCATGGAGACCTTCCAGGCGTTGAACGAGCGCGGCATCACCGTCGTCATGGTCACGCACGAGCCGGATATCGCCGCTTACAACAAACGCAACCTGGTGATGCGCGATGGGGTGGTCGTGACGGACAAGGTCGTCGCGCAGCGGACTTCGGCGAAGGAGGAATTGCGGCGGCTCGATGAAGAGCACGCCGCCGTGCAATTGACCGCGTCATGAGACGTTCCCTTACTCTTACTCCTACTCTTTTTCTTACTCACTCCGGGGCTTCGCTGTCAGGGCGGAGGGGGGTGGAAGTAAGAGTGAGAGTAAGGATGAGAGCAGTTGAGGGGAGTCTGCCGTTATGAAAATCGGCCCCACCTTCCGCCTCGCGGGACGCGCCTTGCGGCGCAACAAAATGCGCAGCCTGCTGACCATGCTCGGCATCATCATCGGCGTCGGCGCGGTCATCGCGATGGTCGGGATCGGCAATGGCGCGCGGTCGCAGATCGAGGGGCAGATCGCCAGCCTCGGGCAGAACATGATCACTGTTTTCCCCGGCAGCTTCAGCTCGGGCGGGGCGCGGGGCGGCTGGGGTTCGGCGAGCACGCTCACGCCGGAGGAGGCGCTCGTCATTGCGCGCGAAATCCCCGGAGTCGTCGCGGTGAGTCCCGAAGTGCGCGACCGCCAGCAGGTCATGGGCAATGGGCTCAACTGGAACACCCAGGTGCTCGGTGAATCGACCGACTACCTCAGCATCCGCGCGTGGGAGTTGTCGGACGGCGCGATGTTTTCCGAAACGGATGTCGCCGGCGCGACCAAGGTGGCGATCATCGGGAAAACCATTGCCGATCAGCTCTATGCCGGCACCGATCCGATCGGACAAACCCTCCGCATTCGCAATCTGCCGTTCAAGATCATCGGCGTGCTGCGGCCGAAAGGATTTAATTTCTTCGGTCAGGATCAGGACGACACGGTCATCGTGCCCTACACCAGCGCGATGCGGCGGGTGATGGGCCGGACTTATCTCAGCGCCATCCTCATTCAGGCGCAAAGCCCCGAGCAGATGTCCGCCATTCAGCAATCCGTCGGCGATCTGCTCCAACAACGCCGCCGTGGACGCGAGCCCGATTTCACGGTGCGCAACCAGCTCGAACTCGCGGAAGCGGCGACTGCGACTTCGCGGACCATGACCGCGCTGCTCGGGTCGATCGCCGGCGTATCGCTGATCGTCGGCGGCATCGGGATTATGAACATCATGCTGGTCAGCGTGACGGAGCGCACGCGCGAGATCGGTATCCGCATGGCCGTGGGCGCGCATGGGAAGGACATCCTGCTGCAATTTTTGATCGAAGCAGTGACGCTCAGTTCGCTTGGCGGGTTGCTGGGCATCGGCATCGGCTTTGGGGTTGCGGAAGCGGTGTCGCACTTCGCCGGCTGGCCGACGAATGTCTCGGCGAGCGCCGTCTTCGCGTCGTTTTTCTTCAGCGCGGCGGTCGGCGTTTTCTTCGGCCTGTATCCGGCGAAGAAAGCGGCCGCGCTCGATCCGATCGACGCGCTCCGGTACGAGTAAACGGCGCGCGCTTAAACGGGGTGCGCGACGGGCAGGACCCGCTCCAGCGCGGCCTGCAATTGTCCTTCCGGAAACGGTTTAGTCAGGCATTCGCGCGCGCCGTGGCGGCTCGCCACCGGGCTCATGTAATCGCCTTCAAGGCTGGTCAGCACGATCACGGGCAAGCGGTCGCCGACGGCTTCGAGCAGCGCGGCTCCGTGCATGCCGGGATCGAGATCGATGATGGCGACATCGACATCATCGCAGCCCGCCTGGAGTTCGCGAAAGGCGGCGGGGGTCGATTGGATGACGCGCAATCCGTGCCGGGTGGCGGTGACCGCTCCGCGCGCCATGCGCTCGGCGTAGGGATCGGTGCTGAGGAGGAGAACGACTGCTGGTTTCATGGGGAGATGGCTTTCTATAGCCACACCATGCACCCATTCATGGCGCCCGGCACCCCGCGTCTTGTGCAATCGTCACCGTCGCTTGCCCACGCTCCGACGGATGGTGACCGGTCGCGGCGCGCCCAGTCGCGTCACGGCTGTTTCAGCGCGCCAAAGACCGCGGCCGCGGCTTCGCGCCAGAAACACTCGGGCTCCGCGAAACCTGCGTCCGCGAGCATCCGCAGCTCGACGATCAGCGGCGGGTAATAATCCTCGTGCGCCCAACTCGCGATATGATCGAACGCTTCGCGCCGGGCGATGCCGTGCGGTCCCATCGCCTCCGCCCAAAGACGATAGGCGTGATCGTGCAGCGCCGGCGTCGCCGGCGCGGCGGTGTCGGCATTGACGAAGATGCCCCCTGGCCGCAGGGCGGCAAAAATGTGGCGATAGATGCCGGCTTTCACCGCCAGATCCCTGACGTGATGGAGCGCGAGGCAGGCCGCGATGGCGTCGCACGGCGGGAGCGGATCGGTGAAGGAACGCTCGACGTAACGCACGCGATTTCCAAAGGACACACAACGCTCCCGGGCCGTCGCCAGCATGGCCGGGTCGGTGTCCCAGATCTCCACCGTCGCGCTCGGGAAACGCTCCGCGAGCGCCGCCGCCAAGGCGCCGGTGCCGCCGCCGAGATCGAGCACCAGCCCACCTTCCGCCGGCATGCTCAGCGCGAGGAGATCGAGCTGCACGGGGCGCATCGCCGGGTAGGCGGGAACGAGTTTGCGGATCAGGTCGTCGTACTCCGCGACGCGGAGTTTGAGATGTCCTTCGACGGAGTGGGCCATGCGCTGACCGTGGCGGCGGCGCGCGAAAATGCGAGTCGGGTTCAGCGGCCTTCCCGTCCCCGGCGGCGCCGGAGCGCGATCAGGCCGGCGGCGCCGAGGAACATCGCCGAGGTGTTGGGTTCGGGCACGGCTCGGATGGCCACGTCGTTGCCGCCGGTGAAAGTCTGCGTGGCCAGGTCGCCCAGGTAGGTGATGACAAAGATCTGCCCGCCGAAGTCCAACTGTGCTCCCTGCGGCAGTCCCGCAAACGTGCCGCCGACGGCATCCGTGCCGTCGTTGGCGATGAGGAAAAAGAGGCTGTCATGGGCGGGGATGAAGGCGTTGAGCAAGGTGCCCTGGAAATCGCCGGCGAGGGTGACGCCGCCCGTGACGCTGAGCTGATCGTATTGCGTGCCGAAGGTGGTGCCGCCGATTTCCAGCGCGAGACGCGCTCCACTGCCGAGGGAGAAATCGCGGGTGTGAAGAATGCCGGCTCCGCTGCTCCCAGGCTCGACCGTGCCTCCGCTCAAAACCGTCACGCTCCCCGTGATGCCCACCCCTTCCAGGGTGCCACTGTCGCCCACCGTTATGGCGCTGCCTCCGATGTCCCCGCCGACATCAAGAGAGCCGCCGACGACGGTGGTCGTCGCGGTGTAGCCAGCATTGGCGTGGCCGGTGATCTTCAGCGTGCCGGTGCCGATTTTCGTGAAGCCGTCGAGGGTGCCGGAGATGGACCCGCTGACGATGACGACATGGCCATTGGAATCGATCGTGCCCCCTTCGGCATCGACTTGGACGGCGCGACTGGTGCTGACGGAGGAGGTGACGCGGAGGGTTCCACCGGCGAAGCGGAGACGACCTCCTTGGCCGAGGCGGAGGTCGCTGTCGATGGCGAGGGTCCCGCGCTGGAGGATGGTCTCGCCGGTGTAGCTATTGGCGCCGCTGAGCGTCATCGTGCCGGCGCCTGTCTTGAAGAGACTTCCGGCCCCGCTCACGGCGCCGGAGAATGCCGTGGAGGCATGGTTCCCGCCCGCCGTGAGGGTGCCGCTGCCGAGCACGACGCGGCCCGCGCCCGCGAGCGAACCGATGTCGCCGCTGAAGCCGTTGAGATCAAGCGTTGCGCCGCTGGAGATGGTGGCCGCGCCGCTGGCGAGCGCATTGCTCACGCCGTAGGCGAGAGTGCCCGCGCTCACCGTTGTGAGGCCGGTGAAGGTATTGGGCGCACCGAGTTTGACGGTGCCGGCGCCAGTCTTCGTGAGGCCGAAGCCGTTGCCGGAGATGACGCCATTGAAGTCCACCTCGCCGCCGGTCGCGGCCGTCACCACGAGATGGTGACTGAGGGCGATGGCTCCCGAGAAGGTGTTCACGCCGCTGGTATTCACGCCGCCGAGGGTGAGCGTGCCGCTCGTTCCGGACCGGACGGTGATCGCATTGGCGACGGAAAAACCGCTCGCGCTGTGGAACAGCAGGCTGGCGCTATTGGTTCCGCTGGTGTCGCCGAGGTCCACCGCACCGGTGCCGAGCGGGCCGCTGGTGATTGGGCCGATGGATGATCCTGCGATCAGCAGGGCGCCATTGTTCACCGACACGCTGCCCGAGAACGCGTTCGCACCGCTCAGGAGCAGCGTCCCGAGGCCCGCCTTGGTCAGGCCGCTGTTCGCGCTCCCATTGCCGATCACGCCGGAGACGGTGAGGTCCACGTCGGTGGTGCTGGAGTTGTTGTTGATCGTGAAGGTGCGCGAGGCGTGGAGGCTGAGCGGGGCGCTGATCGTGGTCACGTTGCTGCCGGTGGCGGTCGCCGTCACGTTGCCTCCGAGGCCGAGGAGACCGGAGCCGACGATGCTGCCACCCGTCGTCGTCAGGGCGGCCACGGTGTCCGAAAAACTCTGCAGATCGAGCCGGCCGTCGGCGGCGAGGGTGATGCTGGCGGGGTTGGGGATTTGGTTCGAGGCGTGGTGCTGGACGATCGCGGAATTGGCCGCGCCGACGCCGTCGCCGATGGCCAGCGTCGTGCCGCCGAAGGCATTGACCCCCGCGGTTTTGGCCAGCACGATCCTGCCGTCATTCACCCTCGTCGGACCGTTGTAGGTATTGGCCGTGCTGCCGCTGAGGGTGAGCGTGCCGGCGCCGCTCTTCGTCAGCGTGCGCGCACTGTTGGAAGACTGGCCCAGCGCGTTGCTGAAGGTGACGTTGCCGATATTGATCGTAAGGGTGCGGCTGCCGGTGAGCGTGGCGGCGCCCGTGAAGACAATATCGTGGATCCCGGCAAACGTGGTATTGCCGGCCAGGCTGACGGCGTTGCCGATCGTGCGGGCGCCGCCGCCCGCGCGCAGCGTGGCCGTGCCGAGGGAAAGCGGGCCGGTGCCGGCGGCCGTATTATTCCCGAGTTCGAGAATTCCGGAACTCAGCGTCGTCCCGCCGCTGTGGGTGTTCGCGCCGTTCAGGATGAGTGTTCCCGGGCCAGCGATCGACAGTCTCCTGGAGCCAGTCGCCTGGCTGATCGTGCCTCCGAACGTAATCACGCCCGCGCCACTGACCGTGACCGTGGGGCTGGTGGACATCGAGATCGGCCCGCTGAAGGTGAGGGCATTGGTCGCGGTGAACGTCGTGGAGGTCGTCAGGGTGATGGCGTTGGACACCGCGTAGCTGCCGGCCGTGGAGGCGATCTTCGCTCCGCTCCACATGACCGTGCCGCTGCCGAAGGCGTTGTCGCTGCCGATGGCCACGGTGCCGGCGCTCAGCCTGCTCGTGCCCGAGTAGCTGTTGGTGCCACTGAGCGTCAACGTGCCGAGGCCCGTCTTGGTCAATCCGCCGGTGCCGCTCACATTGCCATTGAGGGTGATGTTCTTCGCCGCGTTGGTCGTCAGCAGAAAGCCGTTGTTATTGATGTTTCCGCTGAAAAGCAAATCGCCGGCGCTGGCATTCCACGTCTGGGCCGCGCCGAGCTTGATCGCATTCTGGATCGTTTCGACGGCTGCGCTGCTGTGCGTCACGCCCCCGGAGTTGATCGTCAGCAATCCCGCCCCGCCGATCGTAAAGGCGGTGGCGGAACTCCCGAAGTTCAGGGCTGCAACCGTCAGGCTGGACGCCGATTGGGGGGCCGGGCCGGTGCTGCCGGCGAAGATCAGCGTGTCGCCGGCCACGGGAGCCAGCATCGGGCTCCAGTTTGCCGCGGTGGCAAAGTTCGGATTACCTCCGAGGCCCGTCCAGGTGAGTGTTGCGGCGGGGGAGTGAGACACCATCTGCAGGAGAAAGGTAAGAGCGATGCAGTAAAATCGAAGCTGGGCGAATTGTAGAAAGTGCAATGGTGGTGGCCATTCCGGAAATAATAAACCGGAGAACGGGCTCCACTAAGCTGGTTACGTACCGCTACGTAGGTAGTTTTTTCGCTGACCCTCCGGAGTTTCATCCAGCGCACTCCGTAAAAGACCGGAGACCCCCGCCGGGAGGGTCAAGTCAGTGCCTTGTTTCCCGCTCGGCGACCTTCGTGCGCACACGGGGCACGAAAAAACAAAAGAGCCTGCCCGGTTGCTCCGGACAGGCTCTTCGGAATTCAAAGATCGACTGCGGCTCAGCCGTGCGTCATCGACCACTCTTCGGCGCCGCCCAGCGCCATGATCGCTGCCCGCATCTTGCGCACCGCCAGTTCGAGGCGGGTCTTGATCGTGCCCAGCGGGATGCCCGTCTTGGCGGCGATCTCGCGCTGGCTCAATCCGCAATAAAAGGCGAGGTGAAGCGCTTCCCGCTGCGCATCCGGCAGTGTGGCCAGCAGGCGCTGGAAAATCTCCGCCCGGTCGGACGCATTCGCTCCGTCCTCGGTCTGGTGGCTGCGCGCGGGCAGCGGCTCCTGCTCCTTTTCAAGACGCAGCCGCTCCTCAGCCCGCGCATAGGCCTGGCGGCGGCGCACCTTGTCGATCGCGCGGCGGCGGGCCAGGGTGACCATCCAGCCCAGTGCCTTGCCTTTGGCTTCGTCGTAGGAAGCGGCGCGGTTCCAGAGTTCGATGAAAATCTCCTGCAAGAGGTCGTCCACATCGTGATCGTTATGCACCACCCGGCTGACCACCGTGCGGAGTAACGGGGTGTGCCGGCGATAAAGGGTGGCGAGGGCAACTTCTTCTCCGCGTTGGATTGCGGCCATGAGCTGTTCATCCGTCGGGCTATCTAGCGTGAGAGTTGCGGTCTGTTGTTGGTCAAATTCGTAAAGCATGGTTTGGATGGGTTAAAGGTTGGTTGCTGCCAAACCTTATTGCGCTCCCCGTGCCAACCCGCCTCTCCTCTGTAAAACCCGATTTGTGTCCGTGTTCTGTGTCGTGCAAACAGACACTTTTGTACCGTCCTCGACAAAAAAATCGCCGATTCCGCAAAAAGGGAAGGCCCACATTGTGCGGGGCCGCGATTCTAGTGCATGACCGAGTTATCTATGCCCAAGATCCCAGCTCACGAACTCGTGGGCGAACTCCGCGATGTGTGCGGATGGCTCGCCGACGGCCAGTCCACACCGGACGATTTCCGCCGCTCGGTCGTGGCCTTCGAAGGGCGTAAACATGCCCGGTGCGGTTACACGTTGAGCAGCGCCGTCGCGTCCGGCGATCTGGTGCAATTCAGCCTCCGCCTGACGGACACGGGAGAACTCTGCGCGAGCCTCGACGTCGATTCGCAGACGGGGGAGATCGTCGTTCAGCGGGCTTGGGCGTAGCCGCGAGCCAGATTCCGCCGGGTCGCGCGGCAGTAGAAGAGGCTACTGCTGCCCCGGCAACGGCGACTCCGCCTTTGCAAAGGCCGCGCGCACTTCCGCATCGAGAGCGGACAGCGAACGGCCGCCTAGCAGAATCCCCAGATGCCGGGCGCACACTTTTCCCGGATCGACCCCACCCGGACCGATCGGGCGCGCCGGTTCCGGCGGCGGCTTGAGCGTCGTTGGTTAACGAATCATCCCGCCGCCCAGGTCGATCACGCCGGGAGTCTTCTTGAAGGCCTCCCACTCCTCCTCGTATCTCGCCACGGCTTTCTCGTAAGCCGCCTGCGACCCTCGGAATGAAGCCCAGAGTTTTCGCTCTTCGTGAATTGCGTCGAAGTATCTTTTCAATCGCGTCGCCTTCCCATCCCCAACGAAGTGCATGAAGTAAAACACCAGCGCGTGGGCGGAGAAATAGCGGTTTGGCAAGTCGAGGATGGCGAGTTCCTCCGGCGATCCACCTCCTCCCGGCGGGCCGGCAGATTTCCTTCATCGAACCCGCTCCGAGCTTCACCGGAAGTGCCTCACGAAAGCCCGCCTCGCGACGTGGCTGCTGGGCCTTGCCGAAAAAGCAGCGGCGGGAGGTCGCAAGATGCCGACGGCCGGACAGGATATTTTTCGCGGGAAAAATTGCCGTTCATCGGTGACAGCCTGGATTTTTCCCATGGTCCCAAACCAGACGAAATTCTTTCCCGCTGCGGCCGCCAGCAGCATCCCCCACATCTTGTCGGCAAAGGTTTCCGGGTCAATGGCCCGGAGATCGGCGTCTCGGGCGGCATCCGCATCGCTTTTAAGGCGGTCGGGATATTGCCTCCCTCCGCCCGTGCAATGCGCGGAGAGGGTGCGCCTGCGACGGGGGTGACGGGCGAAATTTGAGAGGGGCTCAAATCGAATTCATACGCCCAATGCCGCGGGTGGATTCGTTTCCAGAGCGTGAAACTGCGCAAACGCCATAAAATTGTGACTCTGTTTTGGATTCCTTTGTGGACGATAACCGCGGCCTGCACGGCGGGAGTCGGCTGGCTGATGGGGTGGGTGCGATTCTAAGGTTTTTGCCCCCATTTCTATTTTCGCTGTCTGCCGGAATGCTTCTCGATGGTGCCCGTCGGCCCAAGAAACGCTGACCCGCGTTGTTCAGCGCGGATTCGAAAACCGCTTTCGGTTACCGCTCTTCCAGTCAGGACTAAGTTGGAGGCGCGGTGCGGGTTGAACTTACCAACGCAGGCGTTCGTTCGCCTTTTCCCTATGCTCTGGCCCATCCTTCTTAAAACCTATGCCGCCGCCGCAGTCCTCTATTTGGCTGTGACGGTGGGTTATGTGGCGTGGCGGCTTTGGTTGCGCAAAAAAGCACCGCAGACGGGCGGGGAAGAGCACACTTAGCCGGAAAGAACGCAGAGGCACAAGGCACGCAGCGGGGACCAGTCTCGAAATTTTCCCCCAAACCATTCGGTGCAGCCACCGGTCGCAGTCTCTGCGCGCTCCGCGGCTGACTCCACGGCATCTTTCCGAAGTTCATTAACGCCTGCATACTTTGCCGATCGAGGCGCGACCCGACGCGGCATTCGACCACACAATCCCGCGCTTCGTCGCTGGCGCGCGGCGAGAATCGCGCGTTAGATTCCGGGCATGAGCGTTTCCTTCCCCTCGCGGCTGTTGATTGGTGGCGAATGGTGCGGCGCGACGGAGAGCGCGCCCGTGATCAATCCTTTCACGGGCGAGGAAATCGCCCGTGTGCCGCTCGGCGGGGCGGCGGAGATGGAGCGCGGGATCGCTGCGGCGCACGCGGCGTTTCCGCAGGTGCGCAATGTGGCGGCGCACAAGCGGGCGGAGTTGCTGCTCGCCGTGGCAGCGGGGATTGGGCGGCGCTCGGCGGACTTTGTGGAAACCATCGTGACCGAGGCGGGCAAGCCGGTGACGCTCGCCGAAGCGGAGGTGGCGCGGGCGCAGATGACTTTCACCGCGGCCGCAGAGGAAGCGCGGCGGCAGCACGGCGAATTGCTCGACTTGGATGCCTTTTCCAGCGGCGACGGGCATCTCGGGCTGGCGCGACGGTTTCCGCTGGGCGTGATCACCGCGATCACCCCGTTCAATTTTCCCCTCAATCTCGTGGCCCACAAAGTCGCGCCGTGCCTGGCCACGGGCAACACGATGGTGGTCAAGCCGGCGACCAAGACGCCGCTCACCGCGCTGCTCCTCGCGGAAGTGCTGGTCGAGGCGGGCGTACCGGCGGGGCAGATCAATTTCGTCACGTGCTCGAATGAGGATGCGGCGCGATTGGTCACGGACGAACGCGTGAAAAAGGTGACCTTCACCGGCAGCCCGGCGGTGGGCTGGAAGCTCAAGGCGCAATGCGGGAAGAAGCGCATCACGCTCGAACTCGGCGG
>Ga0105047_10014635_pt1 | contig 12432 bp, 10 predicted proteins | sample MAT04_FD_78384 | JGI IMG/M metagenome (GOLD analysis project Ga0105047, IMG submission 78384) | Freshwater microbial communities from Lake Fryxell liftoff mats and glacier meltwater in Antarctica - MAT-04 (megahit assembly) | ecosystem: Environmental > Aquatic > Freshwater > Ice > Liftoff... | reverse complement strand
GGACGCAGGACGCAGGACGCAGGACGCAGGACGCAGGACGCAGGACGCAGGACGCAGGACGCAGGACGCAGGACGCAGGACGGGAGCAACGCAGTTGGCAGTATCAGTAGCAGTACGGGGGAGGACGCAGTTCTCAAACGGTCGTATTCCCGGGCAGGGGAATACGACCGTTTGAGCTAGCGGAATCAATCCGTCAATACGAATGTGACCTTCATGTCGACGCGATACTGCGTGATCTTGCCGTCTTCGCACAGAATTTTTTGTTCGGAAATCCAGGCGCCTTTCACATTGCGCAGCGTCTTGTTGGCGCGCGCAATTCCTTTCACGATCGCGTCTTCAAACGAGACGGTGGACGTAGACGTGATTTCGGTGACTTTCGCTACTGACATAGTGGCTCCGCTGTAGGGGGTGGGTAGAAGGTCATCCCTACACCAGAGTTGCCGTGCGTGAGCCATTGGAGTGCTGCTGCTGGTTGGGATTGCAGTGCTGGTTCGGGCGAATCGTGGGCGGGCGGACGGTCGGGCGGTGAGTGAGAGTTCAGGGGTACCGGCTTCGCGGGAGATGGCGTACGCGCACACGCGCAGTACGTGAGCGAGAGCGCGACCGGAGAGATCGCGAGGCAATCTCAGAAGCTACGCGGCAATGACTTCACCGTGCACCAAGTGCAACCGAATGACCTTCGGCCGGTCGGTGTCCTTGTAGTGACAACGCACCGCATCGCGAACCGCATTGTTCGCGCCCGAAGCCATCCCGGCCATCCGGGGCTCGATCACGCGATTGTAAACTCGACTGTGACAGCGACTACAACTGCAAGAAGTGGTGCGACGAGCAAAGGACACCTAATACGCACGCCGCGCATTTGCATATCCACAAAACGATTCTCAGAGTGCGGTGATGAAAACTGATGAGAAGGGTTCGGCCACTGGCTGTGGTCGAACCTGTTCTTTGAAGGACGAGCATGGACGAAATACAGCGGGACGTGACCATTATGGGTGGGCCTCCCTGATCAGAAATTGTTCACACTCCCATCATGGAGGGATTTCTCCCTCGACTCCCAGGCGACGTCGAATTCGCCCGAACTCTTCGAGCGCATAAGGAGCGTGCTCGCCAAGATCTTCGACGAAGCCGCTGTACCTGAAGAAGCTCTCAGGCCACAGTTCTACCGCGCTTGCATCGTCGCCAGTGCCGTGCGGCCCTCAACAATTGCAATTGCGTTCGCCCGCGATCGCGGCGGACGGCGAGAGAATGGGATTGTATCCGGCAGACAATCACAGAAAGTTGCGATTCTGCGGTCAATACTTGCAAATGAAAGGAAATCAAACTTATCTTGCACTGCATGGCCGCCCCCTTCATTCCCATTGTCGCCCCAGATCCAGCCGCGGTCGTCGCCAAAGCCGCGCTCTCCGCAGCCGAGCGCCTGGGGCTGAGCAATCGACATCTCGCGTCAATCATTGGCTCAAGCGAAGCCTCCATATCACGAATGCAGCGCGGACGCGGGGTCGAACCCGCCAGCAAAGAGGGCGAGCTCGCACTCATGCTGGTGCGAGTCTACCGCTCACTCGACACACTGATTGGCGGCGATGATACCAAGTCGCGCGCGTGGCTGCATTCCATGAACGCCCACATTGGTGGCGTGCCGGCCGAGCGCATCAGAACGGTGGAGGGCCTGGTGGATGTCGTCCAATATCTGGATGCAATGCGGGGGCGACTCTGAACTTCGTCCGCTTCGACTAACGCCGTGGCGCGTCGTCGAATCGCAGCACGAAGTGTCCACGCGCAAACTGGTACACTCCGCGGCCGAACAAGCGCTGCTTGAGCAACTCATCGAAGGCGTAAAACCGCCCGCACTGATTGGTGAAGGCCTGCCCTACCTGCTGTTCACACCGTTCCGATACCCGCCGCTTCGCCACGGTTCACGCTTTGGGGTGCACCACGAACGCGGCATCTGGTACGGCGCCGAAGAACAGCGTACGGCGTTCGCCGAGGTGGCGTATTATCGGCTGTTGTTTCTGGAGGGCACGCGCGCGGCGATGGATCTGGTCACTACAGCACTCACCGCATTCACTGTGCGCATGCGTACTGCGCACGGCATCAATCTCGACGCACCGCCGTTTGATGCGTATCGCGACGCGATCAGCTCCCCCGTCTCGTACGTCGAATCACAGGCAATCGGGCGCTCCATGCGCGACGCCAGCGTTGAACTCTTTCGCTTTCGCTCGGCGCGCGACGTACACGGCGGCACAAATGTTGGGGCGTTCACACCCGCAGTATTTCATGCGGCCGTACCGCAGCATTTTCAGCAATGGCATTGTGCAGCCACCACCAACGTGGTGGAGTTCACACGTGCAGCGTTGTCGGGCGTACGCGAGTTGCACGTGTATGCGCGTGAGCAGTTTTTGGTGGATGGAACATTGCCCATGCCGGGTATTTGACAGACGGCGGAGAATTGCACGTTTGCGTGAACAGTTTTTGGCAGAGGGAAAATCGCTGTTATCTGGTATTTTTTCGGCGCACGCGGAAGCCACGCATACGGGGGCGAACGTGTGGGATTCCGTCACCCCGGTCACCCTCGCCACACCGCGGCAACACGCTCCACCAATCGCATCACGTCGCCAACACGCGGATGTTGACCGCACCACAATAGCCGCTCGCCACCGATTTCGTTGAGCACGGATTCTGCATCGCCAACGGCGAGCGCGCGCGCAACAACCAACACGAGCGGCACACGACCAGCGGCGCGCACCTTCGCAACTTTTGATGCCAGATACTCCGGCGTCCAGAAACCCACGAGTTCGACCGCAGCCTCACGTCCGTCGTCGTGACGTAACGTGAAGTCGGGAAGAAACACCGCCCCACCCGCGGACAGCGGCGTGCGTTCGCGCGTGAGGTGCCATCCCTCGCTGGTGGCCCAGGATGATCGCCGAAAGTCGCGCACAAACTGCCGTTCCCACGCGGAGTCAAAACGTTCGCGGCGAGGCTCGCCGCCGATTGGCGCAGTGCTACCAGTCGCGCGCGTGCGTCCTCGCAACTGAAACACGCACGCGTTTCCGTTGTGCAAAATGTCCGCCTGCACGCGCCAGCCCGGCGATCGCGCAAGCACCGGCAACACGCGCGCAAACCGGACGCCGTACCGTTGCGGTCGAATAAGATACGCCGATGCGGGGCCTGTGAGAATGAGTCGGTACCGCTTGCCTTCGCGCACGAGTTCATGCATCAAACCCGCTGCTTTCACTGCGCGAAACACATCGCGCCACCCGCCACGCGTTTGCAAGACCACACGCGTCGCATCGCGCAGCACCCCGCGCGCCAACTCAAGATTGTACCGCGCCAACAACGCGCGTCCATCCGCATCGGGCACTCGGCGCAACTGACGCGCACCGGGACGATCGTTGTACAGCGTGCGCTGTAGCTCCGCCGGCGCGATACCCAACAACGCCGCGGCATTTTCGTACGGCCGGAGCCCATCACCGGACACCGGCGGCCACATGGTTCCACGCGCAGCGAATACCTGCTGTCGTGCACCCTCCAGATGTTCGGCACCAACGGGCGCGACAAAGTCGCACCACTCCAGAATGGTGCGTGAAATACCGGCCAGTCGCGAGGCGTCACGTACTCGGCGTTCCTGGCGACGAAGCGCTTCAGCAACAACGTCAAGTGATTTGCCCTCGAGTTTGCGCGTCAAGCGCAGCAGGCGGTCGAGGAACAGCACGATGGCGCCTTTCGGGTCGGCGAGGTACGCGACGTCCAGCACTTGTTTTCGTACTCGCACAAACGGTGCAACTTGCGCGCGGGTCAGCATTGCGCGTGCCAGCATTGCGCGTGCCAGCATTGCGCGTGCCAGCATTGTGCGTGCCAGCATTGCGCGTGCCAGCATTGCGCGTGCCAGCATTGCACGTGCCAGCATTGCACGTGCCAGCATTGTGCGTGCCAGCATTGCGCGTGCCAGCATTGCACGTGCCAGCATTGCACGTGCCGCACACTTCGCGTCAACCTGATGCAGGGCGTGATCACAAACCGAACCCCAATTGCGAGTCGGCCACCTTTCGAATGGCCGCACCCCGTTTTTGCGACGCAAAAAACTCCCACGTTCCAGCGGCCACGAGCTCAAACAACGAGGCGACCTGATCACCCTGGCGCCGCAACAAGCGGCCGAGGCGTTGCGTGTGTTGCCGAGCGCCGCCGCGCGAAGTGTCGCCCAGAATGATGCCGAGTTTCGCATTGGGAACGTCCCAGCCTTCGTCCAATACTTTCACGGACGCCACCACTCTCAACGCGCCGTCGCGCATGGCGGTGAGAATTGCGTGACGCTCAGATGCTGGCGTTGACGCGCCAATCAGAGGAATCGCCAGACGACGCGACAGTTCAAGTGCGACATCGGTTCCACCGCAAAACAGAACGGCTTGTTCGTTGGGGAACAGTCGCAGCAAATGTGAGGTTTCCTCGAACTTTGCTTCGGCCATGCGCACGACGCGTTCCCGTTCGTAAAACGCACGCAACGCGCGACGTGCCTGCGGTTCGCGGCGCGCGGTTGCGACAAACCCTTTCCACGCGACGTCGGGAGAAATCGCGTTTACGCGCCAACCGGTTATTTGAGCGTAACTGTCAAACCGATCCGTGAAGCTGTCGTAACGGGCGCGTTCGGCGGGCGTAAGGTCGACGTACCGTCGCTCGGTTGCAAATCGCGCCAACTCGACGTTCGTCATTTCACCAATCGTGCGACGATACACCACGGGCCCAAGCGCGCGCACCAACGCGGTGTCCTGACCATCCGGATACGTGGCAGTCAGTCCCAACCGATGCACAGACGGCGCGATGATCAGCGCGTCCATTCTGGTCCGGGCCTCGCCGGATGCGCTGTCGGCGAGATGATGCACTTCGTCACACACCATCAAGGAAAATCGCGCGCCGTATTTCTCCATCAACGCGAATGCGGAATTGTATGTCGTGACCGTGAGCGCACGCACCTCTTTTTCATCACCGTAGAATGATCCAACGTGTTCCACGCCAAACGCATCGGCCAATTGTGTGAACCATTGCGAAACGAGTGCGCGCGTCGGCACGACGATGCACGCATTCCGGCCGGTGCGGTGAATCGCCAGTAACGCGACCAGCGTTTTGCCGGCGCCGGTGGGCAACACCACCGTGCCGCGACTGCCGGCGGCCATCCAGCGCGCGACCGCTTCCTGTTGTGCTTCGCGTGGTGTGCGGGGGTCGAGCAGTGGCGCGTCGAATGCGCCGGCAACCGTGTTCACTTCCGGGATGCCGCGCGAGGCCGCCCACTCGCGGAGTTCCGGATAACGCGAACCAGCGGCGACGAGTGCGTCGAGGCGCGCGTCCGGGTGCATCCACTCGGGCGCATCGGCCGCCGAAACACCAACCAGGACCGCCAAACCGGCGCGAAACGCAATGCCTGATGAAGTCGCGCTGATCTGCATCAGGAGAAATACGCACGGTGCGGTTGGCGTGCCAAGGCGCCCAGCATCAGTTCGGCGCCGTCAACGGGTGCCGCTATTGCTCGCTGCTCCCCACAGAGTAGAATAGCAGTGGCTGTCAGGAGGTCTGCAGCTTCATCCTTCAACGAATACTCATGGCAGTCGTGATCGGTGTTGCCCTGGCCGGTCGATACGAAATTCTGTACGAACTCGGGCACGGTGGTATGGCCATCGTGTACGCCGCCGCCGACCGGCAGACGGGCGGCCTGGTGGCCGTCAAAGTAATGCGCCCCGAACTGGCACTGGCATTGGGGCCCGAGCGGTTCACGCGCGAGGTACGGGTCACAGCGAAGCTCCGACACCCCGGTATTGTGCCGTTGCTCGATGCTGGGGTGCACGAGGGATTGCCATTTTACACAATGCCGCTGGTATCCGGCGAAACACTGGGAAAGCGCCTCGGGCGCGAACAACAGCTCGGCCTTGAAGACTCGTTGCAAATCATCTGCGAGCTGCTGGACGCACTTGGCTACGCACACGAATCCGGCATTCTGCATCGCGATATCAAGCCCGCCAACATTCTCTTGTCTGGTGGTCGCGCGTTGCTGGCCGATTTCGGAATAGCGCGCGCGATGGAGTTTGACGGCGAACGACTCACGGAGTCCGGCATGGCCGTCGGAACGACGGAGTACATGAGTCCCGAACAGGCGGCTGCCGATAAAATCGATCAGCGAAGCGATCTCTACTCACTGGCGTGCGTGTTGTACGAAATGCTGGCCGGAACTCCACCGTTCACTGGCGCGTCCGCACAGGCAGTGCGCGCGCGGCACGCACGCGATGCAATGCCGAGTCTGCAAACCGTGCGTCCCACGGTTACGACGCGATTGGACGCCGTCGTGGCCAAAGCATTAGCCAAAGTACCAGCCGATCGATTTTCGACGGCGCGAGAATTCCGGGATGCGTTGCGACATCCGGAACTTCTGTTGCCCGACCAAGCGACCAAACCTGCATCACGCCTTTCGAAACGCACGTTGCTCGCACTGGGCGCCGGTGTAGTCGCGGTCGTTGCCGCTGGTATGTTGTGGCGGGGCGGCGTTGTGGGTGCCGGTTCGCTTGATGCACACCGCGTTGTTGGTTTTCCCCTCGTCGCACCACCCGTGGTCAATGGCAGCAGTAGCGCTGGCGAAGATGTCATCACGCTCATGGGCGGTGCGCTTGACCGTCAGCAGTCACTGCGGTGGGAGGATGGCTGGCGCGCGTTGACACTGGCCGAGCGCAACGGAAAAGTCGGGTTGACGGACAAGAACATGCGGCGCATTGCGCGCTCGGTAGATGCTGGCTGGTATCTCACGGGCAAGATCATTGGCCGTGGCGATTCGGTGGATGTCGTATTGGAGCTGTTCGATGTCGCGGGCGACAGCGTCGCGGCGCGGACACGTGCAAGTGGCACGGCGCCGGATCTCTGGCGCGTCGCCATCCATTCGCTGAATCAATTGCTGCCCGTATTGGTGCCGGGCACGAACGCCAAAGATCTGGAGGCAGCGTGGGCCGATCGCGAGCCCGGCGCGGTCGCAAGTTTTCTGGCGGGCGAAGCCGCGTTTCGTCGGGCACATCCCGCCGACGCCGTCGCGCACTTTCGTGATGCGGTACGTGCCGACACGGGCTTTGCATTGGCGGCGGTGCGCGGTGCACAGGCAGCGACGGCAGCACATCGCCCGGCAGATGCCCAGGCACTGTTGCAACACGCGACCGGCAAATCGATGCCGCCGCAATACGTGGAGTTCACGCGCGGATACATCGCTTATCTCGCGGGCAGTGCCGATTCGGCCGTTGCTGCGTTTCGTCGCGCGATTGCCATCGATCCCGAATTGAGTGCCGCGTACGCGCAGTTGGGCGAGACGTATGTGCACCTGGTGCCGGACGATCTCAACTCGGATGCACAAGCCGATGCCGCGTTCGCTACAGCGCGCAACCTCGATTCGTCCGCGACACATTTGTTGCTGCATCCCATCGAAATCGCGTGGCGTCGGCGCGATGCGCGTGCGGCCGCTCCATTGATCGCGCGATTCCTTGACGCGAAACCCGATTCCACGTCGGCGGAAGAAACGCGTCTGGTTGATGCGTGTGGGCGCGACGGGCCGACAGGTGTGAAATGGAGCGACGCAGTCCGCCGAGATATTCAGGCGGTGCTCGTGAGCGCGGTGGTGCTTGGTGCCCGCGGTGCGCAGGTGCCGTGTTCGCTGGCGGCGTTTCGTGCAGTGCTCACGACCACGGGTAACGCAACTTGGACAGCGAGTACGATAGCTGCGCGCCAAGCGGCGTTGATCGGCGAAATTGGATTACTCGTGGCGGTGAGTGCACCGGACAGCGTGCGCGCTCACGTTGCTGCAGCCGTCGCGCGTGGGGAAGGTGGCGCTTCCATACTGATGCTTGGCGCGACAGTCGACTCATCATTCCTTCGCGAGGCCGCACCAGTCGCCGCGCGCGACTCAGCGCGATTCGGCGCCGATCTTGCCAATTGCAGCACGTTGGAACGTTGCTGGATTCTTGGTGCGTATCACGCGTCCCTCGGGCACGCGACACAGGCTGCAACGGTTGCCCGCGTAATTAACGGACGCATTGCCACCGACAGCACCGGTGCAGCGCGACTTTACGCCGCGGCTGCGAACGCACACGCGCTTCTGGCAGGTGGTGATTCCGCAGCGGCGCGCTCAGCTTTTCGCTCTGTGGTGTCGATGCCCTTCCCTCCTGGTCCGAAGCTCGCCTGGGATCCGATTGGAGGATTTGGTCTCGAGCGATTGCGACTCGCGCAGTTACTGCTGGCGAATCACGAGGACGCGGCGGCGATGCGCGTCGCGGCCACGCTTGATTCGCCCGCCTCGGCAGTTTTTCCACTGTTTCTGCGCGCGAGTCTGGCGGTGCGAATTGCGGCTGCAACCCGGCTGGGTCAGAGCGGTGCAGTTGCGCAACTTCGTGCGCGGCTGCAATCGTTGGCAGTTGTGAGCGCGCGGTAGGAATATTTGGCGCGGGCAGAGCAACGGCATTGATCAGCGCCGATCAACGCTGGATCGTTCAGGAAGACGTCTTTCGTGTTTCGTACATATCCTCAATGGAGAGCCTCATGAGCAACGCCCCAGATCCAATTCCGCCGCCCGTCGAGAGCGTCGATCGTGACCCCATTCCGCCGCCGGTAGAGAGTGTCGATCGTGATCCCATTCCGCCGCCTGTCGCGAGTGTCGATCGTGATCCCATTCCGCCGCCTGTTGCGAGTGTCGATCGGGATCCCATTCCCCCGCCTGTTGCGAGTGTTGATCGGGATCCCGTTCCACCGCCCGTCGCCAGTGTGGACCGTGATCCCATTCCAAAGCCTCGGCCACCCGCAGGTTCGGGCGGTGGGCACTAGCGCAGCGCCGTCGGCGTCTCGAGACACTGGCATGAGCTGATTTCTGAAGAATTGGGGTGATGGCAAGTGAGGGGACGCGCGTCGTCCTCTTGCACGCCCTCATCTCGCTCTGGGAGTCAGCCATGTCGCGTATGCCCCGTATCGTTTCGTCGGTCCTTTTCGCCGCTTCCGCTAGTTTCATCTTCACTTCCGCTGCCCAGGCCCAACAGCGGATGGTGACCGTCACCGTCAACAACCTCGCTCCCACCAATAGCATCAGCTTCGCCCCGACACATCTGGGATTCCACAACGGGACCTTTGACGCGTTCAACAACGGCATGACGCCAGGTGCTGGTATCATTTCTGTTGCCGAAGGCGGGGCCGGTGATGTGTGGCAATCCAACTTCGCGGCGGCTGACCCTACCGCCACACGGGGTACGATTGGCATGGCCCTGACGCCCGGGCAGTCGCGCAGCATGAGTTTCCTGGTGAACACGGGGCTCAACCCATTCTTTTCGTTTGCGTCAATGGTGGTGCCGAGCAATGATTTTTTTATCGGTAACGACAATCCTCAGGGATTCCGGTTGTTCGACGCAGGTGGTAATCTGCTGATCAACAGTATCAGCCAGTCGTCCAGTCAAATCTGGGATGCCGGTTCGGAACTGTTCAGCATCGCGGGCGCGGCATTCCTCGTCAACGGTGTCAATGCCGTGCGTACACCGCAGAACGGAGTTGTGTCGTTCAACTTTGCGGAGCTTGCGGGATTCAACGGTGAGGTTACAGCGGCCGGCTACACGTTCAACAGTCAACTCACGGCCGCCCAGCCGGTGTATCGAATTGATTTCACGTCGACCTCCGTGGTACCCGAGCCGAGTACGGTGGTCCTGCTCAGCGCCGGATTGATGATGATTGGGTTCGTCGCCCGACGGAAACGCGCGCAGCGTTAAGGAATTTCCGATGTCGAACTGGCAGTTCGCTGCACCACTCTTTATCCGCGGCCCGCACTCGGGTGCGAGCCGCTTCGGAGATCACGTGAAATCGTTCGTCGTCGCGTTGCTGTTGATCAGCGCTAGTGGTTGTGCCAGCGATCCGCAGGAGAGTTTCACGCCCGGCACCGGCGCCAGTCTGTCCGATGCGACGCTGTATTCTATGATTCAGAGCGACGCGTCCTGGACGTTTTACAAACGATCGGCAACGCCGATCACGCGCACGTCGCAGCCCCACCCGGAGTCTCGCGCACTCGTGCGCTACAATTCACGCGCCGCGACGCAACTGGACGCGGCGGGTAAGGTGCGCAGCGGCGCGTCGTTCCCGGATTCTTCAATCATCGTCAAGGAACTCCTCAACGGATCGACCCTGGTGACCTATGCCGTGATGGTAAAGATGCCTGGCTCGGCCAGCGCGGGTCCGGGCGGATGGATCTGGGCGGAGTACGGACCAACCGGTTCTGTGAAATTCCCCACGGCGTCCCGGGGCAGCGCCTGTACGTCATGCCATGTCGCCGGGACAGACTATACCCGGATGAATGACAGTCACCCGTAACGAAGCGGCCGCGCATCGCCAGGCGTTAGCGGTATCGCCGTTCGCTTCGCGGTCCTGAGATACTCACGTGCGCAGCACCGCCCCCCGGCGCGCGCTATGATTCAGTTTTTCTCAGAGACCGTGGCGATGGATGCAGGCGACACCGATGATGCCGTAACCGATCTTCTCCGTCGGTGGGTGGACGGCGATACTCCCGCTGGGGATCGCCTGTTCACGCGTGTGTATGAGGAATTGCGCGTGGTCGCGCGCCGTCAACGCCAGTATTGGAATGGCGAGGACACACTCAACACGACAGCGTTGGTGCATGAAGTGTTTTTGCGGATGAATGGCGCGGGGGCAATCGCGGTGCATGATCGCGCACACTTTTATGCGTTGGCAGGTCGCGCGACGCGTCAAATTCTCAGCAATTATGCGCGGCGCGGACACACGCAGAAGCGCGGCAGTGGAAGTGCCCCCCTCGACATGACAGAAGCCCTTGGCGTTCCGACTGTCAACGCGCCTGATGATTCGCTGGAGAGACTGTGGGCACTGGAAATGGCATTGCAGCACCTGCAGCGCGTGTATCCACGCCCCTGTCGGGTAGTCGAGTGCCGTTATTTTGGCGGGTTGTCGATTCCAGAAACTGCGCTCGCGCTCGGTATTTCCGAAGCGACCGTCAAACGCGATTGGGCGCTCGCGCAGGCGTGGCTGTACCGCGAGTTGCGCGAGCACGCGCCGTACCATGACTGACTTCCAGTTCGGGAGCGCGGCCCCCAGTCCAGACGCTGACGCGTGGGAGCGACTCTCGACGCTATTCGAAACAATCATGTCGCTGCCGCCCGATGCACGCGTTTCGTTTCTGGAAACATCGTGCGGCGGCGATGCACCAATGCGTGCTGAATTAATGACGCTGATTTCCGGCGCTGACGATGCACCACAGTTTCTACGCGCTTTGGCCAGCGATGTTGTGGGACCATCGTTTGCAGCGGCAACGGTCGATGACGTTTCACACAAGACGACGCCGATCTCCCTCACGGGTCGCCGCATCAGACACTTCGAAGTGCGAGCGCCGCTGGGTGCGGGCGGAATGGGTGCCGTGTATCTGGGGCGCGATACGATGCTGGACCGTGACGTCGCGCTCAAGTTTTTACCGTCAGAACAGTTTGCCGATCCCACCGCGCGCCGCCGCCTTGTGCGCGAAGCGCAAGCGGCGTCCGCACTCAATGATCCCAATGTGTGCGCGATGTACGCCATCGAGGAAACCGACGACGGCGGATTATGTCTGGTCATGAGCTACTGCGCGGGCGGGACGCTACGCGATCGCCTTCGTGCCGGTCCATTGTCAGTGGCCAACGCCATCGACGTTGTGACGCAACTTGCCAGTGGATTGGCGAGTGCGCATCGACTGAACATCGTGCATCGCGATCTCAAGCCCGCCAACATCGGGTTCGCTGACGACGGAACGGTCGATGACAGAACTTTGAGTGCCGAAACTTCGACCGCTGCAACTTCGACTGCTGCAACTTCGCCTGCTGCAATTTCGACTGCTGCAACTTCGACTCCTGCAACTTCGACCGCTGCAACTTCGACTGCTGCAACTTCGCCTGCTGCAATTTCGACTGCTCAAAATCAAGATGGTGTAGTTGTCGCTCGCAAAAATCCCATCCGTGCGATCGCGAAAATATTGGACTTCGGTGTGGCCGTGCGCGCGGGCAGCGACGACATGGCCAGTGGTGGAACGGCGTCGATAGCGGGAACCCTACCATACATGGCACCAGAAGTGCTGCGTGGCGGACCGGCCGACGCCCGCGCTGATGTGTGGGCGCTGGGCGTCATCCTGCACGAGATGCTTGTGGGCCAGCGCCCGTTTGCGGCAGCGGGGGATGCGACACTGTTGTACGCGATTCTTGAAGACGCACCGCGCCCGCTCGTGCGCAAGGACGGGGCGTTTATTCCCCCGGCTGTGGCCGCGCTTGTTACCAGCATGCTCGCCAAGAATCCAAACGACCGTCCCGCAGACGGTGCGGAAGTTCTGGCGCAGCTGCGTGCGCTGGGCGAGTGGCGTGACGCTACGACTCCAACAACAACCGCCACGACCGC
>Ga0105047_10014634_pt1 | contig 12432 bp, 8 predicted proteins | sample MAT04_FD_78384 | JGI IMG/M metagenome (GOLD analysis project Ga0105047, IMG submission 78384) | Freshwater microbial communities from Lake Fryxell liftoff mats and glacier meltwater in Antarctica - MAT-04 (megahit assembly) | ecosystem: Environmental > Aquatic > Freshwater > Ice > Liftoff... | reverse complement strand
CCCCCGTCGCCGCCAAGTCCCACCCCGCCCGAAATCTGGACCGCAGATTTAGAAGCAGACTTGACCGAAGACTTGACTGAAGACTTGACCGAGAATCCCGAGGAATCCCAATGAAAGACGATCTCCAGCGCATCATGCGCCTTGTTCAGGAAGGCAAACTCTCGCCGGAAGATGCCTCAGAATTGATTGAGGCGTTCGAGCGCGACCGGCCCGACCCAGCGGCTCCGCCAGTTCCCCCGGCCCCCGAGCCCCCGCCTGCCCCGGGTACGCCCCCTCCCCCCGGGCCAGACGCCCCCCCGACCGCGGAAGCCTGGCGGGCTAACGACCCGTTTAGCGGCCTCATTGACGCGCTTGAGCGGGCGGGGCGTGAGGTCGCTCAAAGCGTCAACTGGCGTGAAGTCGCCTCTACCGTTAAGACCAATGTCCAAAAGGGTCTGGATGCCGTCCGCGAGGTAGCCGAGCAGGCCGCGCAAGGGCACCCGATCGGTTTCTGGCTGAACACCGAAGACCGCAACGTCTCGTTGAGCCTGGTGGTGCCGGAGGGCAAGACCCTGCGCCTTGAGAATACGTCGGGCAACATTACGGTCACCGGCGGCCACGACGAAGGCTTAGTGACCGCCCGCGCCCAAATTCGCGGGATTACTCCTGAGGAGGCCCGCGAACGCGCGGACCACTTCAACCTGGTCATCGAGGAGAGCGAGCACATGGTCATCGTACGGCCGCCCGAGATAAACAACGCCAGCATCGACCTGGTGATCCAACTGACCGGCGCGACACCGGTTGAGATTCGCAGCCTATCGGGCAACGTTTCGGTGGAAGGCACGGGGGCGGCGGTCCGCATCAACGGTACGAGCGGAAATCTGAGCGTGACGGGCGCTGCTGGGGTGGTGGATCTTCACACCGGCAGCGGAGACTTGCACCTCGATAAATCCACCGCGCTGAACGCGACCTTGGAGAGCAAGAGCGGTGATGTCCACGTGGGCGATTGCCAAGGTACCTTCAACGTTCGCACCGCGTCAGGAGATGTCGAATTGGCCCGGTGCTCGGGGCGAACCATCAGCATCGAAGCGGTGACCGGTGACGTTAGCATTGACCTAACCGAGCCGATTGATGGCGCGGTGAACGTGCGCACCGTGCAAGGCGACACCACCATTCACTTAATGGACGGCAGCAACGTCCGGGTGGCGTTGGCAACGTTGCGCGGGGACGTTACTTGCGAACTGGAACTGACCGATGAAGCAAAGCAAGACCAGCGGATAACCGGCCGACTGGGCGATGGCTTTGGCACACTGGACGTCTCGGCGGTGAGTGGAGACATTTCCTTGAAGCCCCAGGTTCAGTCTTCGTAGTCGCCAGTTGCGATAAAAACCTACCGTAGCGGCCCGGTACTTCGGCAAGTACCGGGCCGCTACGTGCTACGCTAGCGCAGTTCATGCCACGTCCCTTGGTCTTCGGCAACGGATCGATGCTGATTGGCATCGACGAGAAGTACGTCATCCGCGACCTGTTCTACCCCCAGGTAGGGCATCCGAACCATTTGAACGGAAACCCGATTCGAATGGGCTTTTGGATGGGAGGACGGTTTGCCTGGACCAGCGATCCAGGCTGGCGCCGCGAGTTGCGCTACGAGCCAGGCACGCTGGTGGGCGACTCCCAGCTGACGCACAATGACTTAGGCTTGCGAGTGCGCATCCAAGAAGCCGTTAGCCCCACGCGCAACCGATTCCTGCGGCGCATGGAGCTACACAATTTGCGGCCGGATATCGAAGAAGTCCGCGTGTTCTTTAGCCACGACCTCCGGCTGGCCGAGAACGACGTCGGCGACACGGCGTTCTTTCATCCTTACGTCGATGCGATGATTCACTACAAGGGTCCGCACTACCTGCTGTTCGGCGGACAGTCTTCACTGGGTGGAATCTTTGAGTACGCCACCGGAATCAAAGCCTTCGGCGGTATGGAGGGCACCTGGCGCGATGCGGAGGACGGTCACCTCAGCATGAATCCAATCGCTCAGGGTTCGGTGGACTCCACATTCTCGGTTCGCGCATCAGTGCCACCTGCCGGAGCCGCCGAGGTGCTGTACTGGGTGGTGGCGGGCAACGACATGACAAACGTGGAGCGAAGCTTCCGGGAGCTCGTGGAACTAGGCTTTGACGCCGAACTGGAAGATGCCCGCCGGTACTGGTCGGCGTGGTCAAACCGCACCATCCCTGGGATGGATCGACTCCCGATCGCCGTTCAAGACCTGTTTAAGCAAAGCCTCCTGATTGTCCGCACGCAAATCGACAATGAGGGTGCGGTGATTGCCGCCAACGACACCGACATCATGGAGACCAACCGCGCCACCTACAGCTACATGTGGCCGCGCGACGGCGCATTGGTGAGTATGGTGATGGACCGAGTGGGCTACGAGCAACTCGCTCGCCGATTCTTCGCCTTTTGCTGTCGGGTCATTTCCACCGAGCGACCGGTGCTGATGCACAAGTACGGCCCAGACGGCACCCTAGGGGCCAGCTGGCACCCGTGGGTGGTGGACGGGCACGCCGAGGTTCCGTTCCAAGAGGACGAAACCGCGCTCACCATCCACGCCATCGGCGAGCACTACCGCCGCCACCAAGACCTGGAGTTCCTGCGCGAACTCTGGGACGCGCTAGTGGCCCCGGCCTGCGACTTTATGGTCCGGTACCGAAACCCGAAGACCGGTCTTCCCTTGCCCAGCTGGGACCTGTGGGAGGAGCGCCGGGGCGTCCACGCCTTCACGCTCGCCGCCCTCGTCCAAGCCTTCCGCAGCGCTGCCGAGATGGCCGAGGCCCTTGGCGATCGACGGGCCTTACTCTACGCCAACACCGCCGATGAACTGGTGGACGCGATTCAGGATCGGATGTGGGATGAGGCCCACGGCGCCTACGTGCGGCGCTTGGAAGTCAAGGGCGACGGGTCGCTCGTGCCCGACTACACCATCGATAGCGCCGTCCTGAGCCTGGCCTTGTTTGACGTCATCCCGGTAGAGGACCCCCGGATGCAGCGGACGATTGACCGGATTACCACCGTGCTCCGCATCAATTCGCCCGTCGGCGGACTCGCCCGGTACGAGGGCGACTACTACTTCCGGCGGTCCGACCGGTATGCGGGCAACCCGTGGGTCATCTGCACACTCTGGCTAGCGCAGATTCGGCTACGCCAGGCAAAGACGACCGCCGACTTGGCCGAGCCGTTACAGTGGCTTGAGTGGACCACGCGCATGGCCTCGCCCACGGGTGTGCTGTCCGAGCAGGTTGACCCCGATACCGGTGCGATGCGAAGCGTGGCCCCCCTCACTTGGTCCCACGCAGAGTTCCTCCAAACGGTGCTGGAGTACCTGGAGACGGCCGAACAACTCGCCCATCTCCCCGCCAGCTAGGCGATCCCAGTAAACTACGGGCATGTCGTTCACGCGTCATGCCCACCCGTTCCCGCTTTCCTCCATTCAGATCACCTCGCCGTTTTGGGGGCGGTGGCAAGATCGCCTGGCCCGCACGACGCTGGGCATTCAATACGCGCAGTGCAAGTCCACGGGTCGATTGGAGAACTTTGCCCGGGCCGCCCGGGGCGAGCAGGGCACGTTTGAGGGTCGGGTTTACAACGACTCGGATGTGTACAAGTGGGTCGAGGCCGGGGCTACGCTCCGCCACGTTCGAGGCCCCAACCCCGAACTCGACGCCCAGCTGGACGAAGTGGTCAGCCTTATCGTCGCCGCGCAGGCGCCCGACGGCTACCTAAATACCTATTTCCAGGTGAATCATCCCGACCAGCGGTGGGTCAACCTCGGCGATCTCCACGAGCTGTACTGTCTGGGGCACCTCTACGAAGCCGCCGCCGCTTTGGTGGAAGCGACCGGTGATCGCCGGTTGATCGACGTGGCCCGCAAAAGCCTGGCGCACGTTGCTTCGATCTTCGGTCCGGATCGGCGCGCCGGCTACTGTGGGCATCCCGAGTTTGAGCTCGCCGTGTTTCGGCTGATCCCCCACCTGCCCCCGGACGATGCCGCCGTTGGGGAGGCCCTCGTCCGCTGGATGATCGACATTCGCGGCGTGCGGCCCACCCCCATCGAAGCCGAACACCGGAGCAATGTGCGCCCTCGAACCACCACCCACGGCAACGCACTGGCGCCCGATGCGGCCTACGATGGCAAGTACATCCAGGATCACGCCCCCGTGCGCGAAACTGACGGCCCGGTTGGACATTCCGTGCGGGCGATGTACCTGTATGCCGGCGCGACGGACGCCGCCATCGACCGGGACGACGCGCCCCTGGAGAACGCCCTCACCACGATCTACGATCGCTTGGTCCAGCGTCAGATGTACATCACCGGCGGAATCGGGCCGATCGCCTCGTATGAAGGGTTTGCCGATGACTACGTTTTGCCGAACCGCACGGCCTACGCCGAGACCTGCGCGGCCTGCGGGTTGGTGTTCTGGGCACGACGCATGGGACTCGCTACCGGTGAAGGGCGCTACGTTGACGTGATGGAGCGCGCCCTGTTTAACGGCGCGTTGGCGGGCATCAGCCTGACCGGGGACCGGTTTTTCTACGTGAACCCGTTGGCGTCGGACGGTACTCACCACCGTCAGGAGTGGTTCGACTGCGCCTGCTGCCCGTCCAACATCGCCCGCCTCATCGCGGGAGTAGGGCGTTACGCCGTGGCGAAGACCGACGACGGCGTGCAGATTGACCTGCCCATCGGACTGGTGGTGCAGACGGAAGTTCGGGGCCAACCGGTCACAGTGCGGGTCGAGTCCGACTACCCATGGTCGGGCGAGGTGTCGATCACAATCGAAACGGCTAAGCCACTGGAGTTGGAGCTACGGGTCCGAATTCCGGACTGGTGCCCTGAGCTGGAAGTGGACGGCCCGGGCGACGACGAGTGGACCTACGACCGCGACTACGCGGTGCTCAAGCGCACGTGGGAATCCGGCGACGAAGTAAAGCTGGACTTGGCGATGCCGACCACGCTCCTTCAGGCCCACCCGGCGATTGAAGCCGACCGGGGTCGACGCGCCGTGCAACGTGGCCCGCTGGTCTACTGCCTGGAAGAAGTGGATTTAGGCTGCCCCGCCCCCGAGTTCATTCTGGACCCGACCAGTGAGTGGGATGAAGTGGAGATGAAGCTGGGCGATGAGCCCATTGTGGCACTTGAGGCCAGCGGCGACTACGAAGAGTGGCCCGACGCCGATGTGCCTTATACCCCCGCTGAGCTGGATCGGGTGCCCAAGCGCGGGCGCTGGATTCCCTATTACGCCTGGGATAACCGCCGAGCGGGGTCGATGGAAGTTTGGGTCCGGACCGATCGTTAGATCGGACCAGACCCAATTGAGTTACGCGATGAGCGTCGAGAACTAGTTATCGCCGCTCAGGTCGAAGTTCGTGCTGAGAATGTCGTAGTCAAACACGGTTACCGATTTATCTCCATCCAAGTCGGCGTTGGGGTCGTAGCCCGGGTCGCCGAGGTTGGAATCGAATGCAGTAGACAATAGGTCGTAGTCAAAGACCGTGACCGTATTATCGCCGTCGCAGTCGCCGTTGATCAGCGAAACGTTGAGGCCAACCCGACCGGAGGACGGGATAAACACGTTGGTCAGGGTCTTGCGCAACCAGTGCGTCGCCTTGATGCCAATGTCAAACGTGCCGTTCAGCGTAGCCGGGATTGTGAAATTTCCGGAGGAAGTTAGTTGCGTGGTGAGAGTCCGGATCGGGGTGGTCGTGCCCGGTTTGCGGATCTCGATGGTGGCCGTGATGAGTGTCGTGTCCCCCACCCAATCTTGCAAGTCAATGTTGCCGCGCGCCATAGGGGCCGCCTGCAGGAAGTAGGGTGACTGAAGGAACGTCCAGCCGTAATAGCCTTCGTATTTGCCGTTGGTCTGAAGTCGGGTCACCCAACCAAAGTCTAACGAACCAACGTTCATCATCTGATTCGGCGCTTGGGTAATGCCCACCGCACCGTTAACGAAGCCCGTACCATAGACGCCCGCGTATTGCCCCGTCGCCGCGTTAAAGCGCATGACGTGAGGGCCTCCGACGCTGGTGACGTGGAGGTAGCCATCCGCGCCGAACTCGGCGTCCCACGGACTGCTGAGGAATCCCGCACCGAACTGGCCCTTGTACTGACCGGTCTGCGGTACAAATCGGGTGACATTGCCCCCGCTGAAACTCATCACGTACAGGGTGCCGTCCGGGCCGAATCTTACGCCCGCCGGACCGTTGACGAAGCCCGCACCGAGGGTGCCTTTGTACTGGCCGGTTACAGGGTCAAATCGAACGACGTTGTTGGTGCCGTTGGACGCCACGTAGACCAAGTTGTCTGGTCCCATCGCGAGGCCTTCCGCGTTCGAGAAAAATCCGGTGCCGAACTGGCCCTTGTACTGGCCCGTCACCGCATCGAATCGCGTGATTCGATCCGACGAGTAGGAGGCGACTAAGACGTCGCCGTTCGGCCCGTACGCGATCCCCAATGGGCCAGAAACAAATCCCGCGCCGAAGGTTCCCAGGTATTGCCCGGTAGTCGCATCGTATCGTTGGATGCTTCCCGCACCCGAAACCCAGTCCGACACAAGGGTCGGGGGAAGTTGAGCCAACGCACTGCCCATTAAAGGCAACGCACCGCAAAGAGCAAGAATTCTCCGACGTCGTTTCATAGCAACCCAGTTTGCGCCCGACAGAAGACGTCGGGACCCCTAACACTGTAACACACTCGGACCAAAAACCGGAAGCAACGACCGTTTCGGTGCGAGATTCCGAAAACTTTAACAAGAAAAACCGCCAGCTCAATGGCTGGCGGTTTTTCTCCTAACCGGGGTTTTAACGCCTGGGAAGAAGGCGGAACCTTGCTTAGACAGAAACGACGTTCGCGCGCTTCATCATCCGCGACTTACGTCGAGCGGCTTGGTTCTTGTGGATCACGCCGCGCTGCACGGCCTTATCCAATGCCTTCACGGCGATAACTACCGACGAGGTGGTCTCGGTTCCCGCTTCAGCGGCCACGCGCACCTTCTTAATATAGGTTTTGAGCGCGCTCTTGACGCTGGTGTTGCGGGCGCGCGCCTTTGCGGTTCGCCGGAGGTCCTTCTTGCTAGATCTTAGATTCGCCATATGCGTTCAGTGCTTTCGTGCAATTGTACTCTTGTTCGGGGGGCGGTCGTCCCCCGCTTACTTACGGATTCTTATTTCCGGATGAATTTCTTCTTGGTCTTATCGAAGCCCTGCTCAACCTTCTTGGCATCAAAGTGCCAAACCGGTGAGCCCGATCGCTGGTAGAAGCAGACGTAGCTGCTGAGCAGCGACGCCACCAACCGGCGCGAGGTGCGACGGACTACGTTGAGTTCCCAGAGAATGGTGAGGAAGTCGGCACCCTTGGGCCAATGTCCCATCACTTCTTGCAACAGCTGCAACGTGCTCTTGGCTTCCGACTGCTCCTGGAGGACGCGGAGTTCCTCCATCCGTTGGGTGGTGATGAAGACGACCGGGTCAGTCTGCTCTTCCCATCGGAAGTCAAACACGTTCGGGCGATTCGGGCGCTTGGCAAGACTGAACACCGCGCCAGATTCCACCGGCTGATCAAAGAACCAGTCCAGCAGACCAAACATCAAACGCGCTTCGGTGTTGACCCACACGGTGATCGCCTCTCCTTCCGGATTGATGACCACCATCTCCTGGATCTTGGGCTCCATGCTGAGGTAACCCGTGGGAACTTGGCACAGCGGGAACGTACCGAGTTCGCGGTGGATGCCTTTGAGCACCAAGCGTAACTGGTCCGGCAGGGACTTCAGCGCTGGTTGGATGTCCTCGTCCAAGACATCGGTGGCCAACGGGTGAATCAACAAGCGACGGAGCGACGTGCTGAGGCCCTCGTCGGTGAGTTCAACGTCCACCAACTCGCCCTCTTCGTCTTGAACGTCCGACGGCACAAACGCAAAGGGCTCGGGCACGCCATAGATGATCTCGGGGGCAGAATCGGGGGTTCGGAATCGGTCGCCGCCCACCCACCAAACTTTCGGGTCGGCGCGTAAGGAATTGATTACGTTCTCGAGGTCGTCCGGGAATGTCTTCACCGTCGGCGTGATTTCGTAGAACTGCTCCAGCAGAGAAACCGCCGTCACGGAATCGTCGCCGCTGGACAGAACCTTCTGAACCATGCGGTCAACGTCTTCGGGCTTAACTTCGATTGGCTGCGCGTCTTCGATCTCAATCTCGGGCGTCAGACGATCGGCCAAGTTGATCGTCTTTTCAATCCACTGCTTGGCCATGCTCTCGGGAGCTAGCAGGCCATCGGCGCCGTAGATGAATCCGGGAATCGCGAAGGCACGGATGAGGAACTCGCGGGCATTGAACAGCATCTGCGCGTGCTGATCCTGCGGGCATAGGTGCAACCACGCCACCGCTCCCAGATCTTTCAGGTGGACCGGAGCCACTTTACGAACGGCCTCGGCCACGGCGTCGGGGCGTCGCCAATCGATGCCCTTCAGCTTAGTGTCCAGTGCGGCTACGGAATCGGAGTCTACGCCGTTCAGCGCATAGGCTCGGTCCAGCGTCTCGTCGGTCGCCAAGAATCCCCACTCGCTCAGGGCAAGCTCGTCGTTCTCGGTGGTGATGAACGTCAGGTCCAGATCACCGATCCGGCGCAACTGGTCCTCGATGATCGCAAAATCCGCCGTGCGAGAGATCGCAAGGTCGCGAGCGAGGAGCTCAATGGGCATCGGGCCGCCAAAGCGGTCCACCAGGAGACGCGCCGCTTCATGCAACGGTCGCCCGAGCCCTTCCAGCCGCGCGGCCGGCACCCACCGCCGATCGGCGTAGGCAAATTTGGTTTGGTCCGACGCCAGCAACGAGCGAACGGCGGCGAGGCCGAGTCCGTGCTCCGTCAGTCGCTCAACGATATCGCTGAGCTTCATGACCGCTTGAAGGTCCGAGAGTTCACGCAGGATCAAACGGTCCGCGAATGAACGAATAATAAAGGCTTCCGATTGGATGTCGACTGCTTTGGCCAAGGAGACTCCCGACGCTAGCGAGTGCCACTAGCGCGACCACCTAGGATACCCGAATGCCACCCTCGTATTCGACGGGTGCATGATCCGCGACCGAACCCCAATGAACGCCACGCCGCCGAGGGCGGAACCTCGACGGCGTGCACGGCCCCCCATGGCGGGGGTTACAGGCTGTAAACGCTCCGATACTTGGCGGTAATACCCGCCAAGTAGTCGTTGGCATCCAGAGGCTTGCCCGTAGCCTGCAACACGAGTTCCTTGGGCGTGTAGTAGCGCCCGTGACGGTAGATGCGATCCTGCAACCAGCCCAAGATCGGGGCAAAGTTACCCACCGCGATCAGGTCATCCGTATTTGGAATTTCTTCGGTCAACTTTCGCCAGATCTGGAAGCTCAATAGGTTTCCGATGGTGTACGTCGGGAAGTAGCCAATGCCCCCCATCGACCAGTGGACATCCTGCAGGCAGCCTTCTTTGTCTGTCTCGGGAGTAATGCCGAGGTACTGCTGGTACTTGGCACGCCACGCCTCGGGGAGGTCCGCCACCTGCATTTCGCCCGCCAAAAGGGCCATCTCCAACTCAAACCGAATGAGAATATGGAGGTTATAGGTCACCTCGTCTGCTTCCACCCGGATCAGCGACGGCTCCACCTGATTGATCATCCGGTAAAAAGTGTCCACGTCGAACGCCGCCAGGTTCGGGAAGTTGGCGTGCAGCTCCGGCAAGAACTTGCGCCAGAAAGGCAGGCTGCGACCCACGATGTTCTCCCACAAGCGGGACTGACTCTCGTGAACGCCCAGTGACACGCCGCCCGCCAGGGGGGTGCGGTCCCACGCCAGGGGTGAACCCTGCTCGTACATGCCGTGGCCCGCCTCGTGGAGCGAGCCGAAGATGGCCGACCCGATCATGTCTTTGAATCGGGTGGTCAGCCGGATATCGGTGACCGACCATCCCGTGCAGAACGGATGCGGCGCGGTGTCGAGCCGACCCCTGTCGGTATCAAAACCGATTGCATGGATCAAGTGCTCGGAGAATTTGCGTTGGCGGTTGTTATCCCACGTACCGTTCAGACCAACGGCGTCGGTCGACTGCCCGCGCTCACGGATTTCCTCAACCAGGCGGACCATAGGCTCGCGGATGGTGCCAAACATGTTTTGCACGTCCACCGCCGTCCACCCTTCTTCATAGCAGTCCAGCAGCGCGTCGTACCGATGCCCGGTCCAGCCGTAGTAGTCGGCCTCCTGACGGGCCAAGCTGAACATTTGCTCCAACGTGGGGGCAAACGTCGCGAAGCTGTCGGTCTCGCGGGCCTGGACCCACTTCTCGTGGGCCTCGCTGGATAGGCGGCTCTTCTCCTCGACGAACGCCGAGGGGAGCTTGGTAGATTGGTCAAAATCGCGGCGCACCACGCGGACCAGCGCCGCATCCTCGGTGCCGAGAGCGACCTCGTTGGTGGCTTCCTCCAAGAGTCGGGCCGTTTCGTCTGAGGTGAACCGCTCGTGGGCCATGCGGCTGAGGATGCCGGAATGAGCGGCGCGTGCTGCCGCACCGCCCTTGGGCATCATCGTCTGCTGGTCCCAATCCATGATGGCCCCGGCGGCGTACAGGGCATTAACATCGAACATGCGTTGGCGCAGGGCCTCTACCTTCGTTGGCATGCGCGGAGGTTACCAGGGTCCCCGTCCTGCGCGGCAGGGACCCCAAAGCCGGAGACGAGGATCGTTACGGCTTAACCGGAGCGATGTCGGCAAAAACGGGTAAGTGATCGGAAACCCGCGTGCCCTGCTCGGTGTACTCCACGCCGGTGTCCGAGACTCTGACGCGCGATCGGGTCCCTTGCAGGGCGGCCGGATAGGCGTAGATCGTCGGCTGAGTCTTCACTCGCTCGGCCAACTCCGGCGAGACGAGAATCTGATCAAACAGTGTCTGCGTCACCCTTACGTCCTGCGGAAATCGGTAGTCAATCCCGCGCAGGCGCTCGCTGTCCGCTTTGGCCCCGGTAACTTTTGGCGCAACGTACGCCCCCTGAAAGAGTTCCGCGAGGCCGATCGTCACCGCATCTTCGTCATAAAGGCGCTCCATGAGGTTCACGAGGACGCGGGGGTTGTCAGCGCTGCCGCCTTCCGCACGCGAGTTGCCGGACTCCAGCACCTGCAGGCTCTGATCGTCGGGCGTATCATTAAAGTCACCCATCACGATGGCGTTCTCCACCCGGTTCTTGAGCAGGTAAGTCGCCAGGTATTCGGCCGCGCCAACGCGCTGCGGATCAGTTTGCATGCGGCCGCCCCGACGGCTCTTCCAGTGGTTGGCGTAAACCCGAAAAATTTCGCCCGACGGAGCCATCACGGTGGCTTCCATCACGTCGCGACGCCCCGGAAACGCAAAGTCCCGACGCGCGTCCGGGAACAAGAGCTTATAGGACTTCAGCACGTACGGTTTGCGCACCGCGATGGCCGTCTCCTGAGCTTCTTCCGGAAGGTCTGCGATCGCCAAGGACCAGTCTGCATCAAGGAATCGTTGGAGTGACGCTTTATTCTGAACTTCAGCGAAGGCGGCAACGTCTGGCTTAACGTCCGAGAAGATTTGACGCAAATTTTCCAGTCGCCCATCCGCGACGTCTTCGTTAAACCATTCCAAATTGTAGGTCAGGACCCTTAGCGCGGATCTGACCTTAGTGGGAATCGCTGGGGGCGGTTGGGGAGACGCAACATGCCTCGGCACGGCCACCGTTGCTGTCCCCACCGCCGAAACCGAGTCTGGTGAAATCGGTTTTGACGGAATACATGCACAAAGTGCTAGGCCTACGCCAACGAAAACGGCAATTCGATTGTACAATAGACTACCCGCGAGCATCAACAACAAGATACCAGCGGAATGGAACCCAACCAGCATTCTTTGCGGTATTCAACGCACTTCTGACAAGACACGCCCTATTTTAGGTTTTCGTGCCTTTAATGGCGTCCTTACAATTAACTTACGTGACCCGACGCAGTAAATCCAATAGCTTTATGATCGCCGCCATTCGCCGCCGCATCCTGCTGATTCCTCCCCTGGCTATTCTTAGCCTGGTGGGCGTGGTCGCCGTCATTGATTGGTTGATGGGTCCCACCGTTCACATGACGCTGATCTACCTGCTGATTGTCTTTCGCGTTAGTTGGCTAACGAATCGACGAGTAGGAATTGGAGCGTCCCTAGCGGTGGGATTGTTCTCGTATTTGGCGCGTGGGTTCGAAAGTGCATGGGTGGACCCACTGTACGTGGCGATCTGGAACTTTGGAATGACAGTGGGGCCCTTTATCCTCGTCGCCGCCCTAGTGGATTCGGTTCACCGTACGCTCTCAACGGAAAAGGACGCGGCCAACACCGACTCAATCACCGGCCTCCTCAACGCCCGCGGGTTCACCCGCTCGGCTCGAGT
>Ga0105047_10014632_pt1 | contig 12432 bp, 7 predicted proteins | sample MAT04_FD_78384 | JGI IMG/M metagenome (GOLD analysis project Ga0105047, IMG submission 78384) | Freshwater microbial communities from Lake Fryxell liftoff mats and glacier meltwater in Antarctica - MAT-04 (megahit assembly) | ecosystem: Environmental > Aquatic > Freshwater > Ice > Liftoff... | reverse complement strand
TCGCTGCCACTGGTGATCCAGAACGTCATCGGGCAGGGCGCGACGACGATGAGCGCGGCGCTGATCGCCGAACTGGTCAGCGAGATCCCCACGGCGCGCTTCGTCAAGGAAGAGTCGGGCTATCCGGCCCAGACGGTGGGCGAGATCATCCGGCTCTGCGGCGACAAGCTCGAGGGCGTGATGGGCGGCCGGGCCGGCAAGACCCTGATCGAGGAAGTGCGCCACGGTGTTTCGGGCACCATGCCAGCCTGCGAGATCGCCGACGTGCATGTGGCGCTGTGGAAAGCCGTCGAGGCCAAGGACGAGCCGCTGGTGCGCAGCATCTTCCGGCGGCTGCTGCCGCTGCTCGACATGGAGAGCAATTACGGTATGCCGCTGATGAAGGAAGTGCTGAAGATGCGCGGCGTCATCGGCAGCGCCGCAGTGCGCCAGTCGGGCTTTCGTGCGCTGGATATCAACGCCCGCGCCGAGGCAGCCGCCATCATGGATGACCTGACAGATTATATGCTGCCGGCATACCGGCACCGCTGAGGAGACGAGAAAATGACCGGAACTGGCACGATCGAGAACGCCATCAACCGCAACTCGCAACCGACGGAGTTGCGCATTACCGATATGCGGCTCGCGGTGGTGGCGGCGAATTATGACTATCCGATCCTCAAGATCGACACCAACCAGGGCGTCTATGGCCTCGGCGAGGTGCGGGACGCGGGCCACGCGGTCAACGCCCTGCAGTACAAGTCGATCCTGCTCGGGCAGAACCCCTGCAATGTCGACATGATCTTCCGCGCCATCAAGCGCTTCGGCGGCTGGGGCCGCGAGGGCGGCGGCGCCTCGGGCATCGAGATCGCCCTGATGGATCTGATCGGCAAGATCTACGGCGTGCCGTGCTACCAGCTGCTGGGCGGCAAGTATCGCGACAAGGTCCGCATCTATGGCGACACGCCGACGCCCGACAACCCGACACCCGAGGATTTCGTCAAGGCGGTGCAGGGACGGCGGGCGCGCGGGCTGACCTGGATCAAGTTCGACCTGCGTCCGAGCCTGTTCGAGACGGGCGACGCACCGCTGATCGGCCACGACGCGCCGCACGAAACGCCCTTCGACATGGGCAAGTGGTTCAAGACCCCGATGGCCGGGCGCGGCGTCAAGCTGACCGACGCGACGATCGAGCGCGCGGCGCATGTGGTGGGCGAGGTGCGGGCGGCTGTCGGCAAGGACGTGCAGCTGTGCGTCGACCATTTTGGCGAGGGCTACCTGACGGCCGACGAGGTGATCCGGCTCGGCAAGGCGCTCGAGAAATACGACCTCGCCTGGATGGAGGACCCGGTGTCGCGCTTCGACATTCCGGGCCACAAGCATGTGTCCGACGCGCTGCTGACGCCGATCGCGGCTGGCGAGGACTGGTATCTGCGCGACGGGTTCCGCGAGGCGATCCGCACGCGGGCGGTGGATATCGTCCACCCCGACCTGCTCACCTCCGGCGGCCTGATGGAGACCAAGCGCATCTCCGACGATGCCGAGGACGAGGGCATCCCGACGGCGCTGCACTGTGCCGGCTCGCCCATCGGCTTCATGGCCAATATCCACACGGCGGCTGCGATATCGAGCTTCCTCGCCTGCGAGCACCACGGCCTCGACCTGCCGTTCTGGGAGAGCCTCGTCACCGGCCTGCCCAAGGACTACATGACCGACGGCTTCGTGACGGTGCCGGAAAAGCCGGGGCTGGGCGTCGACCTCAACCTTGAGGCGATCGAGGAGGGGCTCCGGACGCCCGGCACGATGTTCCTGCCGACGGACGAATGGAACACCCCCAAGCTCGGCTTCTGGCGGCCCGACAACCGCTGGCCCGACTAAGTCCAGCGCGGGCGCCGGGTTACTCCGCGGCGTCCGCTCCGGTCATCGGCACGGCGAAGTCGAGATCCTCGCGGTAGGGCTTCGCCGTCGGCGGCAACTGCTTTTTCATGAAGATGTTCTCGCCCCTGAGCTGCCTGAGCCAGATCGGGATCATTTCGCGATAGCCCGCGAGGATCGACGGGGTCGGCGGCGGCAGGTCGTGCTTGATCGTCTCATGCAGCCGCTCGAGCGCGTAGTACGGCACCACAGGGAACATGTGGTGCTCAACATGGTAGTTCATGTCGAGGTAGAGGAAGCGGCTGATCGGGTTCATCAGCACGGTGCGGGTGTTGAGACGGTGGTCGGTGACGTCCTCGGCGAGGCCGCCATGCTGCAGCAGGCCCACCAGCACCATGTGCCAGCAGCCATAGAGCCGGGGCAGGCCGATCAGCATGAACGGCAGGATCGACTGCATGGCGATCGCCGTGACGGCGGTGGCGGCGTAGATCAAGATCCACACCCGCGGCACTAAGATGGCCTTCGGCCAGTCGCCCCTGGGGATGAAGCTCTTTTCGGCAGCGCTGAGGTTGCCCGAGGCGTTGCGGACCATGGTGCCCAGCGAGTCCCAGGCATCGAGGATGCCGATGAAGGCCATGATCACCCGGAACAGCACCGGCGGCCGCATCACGGCGATCTCGACATCGCGACCGACGATGATGGTGTCGGAGTGGTGTCGCGCGTGGCTCCACTTCCACGTCACCGGGTTGCGGATCAGCATGAAGCAGGCGATCTGGTAGATCACGCGGTTCATCCACGGCGTCTTGAAGGCGGTGCCGTGGCCGCACTCGTGCCAGCGGCTGTCGCTCGCCGATCCGTAGAGCACGCCGTATACGAAGAAGAACGGCACGCACCACCAGGTGCCCCAGAAGACGATACCGCCAATACCAGTCGCAAGGATCAGCCCGAGCCAGAGCAGGTTGTCGCGCAGCGGCGGGCCGTCGGAGCGCTGCATCAGCTCCTTCATCACCGCCCGCGGCACCTCGGTGTGATACCACTCGGCCGCGGCGAGCCCGCGCTCGATGGCACGCTGGGATTCCGGTCCGACGATCGAATAGTCCCGCTTGGGTATGCTGGTCGTGGTCATGCGGCGAAACGATCCCCCTCGGTCGGCTCTGCCATGGTAGCGCCACCACTAAAGGCCCGAACCATCGCGCCGTCCAGCTCGACCTTAGCCCACGTCCGGCCCATCGATGGCGAGGATCGGCCAGCGCTTTTCACCGGCGCCGATCAGCGCAATCCAGTTGCCCGAACCGGCCGGATCGGCCAGACTCGCCGGCGAGTACGGGTAGGGAGGAATGCGATGACGACGCTCAAAGAGGCGCGCTCGCTGGTGTGGCAGCATGGCGTGGTGAGTGTCGAGGACCTGGGCGGCCAGCTCGGCCCGACGCTGTTCGTGCTGCCGGATGGACGGCAGGTGGCGCCGTTCCAGGTAGCACCGTGGGCCGATGAGGCGGGCGGCGAGACGCTTCCCGGCGTCATCAGGCGTCTGCGAGGCGAGTGGCCCTGCGTCCCGTTCGGCTCGGACGCCGACCGCGCTCCGGCCGATGGATGGCCCGGATCGCAGGCTGCGACGACGCTCGATCCGTTCCCGCACGGCTTTAGCTCGAACAATTTCTGGCGCTTCGAGCCCGGCGCCGATGGTAGCATCAGTCTCTCGATCGACTATCCCGACGAGCATCCGATCCGCGGGTTGCGCCGCACTGTCACCCCCGACCCCGATGGCGCGGCGCTCGACTTCATGCTCGAGATCGATGTGCGCGCCGATTGCACGCTGCCGCTTGGGTTGCACCCCTCGTTCCGCCTGCCGGACAAGCCTGGCACCATGCGCATCGAAGTGGGCTCGAATGTCACCGGCATGACGTTTCCGGTGCAGGTCGATGCGTCGTCGATATTCACCCAAGGGACGCTGCTTGAACCCTGGCACGACGTGCCGCTTGTCGCCGGTGGCCAGCTCGATGTGCGGCAGGTGCCGCTGGCGCAGGCGACTGAAGAGCTGGTGCAACTGCTCGACATGCCGGGCCATGCGGCGCTGTGGAACAGTGCCGAAGGTTATCGCGTGCGCCTCAGCTGGAATCCCGAGCACTATCCGAGCGCCTTGCTGTGGTTTTCGAACCGCGGCCGCACGATGGAGCCCTGGAACGGCCGCCACCTAGCACTCGGCCTCGAGCCGATTTGTGCCGCCTTCGATCTGGGCCAGCAGGTCTCATCGGCCGAAAACCCGATCTCGCGGCGGGGGATCGCGACGGCGCGGGCCTTCCAGGCCGGTGAGCATTTCGTCACCCGCTACCGGATCGAAGTGGAGCCCGCCGAGATCCTCTGAACCCCGGCGGGCCGATGCTCAGTGCGCGAACCGTACCAGCACCGTGCGGATTTCGAGCGGTGTCAGGGCGACGCTGACCGTCCTGCCGTCCAGCTGCAGCGCGGCGCCGGGATGCTCGAGCGGGTCGGCCGACCGCGCTGCGGCGGGCCGGCCGGTGAAGGTGACGCTCTGGGTCTGTGCCTCGTGCGTCAGGTTCTGCAGGCGGAGCGCCACCCAGCCCTTGTCCTCCGCGGGTTTGGCCGTCACCAGGACCGGGGCAGGGCCGGTGGAGAAATAGCTGGCCGAGCGTTTGCCGGTCGGAGCGATGTCGCGCATGGCGACTGGTGGCACCGCCATTTCGGCCGCGAAACGTGCCGATGCCGCGGCGTTGGCTGGACCTGTGCCGGTGGTGAGCCGGTAGCGCAGCGGAATCCGCCCGCTCTGCGCCGATTTGAAGTTGACCAGCCAGTGGTTGTTGAGCGCCCAGCTCATGATCGTCGGGCCCTCGGGCTGCAGCGTGCGGTTCCACTTGCCCGTGGTGATGCCACCGAGCTGGGCGAGGGGCGCGTCGAGCGGCACGACGGTGACGTTCCGCTCGCCATCCGAGACCGAGACCCAGCGGCCGACCGGGTACCAGTCCTTGGCGGCGCCATCGAGCTGGTCGCGGTTCGGCACCGACGGGATGCCGTTGAGGTCGAGGAGGAAGTCGGCGCGCTTGAGGTTGAACGGGAAGGCGATGAACACTGCCTCGGCAGTGGGGTGCTCGAGCTTGTCGATGGACCAGTCGACGATGACGGATTTCGTATCCGCATCAAGGGCGTAGACGACACTGGCGGCTGAGACGCCGGGGGCTTCGATCTTCACGACGATCGAGGCGCGACCCTCGTAGATCGCGGCGTCCTCGAGGGTGACCCGGGTGGCGGTTTCGCGCCGCCACGGGGTGTCTTTGTGGCCGGTGAAGAACTCCGGCTTGTCGAAGCTGATATCGGCGATGGCGAGGCGGTCGTCGGGGTGATCGACGGTTTCGTAGATGTATTCGCCCGGCCCCCACCCTCGGTATTTACCAGCGAAATCATGGCCTTGCGCCTTGTCGAATAGCTCGGCGATGGCGCCGGTCTGCCGATTGATGCGCACGCGGTAGTGGGCGTTCTCGATGGTGTCGCCGCTGGCTTTGAGGTCGCTGGCGGGAACGCCGGACGCGAGGCTGAGGAAGGCGTAGCCCATCGGCGGAATCGTGCCGGCGACGCGACGGATTTCGGGGTAGGGGCGGGGGCCACCCCAGCTGCTGCGGCGGTTGAAGAAGGTGTCGAGCATGCCCACCGGGGCGGCGCCGCCGCGCGGTTCGGGCTCCTCGACGATGACCTGGCGCTCCCAGGGAAGCGTATTGAAAACAAGCACTTCGTCGATGCCGGAGGCCTTGAAGGCTTCGGCGGGATCGAGGTTGCCGAGGTTGAAGATGCCCTCGGGGCCCTTGGTGCCGAGCGGGGCGGCGAGCGCGTTCGCGGCCTTGGCGACGGCGGCGTGGCCCTCCATGGCGGCGGTGTAGGCAAAGCCCGCCTTGCGGTTCCACTGTGCCTGGCTGAACAGCGAGTGCGGGGCCTCCACCGAGGAGTAGGCGCCCCAGGTGTGCTCGTCGAAAAGCGTCATGGATTCATAGGTTTGATCGGCGCGCTGGGCGTTCCAGTCGGTGGCGCCATCCATGCGGCGCCAGCTTTCGAGGGTCTCGCCGATGCCGACGATCTCGTGTGCGGCGCGGTTTACCGCCACTTCGTAGGCCGAAGAACCGACGCCGTCGGCCCAATGGTCGGTCCAGTCGCCGCGCTGCGTATCAATGGAATGTGACCAGTTCTGTGAAAGCAGATGACCGAAGTCTGTCACCGTGATGAACCGCATCTGCACGTTTGTCCGGGTCTCGTTCCACTTCCTGACGAAGTCTGGCATGCGCGCGTCGGGGGGACCGTTGTCGACGCGGACGGGATGGGTCGATTCGCAGTAGAGGAAGTCGAACGGATAGCTCTCGTCGTTCTCCAACTCGTCGATCCAGCGCGGCAGGAGGCGGTCGACGAGGTCCCAGTTGCCGAGGCCGGCCTGGCTGCGGCCGAACAGGTAGTGGTAGCCGTTCCAGGCGAGCACCTTCTTGCCGCTAGGGCCTTCCCAATGGAAGGCGCCGGGGAAGGGTTTTGGGCGGGCGCCGCGGATCGGGTTGATGGCGGCGGTGTAGAACGTGATGCCGAGGTCAGCCAGCAGGTCGGCGAACAGCCAGCTGACGCCGTTGACGTCGTCCTGCATCGCGGCCTCGACCTTGAAGCCGAACTCGTCGCGGATGGCGCGCAGGGGATAGAGGGTGCGGTGCATCTGCTCGATATTGAGCAGCGGCGTCAGGTTGTACTGCATGGCCGCGATATCGATGCGGCCCTGCTCGTGCCAGTGGCGGAAGCGCTCGATCTCGCCCTTGCTCGCCTGCCGCAGGTACTTGAGGAACGGCCCGGTGGTCTCGACCGTCCAGCGATACTGCGCCTCGACCGGGTAGCCGTCGGTTGCCTCGATCAGGTCGAGCGCCTGCCCGACGAACTCGCCGTGCTGGCGCAGGGCGAGTTCCTGGTAATCGGTGAAGCCGATATCGGTGTGGGAATGGTTGCAGATGTAGATGGTCTTGATCTTGCTCACGGGTTTCTCCTCCCAGAGGGCCAGTTAGCTGAGGGTGATGCGGGTCCAGGCGCGCGGCGCGACGGTGAAGCTGGCGCCGCTGCCGCTGACCGGCAGGGCCTCGCCGCCGTCGCCTGAAAGCGAGGTGCGACTGGCCTTGGTGGGTTTGAAGCTGCCGGCGCCGACCTTGGCCTCCACCGGACTGTCGCCGGGGTTGAGGACGGTGAGCGCCACGCCGTTGCCGTCGGTTTCGAGCCGGGTGAGGAGCGCGGTGCCAAGGTCGAGTGTCAGGAGGCTCGCCGCTGTGCCGCGAACCGGCCCGCGGTCGGCGTAGACATGCGAGGCGATCGGCTGTGCATAGCTCAGCGCGGCCTGCGCCGAGGCGCCGATGTCGCGGCGCGGCGAGGGGACGAGGGTGAAGCGGTACTTGGTCTGCCCGCCCTGGTCGGCCTGGAAATTGGTGCTCCAGTAGTTGTTGGTGAGCCAGGCGACGAGGGTGGGGCGCTCGCGCACCACCCGGCCGTCGGGATCGCCGAAGCGGCCAAAGGTGTAGCCGCCGACCTGCCACAGCGGCGCGTCTGGGCAGGCGACGGTGACTTCGCTCGTGGCGTCGCCGATGCGGATGAAGCGCTGGGCGGTGATGTAGTGACGGCTGGCATAGGGCAACTGTTCATCGTCGAGCTTCACCACCGCGCCGCCGGTCTCGTAATGCGCGTCCCAGCCGTGGGCGAGCGCCGTCGGCATGGGCAGGTAGATGGCGTGCGGCTCGACGATCGGCTGCTTGGCGACAGTGGCTTCGACATGCAGCACGGGCTCGTCGCCGACGAGGCGGTAGAGCACATCGACCTTGTCGCCGTTGGGGAGGGCGAAGCGCTGGACGATGCGGGCATTGCCGCGCTGGACCGCTTCGCTGGTTTCGGTGAGCGTGCCGTCGAAGCGCTCGGCCTGCCAGTCGCGGTGCCAGGCAAGGTGCCAGTCGGGGGACTCGAAGTCGGGCTGGCCGAACATGTCGGTGCGAATGCCTGAGGCGACGCGCTCCAGCACCGGCACACCGAATTTCAGGTGCTCGGTGGCGGCGCCCACATACTCGGTGCCGTCGAGCTTGAGGGACGCAATACCGCCATTGGGGTCGAGGGTGACAGTCAGGCGGCCATTCGACAGCACACCGTCTTTGGCCGAGAGCTTGCCGTTCGGCATCACGGCGGCCTGCGAGGCGGGGATGGTGACATAGCTCAGCGCCGGCACCTCTACGGGGGCCATATAGTATGCGCCGTGCTCGGGCAGGTCGGAGGTCACCACGTCCTGCCGCTGGATGCGGTGCGACGACGGGCCGGTGGGGACGAGGTCCTCGAGGCCGAAGCCGCGCTTCGGGTCGGGCGCATCGGCCATCGGCGGCAGATAGGGCAGGCGCACCGACTGCTTCACCGCAAAGCCGTGCGGATTGTAGAGCAGCAGCGTCGGCTCGTCGCCGCCGGCATCCATGCCGAGGCGCTCGAGGCCGTCGCGGCGCAGCATGCGGGCGACGCTGGCGCCTTCGGCAACTGTTGCGAGCTTCAAAAGCTGCTGGGTGCGGGTTTCGGGGGAGTAGGGCTGGGTGATCGAGCGATCGGCGCCCCAGGTGTGCTCGGCGTAGAGCGCGAGGCCCTTGCGCGCCACATCGTGCAGCATGGCGCGACGGCGCGGCTCCTCACCCGGATGCCAGGCGTCGAGGCCGGTGGCGGCATCGAGATCGCGCTGGCCGCGCATCGCCTGCGAGGTTTCGTGGGCGGTCGAGCCGGCGCCGAAATTCCACCAGTCGGTCCAGTCGCCACGCAGCGTCTGCATGGTGTCGGTGGGCTGCTGGCGGACCCGATCGAAGAACTCGGAGATGGTGCCGAGCCGCAGCTTGATGCCGCCGGTCGAGGCGTTGCCCTCGTTGAAGTTGCGGACGAAATCCGGCAGTCCCGGCTGCGGCGAGCCGTTGTCGTGGTAGCGCACATTGGTGATCTGCATCATCAGGAACGGATGCGGATAACCGGTCGCCTCCCACTTCTTGGCCCAGCGCGGCACGCGGGCTCGCGCCTCTTCCATGTTCGTCGGGATCTGCAGGCTGCGGTCCGACGTCACCCCGTAGATGAAGCCGTTATAGGCGGTGATGCTGCGCCCGCCCGGCGCCTGCCAGTTGAAGGCGCGCGGCCAGGGCTTCAGCGCATGGCCGTAGTGCTCGTTGATCGCCATGGAGATGCCGGAGATACCGTGGTCGAGCAGCGCATCGACCACGCCCCACGGCAGGCCGTTGACGTCGGTGTTCATCGCCGAGCGCACCGGAATGCCGAGGTCCCGGAAGAACTTCAATGGCTTCAGCACGTCGAGGACCATCGAGTGGTCCATCAGCGGGGTCATGTGCCAGCCCATGCCGGCGACTTCGATCTGCCCGCGCTTGACGGCGGCGAGGAAACGGTCGCGGTCGGTGTTACTGGCGTGGACCCACCAGTCCATGGTTCCGCCGGTGACTTCGCAGGTCCAGCGGAATTTTGCGTCGTCGGGGTAGTCGGCGGTGCGCTCGGCAATATCGAGCGCCTCGTCGATGAAGCGGCGGTGCAGCTCCATTACCACCGGTTGCGGGTGGGTGTAGCCGATATCGGTATGGCTATGATGTACAAAGAGAATTTCGTTGATCATGGTGGTCCGCAGGACGCTTGAGAAATGGGAAGCCGCCTCAGAAGGCGGCGAGCTTGACCGACATCGGCGTGCCGACATCGAAGTGCTGAACTGGGTCGGAGAGTGTGCCGGCCGCGTGGTCGACGCGGAACACGGTGAGCCGGTCGGAATCCTGGTTGGCGACGACGAGGTGTTTGCCGGACGGCGAAAAGCACAGGTCGCGCGGGGTGTTACCGCCACTCGGGACGCGGGCGGTCTGGATCAGGTGACCGTTCTCGCCGATGCGGAGGACGAGGATTTCGTTCGAGACACGCAGGGCGACGAACAGGTGGCGGCCATCGGGCGCCAGCAGGATGCCGGCCGGCTGGACGATGCCGCCATCGGGCGCCGGGATGCGAAAGGCGTCGCGCTGGGTGATGGCACCAGTCGTCGGGTCGACGGCGAGGCTGACGACTGTGGGGATGAGTTCGGAGACGACGAAGAGGCTGTTGCCACCGGACGAAAACACCAGGTGGCGGGGGCCGAGGCCGGGTGGGAACTGAAAGCCTCGACTGGGCTCTCGGGTCAATTCGCCAGCACTATCAAGCGTGTAGGCAACGAGTTTGTCGATGCCGAGATCGGAGACATAGACAGTGTCGCTGGTCGGGGACTGGATCACGCAGTGGGCGTGGGCGGTGGTCTGGCGGTCGGGGTTGGGGCCGCTGCCGGTGTGGCGCACACTGGCAGATGGTGGCCCGAACGTGCCTTCACCGCCGAGCGGAAACACCGTCAGTGCGGCGTTGGGATAACCCTTTGGCGTGGCGCCGTTGTAGTTGGCGACCAGCATGAACCTGCCGTCGCGGCTCAGGCTGGCATGGCACGCCTCGTTGCCCCGCGTTTCGGCTTCGCTGATGCGACGGAGGCCCTCGGGCTCGACCGCATAGGCGGCAACGCTACTCTGGGCAGCGCCGTCGACTTCGCAGGTGGTGTAGATGCGGTTGCGGGCAGGGTCGAGCACGAGCCAGGCGCTGTCGTCGACGTCGCCGGTCATTACGGCGTGGCTCAGCGTGCCGGTCTCGTCGTCGAAAAGCAGGCGGCCGAGGCCCTGGCCGTTGGCGGCGCCATATTGCGGCATCGGGCGCGTGAGGCTCCCGGTGAAGGCGTAGATGGGCATTGTCGGCCTCCCTTTGTCTCAGCTTCATTGGGCTTCGAGCCCTGACTTCTGCCGGTTCGACCGGCAGCGGAAGCGCATTGACACGACTAGTATGGTAGACCTACAAGTATTTGACAAGGGAGGAAGCTGGCGATGAACGATCCAGCCCAAGGCGCCGGAACAGGCGTTTCAAGGCACGCTGACACGGTGCTCGTCACCGGCGCCGCGATGGGCATCGGTCGCGGCGTCGCCGAAGTGCTGACGGCCGCCGGCAAGAATCTCGTGCTGTTCGACCTGAACGCCGATGCGCTGAACGCGACGGCCAAAGAGCTTGGCGGCAAGGCGGCGGTGGCGGTGGGTTCGGTGTCGAACCTCGCCGACTGCGAGCGGGCGGTGAAGCTCGCCGTCGACCGCTTCGGCGGGCTTGGCGGCGTGTCGCACAATGCCGGCATCCAGACCTATGGCGATGCGGTGTCGACGACGCCGGAGCTGTGGGCCAAGACGCTCGATACCAATCTCACCGGCAGCTTCTACGTGGCGAAGGCCGCGATGCCGGAGCTGCGGCGCAACAAAGGCGCCATCGTCTTCACCGCCTCGGTGCAGGGCATGGCGGCACAGAAGGGCGCGCTCGCCTATGTAGTGTCCAAGCACGGCATGATCGGGCTCGTCACCGGCATGGCGATGGACGAGGCGGAACATGGCGTGCGCGTGCTCGGCGTGGCGCCCGGATCGGTCGAAACGCCGATGCTGCGCTGGGCTATCAACCAGGACCCCAACCCCGCGGCGCTCGACGAAGTGATCGACGCCATGCACCCGATCGGGCGGCGCGGCCAGCCGCAGGAAATCGGCGAAGTGATCGCCTTCCTGCTCTCCGACAAGGCCTCTTTCATGACCGGCGAAACCGTGCGCGTCGATGGCGGCATGCTCGCTCGAATCCCCGGCGCGCCCAAGAAGGCCGACGGCAAATCCACCTAGAGATTTTTGTTAGATGAAGATCGTAGACATCAAGGCCACCACAGTTGCGATGCCGCTCGAGGCGCCCTTGCGGCATGCCTCCGGCGCGCATTGGGGCCGCTTCGTGCGCACCATCGTCGAGGTAGTGACCGACGAGGGGATTTCGGGCTGGGGCGAACTCGGCGGTGGCGGCGAGAGTGCCGAGGCCTCGGTGAAGGGGCTGCTGCCCTATCTCAAGGGGCATGACCCGGTGCAGCTCGAACAGCTGCGCTGGAAGATCATGAACCCGGTGGCGAGCCTCTATAATTCACGCATGCAGGTGCATGCGGCGATCGAGATGGCCTGCATGGATGCGGCCGGGAAATATCTCGGCCTGCGCGCCTGCGACCTGATCGGCGGGGCGCTGCGGGAGTCGATCCCGTTCGCGAGCTACCTGTTCTATCGCTACGGCAACGAGGCGAACGGCTTTGGCGACGAGTTCGGCGCCGACGAGCTGGTGACCGAAGCGCTGCGCCAGAAGCAACTGCACGGCTTCAAGTCGCACAAGCTGAAGGGCGGGGTGTTCTCGCCGCAGCACGATGTCGAGGTGTTCTCGGCCATTGCCGCCGCCCTCCCCGGCGACCGGTTCCGGCTCGATCCGAACTCGGTGTGGTCGGTGGAGGATTCGATCTGGGTGGCGAGGCAGATCGAGCATATCCGCAACGATTATTTCGAGGACCCGTGCTTCGGGCTCGAGGGCATGCGCCGGCTGCGCGACCGGATTTCTATCCCGACGGCGACCAACACCGTGGTGGTGAATTTCGAGCAGCTCGCGAGTTGCATCAAGCATGACGCGGTCGACGTGATCCTGCTCGATACGACGTTC
>Ga0105047_10014631_pt1 | contig 12432 bp, 12 predicted proteins | sample MAT04_FD_78384 | JGI IMG/M metagenome (GOLD analysis project Ga0105047, IMG submission 78384) | Freshwater microbial communities from Lake Fryxell liftoff mats and glacier meltwater in Antarctica - MAT-04 (megahit assembly) | ecosystem: Environmental > Aquatic > Freshwater > Ice > Liftoff... | reverse complement strand
TCGCGCTCGCGCTCGCGCTCGCGCTCGACGTCACCGACGACCAGCTCGACGCGTTCGCTCTCGCCGTGGAGTGCTGGTCCGCGGAGTACAGCGGATAGGCCGCCCCGCGTCGCCGGGTTCGAACCTGCAGTAGGCGCGACTTGAACGTGCCCGCCTTCGCCGGTCGTTGCGGGCGTGGGCGAGGCAGATGGGCAAGCCGGACTCCTGCGGCGAATGTGAGCAGGGCAGAGGTCTGTGCGAGCGGAGTGGCTGTCGTACTGACCGCCTCTCGCTGCTAGCGCAACGGCAGGCCGGTGGCGGGGTCGAAGAAGTGGCACCGCTCGGCGTGAACCCCGAGCGTCACCCGCTCGGCGATGCGGATGCGTGCCATTCCGTCCAGCTTCGCGACCATCGGTGTGTGCTTGGCTGTGGGGTCGATTTCGAGTTGTTCGTGCTCGATCAGCTCGCGGGTCTCGTCGGTGTCGATCGGTGGTACCGGGAGGTTGAAGTGCACCTGGACCTCCGAGCCGGTGGACTCGACGAGTTCCACGTCGATGTCGAGGCGCTGACTTTCGGGCACGATGTCGGCCGGGAACGTGAACGCTTCCGGGCGGATGCCCACGATGATGGTCTGACCGTGCCGGGCGCGCAGGCCCTGGTAGTGCTCGAGCGCCTCCGCCGGAACCTCGAGTCGTTGGCCGGCGATGTCGAGCAAGACCGAGCCATCGGCGGCAACGTCGACGCGTCCACCGACCATGTTCATGGAGGGGCTGCCGATGAAGCCGGCGACGAACAGATTCGTCGGGCGTTCGTAGAGCTCGTGCGGTTCGGCGACCTGTTGCAGCGTCCCCTTGCGCATGACCGCAACCCGGTCGGCCATGGTCATGGCCTCGATCTGGTCGTGTGTGACGTAGACAGTGGTGATGCCCAGATCGCGGCGAAGCTTGGTGATCTCCGCCCTCATCTGCACACGCAGCTTGGCGTCGAGGTTGGAGAGCGGCTCGTCCATCAGAAACGCCTGCGGTTCGCGCACGATGGCGCGGCCCATGGCGACACGCTGGCGCTGGCCGCCAGACAGCATCTTCGGACGGCGGTCGAGTAGATCGGTGAGGCCGAGCATCTCCGCGGCGCGCTTGACGCGGGTTTCGATCTCGGCCTTTGGCATCTTTCGGAGCGAGAGGCCGAACGAGATGTTGTCGGCCACGCTCATGTGCGGATAGAGCGCGTAGCTCTGGAACACCATCGCGATGTCGCGGACGCGTGGGAGCGCCTCGTTCATTCGCACACCACCGATGCGGAGTTCCCCCTTGGTGATGTCCTCCAGTCCGGCGATCATGCGCAAAGCAGTGGATTTGCCGCAACCCGACGGCCCGACGAGCACCAGGAACTCGGCGTCGGCGATGTGCAGCGACAGGTCGCTCACGGCTTCGAAGCCGCCTTCGTAGATCTTGTAGACGTGATCGAGTTCGACGTCGGCCATCAGTTTTCTCTCCCTGCGATGTTCATGCTTCGAGCCGCCAGATGTGGACGGACGGACCGTCGTCGGGCAGCGTGACGGTGCCGTCGTGCGGCACGAGCTGGTGCTGTCCGTAGAGAGCATTCGCCGTCCGCATTCCGAGTTCTCTGCACGGCAGCACGACAGGGTCGTGCGCAGCGCGACTGATCTGGACGAGCGCCACGTCGTCGATGGCCTCGCGTAGGAACACCACCGTGTCCGGACCGACGTGCACCCAACGAAGACCGCCGCGCTGCAGTGCTCGAGACGAGCGACGCACCGCGAGGAGGGCTCGGTAGCCGTCGAGGAGCTCGTGATCCCACTGCTCTTCGTCCCACTGCATCGGCGCGCGTCCGATGTCGCTGTTCTCGCCACGCATCGCGATCTCGTCGCCGTAGTAGATCGTCGGCACACCGGGGTAGGTGAGCAGGAGGCCGAGGCCGGTGAGCTGGTGGGCGGAGTCGCCGGCCACGCTGGGCCAACGCGCCGTGTCGTGTGAGCCGAGCAGCGTCATGCTGGCGGTGGTGGCCTGCCACGGCATCGCCGCGATGAACTCGCGCATCGTCGCGACCATCGCCTCACCGTCGAGCATCGGTGGCACCGACGGGAAGCCCATCAGGCCCGAGGAGCTCTCCTTCGCCCGCAGCCAGCACCAGACGGGTCGGGTGAAGCCGGAGTAGTTCATGGTTCCGTGCCAGCCGTCGCCGCGCAGATCGGATGATGCGTCGTAGCAGTGCTCGGCGACGAGCCACGCGTCGGGTTGTACCTCGGCGATGGTGTCGCGGATGGCGCGAGCGACGTGGTGGTTGGTGTCGATGTCGCCGAGGCGGCCGGTCATGTTCGCAACGTCGATGCGCCACCCGTCGAGCGACCATGGCGGGCTCAGCCACTTGCCGGTGACCGAGTCGGGTCCACTGAGCATCCGCTCGGTGAGGGCTGGCGCTCGGTGGTCGAGCTTCGGCAGGCTCTTCACGCCGAACCATCCGACGTAGTCGTCGCTGTCGTCGCCGTCGTCGCCGTCGAAGAAGTAGAATTGCGCCTCCGTGCTGTGTCGATCCTTCCGGGCCGTGCGGAACCACGCGTGGGTGTCGCCGGTGTGGTTGGTGGTGAGGTCGCCCACCACGTGCATGCCGGCAGCGTGCGCGGCGGTGGTCAACGCAATCAGGGCCTCGTCTCCACCGAGCAACGGGTCGACCTCGTCGAAGGTGCTCGCGTCGTAGCGATGGACGCTCGTTGCGGGGAAGAACGGTGTGAGGTAGATCGTGTTGACCCCGAGCGCCTGTAGGTGGGTGAGACGCTCGCGGATTCCGTCGAGATCGCCTCCGAACATCTGTTGCGTGGAGACCTTCCAATCGGTGGCCAGCGACTCGCCCCAGGCGCTGTGATGTGCCCACTCCGGCCACTTGCGTGTCGCTCCGGATGACGCGAACCGGTCGGGAAAGATCTGGTAGGCGACCGTGTCGTGCAGCCAATCCGGCGGCGGCGCGAACGTGGTGAGCCAGTAGTCGGCACCATCGGTGACGTCGCGCGGGAACACGCCGGCGGCGTTCACAAACCGATACGGCGCGGCGCCGTCCTCGAGCAGGAATCGGTAGCGGACGACCGGGTTGTCGACCCGGATTCCGGCGCGCCACCAGGTCTCGCGTTCGTCGGTGCGTTCGACGGACGCCTCGGCGAATCGGGGCTCTGCGTCGGGGGTGGTCCGTACGAAGACCCGCTCGGCGTAGGCCGAATGCGGCACACGGAGCATGACGTCGACGGTGTCGCCGAGCGACGGCGCGTGCTGCGAGACGTACAGCTCGGATCCGTCGTGGTGTGGTTCGAGCAATGACACCGTCAGCCCTTCACGGCGCCAGCGGTGAGGCCGGACACCACGAACCGCTGCAGGAACAGCCACAGCAGCACGACCGGCAACGCAACGATGAGGGATCCGGCGGCAAACGGACCCCACTTGTTGTCGAAGCCGGCGAGGATGAACCGGGAGAGACCGACAGCCGCAGTTCGCTGCTGTTCGTTCTGGCCGAGGATGATGTCGGCGAGCACGAACTCGCTCTGGCTTGCGACGAATGAAAGTAACCCGATCACTGCCAGCACCGGGGCGGCCAAGGGAAGGATGATGCGGAAGAAGATCTGGGCATGGGTCGCGCCGTCGACCTTCGCGGACTCGTCGAGTTCGCGCGGCAGGGTATCGAAGAAGCCCTTCATCAACCAGGTGTTCACGCCGAGCGCGCCGCCGAGGTAGATGAAGATGAGGCCCCACACCGTGCCCAGGCCGACGCCGGGGAACATGCCCTTCACCCGCGTCATGAACACGAACAGGGCCACCATGGCGAGCAGGTTGGGGAACATCTGCACCAACAGCAGGAACATCATGCCTGCCCGTCGACCGCGGAACCGCAGCCGACTGAAGGCGTACGCCGCGCAAGCGCAGAGGAAGACGGTGGAGAGCGAGGTCACCACACCCACGACCATCGAGTTCCACATCCAACGCCAGAAGGGTGGGTGGTTCGGCTCGGTCATCAGCGCCCGGAAGTTGTCGAGCGTGAATTTCTCGGGAACGAGCCGCTGCGAGGAGAGGCCGCCGGTGGAGAACGCGGCGGACGCCACCCAGACAACGGGGAAGAGCGCGAACACGACGATCGTGAGCCCAACGAGGTGCCGCCAGCCGGTGTCGAGAAACCACCCCTTGAGGTTGCGGTGTGTGCCCGATGGGCCTTGAAAGCTCGAGCCGGTATCGGGATCCGTTGCGACTGTTTTCGACACAGCAGTGTCCATCACTTGACCTCTTCGAACGCTCGGGTGAATCGGAAACTGAAGGCACTGATGCTCGCCACGATCATGAAGATGATGACGCTGATCGCGGACGCGAATCCGTAGTCGGACCCGCGCCCTCCGGCGAACGCGAGCTTGTAGGTGTAGCTGATGAGGATGTCGGTACGTCCTGCATCCGAGCGGGGGATGGGCGGCTTGCCCTCGGTGAGCAGGTAGATGATGTTGAAGTTGTTGAAGTTGAACGCGAACGACGCAATGAGCAGCGGGGCGACGGCGATGAGGAGCAATGGCAGCGTGATGCGCTTGAACGCATGGAGTCCCGTCGCGCCGTCCACGAATGCCGCCTCCTTGAGGTCGGAGGGGATGCCCTGCAAGGCCCCGGTGCACACCAGGAACATGTACGGGAACCCGAGCCACAGGTTCACGAGTAGGATCGAGCCGTAGGGTGCCCATTGCCCGTCGAGCCACGGAACGTTGATTCCGAAGAAGCGGTTGATGACGCCGAACTGCTGGTTCATCATCCCCTTCCACACCAGTGCCGTCATGAAGCTGGGCAGCGCATACGGCACCACCATCGCCAATCGATAGAAGCGGCGACCCTTCATGCGTTCGTTGGCGAAGACGAGCGCGAGGAACAGACCGAGCGCGAAGGTGAACAGCACCGAACCGATCGCGAAGACGAACGTCCAGATGAACACCCGGATGAACGGGCCGCGCACGTCAGGACTGTTGATCCGCTTGTAGTTCTCCCAGCCGATGATGGCACGCCAGCCGGGATCGAGCCGCTGGCCGTTGTCGGCCACGAACGAACCCTGCACCTCGTGGTACACGGTGCCGTCCTTGGTGTTCGCCATCGTGTTGGTGGCCTCGTCGTACCGAAGTAGCTGCTCCTTCACGAACGCGCTGGTGAACCCGTCGTTGGCGATGGGACCAGCGTCGCTCGGCACCGTGAACGCCCTGATTTCGTCCTGGCGTTGGTTGGCATCGCCGGCTCGCAGCGCCACGTAGCCATCGAGAGTGTTCTTGGAACCCAGGCTGACGATCTGTGACGGATCCAGTTGCCCGAGGCCGGTCGCCGTGCCGAGGTAGTACTGGCCGTCGACGTCGGTGAGGAGGAAGGCGAGCTCACCGGCGATGTCGCCCTTGGCGAGGATCTGGAGCTCGAACCGGACGGCGTTGTCGGAGGCGCTGATCGAATTGCTCTCGATGCGGTCGATCGCTTGGCTCCTGGAAAGGATATTTCCCGTGCCGTAGTTGGTGAACGAGTTGTACACCGTGTACCCGACGGGATACACCGCGAACACGAGCAGGAAAAGCGTGCCGGGCAGTAGGTACTTGCTGGCGACCAGCCTGCGGGAGAGATAGATCACGTCGATGGCGATGAGTGCCGCCACCGAGCACACGGCGAATGCGATGTCGGCCTTCTCGTTCGGTCCTCGGCGGCCGAGCATGACCGGCAGGTTCCAGAGGACCAGTCCGTTGATGAGCGAGAGCAGCACCAACTTCGTGATCAGGCCTCCCACCGAGGTGGGTGGTTGGGTGGACCGAGCGGGCCGGGAACCTTTCGGTTCCCGGCCCGCTGCGACGGCGCCGGACCCGATGACAGACTCGTCTCCATCGGAGTGATTCTCGGTCGACGGTCCGGGCGCCATCGCGGGATCAGCTGATCTTGCCGCGGATGGTGGCAGCGGCATCCTTGAATGCCTGCTGCGGGTCATTGCCCGTGAAAATCAGGTTGTACGCGTCCTTCCACGTGTCCCACACTGCGGACATCTCGGGGATCGCTGGCTGCGGCTGGCCGGCCTGTCCGGCGAGACCGAAACCGGCGACGTCGGCATCAGTCTTCACCTTGTCGAAGGCCGAGGTCATGGCCGGCGGACGGCCGCCGGCGTCGAACAGCTGCATCTGTACGTCTTCGGTGCCGGCGTAGTCGAGGAGGAAGGTCTTGGCGAGGTCCTTGCTCGCCGAGAACGACGAGATCATGAAGCCCTGCACGCCCACGAACACATGGGCGGGTGCGCCTCCGGCCAGCGGCGGGATGGGCTCGACGACGTAGTTGATGCCCTTGGCCCCCGGACCGCGGTCCTTGTCGGAGGTCATCCACGGCCCCGTGATGGCGAACGGCGCCTTCCCGGAGCTGAAGCTCTCGATCATGATGTCGTAGGTGACGTCCTTCGAGATGAGACCCTCATCGGACCACTTCTTGAAGTTGTCAGCCGACGCGAGTGCCTCAGGGGAATCCAGGCCGAGTTGCTGCGGGTCGTAGGTGCCGTCGGCGTTCTGGGCGAACACGTCGGCGCCGGTGAGCGAGTACAGCGGGAAGTTGTGGTACGGGTCGGCCGGGCCCTGCTGGATTGCCAGCGGGATGTCGACCTTGCCGTCGGCCTTCAACTGCAATGCCACCGTCTCGAGGTCTTCCCAGGTCGCGGGGGCCTCGGGCACGAGGTCGGTGTTGCGGATGAGTGCGATGTTCTCGATGGCGTACGGAAGCCCATAGACCTTCCCGTCGTAGGTGAACGCCTGGACGGCGACATCGGCGTACTGCGAGGCAGCTGTGCCCAGATCGATCGGCTCGACCACGCCGTTCTTCACCAATTCACCGAGCCAGTCATGGGCGCCGATGATAATGTCAGGGCCTTCTCCTGCAGGGCCGGCCGTGATGAGGTTGTCCCGGATCTTGTCGAACGGCACCTCCTGGACGACCACCTTGATGCCCTCGGCATCGGCGAATGCCTGTGCGATCGGTTGGAGCACAGGTGCGCGTGTGTCGTCGGCCCAGATGACCAGATCTGCATCGCCGCGCGCCGGCGGCACGTAGGCGGTTGTCGTCGTTGCCCCGGTGTCGGCGGTAGGTACCGTCGTGTCCGGAACGCTCGCAGACGTCGTTGCGGTGGTGTCGCCGGTGGTGGTTGCCGTGTCGTTCGAGCTGCCGCACGCGGCGAGCACCATTGAGCTGACGACGGCCACGGCGATGAACGGTTTGCGTAGTCGCACGTTTCTCTCCCCTTTGGGTGAAGCCAGCCCCTCAGTAGGACGACCGGCGATCCGGAAACAGCATTCGCTGAGTCGCCATAGTTCAACCAGAGGCAAAGGGCCTTGTCGCTGGAAACTCAGAGTCATGTCCGACCGGCGGGGCTGGTCAGCCTGCTCATCGTGGAGCTGCCAATCCGGTCCTCCGGGGTGATCGCGTCGGTGTTCAGATGATCTCGCTGCGCCCGTTCTGCGAGGCGCCCAGGAGCCTGCGCAGTGTGCGACGCCGTGCTGAGACCGACCTCGCCCGAACCTATGCGCTCGAGTTTCGGGGCCGCGTGGGCGAGCACGAGCAGGCCCGGGCTCGCGCATCCCGCCGCGAGAAACGCGGCCGGCACCACCAACGGTGCCGGGGTAGCAGGCTCGTCGCGATGCCCACGACGAGCACCCATGCGGGCGTCAGGTCGTCAGACGACCCTTACCGCTCCGATTCTCGGCGACACGGCGCAACTGATCAGCCGATGAAATCGCTGCACGCCCCACCCGACACGTCGCGGAACGTGACGTCCGATGGTGTCCAGGTCACGTAGACGCACCGTCGGAGTCCGAAGAACCGGGCCGGCCATCGCATCTCGATCTGACCGTCGGTGTAGCGAGTGCCGTTGACGCGGACCGAGATAGCACCGAAGATCTGTGTCGCCTTGGGAGAATCGATCCCACCCCGACGTCGTCCATGCGAAGACGCCGCTCGGCCGGAACCCGGCGCGAAGCCCTCCGCGCAAGAGAGTCAGCGAGATGACCCCAGCGATCGATCCGAACGCAGCGAACCAGGCGACTGGGCCGTTTGGTGTGTCGCGACTGCGGCAATCCACCATGCTCCGGCCGCCGATACTGCGAGAAGTGTGACCGCGGCAACCACCGCCGAGGGGGTCGCGTTCGACGAAACGTCGCGACTGGCATCTCCGGCGATCGTGAGCACTCTGGCAGAGAGTAGCGACCGGCCTGTTTCCACGCATCATGATCGGGGACGACGACACCGCGCTGCCCATTGGGCAACGCGGTGTCGTGTTCGACGAGGTAACGAAGCGACCTACCGTTCAGCGGCCGCGACGGCTGTAGCCCCAACCGCCTCCGCCCAGGAGTAGGACGAGTAGTACGACGATGATGATGGTCGTCATGAGTCACCTCTTTCTTTGGAGTGAAGTTCTTTGGCAACTCCATTCCCCTCACCGCGGCGTTTCAAACCCGCGAGGCGTGTGGCGGCACGTTGGGTAGCAGTCGCATGTGTTTGACGCGTCGCTGACGGGGGTACGAGTCGGTCATGACCATTGCCATTGTCCTCATAGCCGTCGCTCTCGTCGTCGGTGTCATCTTCGTGCTCATCCAGCGCCGTGCCAAGGCGGAGGCGTCCGTCCTCCGTGCGGACGCGGCCGACCACCGCGCTGACGCCCAGGCGGCCAAGAACGCGGCGGCGTTGCAGGAAACACGGGCCGCCGAGATGGCCGCCACCGCCCGACGCCACCAGGCGGACGCCGATCAGGAACTCCAGGCCGCGACGGTGAAGCGCGAAGTGGCTGATGATCTCAACACCCGCGCAGACAGCATCGACCCGGACCTGCCGGCCGCTGCGCAGTGAGACGGGGCGCAGGTACCGCGACATGATCGTCGTTCTTGCCCTGCTCGCCGCTCCGATCGTTGCTGCTGTCCTGTTCTGGGGTTCCTGGGGCTGGACGGCGGCCGCAATCGCAGTTGCGGTCGTCGAGTTCGCCGCCCTTCGTCGCTCGCAGCGGTTCTCGGCGCGAGTGTGGCGCAGCATCCCCGTCGGGCGCCGAGGTGACCGCGAGCGCGCCACCGAGTCCGTCTACGTGGTGGCCGCCCTCGCCGGGCTCGTGCTGCTGGTGATCGCCATTTCTCAAGTCATCTGACGTGGTTCGCCGAGCAGCTGTTGGCCGCTTCGATGATGCGCAGCGCAGTGAGGCCGACTTCGGCCGATGCGACCGGCGTGGACCCGGTTGAGCAGCAGCGCTCGAAGCCGGCCATCTACGCCTGGTACATCGGCAGCGAGCAGTGCTCGTACCCGGGCAGCTGGTCGCCCAACAGGAACCTGGCCGCGTCGATCGCATGAATGCCCATCTCTCCGTACATCGCAGATGGGTCGAACGTGACCAGCGCGTACGGGCGATGCAGGCGCACCGGTCGGATGAGTTTCTCGCGAAGCTGCATCTCGCTCACGTCGGCGAGTGTGTCGGTTGGGTAGCCGAGCGCGACGATCTCGGCCACGCCAGTGTTCCGGCCGCGCGTCGGAACTCCGCCGCGTTCGCGGAGACGGTGTCGGCTTCGGAGAGACCGACCGAGTCCCATCGGTCGTTGGTCACTCGAACGACCACCACACGCCAGCCGGCTGCAGCACACCGTGCAACGGTGCCGCCGGGGAAAAGGGCGACCTCGTCGACGTGGGCACTGACGACCAGAACCACCCGCTGCCCGCCTTCCCCGATGGACGCACGACCGGCATGCTCACGAACCGAAACCCGACATCAATCGGTCACTCGTCCGCTGGCGTGGCGCGGCCATGGGGCGGCTTGCTCCAGGATTCGTGCCACGCGAAGGCAGATGTCTTCGCGGTGTCGCGGCGCCGTGATCATCAGACCGACCGGCAGCCCGTCAGCCGTCATGCCGGCCGGAACGCTGATGGACGGAAGGTTGGCGACATTCGCGAGCATCGTCAGCAGCGCCGCGTGGCCGCCGTGACAGGCGCGGCCATCGATCTCGGTGGGCATCGGTCCTTCTGCCGCGAAGGGTGGGCACGCGTTCGTGGGGGTGAGCAACACGTCGGTCTGCTCGAAGAGCTCGGCGACCTGCAGTTCGAGGCCACGGCGGTTGCGTTCGACCTTGGCGAAGCGGGGCAGCGTCGTTGCCGCCGTTCGTCTCCAGCCTTCGACCACCAGCGGGTCGAGCTCATCGAGACGTTGTTCCCAATCCGAGGGCACGTCGACGAAACGGTCTGCAGCCTCCATGAATGCGTAGATGCCGATGAAGTCGTTCATCTGGACGACGACATCGGTGAACGACATGCCTGCTGCGTCCACCAATGTGCTCGCGGCGCGCTCGGTGAGGGCGGCCACCTCCCGGTCGACGGTCACGAAGCCGAGGTCGCTCGACCACGTGGCCCGCAGACCGGCGACGTCGAGCTGTTCGATCGCCGCCGTGTAGCTCACCGCTGGCGCTGGCAGCGAGGTGCGGTCGCGGGCGTCAGGCCCGGCCGCCACGTCGAGCAGTAGCGCGGTGTCGGCGACAGTGGTCGCCAGTGCGAAGTTGACGGCGTTTTGCGCATGGCGGGTGACCCCGAACGTGGGAATGCGCCCGTACGTGGGCTTGAGGCCGGGCAGCCCGCACGAACTGGCCGGGCCGCGGATCGAGCCGCCACCGTCGCTGGCAGTACCGAATGGGAGGAGCCCGGCGGACACGGCGGCCGCTGTGCCACCACTGGAGCCGCCTGGCGTGCGCGACACCTTCCACGGGTTGCGGGTGACCCCCAGGAGCGGGCTGGCGGTGTAACCCCATGCACCGAACTCGGGTGTGGCCGTCTTGCCGACGGGGATGGCGCCAGCGGCCCGGAAACGAGCGACGTGGATGTCGTCACGCGTCGCTGGCGGTGAGTCGGCGTACCAGCGCGATCCGCGAGTGGTGGGCATGCCAGTGCAGTCCTCGAGGTCCTTCACTGCGAAGGGCACACCCGCCAGCGGCCCGAGCGTCTCGCCGGCGGCTCGTGCCATGTCCACCCGGTCGGCTTGGGCCAGCGCGCGATGCGCATCGAGGTGGACGAATGCGTTCAGCGCAGGATTGCCCTCTTCGATCCGCTGCAGGCTCTGCTCCACAAGTGCGCGGGCCGACACCTGACCCGACCGAACGAGCGCTGCGGAGTGGGCGACACCGGGGAGCTCCATGGCCACGAGACTATTCGTGCTGGTTGGTCGGTGTCGGCCTGGAGCGACGCGGCCTGGCCCTACAGTGCATTGGGTGAGTGATGACGCCGCCATCGGAACGCCCTTCGCCTGCATCGAGACGGATGCGCGGGAACTGCTGGTCAGTCGAGACGTCCCGATCATCGTGTGCGCGAACGACCCCCCGTGGTCGGCGTTTGCGGTCGGTCTCGGCGGGGTCGACATCCTCGCTGCCGTACCGTCGTGGAACATGGACGTAGAGCATTTGGCGACGGTCGTCGACGAGCTCAGCAGCACCCACCCGAGTGAGCGACTTGCCGCGGCGACGGTCGTCGGTCTGGGTGGAGGCACCGCGCTCGACACGGCGAAGTACGTCGCGTGGAAGCTCGGCAGGCCGTTGGTGCAGGTGCCGACGATCACCTCCGTCGACGCTGGGTTCACCGATGCGATCGGCGTGCGCGACCAGGGCCGTGTGCGCTACATCGGCAAGGTCGTACCCGAACTGGTCGTGCTCGACCTTCCGCTCATCCGCTCGGCCCCGGCGCGCCTCAACCGGGCCGGAGTGGGCGACATCCTGTCGTGCCACACCGGGCTGTTCGACTGGCGGCTTGCCACCAATCACGGCCACGGGCATCCGTGGCACACAGGCTTGGCGGCGCTCGGTGCCATGTTGCTCGATGAGTTGGAGGCAGCAGCGGAGGAGATCGCCGCCGTGTCCGACGAAGGGGTGCGCTTCATCGCCGATGCGTACCGCCGCATCGGTGCCGCATGCGCGTGGGCCGGCCACAGCCGGTTCGAGGAGGGCAGCGAGCACTTCTGGGCCTACGCGTTCGAGCACGCCACCGGTGCACACCCCGTGCACGGCGAGATCATCTCGTTCGCGGTCTGTGCGCTCGCCCACGTGCAGGGCAACGATCCCGAACGCGCATTCGACATCGTCAGGCGGGCGAAGGTTCGAGCCAACCCGTCGGATCTCGCGATCGACGAGGATGCGTTCCGCTTGTGCCTGCTCGGGCTACGCGAGTACGCCCGAAGCGAGGACCTCGACATCGCCGTGGCCGATCTGGCGGACATCACGATCGCACAGGTCGACGCGTCGTGGGCGTTCGTCGCTCGCCTGCCCAGGTATGCCTCGGTGGAAGGTTGAACGCGACGGCGACACCGCGCCGCCGTTGAGGCAACGCGGTGCCGTGCCCGTACGGCCATGTCAGCTTCGGTCGATGCAACGCAATGCACTCCCGATGATCCGTTCATCGCGTGCTCGCGTGCTCG
>Ga0105047_10014629_pt1 | contig 12434 bp, 10 predicted proteins | sample MAT04_FD_78384 | JGI IMG/M metagenome (GOLD analysis project Ga0105047, IMG submission 78384) | Freshwater microbial communities from Lake Fryxell liftoff mats and glacier meltwater in Antarctica - MAT-04 (megahit assembly) | ecosystem: Environmental > Aquatic > Freshwater > Ice > Liftoff... | reverse complement strand
GGTGAAATCGATGCCCGCCTCGACGAGTGCCAGCACACCGGCGATTTCTTCCATCAGAGGCCGCAGGCGTCGCGATAGCTCGCCAGCCAATAGTTGCCGGGCGGCGGACAGTTCAGCCGCGCTGTGCGCGGAAACCGTGGCGGCAACACCTTCCGCCTGCGCGAGATCAATCTTCCCGTTAAAATATGCCCGCGCGGTGAACTCGCCCGGCTCAGCTTGTCGCGCGCCCTGCGCCACGAGCGCGTCCAGTGTCCAGCGACTCAGCAGCACATTCCCGGGCAGGTGCAGTTCAACAATATCTTCGCCTGTAACCGAATTTGGAGCGCGGAAGCGATAGATCCATGCGGGAAACGAGCAGTTGTTGATAGTGAGATGATCGCGGGAGACAGTGGAACGTAAGATCTCGGGATGGTTCTCCGATAAGACGGCGGGACGGCGGCCGCTACAGAGGGCGTCGGTTATTTCGCATGCGCGGTCTCCGCTAAGGCGAACGATAATCCGGGCGCTGGGAGAGAGCGCGCTGCTGATCGCACAGATGGTGTCGCCGGTTTGCATGACCGATCCGTAACGACCCTGACACCGCCCCCCCCCCTCCCCGCACCACACAGCCTATTTCTTGCCTCGCTTGTCCGCCGCACGTGGCGCCTGGTCCGCCGCATTCTGGAGCGTTTGCCACAGACCACCGAGACCCGTCTTTTTCTCCGGTTCTTCCTGCGTGGCGAGGGCTTTCGCTCTACGCTTGTTTGGTCCCGCGTCCACAATCACCGGGCCAGTCAACTTCTCCAGTTCTTCCTGCTTCTGGATGTGAGCGCGAGTGATCTTGCCTTCGATAATTCCCAGTCCCGTACTCGTGAGATAATAAAGGTTCAATCCCGAGGGCATCTTGTAGAACATCAGCGGGAAGATCAGCGTCATCCACTGCATCATCTTCTGCTGCTGTTCCTGCTAAGGGGTCGTGGCGGGCGGGCGCGGGGTGTACTTGAAGCTTAGAAACTGCACCACCGCCACCAGCAGCGGAAGCAGATTAAAGGCGTCGATCTTGAACATCCAAAGGTCAACCGGGCGCGAGAAGGGAATAAGCATATCGGGCATTGACAGATCCTTGATCCAGGTCAACCCATATAGAAACGGTGCCTGCCGCAGTTCGAACGTGGTCTGCAGGCTCATGAACAGCGCGATGAAGATCGGCATCTGCAGGAACATCGGAAGACATCCGAGCACGGGCGTGAAACCCATCTGCTTGTAAAGGCCCATCTGCGCCTTGGAGAATTCCTCCTTGTTATCGCCATATTTCTTTTTCAGGCGTTCGATTTCCGGGCCAAGCTTGCCCATCTTCATCATGTTAACCTGTGCCCGCTTGGTGATCGGATGCAGGCATGCGCGAACCAGCAGCACCAGCAGGATGATCGCCACGCCCCAGTCCTTGAAGATCGCGTGGAAGAATTTCAGCAAATACACCAGTCCATCGACCAGTTGCGGAATGGTGCAGAACCCGCAAGGACCTGAAGTCAGAACAAGCGACTTGTCATATCCCATCGGCAGCGAAGCATAATATTCGCTCTGCAGCATGCTGCGGATGCGGGGTCCGAAGAACGCTTCAAAGGGGACACTCACCTTTTCGGAAGGCGGCAGGTTGAATTCGCTGGTCTCCAGCGTCAGCGAGATCTGATTATCTGAAGTGTTCTCCGGCAGATAAATTGCGGTGGAGTTGAACTTCGCTATCTGTGTTGGCTTGAAATTCTCCGCGGTCACCGGGCGAACAATTGAATTGAAATAGGCGTTGCTTGTACCAATCCAGAGCGCCGGCGACTCTTCATAAGTTCCAAGGTCGTGATCCTTCTTCTTCTCGCTGAATGACTCCAGCGGCAGGTGCTGAATCACAACTTCGCCATTCTTCAGATGCCCAGAGATAATCTGCCGGTCACCGGCACGATCGATATCCTTCGGGGGATCGGTCGGACCATTGATGACGCTGCTGATGCGGAGCGGTCCACCTGAGAGATTCTCAAAACTCTGGGCGACATCAACGACATATCCCTCACTCTTGCCATTGGTTTCCGCCAGCGTATGCACCTTGAACGTCTTGCTGATCCGCGCCAACGGGCCGGCGTCGGACACCACGTCTATATGCAGTGTCGCTGCATCTTCTGTGGCGGAATCGACGATCCAGACTGCGTTCACCAGGTCGATCGTTGTCCCCGCGCGGTTGTTCGCGATGTCGTCCGCGGATTTGATCGTCACACTTCGCGTTGCAAGCGGACGAGTGTCGGGTTTGTCTTGATAGGGCTTCTGATAGATAAACGCGCTGCGGTCTTTTACGGTATTGGTGAATTGATTCAGCCGAACATTGTCGATCCCCGCACCCCTGGGATTGATCGCAATTCCCATCGCATAGTTTGGATTCTTCTCGATGCTGGAACCGATCACAACAGTTGGCTTCTCCTCGCCATTCACCGCGCGAATCGATGCCAGACTCACCGGCTGAGTGCTCAAGTTGCCTTGCGTCAGCGGGAGCGTGCTGGGTGGAGTGGACACCTCGTCCGTCGTTGCCTGCGAAGTCGAAACTTCGGTCGAGGCAGTTTGCGGCGGCGCATACTTGCTGGTGTACCAGCGGGCGAACGTCTCCCATCCGAACAGAACCGCCAACATCACTGCCATTGCAAGAATCAGACGCTTTGTATCCATTGATTGCTTTCGAGATTCAGATTGGCCTTAGCGGCGAAGAGTTTGAATAGCCGCGGATAAACGCAGATGGACGCGGATAAGAGAGGAGAGAAGAGAAACGAGAATCCGTAGATCCGTTTCCGGGCCAGTTGTCTCTCTGATCATTCTTTTCTTGTTTTTCATTTGCGTATATCTGCGTTCATTTGCGGCTAAACAATGACTCTCTGTGTCCGCTGTGGCGACTCGCTATCGACCATCCAGCAGTCGCGTACCGAGGAAGTTGTCAAGCTCGGGGATCTGCGCGACCTTTCGAACCGTTGTATCCACGTCATAGCTCAGCCGCACAAATTCGATGTATCCCCCGGCACCATTAACCGCCGGGTTCACGACCACAAAACTGGCCCGAGGATCGCGATCGCGCGGCTGACCGACGGAGCCGACATTCACGATCGCTTTTTCATCTGTTAATTCAAAGCGATAGTCCAGTTCATCCGGGCTATAAAAGTCGGGCCCTTCAAGAAACACGCCGGGCACATGCGTGTGTCCCACAAAGCACAGGCGTTCAAAACGCTCAAAGATGCTCACGAACTTGCTGGGGTTCGTGTAAATGTCATCCGGGAAAATATACTCATTGATCGGTCTTCTCGGCGAGGCGTGGACGGCGGTGAATTGATCCGTCCGCACCCGCACCGGCAAGCTGGCAAGAAACTTCCAGCGATTGGCCCGGCGAACGCCGTCTGTGTCACCTTCAAACTGTTTACGGGTCCAGTAAGATGCCGCTTCCGCACCGCTGTTGAAGTTGTATGGCTCGTAAAAGACGGCGAAATCGTGATTTCCAAGCAACGCCGCCCGGCTGCGTTGGGAAATCAGGTCAATGCACTCCATCGGATTCGGTCCATAGCCAACCACGTCGCCTAAACAGACGATGCGCTCGATCTCGCGGCGGTCAATTTCCGCCAACACCGCGGTGAGCGCCTCGAGATTCCCGTGGATGTCACTGACAACCGCAAACATGCATGTTTCTTCGCGCGCGGATGTTACGGGCGGGGTGAAGGTGGGTCAAATAAGCCACTTGCCCCGTCGCTGCGGTTTGCCGCGTTTCCCAGGCAGTCATTGCCGGGCGGGTTAGCGATCGAAGAACAACGGTGCAGCCGTAATGTACATCATCGCATAGAGCCCCACCGCAAGCCCTCCGTGCAGCAACGCCATTCCAATGCGGAACCGCAGCGGAACATCATAGTATTGCCGCATTTGCGGCAGATATTTTAAGGTCATCACCACCCTTGGCCACGCCTGCATCAAGATGTAGACAAAGATGACGACAGTAAAATCTGCCAGCCCGCCCTGGAAATAGCGATAGACTGCCAGCGCCACCAGCCCAGCGATGCCAAGCGGCCAGATGCGCGGGCTGATCGCTGCCACCGTTCGTCCGCCATCCAATGGCGGAAGCGGGATCAGGTTGAACAGGTTCAGCCAGAAGCCGAAGTATGCCAGATCGTGTGCAAGCGGATTGCCGGAATATTTCCAGTACGCGAACATTCCCAGCGCGCCCACCGTCCCGAAAACGGGTCCGGCGATGCCCATGATCGATTCAATCTTCGCATTCGGCGGCGGCTGACGAAGCATGATCACCGCACCCAGCGGACCGAGAAAAATCGGCGGGCTGGCATGGATGCCGTAGTGGATGTTCACCAGCCAATGCCCAAGCTCGTGGATGAGGATGAGTCCGATCAGTCCCACCGCAAACCACCAGTCGCCGGCCATTGAGTGAAGCAGCCAGACAGAAAAGAGTGCCGATCCGCCTGTCTTCAGCAGCACCATCTGCCAGGTGTCATGTGTCGATTCAGTTGCTTTCATGCCAGGAGATCGCGAGACCGGCGCGGAACCGCTTGCCAGATGTCGCGATAGTTCATCAATGCGGCCGCGGATCATACCCGCTTGCTGCGATTCATCGGGCAACAGCGCAACGACCTCTTTCCACTGCGAAATAGCCTGCGGAAGGTCAGAGGATTCGAGGGTCGTTGCCTGCGTGGCAAGCTGTTCGAGTTTCTCACGATAGATGAGCGCATGACAGTGCGGGCAGACTCGCCAGCTTGTTTTGACGGCCTTGCCGCATTGCCAGCAGGCGATGATTTCATTTTCCACTTCAGTCATCTATGTATTTCCAGGCGGCCGATTGTAGACCGCCTGATTGAACTGGAGATTCGGAGGCGGGGATTTTGGCAGATCATCAAAGGGCCCTTCCAGGTGAAGCGGAATCACCTTCGTCCGCTGCCATCCGCCGAAGATGACGATGGCATACCATAGCAGATCGAACGGGCGGAAATACTCGATTGCGCCCATCAGAAGCATCCTGATGCGCATCGCAGGTTGCTCGGAAATCGGCACTTCGCGCACTTCCACCAGGCGATCCCAAATCGCCCAGCCGTAGAACAGGTTCTTCCCGAGATAAATGGCAAGGACCGAACACACAATGACGATTAATTGCATTTTTGGGCCCCGCCTGCCCCTCCCTGCTTTCATCGCCGCCCAAACCACGGCCCAACCCAGTGCAACCGCAACCAATCCCCACTGCTGCTCAGTTGCCTTCGAGAGCATCGCCCACGCAACCGCGCCGACAATCGCCGTCGCACCTGCCGCGAGGGCTGCACGAAGCACATCCTGCGAGGTCGGATGATTCAGTTCATCGACGCCGCGAATTGCTTCTGAGCAGCTTTCACACGCAATCTGCTGCTGAATGCGATAAAATACGCCATTGATCGGCTGATGGCAGAACGCGCACGTGTTGGATTGAACCTGGGTCACCATGTCCCTTTTGATTGAGTGCCCATATCATACGCCATCAGAGCGAGGACGCATACGACTGGAGGCTGGATTCAAATGCTTGCGGGGAGAAGCCGAAATCATTCACGAACTTGGCGATGTCGGCGATGTTATCTTCCTGGCTCATGTCAACCTGATCGGCATTGAACGGAAGCAATGATGCGGGAATGACTTTTGTCAGCATCTTTGCATACCACGCGGGAATCGGCGCGGTGAGGCGCTGTTTCCCAACCACCGCGCGCGAAACTGTTCGATACATCTGCGGCCAGGTCATTTGATCGTTGCCGGCAAGGAGATAAACCTCGCCAATCGTCTTCGGATTGCCAACCGCATCAACAAATGCCCGAGCCACATCCTTCACAAACACCGGCTGAACTTTCGCAGCGCCGCCAAAGCCGGTGATTCCGGAACCGAAATAGGGCATGAATAGAAACGGCGCCGCCTGTCGACGCGCCCATTTCGCCGCCATCTGCATGAACTCGCCCTTCTCGCCGTGAATGAGGGACGGGCGGAGAATGGTCCAATCAAGCCCGCTGGCGCGGATATATTGCTCGGCAAGGTACTTCGTGCGGTGGTAATCGCTTGCTGCATCGCATCGCGTGCCGAGCGCCGACATATGAATGTAACGCTTCACGCCCGCTCGAATAGTCGCATCGACGATGCTCTTGGTGCCTTCAAAATGGATACGTTCGAACGTAACCTTTTTCTGAGGATTCTCGCGGATAATGCCGACAAGATGAATCACCGCGGCGCAGCCGCGAATCATCGATTCGAGGCCCGCAGTGTCGAAGAGATCGCCCTTCACGACATGAATGCGGTCCTTCTGCTCGGGAAGCTTATCGCGCACAAGCGCGGAGACGTCGAAGCCATGCGTAATCAGTTCGTCGATCACGGCGCTGCCGACAAATCCGGTTCCACCAGTCAGAAAAACCCGTCCGGGCATTCGATGTGCTCCTTGTGGTACAGTACACTACCCTTCGAGTATAGGCGATCCGCCGGTAGAGCGAGAGCCGAGCGGGGGAGAGCCGGACGCTTTTGTCGCCGGGGTTCAGGAATGGATTGATGCGACACAAGGCATTGTTCAAGTTTGTGGTCAAAGTCTGCGGCCTGGTGATGGCGCTCATCGGGCTGTCGATCTTCTCCGTTCAGGCAATCGACCTGCTTTCCGATTTGATGCGTCGGGAGACATACGGGTATTACCAGATTCGAAGCCTCTTCTATTGTGTCCCTTACATCGGAGTGGGAACCTACCTCTGCTTCTGGGGCAACTGGATCGCCGATAAAGCCTTTCCCGCCGGTCCCAAGTGTTGCCCGGCGTGCGGGTATCAAGCGAGAGGAAACATCAGCGGGGTCTGCAGCGAATGCGGGTCTGTCCTGCCGCCAGAATTCAAAGAAGCAAATCATGAGTGAATCGATCCATCTTAAATTAGGCACCCGCGGCAGTCTGCTGGCCCGAACGCAGAGCCAACTGGTTGCTTCTGACATTGAGAAGCGGCATCCGCACGTGACGGTTGAACTGATCATCATCAAGACCAGCGGCGATGCCATCCAGGACCGGCCGCTGCACGAGTTCGGCGGAAAAGGATTGTTCACCAAGGAGCTTGAACAGGCGCTGCTGCGAAAGGAAGTGGATTTCGCGGTTCACAGCTTCAAGGACGTTCCCGTGACCATGCCGCTGGTGGATACAAGCGACCTGGTCATCGCGGCGATTCCGGAACGGGAGAATCCGTACGACGCATTTATCTCCACCCGGGCGAAACGCATCCTTGACCTGCCTTCAGGCGCGAAGGTGGGAACCGGATCGCTGCGGCGGCGTTGCCAGATTCTGCAACTTCGCCAAGATCTTCGTATCGAGCCGATTCGAGGAAATATCGACACGCGCGTGAAGAAGCTGCGTGATGGGGAATTCGACGCGATTGTCCTCGCCATGGCGGGGTTGCGGCGAGGCGGACTCTTCGATCCGGATTATATGTTTGAATGCACGGAAATGGTCCCGGCATCCGGTCAAGGGGCGTTAGCACTACAGTGTCGGCGGGATGATGAAAAGGTCGGCGATCTGCTCGCGGTGATGGATGACGCGCAGACTCGCACCTGCGTTCGGGCTGAGCGGGAAGTCGTTCGACTGCTGCAGGGAGATTGCCATTCACCCATCGCCGCATACGCAACAATTGCGAAGGGCGTCTTGAAATTGGTCACCCGCATAGGTGCTCGTGGCGGCGAGCTCCCCGTGCTGACCGCCGAAGCAACCGGTCCCGCCGAATCGCCCGAGGTGACGGCTGGCACTGTAGTTACGCACCTGAAAGCCCAGGGTGCCATTCAGAATTTGCAGAACTTTAACCAGTAAATACGCTTGGATCGATATTATCGGAACCTGCAGGCTGAACTATCCCAAGGATTTGGCCGTAATTTCTTTTGAGTTTTATGATCTTCCGGTTAACTTTGGGTTGCTGAGCAGACGAGTAGGAACGAAACGTTTGTCCGAGATGCGGGCCAAAATTCTTATTCTGACCGGGCATGAAACATCCAACACGCCCGTCATCGCTGCATTGCGCCAGTATTTTGAAGTGGCGGAAATCTCCGATATCGACCAGGCGGTTGATGCCCTTCGCAACAGCGACTTCACTGCTGTGTTTTCTGACTCCGGGGATTTTCTTCCCCTCGAACGCGCCCTGGTTTCCCAGCAGGCGAATCTCGTCCTCAATACCATCGGCGATGCGGTGTGTATTATCGATCGCGAAGGCCGCTGTAACTGGATGAACAAGAAGATGCAGTCGTGGACACCGCGGGTGCATGAAACGGTTCGCAGGACGTGTGTGGAAGCCTTTGAAACTTTCAACAAGCAGCAGCAGACGCCCACCTCCGACCCCCCGCCCAGCCGCTCGAAAAAATACTCCCTGACAATCGATGACACGCAGTTCCTGGATCTGACCGCTTCCCCCGTTGTCAATCCGCGCGGGCAGGTGGTGCAGGTGGTGGCGGTTATTCAGGATGTCTCCGGGCCGAGGCGGATGGAGCAGAAAATTGACGCCATCGACCGCGCTGGCAGCGAACTGATGAAGTTGGAAGCAGAAGCCGTCAGCAAGCTGAACGTGGGTCAGCGTCTGACACTGCTGGAGGAAAAGATCGTCGGCTATACGCGCGAGCTGATGCACTTCGATCATTTCGCCATTCGCGTTCTCGATCGCAAGACCAACAAGCTTGAGGTCGTCATCAGCGCCGGACTTCCCACCGAAGCGCTCAATATCGATCTATACGCCCGCCCCGAAGGCAACGGCATCAGCGGCTATGTCGCGGCAACGGCTCGAAGCTACATCTGCCCGGACATTGATCGCGATCCGCGGTATGTCACGGGCCTGGATCAGGCGAAGAGCTCGCTCACCGTGCCGCTGAAACTGTACGACAAGGTGATCGGCGTCTTCAATATCGAATCTCGTCAACGCGGGGCGTTCAATGAAGATGACCGTCGGTTTGCCGAAATCTTTGGGCGATATATAGCGATGGCGCTGAACATCCTCAACCTGATGGTAGTGGAACGCCAGGACACCGCTCACAAGATTGCCGACGACGTGGCGGCTGAGGTTGCCGGACCGCTGAATGACATCGCCATCGACGCCGGCGCGTTGATCGATGATTACATCGGCCGCGAAGATCTCCAGGGCAAGCTGCGCTCGATCATGGACAACGTAGGCAACATCCGCAAAAGCCTCAATCAGGTGGCGGCCGGACCGAACACGTCGGTGCTTGGCGCTTCATCCGTCAAAGAGTCCCAGGATCCAGTACTCGCCCACTCGCGCATTCTGGTGGCGGATGACGAAGAAAACATCCGCCTGACCATCTCCGATGTGCTGCGAAAGTATGGCGTGCGGGTGACGCTTGCATCAAATGCAACGGATGCGATGGCGTTGCTGGAACAGAACGAGTTTGACCTGATCCTCTCTGACATCCGCATGCCCGACAAAACTGGCTATGACGTCTTCGCATCCGCCAGAAAGAAAAGCCACACTCTCCCCGTCATCCTGATGACCGGCTTTGGATACGACCCGCACCACTGCATCGTCCGCGCCTCGCAGGAAGGTCTGCAGGCGGTGTTATTCAAACCTTTCAAGGTCGATCAACTGCTGGCCGAGATCCGCAAAGGCCTGCAGTCGCAACCTGCGAATAAGTGACCGGACTCTTTGGCCGAGTGGCGCGTGGCGTTGATGGACGCCGTCACGGGCTAAGCCTGCAGATCCTGAAAGCTGCCGAAAATGTGGAAGGCGTACTGTGAGTAATACTGCGGTATGACCTTTTCGATCTGCTTCTGCGAGTGTGCGATCTTCTCACGGATCATGTCTGGATCGAGTGCATATCCATAGGTGGCGCTATAACCCAGCGAACGGTCCATTTCTACCAGTTGCAGGCCAAGTTTGGCGTTGTCGATTTCCTGACGCAGGATTTGGATCGCACTGCTGCACGTGTCGCGCAGCAACTTTGGCGTGCATGGCTTTGCGGTGATGTTCTGTCGCAACTGCTGAAACCGTACAAGATGAGCCGCCGTGCGGAACATGCAGCCGATGTACTGGGCGACACGCACTTCGGATTCGATGCGGGTTCGGTCGTCTCCTCTGGTGAGAGCCTGTGCCTTGAGCAACCGTTGCACGCCCTGCTGCCAGGCACGATCGATCTCCACTAATCGTCTCGACATCGTTTCCACCCCGAAGGGCTGAGTCCAGGTGAGATCGGGAAAATAGCGAAGCTCGCGCGACGCTTCGATGGTTGCCGAATCATGCGCGATCTCCTCGATGCCCGGATTGGGCGAGCAAAATTTGTTGGAAAGCCCCGTGACCATCAGGCTGTCAAAAATGAACGGATGCGCGGGCCCGAGATAGAACGGTCCCCGCCAATACGGAAATCCGGTAATCCCACCCGAGTAAGGAAATTTGCTGAACGCATCACTGAAGATCTGCCAGGCTTTCTCGGCATCAGGCGCTGCCTTGGTTCCGAAATCGCGGCGGGCGATGGTGGTCAGCAGTTGCGGGATGTCTGGCTTTGACGCCCAATTGAAATAATCGACGATCTCATCCGTCCGCTGGGCACAGAATCCATAGAAGCGCCAGGTGGAGTGGATGCCATCTACCTTCGCGTCGCGCAGCTTTCTATACCGCTCCGCCCATCGCTGCATGATCGGAATCCGCGGTACGTAAAACATCTCGATGGACTGACTGGTCTCAGTCTTGGCAACGCGCTTCAGTCCGCGCGACTTGGCATGTTTCTGCAGTGAATCAAACAGCGGCGACGGACCAAGTCGGCTGATGGAGTAATCAAAGACGTAACTCTTCGTGCCGTCGATGGTGTGCCAGTCATCCTTCTCAAACGCACTTAAAAGCGAGGTGCGTTTGTCGAGTTGATCGATCAGCCGCTTCTGTGTTGCCAGATCACCCCATGAGAAGGCGCTGTAAGGCCAAACCAGAAGATGAGCATCTGGATTAGCGCTCGCCGCCCCGCGTGCGACGGCATTGACGACGCCAGCGATGACCTGCGCGGGATCGCGCCCGCCACAGTTCGGGCAGTTCGTGCCGCTTTTCGGCTTGGGCATGGGACGCGTGAAGCAGTGTAGAAAGCACTCGCCGCCAATCAGCATCACCGCGCCCGCCAGCGACGGCGCGGACTCGAACAGTTGTCTCGCCGATTGCTCGTATAGCTCGATCACTTCCGGCGAACTGGAACAAAGGCAATGCTGACCTTCGAACCATGTCTGGGCCCCGCGCATTGACGGCGATCTCCGATACAGCTTGTGATTCGCCGGAAGTGCAAGCGTATTCAGGTGAAACAGCAGCCGAATGCCATATTCTCGAAGGTATTTCGCCGCCCGTTCCAGTTCGGCGAGGCGGTTCTTCCAACCGGCTGTTGCCAGAGGACCCGCGATATGCGGGCTCATAAACTCGGCCCAGTCGCCGAAGAGAAAGGTGGCGTTGTAACCATAGCGGGCCATGTTCAGCAGATAACTGGAGGGAAGATCGAGATAGTCCTTGGCGCGATCGATGCCGCTGTGCAGCACCGGGCTGGTCATGCGAAGAGGCCATTGCGGACGACGGGATTCTCTTCCGATTCGGACCACAGGCGCGCGGGCATCGAGCATCTCGCGCTGAAGGTGGAAAAGCGCCCGCATGGCACCTTCATCGCCTTTTGCCATGATGACGACGCCCTCGGGTGCTACCACGCGATCGTATGACTCGCTTGTCCCCTCCAGCTTTGGATCAATCGACACGCGAATCAGGCGCTTGCCGCCGCGACGCGCCAACTTGACATCAAACGTCTTCAGCAGAACGCGTTTCAGGTCCTCCGCCGCGAGGGATGCGAGCGGACCCGCGGAAGAATCTCGCGCGATCTGCCAGCCGCCGTCCACGCGCACCGTGCCAGCGGGCGTGGCGGTTCGCTCATCAGCGAAATCATACGGGTAAAGTTGCGTGACTTGTTGATACAGCCGCGGCGGGAGAGATCGTCGGAAATCCATGTGGTGTCTTCAACCTTGTCGTCAACGGGTACGTTGCTTGCGCCTGCCGAGCACCCCCACAACGCCCAACAGAATAGCACCTGACGGTTCCGGCACAAGTGACCCCGACAGTGCGCCCGTCTGCAACGTCACGCCAAAGTTGCCGGCGAGGTGGTTGAAGTCCTCTGTGTTGACCTTCCCGTCGTAATTGAAATCCCCACGCTGCCAGGTGACGGCATGGTTCTCGCCATAGGATGCGATGAAGGCGTTGAAGTCGCTGGAATCGACCGTGCCGCTTAGATCAGCATCGCCATAACTTGCATATTGAATGAGGATGCTTCCGGCGGATGGATCGCCCACCCAGCCGAGGCCGGCGGTGGCAGTGGCGTGGGACGTATTGATGCCGTCACCGTTCCAGGCACCATTCTCATAGCCGCTTCGCAGCATGGCGACGATTGCTGCTGTTTGTCCGGCG
>Ga0105047_10014626_pt1 | contig 12434 bp, 8 predicted proteins | sample MAT04_FD_78384 | JGI IMG/M metagenome (GOLD analysis project Ga0105047, IMG submission 78384) | Freshwater microbial communities from Lake Fryxell liftoff mats and glacier meltwater in Antarctica - MAT-04 (megahit assembly) | ecosystem: Environmental > Aquatic > Freshwater > Ice > Liftoff... | reverse complement strand
GTGGCGGGACGCACACCGGTGGTCGGGATTTCATTCTCGCGCTTGCCAAAAAACGGTGTTGCCATGTCATGTCCTTCAAAATTATTCATCCTACGTTGCGAAATAGCCAAAAATCTCTGGCCGTATGCAAGAGAAGTAACGAATTGATTTTTAACGAAGGACCTTGGCGAAGTGCGCGACGGCCTTTTGGAGTGCGTCAAAATCGATCTTCACGCGCATCTGAGCCCGACCGTCAAGGCTTGCAGATCCGCTCAGCAACACACGCTGGCCAGTCGCGCGGACGAACTCGCCGTCACCAAGTCGGCGCGGGAATAGTGAGCGCGCCATTGGCTCCCAGGGAAATGGTGGAAATGGTCTGTCCTCCATAGGCTTCCTGGGTAGTGCCATAGCTGATCCCGGTCAGCGGCGCCTTGACGGCCTTGACGGTCTTGAGGGCAATGCTGTTGGTGGTGCTGCCCAGCAGGATGCGACCGCTGACGCCCGACGCGTTGTAGGCCATTCGGGCCGCCATCAAGACGCCGGTGTCGTGCTGGGCCGGACTGCGTATGGGCAGCTTGTACATGCTGTTGTATTTCGCCAGGGTCGCATTGACCAGGTCGCCAAGCAACGAATTGGTGTTGTCATAGGCGCGCAAATTGGACTGGTGAAACATCACCGAGTTCAAGTCGAATTTCAGCAAATATCGCAGCCACATTTCGGACTCCTTGTCGAGTACTTCGCTGTATGTCAAGGCCCGGTCCCAGGCCGGAAAAAGGCCGCCAGGTGCATAAAAATGGTTGTACTCGGAAAGCCACTCGGCCGGTGTCGACACGTTGTAGTACAGGTTGGTCGGGTAGCGTGGAATGATCAGGATGCTGGGCTGATAGGTGCTGTAGAAGCCGGTGTTGGGGCTGGGGTTTTTCCATCCGGGCTGCGAGGTGTCGGACAGGATGTAGCGAATGCCGAAATCCTTCGCCGCGCGCAGGAACTCCGGATTGTTCAGCCCCGAAATTTCGGGCTGGATCATGCTGTCCCTGAAATACTTGTTAAAGCCGAGCGTTTGGGCCACGTTGTGATTCTTGCTGAGTTGCGCCTTTGCATCCGCGTAGTTGATGTAGGTAAGCAGTTCGTGCTCATAGGTGTGGTTGACCCATTTAAACTGGTTGGGTCTGTTTCGTATGGCCCGTGTCAGGGTGTCGCCAGGGTAGTCTACGAGGTAGGCGCTCGACACACCTACGCCGTTATAAGGCATTTCCAGCTGTATCTGCGCTGCATTGGGGTTGGAGGCGCGCAAGGCGTTTTGCCAGGCGATGAGCTTGTCGTAATCATTGCCATTTGTGCGATATTCCATTCCCGTTTCGTCAGACATACTGTTTATGTCCCAGATGGAATCGGCAATCATCATGTCGTCAGGTTGCGGGTTCATGTACACCTTGCGCTCACCCAGGAAAAATCCCTTGCTGACCCAGTTGATGACGCCGTAGCCCATCAGGAGTGTGTGCGTCAGGTCCGGATTTCCATCGGTTGTGATGGCCAGGTTCTGCCGGCCATCGGGGTAGGTGTAGATGGAGGCCAGGGAATAGCCGTCGGTCGTGTCCAGCAGGGAAACCGGGTTGCCACTCGATATCGGCTTGACCAGGTAAGTCCAGGCGTTATTGATGGAAACCGGCGTGGCGGGGTTCAAATAGCCGAACAGTTGCTGACCTGCGGCGGTCAGGCTGCCCTTGACCGGCGTGTAGCTGGTGTCCACCGCATTGATCGGCGTGAGGCCATAGTTGTCGGGCGCGCCGGCCGGGTAGGTGTACAGGGTTGCCTGCCGGACCCGGAAATCAGCCTCGTATTGCCAGAGCATCTGCCATTGGGCCTGGGTCAGGGCGCTTTGCCAGTTGTTCGGCGACGCCTCATAGGCAAGGTTCCCGGTGGTCAGAAAGATGCCCTGGTAACGCCCCGCCCCGAGTCCGTCCGAGAGTGTCAGGGCCGTCAGCGGTGTCCGGCTGGCAATCAATGTGTCGTAGGGAATGCCGACCTGGTCCAGGATCGACTTGATGCCGGCAAACACCGGCTCGCTTCCGTCCGCCGAGATGACCAGCATCTTCATGTCTATCGACCTGGGCGTCTCGGCGGCAGCCGGTGCCAGCGACAAGGCGGTGACAAGAATCGCCGCCAACACAAGCTGCAGCAAATGCGCTATCCAGCGGGCCAGCGGACGCTGCGCCAGCGCCGCCGGCCCGGCCATGGATTGCAGGCCTGGGATCGGTGGACTTTTGCCACTGCCAGCCCGCAAGGCGTGGCATAGGTGGAAATATTGTGATTTCATGACATGCTCCCAATAAAAATTAGTTGCTTACACAGGTCTGGATGAATGTTGCGTGGAATCAGCGAAGCGCCTTCACCACCTGTTGCGGTTTTGTGGCGAATTTATCGGCCTTGACCTTGCCGAGCTTGATCGGGCGCTGCTTTTTCGGGATCTTGACCTTGTCGGTTGTGACAATGACCGGACCCACCTTGTTGGCGGCCTCGGGAAGCACCACCTCCTCCTTGACCTTGCTCTTGTCGGCCGCGTCAAGCTGGTCTGGCACCTGCGTGCTGGCCCCCGGTGGAAGCACAATCCCGTTGGCCGCGGCATGCGCGGACATCTGGCCGGCCAGCAAAGCCAGCGCCAAACCGATGTTCAGGGACATCCCTCGGCACGAAGCGGTTCGAGAAACTGATGTCATAAAAACTCCTTTAGAGATCAATTAAAAAGCGATGCCGCTTGGCGACACCATCGCGCACCATGAAATCAATGAATTTTTCAGGCGTGTCCTCCTTTAAAAAGTCACGGGATTCAACATGAAGGTCTCGTATTCGAGCTGGTCCAGCTTTTGCAGCAGGATGACCAGGCCGACGATGACCGTCAGCAATACCGAAGCGAAAAAGCCATAGCCATGCCAAGCCGGACCGAGGCCCAGGCTGATCAACGAAAAAACGGTGTTGGACAAAAAGAAAAGAAGGCACAGGGACAGGGCAGCCTGCCGCTGGTCAAGGTAGAACAGCACCGTCAGCATGGCCAGCAGCAGCAGCTGGATGACCACAGCCACCAGGTCGATGTTCAGCAGGGACAATGGCACCTCGGAAATGCCGAGCCATGCCAGCAGTTCCTGGCCCGTCAGCAGGAGCAGGCAGGTGGTCGAACCCTGCACCTTGAGCATGACCAGCATGCCGGCGCGCACAGCCACGACCAACTCTTGCTTTGCCTGCTTGACCTGTGCCAGGGTGCCGCCCCGGAGGATGGTGCGGTAGAAGTTTTCACATTTCTCGGCAAAATCGGTTTCCACCCGGACCATGAAAACCGCCATGCCGGGGATGAGCGAGAGGTAGCTGAGAAAGATCGGCAGGTCGTAGACCGGCGAGGCGCGCAAGGGACCGACGATGGCGATGCCGACCAGCGGATCGGCCCAGAAAATGAACTTGTCCACCCAGATGCCGAGATTGTAGAAAAGGCCGGTAAAAACCAGGCTGGGGTAAAGCTGCCCCGGTCGCAGGAAGTCGAAGGACACCATCAGGTCGCCCGGGTACTCGCGCACCACCAGCGCCAGCAGGGCGAAAAACAGGCATGCCTGGCCCGCTACGAAGCCCAGCAGCAGTCCCTCCAGGCCGAACCCTCGCAGGCCCAGGGACGCGCCGACGGTGATGCCGTAGCCCAGCAGGAAAACCAGCAGGATTTTCCGGTAGGCATTGATGGCAGAGGCGAACACCACCACGATCCAGATGCCGCACAGGGTGACGAAACCCGTCAGCATGCATTGCCGGTAGAACAGCGAGCCGTCGAACCACAACGCCAGTGCCGCGCTGCCTACCAGTCCGGCGGCCAGCAGCGTCAGGCTCAGGGCACCGAACAGGTTGGCCATGATCTGCCGGGGGCGCTGCTCGAACAGCCTGTCGGCCACGAAGCGAGTGAAGGTCAGCTGCAGCGGACTGGTCAGGATGAGCGAGAAGGCCATCAGGCAGGTGACGGACACCTGGAACTGGCCCACCACGTCGGCCGAGAAATTCTGGCGGGTGCTGAGCAGGGCAATGCCCAGGATGGCGGCGATGGAAAGCAACCACGGTCCGCTGCCGATCAGCGCTGCGAAGGCATAGGCCTGGCCGTGCCCGCTGATGGATTTGTTGTTCTGCAGCAGCCGCCGCAGTTCGAACCCCACGCCAGCCATCAGGTCGCTCCCGTCCGCTGGTAGATGTCCCGGTAGCTGTCGATCACCCGGGACTGCTGGTAATAGCGCTCGACACGGTCAATGCCGGCCTGCTGGGCTGCTGACCAGCGCGCGGGATCGGTCAGCAGCGCATGCGCCGCGCGCGCCAGGGCGTCATGGTCCACGATGGGCAACACATCGCCGGCGCGGCCCAGCGCGCGGTCATCCGAGTCCTTGCCATCGACCAGTTCGCGGCAGGCGCCGACATCGGTGGCCAGCACCGGCAGTCCGCTGGCAAGGCTTTCAAGGATGACCAGCGGAAAGGCTTCGCTGATGGACGTCAGCACCAGCAGACCGAGCTGCGGCAGCATGTCCTCGACTTTTTGAAAGCCCTTGAAGCGGACACGCTCCTGCAGCCCCAGGCTTTGCACCAGCGCACGGCATTCCTCGACATAGCCGGGATCCTCCTCCTCGGGGCCTATGAGCCAGCCTTCGACATCGGGCATCCGGGCCGACAGCACGCCGATGGCGCGGATGAAGGTCTTGATGTCCTTGATCGGAACGATGCGGCCGATCAGGCCAAGCACTCTGGGAATTTTTTCCGGACGGCGCGCACGCAGGGGGGCAAACTGTGCCAGATCGACGCCATTGGGAATGATGCGGATGCGCGCCCGGCTGGCGCCGTCGCGCACCTGGCGGTCCCGGTTTTTCTCGAACAGCGTGATGATGGGGTCGGCCGCGAGGTAGACCAGGCGTCCGATGCCTTCAAACAGCCGTACCCAAGCCTGGTTGTGGTGCTCCATGCCCAGGTCGGGCACCGGGGTGAACCATCCCTGCTGCTCGCGCAGGAACATCGACTGCAACTCGATCTTGCGTTCCTTGGTGTAGATGCCGTGCTCGCTCAGGATCAGCGGCCTGCCGGTGCGCTGCCTGAGCATCGCACCCAGTAGCCCGGCGTAACCGGTCGAGACACTGTGATACACCCGGGAAGGCGGAATCGTGCGGGCGATGGCCGCCAGTTTGAGAAGCGGCGTGTGCATGTTGCGCACCGCCCAGAAGTACGACTGAAAGGAGGCATTCGGACAATGGCGGCTGTAGCTGTCGCTAATCTGCTGCCAGGCGGCCTTGCTGCGAAAGAAATCCCTGGCCGGCTCGCCTGGTTCCTGGTCCTTTTGCAACACCACCCGGTCCAGCCAGGCGGAATCGGGCTCGCCCTCGGGGTTGCGGAACCATTCGTGCAGCAGGGCGCTTTGAGCGAAATAGTCGCAAGCGCCGGGGCGCTCCCTGAGTTCGCGCAGTTCCACACCATCCATCAGGAAGTGACAGTGGAGCTCGCGCACATTGGGCGGCAGCGTATAGCGCATCTGGCCGTGGGTGTCACGCTCGGCGCCGAGGTAGACCAGTGAAAAGCTGAACTCGGGCAAGCCTTCGATCAGTTGTTGGACCCATCCGGAAACCCCGCCGCGCACGAACGGATAGGTGCCTTCGAGCAAAAGCGTGATGTCCCTGGCTGGACTTTCAGAGGCAGAGGGCGTCATCGGCTGGCCTTTCCCAGTAAATCGATACCTTGTTCAGCTGGACTCGCTCGACGGGCTTGGCCTGCATCAGGCAGCCGCTGACATCGGCATAGCGCCGCCTGAGAAACGCGATCTCGGCCAGAAAAGGCTGTAGCTGGCGGGCATCGATGCCCGACTGCCGGGCACGCTCGAAAGCCTCGCCGGCGCCATCGAGCTGCACCTGGACCAGCAGGATGCGCCCCAACAGCCATTGCAGGCCGCCATCGCGGGGGCGCAGGCGCAGGGCAGCCTGTACATGCTCTTGGGCGCGGGTGCACAGCATCAGGCGGGCGCTGCCCTGCGGGTCGCCAAGATGGGAAAATGCCCAGTAGTTGTGGGCCAGCGCCTTGTGCTGCAAAAAGCCCGGGCCGCAGCCACCACTGCGAAGCTGCTGGGAAACGTCGCGGATGCGCGCCTCGATGGCCTTTTCCTTGCGGTTGAACAGGGCATAAGCCAGCAGGCGAACGTCGTCTTCCGGGTCTTTCAGCGCCAGCCGGAGCAAGGGAACCGAATACTGGTCTTCCAGCGACAAGGTGGCAATCAAGGCAGCAATCCGGCTGTCCGGTTCAGCGGCATATCGCAGCGGTCCGGCCAGTTCGCTGGCCCTGAGCATGCCGCCCATGACGCGCTGCACGGCCGGCCGTGCAGGCAGGCCGGGCGCAGGGGGATGCAGCCAGTCGTCCAGCACCGCCGCCGGACGCTGATGGCGCAGCGCAGGCACGACGCAAGCCAGCCAGCCGAGCATTCCCAGGACCGGAATGAAAAAGGTGATGCCCAGCACCGGCAGTCCGGACCAAAACGCGGTTCTGCGGTAAGGCGCTGGCAGCAGCCTGAGCTGCGCCAGCGAGAACAGCAGGCAGGCGGCCGCATGCGCGCCAGCAAACGCGAGCGCAGACTGAAGCAACGGGAGCGCATCGGGCATAAAGCCGAGCATCAGCGCGTCGATCAGCAACGCGTCGAACAGCAGCACGACAGCACACAGCAACCAGACCGGATTCATCCAATGGCCTCCACAGGTGCAGACCCAGACGATGGCTTCGCCGGCGCGGCATCAAACACATCCATGTCGCAGGCAGCGCAAAGCTCGGCCAGCAGTTCGTCGGCGCTTCGCAGCCCGTCGAGCATCCAGCAGTGGGTCAGAATGCCTTTTGCCATGCAGTCGGCGGTCTGCTCGCTTTCGAGCCGCGCCAGATAGCTGTTGGCGCCGGCCTCATCGGTCAGCGGCAGCAACTTGACGATCACCGACTCGCCCTGGCGGTTGACCGATATCCAGCTCTGGTCCAGTCCGCGGCTGCTCTTGCAGCAGTGGTTCACCAGGCTGTGGCGGCCATCGGCGTCGACGACCTTGCAGGCGATCAGCGCTGCCGGCAGGCCGCTTTTTTTGGCATCCATCAAGTTGCGCTCCAGGCTTTCCTGCAGGGCAAACCGCCCCTGGGTTTCCCCGACGGTCCGTGCGCGGCGCATCAGGATGTCGCCGATGTGCCTGCCCAGTACCGCCAGCAACTCGAACGTGTCCTGATGCACGCTGAGGAAGGGCATGTCATGGATGCTGACGATGCCGTGGATGTGGCCGCCGGCATCGACCAGCGGCACGATGGCAATCACCTGCTCCTGGAGGGCTTCATGGCTGGCATGCACGCTGGTCAGCGAAGCGGTGCGCAGCGTTTCGCGCAGCAAGGGATTGAAGGGTGACAGATCCTCCGCCTGGCCTGCCATGGACAGGCAGGGCAGGCGCAAGATACCCTTGCCGCTTATTTCATACACCGCCGCCGTGTGCAGGCCGCCAGCCTCCACCATGATTTCGAGCAGCCATTCAGCCATGCCGCCGAGCGGTTCGTCACGCGCGCCGTCGCAGGCCGGCTGGCGCAGTTCCAGCCGCTCCAGCGCGCTGCGCAGGCTGTTGGCGCTGCCAGCCATCCTGCGCTCAAGCTGCGAATGGGAAACCTGCAGCAAATGGTAGGCGCCGGTGAACTGCTGCAGGCGCGTTTGATGGTAGCGGCACAGATGATCGATCCGGCGGATGCGGGCGGCCCAGATGTCGCGGGCCTCGCCGGCGCACATGCCGACCAGCACCAGGCCGATAGCTGGCGCCTTCGGAAACTCCTTGAGCAGGTCCGGCTTCAGCAAGCCGATGCCGGCCAGAACGGCCACGGTCAGGAGCGCGCTGCCGGTGCCGGCAAGAAAGCCGTAGTTCACCCCGAGCAGCAAGGGCATCAGCACCAGCACGGGGAACAGCAGCGGCAGGGACTGTGCCTTGGCAAACCAGAACAAGGCTGCTGGAAGCAGCCCGGCCAGGACAATTATTTCGACACAGACGGTGAGGGCCCGCCGGTCATCGGCCGCCGGCCCGAAAAGTCCGGGTTCGCGCATCCGGCCTCGGCGGATGCGCGTGCCTTGCGGCAGGGGCGGAGCGACTGCCTGCTCAGCCACCGGTCCAGTCGAGGGAATAACGTGTGCTTTCGCCAGCCCGAGAAACGGGAATGACCATTTCATAAATTGCCCTCGGTTGCGCCCCCTTGCCACTGCAGGGAAGGTCTTGCTGTTAACGGTTAAAACTTATGCCGGTACCAGACACCCATGCCACGGTTGGCCTGTGACGACACGCCGCCCTGGACATTGGTGTAGAAAGCTTCGGCCCGGACCTGGCCGGCGCTGCCCACTGGCAGGCTCAAGGCGGCCCGCAGGCTGTAGGCGCGCTCGCTGGCCGGCCACTGCCTGCCGACCCAGCCATCAATCAAGCCATGGGCGCGGCGTTCACCGCCCTCGGGTGGACCGAACCTCAGGGTAGTGCCAATGCCCAGCGTGCTGAACCGGGGCGACAGGACGCCTTCAACCGTTTGCGACGCCGGCAGCACCGGTCCCAGCAGGTAGGCCGGCAGACTGCCGGCAATCTGGTTTTTCTCGGTACTGCCGGAGATGCGCGCCTGCCACCACGGCCACCGGCTTGAAATAGCCGTGCCGACCTCGCCTTCCAGCCGGTGTCCCCGGCCCAGAGAGTCGCCTTGACGGGTATTGAAGTGCTGCGCCGCCAGTTCCAGCCGTCCGTAGGTCTGGTCGGTGAAGTTGCCGCCCAGACCGACAGAAACTTTGTCCTTGCTGCCGATGGCGCGCAGCGCGGAGGTTTCTTCGGTCAGGCCATTGAGCAGCACCTCCAGGCGAGTGCTCAGGCGCCCGGAGAGCGCATGGCTCCATTCAAATCGGCCGTAGGTCAGCGACTTGTCGGCGCGCTGGTTGCTGCCCAGGGTGAAGCGCATCGGTTCATTGAGAAACGATAGCTCGGCGAGCAGCGACAGGTCGTTTTCGCTCTGCAGGCCCGACAGCTGCAAATTCGGGCTGTCGGCGCGCAGCGCATTGTGGGCTATGCGCAGCGTGGTGCGTCCCCGGTCATGGCCAAAGCTGGCGGCGACCTCGCTGCGCCTGATCTTCAGGTCCGACAGGTTTCGGCTTTCATGGCCGGCCTCTACCCATCGGGCAAGCTGGCGCCGCAACTGGTCGCGGTGCTGGCGCAGCAGTTCGGTGCTGTCGTCCTGCGACTGCAGCAGGCTTTGCTCGGTCAGCGACAGCGCCAGTTGGCTGCGGCCGACCTGCCGCAGGCCGGTGACCCGGTCGGCCGCCGAAAGCTCCTGCGCCCGCTCAGCCAGTACCCGCTCTATCGCCAGCGTGTCGTTCTCTGTCAGGGCGACAGCCAGCAGTTGGTAGGCCGGCAGCTTTTGCCCGTCGGCCTCGGCGCGCAGCAGCCAATGGTGAGCCGCATGTACCTGCTTTTGCGCCAGGCTGGACGCCACCAGGCTTTCGTACACATCGGCATCGTTATAGCCGCGGGCCAGCACTTCCCCCAGCGCCTGATCGCCTGCTGCCAGGCCCTCGAAATCGCGCACCAGCCCGGCATGGGCCAGCAGCAACACCTTGGCGTCGGCCTTGGGCAGGGCATCGGCCACCGCCAGCCGGCCTTTCAAGCGCCCCAGGAGGTCCTGACGCACGCGCGCTTGCTGCTCAGGCCGTGCGGCGCGGGAAAGCAATGAAACATAGCCGAGCTGCCACAGGTAGTCGTCCGGTTTTTCAGCCACTTGCTTGTCGAACCAGGTCAGTGACTCATCGACCCGTCCGAGCTGCAACAGGGCGACCGCATAAGCCGACCAGTAGGCCGGCTGGGTCCGGGCATCTTCCTGCCACGCCGCCAGATGGGAGGCAAGCCGTTGGGCGTCGCCCTTGTCGATCTCGAACCACAGCACCTGCGCACGAGTGGCCACCGAAGCCGGATTCAGCGCCAGCGCCTGGTCGTAGGCCGCCCGGGCGCGGGGCTTGTCGGCATCGTGGTTGGCGACATGTGCCTGCAGCAACCAGTACATTTCGCTGCGGTTGAACTTTCCCTCGTCGGCCTTGGCCTGGCGTGACAGCGCGCGCAACTCGTCCCACAGGTTCGCCTGGGAGGCTGAATCCATTGCCAGCAGCAGCCAGCGTGCCTCGCCCAGGCGTTGGTAGCCCTGCTTGCCGATGGCAATGGCCTGCATCGGCTCGCCGCTCTCGTTGTAGTGCTGAATCAGCCTTTCCATTGCCCGCACATGCACTGGTCCAGCCGCCCAGGCGGTACGGTAGGCCTGCAACGCTTCGGGCTTCAGGCCGCGGTCCCAGGCCTGGTCGCCATAGAACTGCCAGTACAGCGTGTCGCCAGGCGCCGCACGCACCCGAGCGCTGCGCAGCACTTCCAGCGCTTCGCCGGGTTTGTTCGCCAGCACCAGGCGTTCGGCCTGGCGCCGGGCGGACTCGGCCGGACTGGCCTGCTGGGGCGCCGCCATTGCCGGGCCGGCCAGCATCAACGTCAGCAGTCCACCCAGGGCAGCCGAGCGCATCCGGGGCCGCATTGATCCGTCGTGCTTGTTCATCGCGGCAAGTGGTGGTCTCATTTGTCGGCCCCCGCTGCAATCATGTCAAGGCCGGGCGTCGACACCCAGGCTGCAAAACCCAGGGCAGCGATTTTCCGGGCGGTTTCCCGGGCCAGCTCAGGCTGGTCGGCAGGCACATAATCGATCACGGTGACCGCCAGATCATGGCGATCACGGGCCTGCTTCAGAGAAGCCAGTAGCCAGTCACGGTCCTTCTCGCTGACGCTCTCGTAGGCCTGGTCGATCGGGTTCCAGCGCTGGAACAGCGACTCAGCCACCAGCCCGACGGCCAACGGCCCGGCCTCGGGCAGCACGGCAAACCCCCGGTTGAGGAGCAGTTGCACACCCGGAAAGCGCCGGTGCATGGTGCGGATGATTTCGACCAGCGCCTTTGCTTGCGCCTTTTGCGCCTCCGGGTCCTTCAAGGCGATCTGGTAGCTGTCCAGCGTGTCCAGGAAAAACGCACGGTAACCTTCGCTCCACAGCTGCGCCATCCGCTGCTCGATCAGGTAGTCGCGCCAGCCGGCCTGGGTCAGGTCGGCGATACGGCTGTGCCAAGCGACGTTGTTCCCCATGAACAGTTCCTGGGGCAAGGCACTGGACGTGGCTCGCCAGCCCTCGGCTTCCCCCACGCTGACATAGGCAAAAACATCGGCACCCTGGACTCGCAGGCCGGCAAGATCCTTGACATTTTCTGCCTCCACCACGACGCGTTCGAACTTGGACAACGCAAGCACCGGAATCGGCGAGCCGTAGAAAAATGCGGTGCTGGGCGGCGGTTTCATCGCGCAGCCATACACCAGCAGGCACGAAGGCAGCAGTGCCAGCAGCCTGATCGACAGGCCGCTGTGCAGGGCATGCGAAATCCGCCCGCCGTGCAGCGCCATTTGGAACCGCCAGGCAAAACGCCAGTCAGGTGCCGAAAAACAGATGGCAATCATTTAGCAGATCGCCGTTCAAGATATTCCGTGTTTGATCGCTGACAGGTGCTTTGGCTCCGGCTGCAAAGACTTGCGGCGGGGCGGGCCTGGCAACGCGACCACAGGCCTCGCCACGCCGGCGCGGCGCGGTCTTCCGGGTTGGTTGCATGCGCGCGGTGCCGGCGCCTGTCGAGAACTGTCATGCTGATCCCTCGGGTTGTTATTTCTTTACGTATTCATACGTTAATTCGCCGTCATGGTTACCCAAATTGATAAATATCAAGCCAAATCATCATTTAGAGTTGAGCTTGTCAATTCCAGATCCGGAAAAAAACCAGACGCTGGAAAATCCGGTCAACATATCGGCTGTGAAGCCGTGACATACCCAGGAACACCGCCACACCATGCCAGGGGCTGGATAACTGAAAAGCGCGAATACGATGCGATCAGGCCACGAGCGGCGCTCAGTGCTTGCAGCGCAGTGGCGACATGAAAGCAGCCAAGCATGTCCCCGTGGGACAGGCGGCACGCAAGCACCGCCCTGCCGTCCCTCAACCGACACCAAGTTGACACAAAGGATTGGCATGACACGAAAATTCTTCTGGTCGTCGGCACCCACCCTGAAGTCATCAAGAGGGCACCACTTTTGCGGCAACACTGGCCGCGTTTCACCAGCGTATTCGTGTCATCCATGGCTTTTGCACATAATCCGTATGGAGACGGTTTTGCCTGCGAGCGCATTGCCCAGACGCTGCTGGCCGACAAAAGCCTGTTTCCGCTTGCGCCCGTGCGGTCAGGCCACCCCATTCCACTTGTCCCCGTGTAGTCCTCACCAGGAGTCCCATGCCCTCAGCTTCCGAACAGGCCGCACACCTACTGGCCATGGCCGAACGCATTGCGCATGCCGGCAGCTGGACGATGGAC
>Ga0105047_10014624_pt1 | contig 12435 bp, 11 predicted proteins | sample MAT04_FD_78384 | JGI IMG/M metagenome (GOLD analysis project Ga0105047, IMG submission 78384) | Freshwater microbial communities from Lake Fryxell liftoff mats and glacier meltwater in Antarctica - MAT-04 (megahit assembly) | ecosystem: Environmental > Aquatic > Freshwater > Ice > Liftoff... | reverse complement strand
CTTGCCGTTGGTCTGCTCCCAGATTTCGGGTCCGGTGGTGCGGTAGTGAACCTCCGGGTTGGCCATGTTGCCAAACTGGTTAGGCCGCCACGCCCCCGGGATCTCGCGGGCCAGGCGGTCGGCCACACCATTGTAACTCTCGGGCGAATCGGGCGCGACGGCCGTCGGCGTGATGACCACTTCCGCGCCGTACGCCTTCAGCAGAAGGACCTTCTCGCTGCTCATCTTGTCCGGGAGGACGAAGATACAGCGATAGCCCTTCACCGCGCCGACCATCGCCAGGCCGACGCCGGTATTGCCGGCCGTGGCTTCGATGATCGTCCCGCCGGGGCGCAGCAGGCCGCGGCGTTCGGCTTCGGTGATCATGGCCATCGCCACGCGATCCTTGACGCTACCGCCGGGGTTCAGCGCTTCCATCTTGATCGCGATGCGGGCTTGCAGCCCCTCGGTCATGCGATTGAGTTTCACGAGCGGTGTCCGGCCGACCGCCTGCAGGATATTTTCGAGCATGGACTTACTCACTTTCGGGAGAGGGCTTTCGTCCGTTCATTGTCCCGCGAAAGGTTCGTTCCATGCAAGATGAACCTGAACCATCGGAAATCTTGGGAAAATGAACGGAACACGGTGAACGCGGTTTGATCATCGCGCATCATTCGCTAGACTTCCGGCAAGATGTGAACTTCAACGCTTCCCCGTCAGCTATTGAGGGCTCATGGCGTTACCCCGGCAGACTATTGCTCTGCTCGATGCGGCACGCGAACTTGTCAAAGACAACGTGGCCGAGATCGTGCTGCTGCTGACCGAGACCAAGCTCGATTGGGACGAAGTCCGCGCGCACCTGAAGGGCTGCCGGTTGCTCGTCGCAGCGGAAAATCCCGAGATTCAGGCCCACATCCGCGAAGAAACCAATCTTGATGTCATCGACCTCGACCCTGAACCGGTCCCCGCTCAGGAACGGATGAGCCTCGCGCTCTTGAAGGCGATCGCCGCGGAGAAGGTGTCGCCGGGAGAGCATGTCGTGGTGCTTTACAATGGCATCGCAACGCAGGAAGACAAGCCGGAACCGATCGACAGCATCTCGCTGGTGCACCTGGGCGAACACCTCGAGCGACTGACCGCACAGGACTTGCGCCGGCTGAATACGACCATCCCGCTCGATACGCTTCGCCTCGTCGTCGATCTGGCCAGTGAGATCGGCCGCGAGGGACGGGAAGGCAAACCGGTCGGCACGATCCTCGTCGTGGGCGACACCCGCAAAGTGCTGAGCATGTCGCAACCGATCAACTTTAACCCGTTCCGCGGCTACAGCAAGGAAGAACGCGACCTGCGCGACCGTCGGGTTCGCGAACAGATCAAGGATCTCGCGCAACTGGACGGGGCGATCGTCATCGACCGCGACGCCATCGCCATCGCGGGTTGCCTGCACCTGAACGTACCGGCCGAAGGGATCAACGTCAGCAAGGGATTTGGCAGCCGGCATCGCGCCGCCGCGGCGATCAGCCGCAAGTCGACTGCGATCGCCGTGTGCATCAGCCAGTCGTCGGGAACAGTGCGATTGTTTCAGGATGGCGAAGTGGTGCTGCACATCGAGCCGCTGGCAAGGCCGCACATCTGGCAGCCGTTCCGGTTGGAAACGCAGGATGATGACGACGTGGAGTAGAAGATCCGTCGGTGGCACTACCGGCTCGGCGAAATCTAGTGTCCGTCAATGAGGAACGCCGCCGGCAAAGCCGACGGCGTTCAGATTCGATCGTCTGATTCGACTTACTTGCCGTCTTTTTTGACGCTCTTGGCCGTTTCGCCATCGACATCGACGACCACTTTGTCGCCGGCCATGATCTTCTTGTTGAGCTTGAACTTCTCACCGGTCTTGAATTCCTTGGCCTTGCCGTCGACTTCGACGACGAGCTTGCCGCCTTCGTTACTCTTGAAGATGCCCTTGACTTCGTCGGCGAACACGCCACCGACAACCAAGGCCACGGCAACCAACGCTGCGAAGAACTTGCGGAACATGAGAATGAACTCCTGATGAGCCTGCACGCGAAACCCGGAACCGAGAGCACCCGATACCGGCACATTGCCTGCACGGGGGTGGGTTTTCATTGAAACCGCCGCGAGAGACCGCGACAACCGAAAAGCGGCGCAATCCAGAGAATGGAAGCATCACCGCACCAGTATGCTATATTCAACACTGGCCCCGGCAAGAAGTATCGCACTTCTATCAGTGATTCCCTTCATGGGCGGGTCGTTCATGCACAAGGCCTGGTCCTACTCCATTTTCGCGGCCGCGTTCTTCATCGCGCAGCCTTGGCCCCTGACCGGCCAGGAACCAAAGAAGCCGCGCATGGAAGAAGAGGAAGACCCCGAAAAGAGCAAGATGCCGCGCACGCCTGACGGCAAAGGCCCCGCCCCGGCCGAACCGGCCGTGCGCTTCGACATTGCCCGCGAGTCGGCCCGGGCAAAGAACATGCGTGTTCGCCTGTTTCTGCAGCAACTGATCCATCCCCATGATGTGCTTCTCCCGGCCACGGGCGTGATCACGTACAAGGTCGCGCTGATGCCGGAACGCCAACTGCCCGACGGCAAGTTCTCCTACTTTCTGCTGAACCCGGACATGAAGAACGGCGAACGAAAGGAACTGCCCACCGGCAACGGTTTCAGCCTGCTGCCGTTCGAGGAGATGGTGCTCAGCGAATTCGACAAGCTGACCGCTGAACTCGCCACCAAGAAACTCGACGGAATCTCGAAGGACGACCTGAATGAACTGGGCGTGCAGGCGCTGCAGCACGTCCGCCGAAAGCATGCCGCCTGGGTCGAGCAGAAGCTGCGCATAGGAAAAGAGTGGGAAGCAGTCGATCAGCGACTGCGCGAGCGAATCGTGCAGTTGCGGCGTGAGCAACTGAAGTTGGCCGTCGACACGAAGAACTGGCGACGGGCCGATGAACTGGCGTCGGATCTGGCAAACTACCCGACCGAACCGGCCGCCCGACGCGAGATTTTCGGCCTGCTGCTTCGCAAAGCAATGGAGAGCCTGGCCCAGAACCGCGATGAAGACTATCTGACGCTGCGCGACGCGCTCAATCAGTACGAGAACGCGGGCGGCGGCGGGGGCGATGACTTGGCGAAGTCGGTGCGGGCGCTGCTGTCCCGCCGGGCCGCCCAACTCGCGGAGCAGGCGCGCGTGCAGGCCGACACGAACCAGCCCTCGGCCGCGTTTGGCCTGCTGAAGAGTGCCGAACTGCTGGACCCGGAACTGCCCGCGATCCAGACGCTGCGTTCGCGGCTGCGCGATCGAGTGCTGTATGTCGGCGTCCGCAGCCTACCGGAGCGCATGTCCCCCGCAACAGCCCGGACCGACGCGGAGAAGTGGGCCAGCGATCTGATGTTCGAAGGCCTGCTGCAGGCCGTGCCCGACCCGGAGACCGGCACTCGCTACCGCCCCGAACTGGCTGCGGGCCTGCCGACGCTGATCCCCCTGGGGCGCGACTTCACGATGGTGAAGAACGCGCGCTGGGCGGGCGACAAGCATCAGACTGTCGACGCCCGCGATGTCATCGGCACGCTCGACCTGCTGAAGCAGGCCCCTCATCTGCCCGTTGCCGAAGGCATTGACCTGATCGACTTCGACCGTGCCCGCATCGACGACCCGACACAAGTGCGGCTGAGTTTCAAACAGGGCGTCTTCGACCCGCTGCGGCTGGCCACATTCAAGGTCGTGCCCGCGCGTTACCTGAAGACCAACGGCAAGTCGATCGACGACGATCAGTTCGCCCGTTTGCCGTTCGGCAGCGGGCCGTATCGCTACGAGGGGCGCGAACGCGAAACCCAGGATCGCGAAACGGCCGTGTTCCGTGCCAACCCCTACTACGCCCAACGCGCGGGCAAGTTGGGAGCGCCCAACATTCGCGAGATCCGTTTCGTGGTGGCCGACCCGTCCAAAGCCGCTGCCGACGTCGCTGCCGGGCAACTTCACTTGTTGCTCGATGTGCCGACCACTGACGTGTTTCGCTACCGCGATGACCCGCAATCGGCCGGCCAATGGCGTGACTACACGCTTGTACCCAATCGCCGGGTGTTCATGTTGGCGGTCAACCACCGCCGCCCTGCCCTGCAGAACGTCGACCTGCGTCGGGGCATCGCCGAGGCCATCGACCGCGACGGCATCATCAAGGATCTCTTCCGACCTGACGCGATGAAAGTCAGCCACCAGGCCCTGACAGGGCCATTCCCGTACGGCTCGTGGGCCACGCCGGCCAAGGCCCGCCAGCCGGAAGGGGCTCTGTTCAACAAGCAACTGGCGGCGGGGTTGCTCGGCGCGGCCGCGGGCAAAGGCACCATCCGGCTGACGCTGAAGTATCCAGCCGACGATCCGCAGGCCGGTCGGGCCTGCGGCCGAATCAAGGACGACATCGAGAACGCCAGCCGCAAAACGCCGACCCAGCCGCCACAGGTTGAGATCATGCTGGAAGCACTGCCGGGCGAGCAGCTTTATCGCAAAGTTGAACAGGAACACGACTACGAGCTTGCCTACGTTCCGCATGAGTTCGGCGACGACTTGTACTCGTTGGCCGGCATGTTCGACCCGACCGCGGCGGGCATCGGCGGCCGCAACGTGACCGGCTACCTCGCCCCCGGCAGCAACCCGCAAGCGGACGACAACGACCTGCGTGCGACCATGGAACGTCTGCGCTCACATCGCAACTTCAAGGACAACGTGCGTGAAGACACCTGGAAGCTGCACGGCCAGTTCCTGAGCCGGATGCCGTTTATCCCGCTCTGGCAACTCGACCGGCACATCCTGGTGCACAAGAACCTGGAAATGTCGATCGATGGAGTGAAAATCGACCCGTCGAAGTCGGACCCGCGCGCGATCTTCGCGGGGGTAGAGGGATGGCGGTTGCGGTAGTGGGGGGGGCTGGAGCCAAGTATTGAGTTTCTCCTTATTGCCTTGCGCCCGTTCATCTCGAGAACATTACCGACCAACCTTGTTTGGTGTGAGCGAGAGTTGTCGAGTCAATTAATTCGCGGCTCCGTGCGGGCTCGCGTATTTGTAGCTCCTCGCGGCAAAGCCGATCTGCAAGCGTGAACTTGTTCTCTTCGCAGAACACATACTTCGTGCTCTTCGCAACTTGGAGCGCGTTGTACCGTTCGATCTCCAACTCTCCCATATCGAAGGTGCGACGCTCGACGTTCTCGCCGTTCGTACTGCTGATTTTCGAGAACATATACCTGTCGATCATTACGAGTATGAGCCTGCTGCTTAACGGGAAAGAGTACTCGATTCCAACCCAAGGCGGCACATTCGGCCCGTCGTTCTTCGGCGGAATTCTGTCCAGAATGACCGGATCGTCGCTGGTGTAGAACGGCTGGTTGGTTGTGTTGCGACCCACGAGCCAGTACAGGCTCCAGAACTTTTCCGCGATCCCCATCACTGTGTCATAGTCGGCCAACAGGTTCGCGTGCAGCGCGGATTCATCTCCGACGCCACGCTTGAACCTTCCCGTCGGGATGCCGGGCGAATTCTCCGCGTACCACTTGTCGACCACGGCCTGCATCGCGTTCTCCTCGGCTTCGAGAATACCCGCACGTCGGCCGACAGTCCGCATCCATTGAAGCGCGATGAATTGTGCAAGCGAGCTTCCCGTGTCGTAGCTGACAGCTCCTGCATCGGCCTCATGAACAGCGGCCGACAGCACTGCTTCGTACCGATTTTCAAGCACGGAGAACGTTTTTTCCAGCCACTGAACGTCTGTGTTCGGATCTTGTAGCGTGGCGGGGTGCATATCATAGAAGCTATCCACAACCGAAGCGCTCTTCGTTCCGCAAGGCGACGACTTGCCGTGAACTTTGTTAAAGGAGAAGAACTGGCACTGAGTGTTTGCGAAACGCTTCAAGTAGCACCGTGAGACGGTGTGCTGCTCTTTGGACTTCTGAGTCAATGCATCAGACATGTAAAACCCTCCGCGGACTTCACTTAAGACAGGCACCCGGCCGACGCAGTTCGCACGTCGTCACTCTTTGCGCCTCTATCGCCGAAAGAGCTCATGCAACTCGTGGGGGTGGTGGTAGCTTGAAGGTTGACAGCTCCCGCAGCAACTCGCCCCATATGCAACTTGCGATTATCGATGATGAACACTTCCACCGCTGGCTTTATGCTCCCGCTTGATCTCGGCAACTACAAGAGCGTTGCCAGTCTTATCCGCACTCGTGCGCGCGGCATCACGTCTGTCGCCAATGATCACGGAACAACGTCCAATGCCGATCCGTCGCGCAGCCGATACACTCGAAAGTGGCGGTCCAGGGAGAACACCCGCCGCCAGCCCGTAGCTTCGGATGCAGTCACCAGCGAGGCGTCGGCCAAGTCCATTGGAAGGTCGCGGTACTGAGCCATCAGTTCGCACATCCGGGTCGCTTCGTCAGACCCTGAGCCTCGAATGACCACTTGGCCATTCGCAACCCATCCCCACAGTTCGGACTGACCAGCCCGCCCTGCGGCACGACCAAGGAGATACATCGCTTCGGTAAAACAAGGCCAAGTGGTGAGAAGCGGCCCCGCAGAAAGTCCGGCTGCCGCGGCGACGGCTTCTGAGTGGTACGGATCGCGACGGTCGAGCAGAGCAACCAATGGTCCACTGTCGGCAAGAATCATGGTCGCACGGACCCTTCCGCGGCCAAACCATCCGCGAACCGCCGGTCACTGTCGCGACTGTACGACTCGCCAGTACCGGCAATCGATCCCACACGATCACCTAAAAACTCCAGCAAGGAACCAAGCGGGCGCGGCGTCACCAACTCCCGCAGGTGATCCAAAGCAAATGCCGCAGGTGTCATGCCTCTACTTGCTGCCTGATTGGCCAGTGGCACAGCAACCTCGTCCGGCACTTCAATCGTCAGCATGAGACTTCTCCGAAATGACTTTAGACAGTCGCTTGTGTGTATTCTCGCCGTTAGTCAGGGTGAACACAAGCCGATCACCCGCAATCATCAACGCTCAATCTATCCCGCCGATATTCGCGTTCGCATGGGCAGGACGTTGCCGAAGTGAGGCGCCGTGTTGCTCGACGACTCTTGACTGCGGCATTTGACCGCGACGGTAAATTCTCGGTGTTCCCGTTCTTCGCACTATTCAAACAGCGCCTTCACGTAGTCATCCGGGTCGAACGGCTCCAGGTCGTCGATCCCTTCGCCGACGCCGATGAACTTCACCGGCAGGCCCACCTTGTGTTTGATGGCGAAGATGGCACCGCCCTTGGCCGAGCCGTCGAGTTTCGTCAGGATGATACCGGTGCATTTGACCGACTTCGAGAACATCTCCGCCTGCGTGACGGCGTTCTGGCCGTTGGATGCGTCGAGCACCAGCAGTACTTCGTGCGGCGCACCGTCGATCTGCCGGGTGATGATGCGGTGGATCTTCTCGAGTTCGCGCATCAAGTTCTGTTGCGTGTGCAACCGCCCGGCGGTATCGACGATGACGACATCAAAGCCGCGTGCCTTCGCCTTCTGACAGGCGTCATGGGCGACGCTGGCCGGGTCGCTGCCCTGTTCGTTCTTGACGATGTCGACACCGATCCGTTCGCTCCAGATGGTCAACTGTTCCACGGCCGCGGCACGGAAGGTGTCGCACGCGGCCACCATCACCTTCTTGCCATCGTCCTTCAGCTTCTTGGCCAGTTTGGCGATGCTGGTCGTCTTGCCCGAGCCGTTTACGCCCGCGATCATCACGATCGTCGGCCCGCCGGTCACATACCTGATCCCTTCGGACGAATCGGAGAGCATTTCGCGAAGCTGGTTCTTCACGAACGTCTCGACCTCGCCGGTCACTTCCTTGTCGATAAACGCCTGCCGGACCTTCTCGACGATGACGCCGACGGCAAAGCCGCCAACGTCGGCCAGGTACAACCGGCGTTCGAGTTCCTCAAGGAACTTCGTGTCCACCCGCCCGCGTCCGCGGAACAGGTCCACGACCCCGGAGAACACGCTCCGCGTCTTCGCCAGGCCCGATTTGATCTTCTGGAAGAGTGCTTTGAACATGTGGCTATCTTATCGAAAGGGTCAACATGTCGGCACGGTCGATCCACTCAGTTGGTCGTGACCGAGACAGGCCGCAGCATGTGGAACATGGAACGATCCACCCCCCGCGAGCCGATCATCCGTCCGGCGGGCCAGGGGCCGTGGCAGTCGCTGCCGCCGGTGATGGCAAGGTCCAGGGTCTCCGCCATCGCCCGCAGGACTCGGCCGTGCGACGGCTTCGACCAGGGGTATTCGCTTTCCACCGCGTCCAGGCCGGCTGACCGCAACTCTATCAGCATTTCAATGTTCGTATGCGACGATGGGTGCGCCCAACTGGTGATGCCGCCCGCGCCATGCACCAGTTCGATCGCGGCGACGACATCAATCCTTGCCTTGGGCAGATCCCCGAATTCGGGTCGCCCGAGGTAGCGGGTGAATGCCTCGTACACGTTGCCAACCTGGCGTGACTCGACGAGCAGCCGGGCCAGGTGACGCCGACCCAGCGTCGCGCCGGAATCGAGCAGAGCATCGATCTCGGTGGATGGGATGGTCAGCCCCAGCGACCGCAGACGCTCGGCCATGGCGACGATTCGCTCGCGCCGCTGCCGGCGCACATCGCCCAGCGCGACCAGTAGATCGGTATCGTGAATGTCGATGAAGTAAGCGAGCAGGTGCAGTTCCCGGCCGTGGAAGCTCGTCGAGATCTCGACACCGGGAATCAGTTCGACGTGATGGTTGCCCGGGCCGGCGTGATGGGCATCGAGCGTGTCATGATCAGTGATCGCCACGGCGGACAGTCCCGCCCGGCGCGCATGCTCCATGACTTCAACGCGTGTGAACAGGCCATCGCTGGCGGTGGAGTGCACATGCAGATCAGCATACACCTTGCCCGACGCTGCGGCCGCGGACTGGCACAACCGGGTAAACGGGGAACGTGCTGGCATCAGCCGGCCGCCGGGCGTGTCTTGTGGATCTTGTCCAGCACACCGTTGACGAAGGCAGGCGAATCGGCCGAACCATAACGGCGGGCGATCTCGATCGCTTCATTGATGACAACCGGCGCGGGCGTCGCATCGGGGGAGTGCAGCACTTCGAATGTACCGAGCCGCAGCACATTACGATCGACAGGAGCCATGCGCACCAGCCGCCAGTTGGATGCGGTGGCCGTCAGCAGCGCGTCGATCTCGGTCTGCTTCTCGACGACGCCGTCATAAAGGGCGAGACTGAACGTCGACAGCGACAGATCGCGGATACGGCCGCGCAGAAAGCGCTCGATCACCGCGCGCGGCACGCCGGGGTTCGCATCGCGCTGAAACAGGAGCTGCAACGCCACTTCACGGGCACGGGTACGGTTGGTCATTTCGCTCGATGTCTGTTCTGACGAATTCAGGGAACGAACGCATGCGGCTTTACTTCAAAAGGTCGGTGCCTCGTCACATCTTAGTGGACAAACGACCGTTTCCGAGCCGGAAGCGTAAGCGACGGATTTCGTTGATGTTTCATCGCTTACGCTTCCGGCTCGAAAACAGCCGGTTCAACGGTGACAGAGCACTAGCCATCTTCAAGCAGCATCTCGATGACTTCCTGCATGTTCTGCTTCAACTCATCCAACGATTGCCCCAGCGAATGCGCACCGGGGAAGCCGGGAACATGGCCGACATAAAGATTTGTCGCCGGGCACCACTCGATGATGGCGGTGTAGGTTCGCATGGTTATCGGTGCCCACTTAGTTCAACATCGCCATTAGATTCGCCATCTCGATCGCCGTTACGGCGGCTTCGTAGCCCTTGTTGCCGGCCTTGCCGCCGGCGCGGTTCATCGCCTGTTCCATCGTATCACAGGTAAGGATGCCGAAGATGACGGGCACCCCGGCATTCAGGCCCGCGTTAGCGATGCCGTTGGCCGCGGCCCCGGCCACGTAGTCGTAGTGGTCGGTGTCGCCGCGGATGACCGCGCCCAGGCAGATGATGGCGGCGTATCTACCGCTTTGCCCAAGCTTCTGGGCAACCAGCGGAATCTCGTACGACCCCGGCACATGGACAACGTCAATGTTCGCTTCATCGACACCATGCCGCTTCAGGCCGGCGACTGCGCCTTCCAGCAGCCGGTCGACGACAACAGAATTGAAGCGGGCCGCGATGACCGCGAACCGTCCGGCAGGTTTCGATAGGGAGCCTTCGATTTTTGTCATTGGTCATTGGTCAGTAGTCAGTTGTCAGTTGTCAGTAGCGGCCAGAGGAGAGGCGAAATTCGAGGTTCGCCGATGACCAACGACTAATGACCAATGACGATTAAAGATTCATCGTCGACAGGAACTCCGCGTTGGTTTTGGTGCGGGCCATGCGGCTCGTCAACAGCTCCATCGCTTCGACCGGGTTCATGTCGCTCAGCACTTTGTGAAGGATATAGATCCACTTCAGTTCGTCTTCGGGGCGCAGCAGTTCTTCCTTGCGCGTGCCCGAGGCGCTGACGTTGATGGCCGGCCAGACGCGTTTGTCGACTAGACGGCGGTCGAGGTGCAGTTCCATGTTGCCCGTGCCTTTGAACTCTTCAAAGATCACGTCGTCCATGCGGCTGCCGGTTTCGACGAGGGCGGTGGCGATGATCGACAGCGAGCCGCCCTCCTCCACGTTGCGGGCGGCCCCGAAGAACCGCTTGGGCTTGTAAAGCGCTGTGGCGTCGACACCGCCGGAGAGCAGCTTGCCGCTCGACGGGGCCTCGGTGTTGTAGGCACGCGCGAGGCGGGTGATCGAATCGAGGAAGATCACCACGTCGATGCCGTACTCGACCATGCGCTTGGCTTTTTCGATCACCATCTCGCTGACCTGGATATGCCGCGCGGCCGGCTCATCGAAGGTCGAGGAAACGACTTCCGCCCGCGGGCCTTTGACGGTCCGCAGCATATCGGTCACTTCCTCGGGCCGTTCGTCGATCAGCAGGACGATCACGTAGCATTCGGGATGGTTCTTGATGATCGATGTCGCCATCTTCTGCAGCAGCACCGTCTTGCCGGTGCGCGGCTGGGCGACGATCAGGCCGCGCTGCCCCTTGCCGATCGGCGTGATCAGGTCGATCACCCGCGTGTCGATCTCGGTCGGATCGGTCTCGAGCTTGAACCGGGAGTTCGGATGCAACGGCGTCAGGTCGTCGAAGACGACCTTCTGCGTGACCATGTCCGGATCCTGGTAGTTGACCGCTTCGACGCGCAACAGCGCGAAGTAACGCTCGTTCTCCTTGGGCGGACGGATCTGCCCGGCCACGACCGAGCCGGTGCGCAGGCCGAACCGCCGGATCTGGCTCGGCGAGATGTAAATGTCGTCCGGGCAGGGCAGATAGTTGTAATCGGGGCTGCGCAGGAAGCCGAAGCCATCGGGGAGGATTTCGAGCGTCCCCTCGCCGTACATCAGGCCGTTCTGCTTGACGCGTTCCTTGAGGATCTTGAAGATCAGGTCCTGCTTCTTGAGGCCGATCCATTCGTCGCGTTCGATCGTCTCGTCGCGCGCAAGTTTCTGCAGTTGAACCATCGACATCTGCTGCAGTTCGATGATGTAGGTCTTGCCGTGCTTGATCTCTTCGTAGCGGTTGTTGGTTTCCTCATCGTAGCCGACGAAACCGGCTACCGGTGGCGCAGTAGGGGCGGGCGCGGGCGGCGCGGGCGGCGCGGGCGGCGCGGGCGGCGCGGGCGGCGCGGGCGGCGACGCGGGCGGCGACGCCGCAACGGGCTGGGTAGCCGCCTGTGGAGTCGCCTTCACGGTTTTCTTCACCGGTTCATCAAACGAGATATCCTGGATATCCGCAAGAGGAGGAGGTTCCGCTTTCGGCTTGGAGCGCGCCGGAGCACGGGCGGGTTTCGCATTTGCCTTCGTATCAGCCATGTCCGGAACTCCTGTGACGTGAAACCGGATTTAGGTGGACCGGGGCAGCGCAGGAATCGCGCTGTAGGAAGATCGCCCTGGTCCGACGCGGGAGGTTGAATGGATCCTACCATTCCGCAAACGTTCATCCTATGCCAGTATCCAAATTGAGGAACCCTGTCGCTTCGAACAGGCGGGAATTCACGGTGATTTCTTCAACTGGTCAACAATCAGGGCCACCTGTATTTCCATCTGTTCCACCGAGCCGCTGTTGTCGATCACCCAGTCAGCCAGTGCCTTCTTGCGTTCAACGGGCCACTGGGCCGCTTCACGACGGGTCAGTTCGTCTGCCGTCCACGCCCGTTGCGACTGCAGCCGCCGCAGCCGTTCCGCCCGGGGGACATCCACATAGACGAGCGAATCACAGATATTGTTCCAACCTGCTTCCAGCATTACCGCCGCATCAAGGATGGTAAACGCAATCGCCGGCATAACTTGCGCGGCGGCGATTTCTTCTTTGACTCGCCGTTCAATGTACGGGTAAACGATCTTTTGAAGCTCGGCTCGCTCG
>Ga0105047_10014623_pt1 | contig 12435 bp, 12 predicted proteins | sample MAT04_FD_78384 | JGI IMG/M metagenome (GOLD analysis project Ga0105047, IMG submission 78384) | Freshwater microbial communities from Lake Fryxell liftoff mats and glacier meltwater in Antarctica - MAT-04 (megahit assembly) | ecosystem: Environmental > Aquatic > Freshwater > Ice > Liftoff... | reverse complement strand
TACGGTAGTTACGATGAGTTGCTTGCCGACCCGGCCATAGAAGCCATCTACAACCCATTGCCCAACGATCAGCATGTGGCACTGACGCTGCAGGCGGCCCGTGCCGGCAAACACGTAATGTGCGAAAAGCCGCTGGCGCTGGACGCCGAGCAGGCGGCACAATTGCGCGAAGTCGCCACGCAGGTGCACATCATGGAAGCCTTCATGGTGCGCTTTCATCCGCAATGGCAGCATGTGCGCGAGCGCGTGCGCTCCGGCGACCTGGGCCCGGTGCGTACGATCCAGACCTGGTTCTCGTACTTCAACCGCAATGCCGACAACATCCGCAACCAGCTCGTGCAAGGTGGCGGCGCCCTGTACGACATCGGCTGTTATGCCGTTGTCACCGCACGTTATCTATTTGACTGCGAACCCCAGCGCGTGATCGCCTTGTTCGACCGCGATCCGACCTTTGGCACCGATCGCACTGTCAGCGCCTTGCTCGACTTCGGCTCCGGCCGACGACTGGTATTCACCGCATCAACCCAGAGCGTGCCCTACCAGCGCGTGCAGATCATCGGCGAAAAACAGCGCATCGAAGTGAAGATTCCATTCAATGCAGGCCCGAAGCAAGCCACCGATGTCATGACCGACGACGGCTCGGCACTCGACGGCAGCGGCATCCGCAGCCATACCCTGGCGGCTTGCGATCAATACGGTCTGCAGGGCGATGCATTCGCCCGCGCCGTGCGCAGCCAGACTCCCCTGCCCTGGGGGGTGGACGACGCGGTGCGCAACATGCGCGTCATCGATGCCTTGTTCGCCTCGGAGCGAACCGGTGCATGGGTTGCGCTCTAGGATGAACGACGCCCCCCGTCTGTCCGGTCTCACTGCGTATAGACCGTCCGAACCCACCACTGGGGGGCGCCCCCAACGGCCTGGCAAAGCCAGTTCCGTGGGGGCCTGGGCTGGTCTGCTCCGCGGCCGATTGATCCTGCTTGGGCAATGGGTCCGATGCGCCGCGCAGCTTGCACTGGCCGCAAGCCTGCTGGTGAGCGCGCTCGCCGGCACGGCGCAGACCACGCCGGCTCCGGCGCGCTTCATCGAGGAGACCGACAGCGCCGGTCTGCAGGTCCGTTTCGAAGGGGACTTTGAATTTCAGGTCGGCGGTGGCGTGGCCAGCTTCGATTGCGACGACGACGGCTTGCCCGAAGTCTTTGTCACCGGGGGCGTAACCAAGTCCAAGCTGTACCGCAACCGCAGTACCCGCAGCGGGCCCATCCAATTGCAGGAAGAGCGCTCCGGTCTGGAGGTCACCGGCGCCAACGGCGCGTATCCGATCGACATCGATGGCGATGGCAAGACCGATCTGGTGGTGTTGCGCGTGGGTGAGGTCCAGCTGTTTCGCGGCCTGGGTGCGTGCCGGTTCGAACGCGCCAATGACCTGTGGAAGTTTCCCAGCGACAACCTGTGGCACAGCGCGTTCAGCGCCACCTGGGAGCGTGGCCAGAACTGGCCGACCCTGGCGATCGGCAGCTACATCGACCGTGCCCGCCTTGACTTTCCCTGGGGCAACTGCACGGCCGGCAGTCTGGTGCGCCCCGCAACGAACGGCCGCAGTTTTGCCGAGCCACTCGCACTGGCGCCCGGTCATTGCGCCCTGTCGATGTTGTTCCACGACTGGAGCGGCCGTGGCGATGTGGCGCTGCGCGTGAGCAACGATCGCGAATATTTCAAGGGCGGGCAGGAACAGTTGTGGCGAATCCCGCCCATGCAGCCACCCAGTCTGTACACGGCGCAGCAGGGCTGGAAGCCGCTGCAGATCTGGGGCATGGGCATCGCCAGCCATGACCTCGACGGCAGCGGCCGACCCGCCGTGTTCCTGACCAGCATGTCCGACAACAAATTGCAGGTGCTGGAGGGGGAAGGCCTGCGACCGAGTTACACAGACACCGCCTACAAACGCGGCGCCACCGCGCACAGGCCCTATGTGGGTGGCGATATCCATCCGTCCACCGCCTGGCATGCGCAGTTCGGCGACGTCAACAACGACGGTTTCAGCGACCTGTTCATCGTCAAGGGCAACGTGGCCAGCATGCCGGACTTCGCCACGCTCGATCCGAACAACCTGCTGCTGCAGCAAAGCGACGGCCAGTTCGTCGAAACCGGGCAGCAGGCCGGCATGGCGAGTTACCGGCGCGGGCGGGGCGGCTTACTGGTCGATCTCAACGGCGACGGCCTGCTCGACATGCTGGTCGTCAACCGCTGGGACAAGGCCCAGCTGTGGCGCAACGTCGGCAGCGGCAATGCCGTCCGCGCGCAGTCACCCGGCCAATGGCTGCAACTGCGCCTGCGCCAGAGCGGTGGCAACCGCGATGCGATCGGTGCGTGGGTCGAGGTGGATTTGGGCCAACGCGTGATCCGCCAGGAGCTGACCATCGGCGGCGGCCATGCCAGCGGCCACCTGGGCTTCATGCATTTCGGCCTGGGCCAGGCCCGCGACGTCAAGCTGCGGGTGCGCTGGCCCCACGGCCCCTGGAGCGAATGGCAGAGCGCCACCGCAGGAGCGTTTTATCTCATGGATCGCCAAGGCGGCCTGCGACCCTGGAGTGCGCCATGAGTCCACTGCGACCCGCCGGCGAAAAAGCATGCGCCGACAGCAACCTGGCACAGCGCTTGCGCCCGCCCGGCCGCTTGCAGTGCTGGCGAGGCACGCTGCTGCTGGCCGCCACGTTGGCAACAGCTAGCGGCGCGCAGACGACAGCGCCCATGGCCCCACCCGTCAGCGCCTACAGCAGCGCGCTGGTCACCGACTGGTTTTCGCTGGCCCTGCAACTGACCCAGCAAACGCCCGGATTCAGTCCACCGGTGGCAGCGCGCGCGCTCGCCTACCTGTCGCTGGCGCTGTATGAATCGGTGGTACCCGGTATGGCCGACCACCGCAGTCTGGCCGGCCAGCTCAACGAACTCAGTTCGCTGCCCTGGGCGCAGCCGGACGAGGCGCTGCATTGGCCGACGGTGGCCAACGCCGCCATGGCCACGATGACGCGTTTGATGTACAGCAATGCCAGTGCCGACAACAAGGCACGCATCGACCTGCTGGAGCGCAACATGGTGTTGCAGCATGCACAGGATTTCGACCCGGCCACGCTGACCCCGGAGAGTCGCAACCGGTCGGAGACTTTTGGCCGCTTGATGTCGATGGCCTTGATGACCTGGGCCCGCACCGACGGCGGCCATGAAGCCTGGGGACCCCCGCGCCGCGGCATTCCAAACTATGTGCCGCCCAGCGGCAAGGGCCAGTGGAGCACAACGCCGCCAGGTTATGCACCGGCCCAGCTGCCGCGCTGGGGCAGCAACCGGCCATTCGCGCTCGCCAGTGCGCAGGACTGCTACCCGCCAACACCACCGGTCTACGACGAAGCCAAGGATTCGGTGTTGCACAAGGATGCGCTCGAGGTCTACCGCATCAGCCGCCAGGCCACGCAGGAGCAGCGCCAGGTTGCCTTGTACTGGGCAGACGATCCGGGCAAGACGCCAACGCCTGCAGGGCACTGGGTCTTCATCGCCAACGACCAGCTACGTGTACGCAAGTCGTCGCTGGCGGACGCGGCGCGCGCCATGGCACAACTGAACCTGGCGATGGCGGACGCCTTCATCGCAGCCTGGTCGGCCAAATACCGGTTCAGCCTGTTGCGGCCGGTGACGTATGTCCAGCTCACGATCGACAGCAACTGGGTGCCCACGATGATGGACACACCGCCGTTTCCGGAGTATCCGTCCGCCCATTCGGTGCAGTCGAGCGCCGCCGCAGGCGTGCTGGAACAGGTGTTCGGCGCCACGACCCGGTTCACCGACAACACACACAACGACCGCGGCTGGGGACCACGCGATTTCACCAGCTTTCGCGCCGCGGCTGACGAGGCCGCGCGTTCACGGCTGTTCGCCGGCATTCACTTCAGTTTCGGCGTCACCGGCGGGCAAGCCCAGGGTCATTGTGTGGCGCAGAAGGTGCTGGCACTGGAGCTGCGCAAACGCTGACCGATGGCGCAGTCTGAATGACAGCACTCCCGCACTTTGCCATTTTGAATTTTTGATCTGGCAACGCTTGACAGTGGCGCGGATCTGCCTGATTCACGCGACCAGCGCCAGTGCAGCGTAGTCGCCAACATGCGCGCCCAGACCGGCCGGTACCAGCGCAACGCCTTCGGTCAACGAGGGTAGACGCCCGTCAATATGTGCCTGCAGGCGTGGCAGCAGGTAATCGCGGTTGTGCCAGAACACGCTGCCGCCAATGCTGATGCGCTGCAGGTCGAGCGTGACGACCAGGTTGTACAAGGTGCGCCCCATCACGCGACACAGGTTATCAACGATGGCAACGGCTTCAGGCTTGCCATCGCGCGCCGCCTGCAGCAGCGCCGCGGCATCGGCAAACCCGGCCGAGGCAAAACGCCGCGCCATCGCATTGCCGGCGACCTGGCCTTCGACGTCGCCGATATTGCCGCAACCACACAAGGCATCGTTGTTGTCATCGACAAACATGTGTCCGGCGTGACCGGCATTGCCGTTCTTGCCACGCAACGCACGGCCATCGACACACAGGCCCACGCCGATACCGGTACTCCAGGTCAGGTAGCCGCAATGGTCCATGCCTTGCAAGGCGCCCCAGCGGCGCTCGGCCTGCAACGCGGCAAGTGCATCGTTGGCAACCTGCACGGTGGAAAAACGCGCGCGCAGCGGCGCCTCCAGAATCGCGCTGTGCCAGTTGTTGGGCAGGCCGCGGCCCTCGCCGGCCATGCCGCCACAGATATTGGGCGCGGCCAGCTCGACACAGCCCTCGCGGATCAGAAACGGGCCACACGAAGACACACCCACCGCAATCACATCGTCGGCCGACACCTGTGCCATCGCGCAGCTGCTGTCGATCAGTCGCAATATCTGCAGTGCCAGCGCATCGTTGCTACCTTGCTTGGCTGTCGGCTCGGCGACCCGACCGCGAATACCGTGACGGTCGGCGACGCTGACCGCCACCTTGGTGCCGCCCACATCCACGCACAGGCGCGTGCCCTGCATGTTGTCGAATACCGTGGCAACTTCACTGTCGTAAGGGGCCTGACTGCTGTTCAATTCGCGATCCTGTTCAACGCTGGAAAAGCAGGCAGTGCCCACCCGTGTTGGCATCCTCTGCGAAACCCCCGCAAGGGCTGCCATGCGGGGCCTGCGTGGGCCCCGAGAGCGCATCGTACCAGCGCATCGCGCCTGTGCGCAGCGTAACCTGTTCGTAACCGTCCGGCATGCGCATACCGCGCACGAATGGACTCAGCGCACGCCCTCATCGATGGCTTTCCACCAGGCCGCCGCACCGATCGGTTGCAGCGTAAAGCGAAAGAAGTTTCCGCCGCGATTGGGCGGTTGATCCCACTTGCGGGCTATCGCATGACCTGCCAGGTGACAGTACAACAAGGTGCCAACCGCGCCGTGTGACACGATGGCGATCAGGCCAGTCGACGTGTCGGCGGCCGCCAAAGTCTGAACCGCCTGCACGATGCGCGCCTGCGCGTTTATGGCACGCTCCCAGCCACGTACCGACACGGCAGGCTGGGCAAAAAACGCGTCTGCCGTACGTTCGAACTCCGGTGGGGCCAGAAAGCCGGTGGCGGACCGGTCGTTCTCGCCCAGCGCCTCAACCTCCGTCACAGCCAAGCCGCAATGCCCGGCCAGGATGGCCGCGCCATCGCGTGCCTTTTGTTCGGTGCTGCAATAGACCGCGCCGACCTCGGCCACCCAGGGCTGGCGCAAGCCGGCGCGCATGCGCTCACGCCCGCGCTCGGAAAGCGGCCATTGCGGCACCGGCACATCGGCGCTGATCAAAACATCCGGGTGGGTGATAAATACCAGTTCACGGCGCACGTATCTGTCCCTATCGCAACAGTCAGGTCGGCCACAATGCGGTTCTCAAGCCCGCCCGAAGTCATCCTGCAGACGCACGATGTCGGATTCGTCCAGCAACGTACCCATTTGCACCTCGATCACTTCGAGCGCAAGCAAGGTGCGATTGGCCAGTCGGTGAACCTGGCCGATCGCTATATCGGCGTGTTCGCCAACCACCAGATCGGACTCGCGAGCGCCCACTGTGACATGCGCCGTGCCCAGCACGACCAACCAGTGTTCGGCGCGGTGCAGGTGCTTTTGCAGACTGAGTTGCTGGCCCGGATGAACCCGGATGCGCTTGACAAGATTGCCAGGCGCATGGGACACGGTTTCGTACCAGCCCCATGGCCGTTCAATACGTTCAAACGACTTGGGGCCAGGCGAGGGAGTCACGGATAAAGTTTTGCGCCGACGGTAGCCGCGATGCTACAGCGCTTTCAGGGACGTGTTCAGCGAGGACTCACCCCATGCCGGCCAGTTGCTGCCGTGTCCAGCGCACGATATCCGCTGCACCCATGGCGCCGGCCTGGCGTGCAACCTCGCGGCCGCCCTTGAACAGTGCCAGTGTGGGGATGCTCCGGATATTGAAGCGCTGGCCCAACGCTTGCGCTTCCTCGGTGTTCACCTTGGCCAGGCGCACGTCGGGTTCGAGTTCGGCGGCCGCCTGCTCGAACGACGGCGCCATCTGGCGGCACGGACCGCACCAGGGCGCCCAGAAGTCGACCAGCACCGGCAGGTCATTGCGCGTGATGTGTTTGTCGAACTCCTCGGTATTCATGGCGGTGGAATGTGCCACGAACAAGGGTTTATGGCAACGACCGCAGTCGGGCGCCCGGTTTCGGTCCTCGTCGGACACGCGGTTGGTGGTGTGGCAATGCGGGCAGACAATGTGAGCGGGGGTTGCTGTCATGGTGCAAATCCGGTTGGCATGAGGTGGCGGGCGTCGAATCGGAGAGCTGCAGAGGGTCAAGAGCTGCAGAGGGTCAGGCCTATACCTTCTAGTCGAGGCTACAAGGTATCGTGCAGAGGGTCAGGTATCGTGCAGAGGGTCAGGCCTATACCTTCTAGTCGAGGCTACAAGGTATAGGCCTGACCCCGAACACATGGCGCCAGTTCGGCGCAATTCAAGCGTCGCTTGTCGCAAGTTGCAAGGTCCAAGTTGCCAGCCGGCAGTGCGGGCGCATGGCTGGTCAGGTCACCTGATCCAGTTTCCAGTTCATGTACAACAACAGCAGCAGGGCCAGGCAAATCGCCGGCATGATGGTCCAAAGACCCAGATGGGCGCCAAGCAAGCCCAGCGCCGCCGGACCCAGCGCACAACCGACATATGCGAACGCCACCTGGCGACCAATCACGGTGCGCGTGGTGTCGGGGTCGAACCGGTTCGTCGCCTCGTGCATGAGTGACGGGTAGATCGGCGCACAACCCAGGCCGAGCAGCATCAATCCCGACAGGTTGACCAGGCTGGGCAACATCGGGATGGCAAACAGCACAGCACCTGCCAATGCGCCCAGGATGCCCAGCCGCACCAGCAGGCGATTGCCCAGCCGGTTCGCGACCAGACCGATGGCAAACCGACCGACCATGATGGCGCCGAAAAAGCCGGCGACCCACAGGCCGGCGCGCGCGGGATCTGTACCGCGACCCTCGATCAGAATGCTGGCCGCCCACAGGCCGGTGCCCAGCTCAATCGTGGTGTAGGCCAGAAACAGCAGCGGCGCCAGCCAGCTCGCCCATGTCGGCACCTGCGTTTGCCTGGCCATGCGGCCTGCGTCGGCCGACAGCTTGCCTGCCGCAGCCGTTTCGGGTTCGGCCTGCCACAGGCGCAGACTGCGCAGAAACAGCACTGCCAGCAGCAGCTGGGTCGCCGCGATCACGGCATACCCACCTTGCCAGCCAAACCGGCCGGCAAGCGCCACGCCCATGACAACCGGCCCTATCGTGGCGCCAATGCCCCAGCAGCCATGCAACCAGTTCATGTGGCGGGCGCTGTAGTGCCGCGCCACAAAATGGTTCATGCCCGCATCGACCGATCCTGCACCCAGACCCAATGGAATGACCAGCAAGACAATCCATTGAAAGCTGGGTGCCAGCGCAAAACCCAGCAAGGCCAGGCCGGTCATGAAGCCGCTGATGGCCACCACCTTGCCGGTGCCCAGGCGCGACAACACGAAGCCGCTGGCGAAACCCGACACCGCCGAACAGGTGGTCAGAATCAACGTCAGCAGTCCGGCGTGTTCCAGGGATCGTCCGAATTCGGCGCGCATGGCGGGCCAGGCTACGCCCAGCACACTGTCCGGCAGGCCCAGGCTGATGAAGGCCAGATAGATCAGCCCCAGCAGCAGTACGTGGCCCGACAAAACACCCGACCTCACAAGATCCGCACCAGCGCCGCGGCCACCAGGCTGATCAACACGGTAGTGGCCACCGGCAGGTAAAACGGACGGCCGAACAGCCGGAACCTAAAGTCACCCGGCAGCCGGCCGTAACCGATCTTGTCCAGAAAGGGCGCGAAGAAATTGAGCAGGATCAGCACGATGAAAACCACGATCAGCCAGCGCATCATGGCGTGCTCCTGCAGAGCGACAAACGCTTCATAAAGTATGACTGCGATCGCCGCCGGAAAAGCCCAGTGCATCCCAGGGCGCGCCACGGGCAAACCCGATCACCTTGAACAGCTCACCCATTTCATGCTCGAGCAGCAGCTTCTGCGCCATGGCGCGTTCCGGCAAGCTGGCCGTGTCCAGCATCGGGCCAATGCCGCAATTGATCAGAAACCGCGCCTGGCTGGTATAACCCAGCAGATTCCACGGTGCAGTGCCTTGCGGCGCAGCATCGGCGGAGTCTTGCGCCGCAAGCGCCAGTCCGGTGAAGTTCACATGCGCCGTGATGTCCTTGGCACCGATGTCGGTCAACGGCTGGTCGTCCATGCGGTGAGCCTGATGGCACATCAACGTACCCATGAACCGTTGCTCATGGTAGTACTCACTCTCGGGAAATCCATAGTCGATCAGGAACAATGCGCCCTGTGCCAGGCGGTCGACCAGGGTGCGCATGAAAGCCTCGGCCTGCGCGTGCACCTCGGTCAGGTAGTCATGTTCTCCGGCAATGTCCATTGGCGGTCGCAGCGCGGTAGGTCTGTCCTGCCAGGCCAGCGCACCGTCCGGTCCCAGCAGCACACCCCGCTCATGCCATGCGCCAGCCACACGCGCCAGCAACTTGACCGGCATGGCATCAACCAGTTCGTTGCCCACCACCACACCCTGCATTGAGGCTGGCAGTTGGTCGGCCCACTGCAGCTTGTCGGAAAATGCAGCCAGCGTTTCGCGCTGCTGCGCCCGCAAAGCTCCCGACAGGTCGACGATGGTGTAACGGTCCACCTGGTCGCCCAGGGCCAGCAGCAATTGCGCGGCCATGGCGCCGGTGCCTGCGCCAAACTCCCAGACCTCGCGTGTGGCCGTCATCTGCAATGCCTGCGCCACCTGCGCTGCCAGCGCGCGGCCAAACAAGGGTGACAACGTGGGTGCGGTGACGAAATCACTGCCTCGGGCCCCGCTATCTCGCGCCGGTTGCCGACCGATCTGGCCGCTGGCGCGGGCGTAGTAACCCAGACCCGGCGTGTACAGCGCGAGTTCCATGAACCGGTCGAAGCCGATCCAGCCCCCGTGAGCGGCCAGCACCTGCTCCAGGTGCGCCTGCAAGCCGCTCGTTAAACTCGGGGGTATCTCCATCCGCTCTGATTGTCCCTGAATGTCTGCCACTGCCCGCCCTCGCGTCGTCCTCGTCACCGGTGCTGCCAAGCGCCTGGGTCGTGAGATTGCCCTGGATCTCGCGCGCGACGGCTGGCAGGTGGCGGTGCATTACCGTGATTCCGTCGAAGAGGCGCACCGCACCAGCGCCGAGTGCGCCAAGTTGTCGGGCGACAGCAAGTCGTTTCGGACCAACCTGGCCAATGAGAAGGCGGTGCAAAACCTGCTACCCGGCGTGATTGCCCATTTCGGGCATGTCGACGCAGTCGTCAACAGTGCGTCGACCTTCGAGCAGGACGACACCGCCACCTTCGGTTTCGCGGCGATGGAAAAACACATGCGCAGCAACGCCGGCGCGGCGATCCTGCTGGCGCAGGCCCTGTACACCCATATCGTGCAACGGCGCAGCGGTGCGCCGGCCGTTGATGCCACTGAACCGCAGACACAAGGCGTGGTGATCAATCTGCTGGACCAGAAACTGTGGAACCAGAACCCGGACTTCGTCAGCTACACCTTGTCCAAGGCGGCACTGGAAGCCGCCACGACCATGTTGGCGCTGGCGCTGGCGCCTGCCGTGCGGGTGGTGGGCGTGGCACCCGGCCTGACGCTGACGAGCAACCTGCTCAGCGACGAACAGTTCAGGCAACGCCACAAGCTGGCCTTGCTCGATCACTCCTCCACCCCGGCCGACGTGGCGGCCACCGTACGCTTTGCGCTCGACAATCGCTCCATCACCGGAACCTCGCTGCTGGTCGACGGTGGCCAGCACCTGATGCGGTTCACCCGCGATTTTTCGCTGATGTGAACGCCGGACAAGCGACCTGACCGTAGAACACCCCCATGACCAAAACCCGCGGCAACCAGACACTGAACCTGACCGGCTTGCGCTTTGCCGCCAATCTGGGCATCCTGGATGTCGAGAAAACTGGCCCGCAACCGATCCAGGTCGATGCCGAACTCAACATCGGTGAACAAGACCTGCATCCGACCGACGACGAGATCAACCATGTGCTGGACTACCGCAAGGTGCGACAAATCATCATCGACGAATGCACATCCCAACATGTGAACCTGCTCGAATCCCTGATCGGCAAACTGGCGCAACGGCTGATGCAGATCCCGGGCGTGCAGGGAGTGCGCGTGAAGATTGCCAAGCTCGAAATTTTTGACGACTGCGAAGTGGCGATTCGCGTCGAAACCGGACAATGGTGATGCAGATATCCTGGGTCGACCCCGAATCCACAACCAACCGCGCCGATGCGCGCGTGAAGATCGAACGCGAGACGCACAAACTCGAGAAGCGCCTTTGCCGGCAGGTCGGCCAGGCCATCGTCGACTACAACATGATCGAGGAAGGCGACAAGGTCATGGTATGTGTCAGCGGCGGCAAGGACAGCTATGCCATGCTCGACATCCTGCTCAAGATGCAGGCCCGTGCGCCGGTGCATTTCGAACTGATCGCCGTGAACCTGGACCAGAAGCAACCCGGTTTTCCGGAGCATGTGCTGCCGCAATACCTGCAGCAGCTGGGCGTGCCATTTCACATCGAGAACCAGGACACCTATTCCATCGTCAAGCGGCTGATACCCGAAGGCAAGACGCTGTGCAGCCTGTGCAGCCGGCTGCGCCGCGGCATCCTGTACCGGGTGGCAGACGAACTCGGCGCGACCAAGATTGCGCTGGGCCACCACCGCGACGACATCCTGCAGACTTTCTTTCTGAACATGTTCTTCGGCGGCAAGCTCAAGGGCATGCCGCCCAAGCTGGTCAGCGACGACGGCCGCCATATCGTGATCCGCCCGATGGCGCAGGTCGCGGAGAAGGACCTGGTGCGCTGGGCCGCGCATCGCGAATTCCCGATCATCCCCTGCACCTTGTGCGGCAGCCAGACCAACCTGCAGCGCAAGCAGGTGTCGCGCATGCTGCACGATTGGGAAAAGCAGCATCCTGGTCGCATCGAGAGCATGTTCACGGCGTTACAAAACGTCGTACCTTCGCACCTGATGGACGGAACGCACCACGACTTCAAGAGTCTCAAGATGACCGGCGTGGCCAGCGAAGATGGCGACAAGGCGTTCGATGCCGAGGAATTTTCCGCCCCGCCGAGCCCGCCGGCGTTACAGGTCGTACGCTTCGGCGAATGACACGGCGCATTTCCGCGCTGTGTCGACCCGGCTGCGTCGACAACACGGCTTGATTGGAGGCCCTTAACCATGAAGACTCGGTGGATCAGCATGTGGCTGCTGGTGCTGGCACTTACCGGCTGCTCCGGCATGCGCATCATCGACTCCGACGTACGCGCCTACACCACGGCCCAGCCTGTTTCGGTGCCCGCCACCTACCGCTTCGAACTGCTGCCATCGCAGCAGGCTCAGCCAACGCAACGGTTCGGTCTGCAGGACTTGGTGCAAGCCGAACTCGACAAGGTCGGCATGCGCCGTGACGACGTCGCCCCCCAATACAGCGTGCGCTTCGACCTGCGCGTGCAACGAGATGCGCGCTCACCCTGGAGCGAACCGGGCTATGCAGCCCAATTTTTCCCTGCCTATCCGGTGGTAACCCCGCACGGGGTGATCTACCACTACCGCGCGCCCTTGTTCGTCATGGAAATGCCCTGGTACCGGCGCGAGGTAAGCCTGCTGATGCGCCGCCTGTCCGACGGCGCATTGGTGTTCGAGAGCAACGCCCGCAGCGATGGCTACTGGGCCGACGATGAAGCCGTGCTGCCTGCGATGTTCGAAGCCGCGTTGCGCGACTTCCCGAATCCGCCGCAGGG
>Ga0105047_10014622_pt1 | contig 12437 bp, 9 predicted proteins | sample MAT04_FD_78384 | JGI IMG/M metagenome (GOLD analysis project Ga0105047, IMG submission 78384) | Freshwater microbial communities from Lake Fryxell liftoff mats and glacier meltwater in Antarctica - MAT-04 (megahit assembly) | ecosystem: Environmental > Aquatic > Freshwater > Ice > Liftoff... | reverse complement strand
GTCCCCCAGAGTGTTTTCTGATCCTCCTCACCGCTATAGTCGGGCTGTCGGCCCCGCTTGCCGGTCGGCGCAGCCTCCCAGGTCATGGTGGGATCGAACCAGATCGTCAGCAAGCCACGGCGCTTGAGCGCTTCGTTACAGGCGGGCCAGTTCCTGGTCTTGTAGGCGGGGGGTGTAGGTCTGCTCATGCAGCCCAGCTACCACGACGGATTCAAGAGATGAATCCCTCACGGGATTTGTGCAACGGAGCCGCTGCGGATAGTGGTCATTGCGCTTTTAACGCTTTAATAGCTGCCAATACATCGACTTCTGCAATCAGTCAGAGGCTATTTCAAATTTTTCAGAAGTCCGCGGGGTATCTAAATCTCGAGAACCCTATTTCGGAGATGCCCATGCTAATCTGTTTATTTGAGCAAAAGTCAAAGAATGATATCGCCGCTTATCCAATAGGATGCCAGTACAGCCCCGTCTGCGACCGCCACCTGAAATTCTGCGGTTGAATCGTTGTCGACATTACCAATAATCCAGGTCTCGTTTCCAGGGCCCGATATTGCCATCAAGTAACCCTTCGCGGGAATTCCGGATGTCGCGTCAGACCACTTGAACGCCTGATTGCCCGCGATGGTCACGTTGGCATCTATTGCCGACACGTTAATCTTGTCAAAGTTGAAGTCAAAGCTACCAATCATATCACGAGCCGTGCTGTTGGATTCCCTCGTTGAGAGAAATTTGAACGCATCACGACCAGCCCCTCCGTATAGAATGTCCCGGCCGGCTCCCCCTACGAGCAGATCATTGCCGTCTTCGCCGTAAAGCCTGTCATTGCCGGTATCTCCGAAAAGTTGGTCGTTGCCGGTGTAACCGTATAGCCTGTCAGCACCTCCGCCACCTATCAACCGGTCGTTTCCAGTCCATCCGTCCAGATAGTCGGACCCCTCTTCGCCGAAAATAGTATCATTTTCAGCTCCTCCATCAAGGCTGTCGTTGCCGGTCCAACCGTAGAGGGTATCCGCTCCGGCTCCACCGAAAAAGTAATCGTCGCCTCCACCTCCGGTGCCGGCATGCCCCAAGTCATCGATAAGGTCTCCGCCGCTGCCGCCGTATACGGTGTCATTGCCCGCACCGGGGTGGATTGTGTCGGGGTAGTAAGTACCGAAAAGCCGGTTCGCGAAGATGTTGCCATCGATATGTGCCATTGGCCGGGTCCTTCCACGTGCCCAGCATCATCGCGGGACTATTTGCGAAACGTTCTGACATCAAGATGGTTCCGTGGCCCTCGCTGCTTTCCAACGAAATCGAGCTTGTTGCAGCTGCTATGACGCAAGCCAAGTTCGGCAGCGCATGAAGGACGCCTTTTCGTGAGAGTGGACGAACGATCCACCTTGAAGTTCTGTCGGAAGGAGAGGCTACAGTCCCCAAGGAAACGGTTGGAGACCGAGGCGAGTAGGGATGCAAGCTTTTGTAACGTTTGAATTTTCCTGAAGAAGGCGCATCATTTGCTTCCAATCTTTGAGTAGTGGCGGTAGTTCTTAATGAGTTTGTTTGCCCCAGCGAACGGCTTTCTGGTCCTCGCAGCTGCCTACGGTCGATTGCGAACTGAGACGATCTCATCTGCGGCGCAGTGTCGGTCGCCTTTGATTTTCACTAAGTTCTCGTTCTGGGGCGACCGACGCTCGCTCAACCGTATTTCGCGTACGCTGCGCTTTGGGCTCTCTAACACGAAATTCAACCTGATCCGGAGGCCCAATAACCACACCGATTTTCTTCAAGTTTTGAAGTTCCGTTGGTGTCGCAGATCTTCTTTGTTCTTATGCGGCGGTGGAATTCGGATGCCTGTAATCACGGCAAGGCGCGGTGATCACGGGCGAGGTTTTGAAGTATCGAAAGAGGTTGCGCTGTTTCATCCAGACTATTGGCCCGCCGCTGGTACCAGATCACGGCAGGTCCTTTGAAAGTGCCCAATCGTCCGCTTCTTCGCAGAAGGGATGAAACCTCCCAGTTAGGAAGATTAGCTAAGGTCAAGGGTCAAGGGTCAAGGGTCAAGGGTCAAAGCTCATAGCCCCAAAGCGCTGCGAAGTTGTGCGCCGACTTGGTCCAGACCGGCGAATGACGCCACCCGCACGCGCGCGGCCCGTCCCATACGCTCACGAATTTGCGGGTCGCTGAGCAGCCCGCCGAGCGCGGATCGTAATGCCTTGACGTCACCGATGGGCGTGATGATTCCCCCGCTCGCGTTTCCGTTTGGCAGCATCTCGGCGCTGCCCGGCGCCGTCGAGAGGATCACGGGCAAGCCGCAGGCCATCGCCTCTAGCGGAGCTACGGCGAAACCTTCGTTCCGTGAAGCGGATACGTACAGATCTGCCGCAGAAAGCTCCCGCCGCATCACCGCGCGGTCAGCCGTGTATGCGGTCCAGCGTAGTCCCGGCACCGGATCTGCAGCAACTATGCGCCGCAGCTCTTCTTCACCGCTTCCGGTCCCGACCAGGTGCAGCCGCCAATCCCGTTCGGCGTTCTCTGAAACCAGCGCGCGCCACGCTTGTAACAAGATGTCGACGCCCTTGCGATATATGTCAATCCGGCCATGGCAAATCACAATTCCGGCCTCTTCCGGAAGCCCCAGTTCACGCCTCGCCGTGGCACGATCTGTCGGTTGCCACCGATCGATGTCCAGAGGATTGGGAACCATCGCCACTTTGGCAGGTGAAATGCGATAGGTGTCGAGCACACGGCGCAACTCAGCCTGAGACGCGATAATCAACCCATCCATTTCGCGGATCGCGCGTGCGCGGCCGGTTCTTTCGAGCCAAAAGTCGCTTGGAAAGCCACCCTGAAAGGTTGCAAAGACTTTTGCTCCGGTGGCACGTCCGGCGGCGAGAGCGGCCGCGGCGCGGTGGTATTCGTATTCCTGACAAAGAACAATCGTGACATTTTCCTCTCTGAGCACCCGCGTCAGGTCGCCAACGGGTGTCGCGAGCCGGTCCAGAAATTGACCAATGGGTCGAAATTTGAACAAAGGGTGGGCGCGAAATCTGCAATAGGCCGGACTGACCGGCAAAGCCACAGTCACGACGCCGGTTTGCGGATGTACAAACCTGCGAGTGGTCCTTTCTCTTGAAAAGCAGATGACGCAGGCGCCAATTCCCACTCGGCTCAGGGCTTCGGCATAGCCAAACAACCAGCCTCCCGACATGGCAGTCGCAAACCCCTCGACGCTGGTGCCAAGCGGGTCCAGATAGTCTTCTATCACGTCTGCCCAGGGAAGGATCGCGACCTTGCCATTCATCCCGATTTCACTCTAATGGTTGACACAACGAAAGTTCCACATTTGTTCCATTGCGAAAGCAGTTTCTGATGCACAAGGTTTCGATCGTCGTTCCTGTTTATAACGCAATTCGGACGCTCGAGGCGACAGTCCTCTCTGCGCTGGCACAAACTTATCGGAACATCGAAGTCATCGTCGTGGACGACGGGTCAGGTGACGACTCCGCTCGGTGCGCCGATGCCTTGGCGGCTCGTGACCCCAGGGTCACTGTCATCCGCTGCCAGAATTCCGGTGTAGCGACCGCGCGCAACGTCGGCATTGCTGCGGCGAAGGGCGAGTGGATCGCCCCTCTCGATGCCGATGACCTCTGGCATCCGGAGAAGATCGAGCGTCAGTTGCGTATCGCCACATCCAGTCGCGTACGTCCATCATTCGTATATGCGTGGTCTCGCCGCATCGACATTAATGGAATTGCGGTGATGGACTTGGGTCAGCCGCGTTTTCGCGGCGACGTTTTGGCCCCGCTCATTGCCTCCAACTTTATGCGTAACAGCTCTGTCCCGCTCATCAGCAGGGATGCATTGGACGCGGTCGGCGGATACGACGCCAGCTTGCAGGCGGCAGGCTCCCAAGGAGCAGAAGATCTTTCTATCTACTTAAAGTTGGCTGAATATGGTCCGGTTGAACTCGCACCCGCTTTTCTGATCGGGTATCGTTATTTTCCTGGAACGATGTCACGCGACCCTGGTCGTATGCGGCAATCCGTCAATATCGTCCTGGATCAGCTTTTCAATCGGCGGCAAGATCTTCCGTTAGAACTTTTGAGTCTGTCAAAGATGAACTATGATTTCTATTCCGCAACCCTTGCCTTCGCGGCGGGGGATCGGATGGGGTTCTTTGGTTACATTGCCAAGGCGTTGCGCACCCGACCGTTTGTCGGGGCTGCGTTTCTTGCCTCACACTTGCTTGAGCGTCTCGTAGCTTTGTTTTCTTGGCCCCGAGGCGGGGTGAGGTTTGAAGCGCTTTCTGCTGACAAGCCGATGAGAGTTCCGGCAGTCAACCTGCTTGACCTCTTGCAGGCGGCGGCAGCTCGGCAGGCCATTGCAGGGTCGGATTTGGCGCGTCGGCAATGGAGCGGCACGTGAAATCGCGAGGGCGTGGCCCACGAAACGCAACGTCCAGAAGGCTGGCAACACGCGCGCGTTGGGTGATCCCCGTCGTCACGGTTCTAGGTTTGGCGAGCTTTCTGTTCGAGGCTCTCGGAATCTATTTGATTGTGCCGCTTGTTGATCGACTGGTGCCGACAGGCCAAGCTCTTCGAACAGGTCTGATTGACACGATCATCCCACAAGATTTACCCCTGATCGCGTTAGTGACGATCATTGTCTTTTGCATCTTGATGAAGGGGCTCGCGTCACTTGCGTCCATTGCCATCACGCTTTGGACAGCCGGGCAGACCAGTCACGATCTTCGCATCCTGTGCTTTGATCGTATCATCCGGGCGACAGACAGTTTTCAATCCAGCCGCGAGACAGGTGATTTTCTCAACCTGCTGGGGAATGAAACATGGCGTGCGGGTGAAGGTATGCAGGCATTGGCGGCATTGGTTACCCATTCCTGTGCTCTTGTCATATTTGTGGCTCTGATGCTGCTTCTGTCCCCAGCTTTGACGGTGGCCGTCATCTTCGGATTCGCCGTGATCCTTGGGATCGTAAGGTTTTCGGCGGCAATCGCCCGGCGCGAGGGCGCCATGGCGGTAGCTGCCAACCGCAAGCTTGCCGGGCGTATCGCACAAGGACTGGACGGGTTATCGACGATCCGCATGTTCGGGAGGGAACGCGACGAAATAGGCCGATTCACTGCGGTATCCGAACGGGCGAGGCGGGTGTTCCTACGTGTAGACATGATGAATGCCCTGCCCGGACCAGCGTTTGACGTGCTTTTCGCGCTACTCCTCGGCGTTTTGATCATCGCGATGGAGGGGGGACGCGTCTCCATTCTGATCGCATTTCTTGCGCTGTTGCAACGGATGCAGCCGCATGCGGTGGCCGTTACACAGTCCCGGCTGAAGCTTTCAACACTGCGCGCCGCAAATGACAGTATCTTTGCCCTGATTGGGGCGGCCGAGTCTCTGCCGATGACCAGTGGCTCCGTCCTTCTGCCTCGCCCTAATCAGATGATCGAGTTGCACGGCGTGACGCTGAACTACCGGGGAACGACACGAAGCGCCCTGGATGAGGCCAGCTTGCAGATTCCAGCCGGGCGTACGACAGCCCTTGTCGGGCGGTCCGGGGCTGGGAAATCCACGGTGATCCGGCTGGTTTGTCGCATGGCCGACCCGGACTCGGGGCGCGTGACGATTGACGGTACGGATTTGCGTGAAATCGATCTGTCCGCCTGGAGATCGCAATGTGCGGTGGTGCCGCAGGACGTGTTCCTGTTTGACTCGAGCATTGGCGAAAACATCGCCTACGGCCGCCCTGACGCGACCCCTGCTGAGATTGAAGCGGCATCGCGGGCGGCGCAGGCGCACGACTTTATAACTGCTTTGCCCAACGGCTACGATGAAAGAGTGGGCGAGCGGGGCACGCGTCTGTCCGGCGGGCAGCGGCAGCGCATCGCTCTGGCGCGCGCGCTTTTGCGAAATGCGGGAGTTCTGGTATTGGACGAGGCGACCAACGCGCTTGACTATCTTTCGCAACGATTGGTGCAAGACGCGCTCGAGGCATCAGCGGACCGGACAGTACTACTGGTGGCGCATCAACTCTCCAGCGTGGAAAAAGCCGACCATATCATCGTACTTGAAGAGGGCCGTGTGGTCGAGCAAGGCTCACCGGAAGAGCTGCGCGCATTGCGCGGCAGCTTTGTACGCCTCTTCGAGCTGGACAGGAAGACCGCATGACTGCCGGCACCGGACACTATCGGCGGATCGACGTGGACCTTGCCGACCCGTTACCCAAAATCGAACCACTGGAGCACCATGAAGCGGGGGTTGGCGTGATCCTGCGTTATAATAATGCGCTGGTCGGCTTTGAACTACGCAGCCGAGACGAGTTGCCGAAAGGACGGATTGACCCGTCTACGCTGGTCGATGATGACGTGCGCATTGCGATTGCGGCTGAAACCATACGCCGCCGTGCAGGTCGGCCGACGGGTACGGCGCGTCGGTTGAGTGTTGCAGTCTGCACCAAGGACGGCGCGGCACGTATCGCACGGCTGCTGGATAGTCTGCTCCCCTTGCGCGATGCCGTGCCCTTCGAGGTTTTTGTGATCGACAATGCCCCCAGTGACCACAGCACGCGCGACGTCGCAGCCGGGCGGGCGTTTGTCCATTATGTCGTGGAGCCATTGACAGGGCTGAACTTCGCCCGAAACCGCGCACTGCAGGACGCGACGGGCGAGGTTCTTTGTTTTCTGGATGATGACGTGACCGTGGACGCCGGTTGGGCGCGGGCGATGTCTGATGCCTGGGCGGCCAACCCCGAGGCAGGATGCATCACTGGCCTGGTGCTTCCGCTGGAACTTGAAACTGAAGCGCAGATTCTGTTTGAACGCGGCGGCGGTTTTCGCCGCGGTTTCTTGCCCTTGCGCTATGGAGAGACGAACTTCGCCGATCCGGTGCATCCTTCAGGCGCGGGCAAATTCGGCGCGGGTGCCAACATGAGCATTGACCTCGAACTGGTGCGCAAGCTCGGTGGCTTTGACGAGGCGCTCGATACCGGGCGGCCGCTGCCTGGGGGTGGGGATCTGGATATCTTCTACCGGGTGCTGCGGTCCGGGCGGCGGTTGGTTTATGAACCGCAAGCCGCTGTCTTTCACGAACACCGTCGCGACATGGGCGCATTGACGCGTCAATACCGGAGCTGGGGCCTGGGGCTGATGGCGTTCATCGTAAAGACACAGGAAGCGGATCCGGTCGCGCGCCCGGCTTTGCGGCGTCTGGTCCTGTGGTGGTTCCTGTGGATCGCGACGCGCCTCTGGCGGCGGCGCACGGGGCGGGAGCCAATTCCGGCCGCCATGATCCGGGCCGAGTTATGGGGCGGGGTCACGGGCCTGTTCGGCGAGTACCGCCGCTCGCGCGAGCGGTCTGACCGCATCCGTCGAGAGGCACCATGAACGGCGTGCAAACCGCGACGGTGGTTCATGTAGACATCAACAGCGCGTTTCGCGCCCTCTTGCCAGACCGGGGCACCGACAGCTTGCTCGCCGTGTTCTGGGACGGCCTCCTTCCCTTGGGCTCGCGACTCTTTACGTCAGGGGAACTGCCGGTGTCAGCTGCAGCCCTTCCGGCGGTTATGGCTGCAGCAGTGGCGCCCGCGCTTGTGGCCCGGGGTCTGACAAGCCCAGAGGGCCTGTCGGTGCCGACAGCTCCCTCCGATTTGAAGATCTCGGTCGTCGTCTGTACGAGTAACCGCCCTCTAGACCTTGCGCGCTGTCTTGACAGCCTGACCGCCTGTGATCCTGCGCCAGATGAGATCGTCATCGTGGACAACTCCCCCGACAACCCGGCCACGCGCGACCTCGTAATGTCTCGAGCGGGTCTACGTTATGTGGCCGAACCGCGCCGAGGGCTGAGCCGGGCGCGCAACGCAGGCGTCGCCGCGGCCACCGGACACTTCATTGCCTTTACCGACGATGATGTGACCGTCACGTCAAATTGGATGACTCCGATCCGGGCGGGGTTTGCGGACCCGGGCGTTGCCGTTGTTTCAGGTCTTGTGCTGCCCATGCAGCTCGACTCTGCCGCCGCTGTTGCATTTGAGATCAATTATGGCGGGCTTGCGGGCAGTTTTTTGCCAACCAGATACGATCGTAGCCTGCTCGACACCGCATTTGGCGAGGCACCGCCGGTTTGGAAGGTCGGCGCAGGGGCTAATATGGCTTTCCGCCGCACGGCCCTTGCGCGGGCCGGACCGTTTGACGAACGTCTCGGCGCCGGGGCCGCTGGTTGCAGCGAGGACAGCGAGATGGTCTATCGTTTGCTGCTGGCAGGAGGCATTTGCGTTTACGATCCGGCCGCCGTCGTTTTTCACCGCCACCGCGACACAGTCTCTGCGCTGCGTCAGCAACTGCGTGCCTACATGCGCGGACATGTTGCCGCGCTTTTTGTCCAGTATGGGCATGATCGGGCCCCCGGAAACCTTGTCCGTGCCTTTGTCGGAATGCCAATCGGGCTGGCCGGCGGCTTCGTCATGACCTTCTGGCATCGCGAACGCCTGCGTCGCCAGCTGCTGCCGTGGGAGACGCTCGGCGTCGTCGAGGGCTGGCTTAGCCTTTTACGTCTCAGGAAGACCCGCCCTGTCCCCTCCATTTCAAAGGAGCCCCCCTGATGGCCGATGTCGTCACCCGACGCCCAATGTCCGCATTCCTGCGCGACAATCCCTTTCCAGGCAAATTCACTGACGGTCTTTATTTCCGTGACAAGATGCGAGCCATCCACCGCATCGCTCCCGAACGCATCGGCCGCGACCTGCTGGAGGTTGGCGGCGGACAGAGCGGGCTCTCCAAGATGCTGTACCCCGGCGCGCAGATCACCAACCTCGACCTGGACCCTAGCTTCAGCGAGCGGGCGGCGAACCGGCAGCCCGGCATGCGCTTTGTGCAAGGCGATGCGGCGGCGATGCCGTTTCAGGATGCCAGCTTTGACGTGGTGACGATGTTCGACCTTCTGGAACATGTCGAAGATGACGACGCCGTCGCACAAGAGACCCTGCGCGTGCTGCGCCCCGGTGGATGGGTGCTGATCACAACGCCCGACATCGACCGATGGCGCTATCCGGTCTATGCAATCTTCAAACCCTTCTGTCCCTCCGAAGAAGAATTGTTTGCAAGCTGGGGCCACGTGCGCCGTGGCTACAACCTGCCGCGGCTGGAGCAGATGTTCAACGGCTCCCCTCGGATGAAGGGCGGCTTTATCAATGACAAGCTGGCGCTGAGCCATGACATCGCGTTCCTGAAACTTCCCTGGCCGGTACGGGTGCTGATGCATGCTGCAGTTGCACCAGTGTCGATTGTGGGATGGGTGTCTCACAAACCGGGCGACCCCGGCACCGAGATCGCCGCCTCTTGGCAGAAGGAGGGCTGAAGTCATGGGGGCCAAAGACGTTATCGTCACGGGCGGGGCCGGCTATATCGGCAGCCATACCTGCAAGGCGCTGGCTGCCGCAGGATACAACCCCGTCACCTATGACAACCTCTCGTTGGGCAATCGGTGGGCAGTGCGGTGGGGGCCGCTCGAGATCGGAGACATCCGCGATAGGGCCCGCCTGGCCGAGGTGTTTCGGCACTACCGGCCTGTGGGTGTGCTGCACTTTGCCGCGCTGGCGCTGGTGGGAGAGTCCGTTTTGGCCCCGGCCCGCTATTACGATATGAACGTCCATGGCGCACAGTGTGTCTTTGACACTGCGCGGTTTTTCGATGTTGGCGCAGTGGTTTTCTCCTCTACCTGTGCCGTTTATGGCGTACCCGCACGGTTGCCCATCACTGAAGACACGCCTCAGGTGCCGATCAACCCCTATGGTGCCAGCAAGCTGATGGCCGAACGGTTGCTGCGGGACTATGAAACGGCTTATGGCCTGCGCCATGTGGCACTGCGATATTTCAATGCAGCCGGCGCCGATCCGGGTGGTGAGATCGGCGAAAGACGGGAGGTCGAGACGCACCTGATCCCACTCGCGGTGGAGGCCTGCCTGGGGCTGGGACCGGCACTTAAGATCCTCGGTGCAGACCACCCCACCGCCGACGGCACCGCGGTGCGCGACTATATCCATGTAACTGACCTCGCCGAGGCGCATGCAGCCGGCCTTGCGCTTCTGTTGCGCGGCGAGGGCTCTGAGGTGCTTAACCTTGGCACCGGACGCGGTGTTTCGGTGCGCGAGGTGATTGCCGCCATCGAGCTGGCTGTGGGGCAGCCGGTCCCGATTGTGGCAGCGCCTAGGCGCGAGGGCGACCCACCGTGTCTTGTTGCCGATGCCACGCGTGCGCAAAAGCTTCTCGGACCCGAACTTGTGATGCGATCAAACCTTGGGTCCATCATCGATACGGCATTGAGATGGCGCCGCGACAACCGATTGTCTGCCCGATAGCTGGCGTGGGTGCCGAACCGTCCACAATCCGCGATCGCACGGAGCATTGGATGTGGCTCTCGGGCATCCGCCTCACTGTGTTGAAAACCCGAGAGCCCGAGCATCTCTGCAAGCGTTCAATTATGCCGCTGCGTGGCTTTTGCTCCCGCCAAGCCGCCTGATTTGCCTCCTGATCGTCCCTCTTTCACAGCGGGTGTCCTTGGGGTTGTGATCCGTTCCCCGAAGATGCACTTCCGGACGCTGGAGTTTTCCGGCTTGATCCGGGGGAGGTGCTTGGAGCGTCTTCCGGTTTCGTCAGTGTGATCGGCACGTTGTTTCCGACCGCGCCGTGAGGTCGTTCTTAGTTGTAGTATCTGCACCAAGCCTCTCGCCCACGACCGAGAGCGTCAGGATCCAGTGTGGGTTCAGACGCGCCTTTACCGGCCATGGAAAGCGAGGAGGGGTCGGCGTTCGATCCGGAGGATCAGATGCCCCTACGGACGATGAAGGCTCTCGCCATCGTCCTCGGACCGGTGACGGACAATTGCCCGATCGGTGGGTGAGCCGGGGCGCGGGACGTCGAGAGTGACGCGGCACTGGTATGTCCGCAGGTCCATGGCGAAATACCCTCACCGCAGTGATCGAAACGCCTGGTTTTCGGGCAGCCGCCCTGGCGGTACAGATGCGCCACGCCATAAGGCCGGAAACATGACCGCGCCCGGCAAAGATCAACACCAGCTCATATCGATCTTTCACGAACAGAGCCCTCCAGAAGTGACAAAGCCGTGAGAGATGATGGAGACCGGCACTGAATGCGAGCGCTTGGAGAACTGCACCTGACACTCGCGGCCGCGCATGAACAGCGCCTGAACCACCTCCACAACCCGACCCTTCCCCAAGCGCGGGCTTTTATCCCACCGAACCGGAACGGCAGATCTGGACTCCGATAGGGATGATTTTTGCATACTGCGTGACACTGTTCGCGGCGAACTTCTGAGAAAAGCCCCTTTACGCCCCGGATCCACCTTGTTATACGACCTCGTTGTTCCGGCGTAGCTCAGCGGTAGAGCAGTTGACTGTTAATCAATTGGTCGTAGGTTCGATCCCTACCGCCGGAGCCAAGAAACCCCAAGAAAGCAATAACTTAGCTTAAGTCGCGCTCAGCGGCCTTGGATGGTTTTTGCTCACGGGTAACGTTTGGGGTAACAGATCGCGCATCGCTACCCGGCCAGCGCGCATCGCGCATTCGTGACAACCCGCGCCAGCCGGTGTGGTCGCAGCAACCGGCCCATCGCCCCGGTCCGGCCCCGATGCCCGCCGTCATCGTCGTCGGCCAGCGCCAGCCCCGCCAGATCGGCCACCAGACGGCCAGAGAGGATGCCACCGTGTCCTGTGTGGGGCTCGAGGCCCCAGCCGCACCAAGCAGGCCCACAGCAGCCGCCAGAGCCGAGTGCCCCACAGCAGCCCCACAGGCACGCCCTGAGGCAGTTCCCGGCCTGCCAGCGCCCCCGCGCGCGCGGTGATGCCCTCTCTTCCAACTTGGAAGAGAGCAACCACTCGACCGCCCCGCCGCGCCGCCTGTCGAAAGGATGGCGGGCCCAAGCTGGGCTTGCACTTTCGCCGCCTCAGCAGTTGCGGACATGAACTTGCAGAGCGAAAGGCTTGCCAGAAACTGACTCGACTCAGCGTCCCATTTTCGGCCAGAATTGCCTCACAATCCGAGAGGACAAGATGATTCCTCAAAACGAGATCACAGCACTACTCTCCGTCATTGAACGGCTTGAGCAGACCCAGCGCCTCACCCCGCTTCAGATATTTCGCAAGGAGCAAGCCAGAACCTATCGCTTTTCGCCAGACGGCCGCGACCATGATGTGCATGCCCACCAGCGCAAGTATGGCAAGAAATCCGTTTTTCAGCCGCGCGAAAAGAACCATCCCGTTTACGGTGACACTCACTTTGCCCTTGGATTTCAGGCCCGCTATCTGGATGCAGAGTTGAGTGACTGGTTTTCTTGGGCACACGTTACTATCCTGCCCGGTATCGCTGCCCGCATCAAAGCAATCCTGAAGCGCGCGAAGATGTCCGAATTGAGCGAACGGTTCGTTGCCGC
>Ga0105047_10014621_pt1 | contig 12437 bp, 11 predicted proteins | sample MAT04_FD_78384 | JGI IMG/M metagenome (GOLD analysis project Ga0105047, IMG submission 78384) | Freshwater microbial communities from Lake Fryxell liftoff mats and glacier meltwater in Antarctica - MAT-04 (megahit assembly) | ecosystem: Environmental > Aquatic > Freshwater > Ice > Liftoff... | reverse complement strand
TGCGGCTGCGGCTGCGGATTTGGCGTGACTGTCCTACAGGTGCATGAAGCGGTCGCGGAGCTTCTGGAACACGCCCTGCTGGAACTGGGAGAGGGTCGGCGGGTGCGACTTACGCGACCGCGCAAACTGCTTGATGAGGTCCTGCTCCTTGTGGCCCAGCTTCGTCGGGGTCGTGACCTGGATGCCGATCTTGAGGTCGCCACGCCCGGATCCGCGGAGCTTCGTGATCCCACGATCCTTGATCGTGATGATCTCGCCGTTCTGTGTTCCCGGCCGGATGTCGAGCTCGACCTCGCCGTCGAGCGTCTTCAGGATCGTCGACGTTCCAAGGATCGCGTCGGTCATCTGCAGCTCGAGGGTCGCCAGCAGGTCGTCACCGTTGCGGCTGAAGACCTCATGGTGGCGCACCTTGATCTCGAGGTAGAGGTCGCCGCTCGGACCGCCGGCCGGACCGACCTCGCCCTGGGACGGCATCTGCAGGCGCAGCCCGGTGTCGACGCCTGCGGGGATGTCGACGGGGATGCTGCGCCGCGAGCGCACGCGTCCCTGGCCCTGGCAGGTCGGGCACGGGTTGGGAATCGTCGTGCCGTAGCCACGGCAGGTTCCACACGGGGTCGAGGTCATCACATTGCCGAGCAGGCTGCGCACGGCACGCTGGATGTGGCCTGTCCCGCGGCAAATGTCACATGTGATCGGCTGGGTTCCCGGCGCCGCACAGGAGCCGTGGCAGGTGTCACAGAGCACCGCGGTGTCGACCTCGAGGTCGCGCGAGGTGCCGAAGATGATCTCCTCAAGGTCGACCTCGACGCGCAGCAGCGCGTCTTGCCCACGCTCGCGACGGCTCCGCGGTCCGGAACGTCCCCCGGATGCCCCGCCACCGAAGAAGGTCTCGAAGATGTCGCCAAACCCGCCGAAGTTCTGGGCTCCGCCGAAGCCGGCCTGCGGGCCGAGGTCGTACTGCTGGCGCTGCTTGGCATCGGAGAGCACGTCGTAGGCGTGAGTGACCGACTTGAACTTCTCGGAGGCGTCGGCACCGGGATTCACGTCGGGATGCAGCTGACGCGCGAGCTTGCGGTACGCCTTCTTGATCTCGTCGGACGTCGCCTCGCGGGAGACGCCGAGCGTCTCATAGTGGTCTACCAATGAAATTTCCTTCGCATTGCTGTGGGGCGGAACGAGGCGGAACGACTGCACGGGGCAGCTCGGCTCCGCGACCGGTCAGCGCCCGTCGTTGTGGTCGTCGCCGAGCAGGCGAGACAGGTAGCGTGCGACGGCCTTGACGGCCGCCATGTTGTTCGAATAGTCCATGCGAGTGGGTCCGAGAACCCCGAGCCGTGCGAGATCGCCGCCAGGGGCCGCGTATCCGCTGGTGAGAACCGAGGTCTCGCCGAGGCCGAATGACTCGTTCTCGCGTCCGATGCTGACCGAGAACCCGTTCTGATCCGGCGCCATCTCCCCGAAGAGACGGAGCAGGGCGACCTGCTCCTCGATGGCCTCGAGGACAGGGTAGATGCTGCCGCTGAAATCTTCCTCCGTGCGGGCGAGGTTCGCTGCGCCCGCCATCAGCAGCTTGTGCTGCCGGCCGGCGATCACGAGCTCGAGGAGGCTCGAGACGACGAGCGTCACGACGGGCAGGCGCTCCGGCGCGAACTGCTCGCCGAACGACGCGAGGGCGGCCGCCGCATCTACGAGCCCGAGTCCGCCGATGCCGGCATTGAGACGCGCGCGCAGCTCGCCGAGGAATACCTCGTCGACGCCATCGGGGATCTCGATGATGCGCTGGTCGACGCGTCCGGTGTCGGTGATCAGCACGATCATCACACGGGTCGTCGAGAGGGGGACGAGTTCCAGATGGCGGATGCGCGCCGGGCCGAGGCTCGGGTACTGGACGAGAGCGACCTGGTGGGTCAGCTGGGACAGCAGCCGCACCGTGCGGGCCAGGACCTCGTCGAGATCCGTCGACTGCCCGAGGAAGGTCTCGATAGCCTGGCGCTGGGCGCCGGTCAGCGGACGAAGGTCGGTGAGCTGATCAACAAACACCCGGTAGCCCTTGTCGGTGGGGATGCGCCCCGACGAGGTGTGCGGCGCGACGATGAGCTCCTCCTCCTCGAGGAGCGCCATGTCGTTCCGGATCGTCGCCGCGGACACGCCGAAGGAGTAGCGTTCCACGATTGATCGAGAGCCGACGGGCTCGCGTGAGGCCACGTAGTCCTGCACGATGACGCGGAGGACCTCGAGGCTTCGGTCGGAGACCATGATTCACCCTCCCTTCGCGTTGGCACTCCCGATATATGACTGCCAATTGTATCCCGGGACACGACGCAGGGAGCATTGCCCGAGTTCACCGCGGCACAGTACCGTTGACGGTGCATCGAAAGGCACAACATGACCAACTCCTCCCAGCCCGGGCGTCCGACCGGACCGCCGCTGAACGCCGCCGACGACAAGCAGTGGGCGTCCCTCGCGCACCTCGGCGGAATCCTGGGCCTCGTCCCGTCGCTCATCATCTGGCTCGTCTTCAAGGACCGAGGACCGTTCACCGACCGCGAGGCCAAGGAGGCCCTCAACTTCCAGATCACGGCGGCGATCGCGTGGGCCGGCCTGTTCCTGGTCACATCGGTGCTCACCACGATCACGTTGGGGCTCTTCGGCCTTGTCGCACCGCTCGTCTATCTCGCGCTTCTCGCCGCGGTGATCGTCTTCTCGATCATGGGGTATCTCAAGGCCAGGGACGGTCTCGGCTACCGCTATCCGTTCGCGCTGCGACTGGTGAAGTAGCTCCAATCTCGGCATGGTCGCTCGCGTGCCGCCCGGCCATACTGGAACGACCGGCATCACCGACAGAGCACGATCGAGGGAGCCAACATGACGAACGACAACAATCCGAACCAGTACTCGCAGGCTCCGCAGCCACTGAACCCGAGCGACGAGAAGATGTGGGCGACGCTGACCCACATCGGCGGCATCTTCTTCAACTTCATCCCCGCACTCGTCGTCTATCTGGTCTTCAAGGACCGTGGACCGTTCATCCGCCAGCACAGCGCGACCGCCCTGAACTTCCAGCTCACGATGCTCATCGCGGCCCTCATCGGGTCGGTCCTCGTCATCGTGCTGATCGGGTTCCTGATTCTCGCCGCGGTCAGCATCGTCATCGTCGTGTTCAGCATCATCGCCGCGATCGCGGCGAACAACGGCCAGTACTACAAGTACCCGCTGGCGATCGAGTTCGTGAAGTAGGGCGCGCCCGGTCAGTCGCCGACGAGAGTGCGCACGACGGCGTCGGCGAGGAGCCGGCCGCGCAGGGTGAGGGAGATCCTGCCGCGCAGCGCGGCAACGCCGTCGACGAGCCCGTCGCCGATGAGTCCGGCGACGGCGGTGCGCGCCGGTGCTGGCAGGTCGCGAATGGCGAGGCCGTCGCGGATGCGGGTCAGCAGGAGTATCCGCTCGATGTCGCGGGTCGCCCCGTCGAGCTCTTCCCTACCGATCGCCGGCGAGTGCCCGGCGGCCAGGCGCTCGGCGTAGGCGGCCGGATGCTTGGCGTTCCACCAGCGCACCCCACCGACGTGGCTGTGGGCGCCGGGCCCGACTCCCCACCAGTCGTGGCCCTGCCAGTAGGCGAGGTTGTGGTGCGAGCGGTGCTCGTCGTCGCGCGCCCAATTGCTGACCTCGTACCACTGGAAGCCGGCCGCGGTGAGCATCTCGTTCGCGAGCTCGTAGAGGTCGGCCTGCACGTCGTCGTCGGGCATCGCCACCTCGCCGCGGCGGATCTGCCTCGCGAGCTTCGTGCCGTCCTCGATGATGAGCGCGTAGGTGGAGACGTGGTCGGGACCCTGGGCGATGGCCTGCTCGAGCGAGCGACGCCACTCCTCGACGGTCTCTCCCGGTGTGCCGTAGATCAGGTCGAGGCTGACCCCGAGGCCGGCTTGCCGTGCCCACTCCACGACGAGCGGGATGCGTTCGGGGTCGTGGGTCCTCTCCAGGGTCTGCAGCACGCGGGGCACGGCCGACTGCATCCCGAATGACACCCGGGTGAACCCCGCGTCGGCCAGGGCGAGCAGGTAGTCCGCGTCGACCGAGTCGGGGTTGGCCTCGGTAGTCACCTCTGCTCCCGGCGCGAGGGAGAACTCGCTCCGCACCGCCGCGAGCATGGCGGCGAGGTCGGCCACCGGCAGCATGGTCGGCGTGCCGCCGCCGAAGAACACCGTCGATGCGGGCCGCGGTGCGAGGCCCGCGCGCTCGATCACCCGACCGGCCAGCCGCACTTCGTCGATCGCCGTCGCCGCGTAGTCCGACCGCTTCGCGCCGCGCAGCTCGTCGGCCGTGTAAGTGTTGAAGTCGCAGTAGCCGCATCTCACGCGGCAGAACGGCACGTGCAGGTAGACGCCGAAGCGCCGGTGCTCCTCGCCGCCCCGCACCGATTCGGGGAGCGAACCGTCGAGGGGCGCCGGGTCGGCCAGGGGAAGTGCGCTGGGCATCTCGGCTAGTCGGTCGAACCGGAGAGCACGCGCAGGTATCGGCGCGTGTAGATCGCCTGTGCCGCTCGCAGGGGCCCGTAGAGAACCCACCAGTACCAGCGGCTGGGGCGGGAGAACGAGGTGATCGTCAGCCACACCGAGCCGTCGTCGGTGCGTTCCACGATGAACGACTCCTCCCCCGACTCCGGGTGCTGAGCGAGGGTTCCGTATCCGAATCCCTTGCGGTCGGGCTCGTCGACGACGTAGACGACGCGCACCGCCGCGGTCACGGGAACGAAGGCGAATCGCGTCGTCATGGTCGCCGAGTCGCCGGGCACGAGGAACGAGCTGCCGTCGGGGCTGTAGGTGTCCTCGTCCGCCTCGGCGCGGGTTGCCGCCTCGACCGGCGTCCCGCCGTTGTCGAAGGTCACGGGGATGTAGGTTCCGTCGGTCACCGACGCGGGCGCCTGCTCTACCGTGACCTCGAACCCGCTCATGCGCTGGATGCCCCACGACATCGTGCGGGCGCTCGCCCAGAGGAACCGGTTCTCGCCGTGCCCGATGCGCGTTCGCCGCACCATGGGGCGGAACCCGGCGGGCGGGTAGGCGAGGATATCCTTCGCCTTGGTTCCCCCTACGGCCCCGTAGGTCACGGGCTGGCGCCAGAGCGGAATCTCCTCGGTCACGCTACTTCGCCTTCTTCTCGACATCGCCGGAGAGCGCGGCGATGAACGCCTCTTGGGGCACCTCGACCCTGCCGACCATCTTCATGCGCTTCTTGCCCTCCTTCTGCTTCTCGAGGAGCTTGCGCTTGCGGGTGATGTCGCCGCCGTAGCACTTGGCGAGAACATCCTTGCGGATGGCGCTGATGCTCTCGCGGGCGATGATCTTCGCGCCGATCGCCGCCTGGATGGGCACCTCGAATTGCTGGCGCGGGATCAGCTTGCGCAGGCGGCCCGTCATCAGCACTCCGTAGTCGTACGCCTTGTCGCGGTGCACGATGGTCGAGAACGCGTCGACCTGCTCCCCCTGCAGCAGGATGTCGACCTTCACGAGGTCGGCCACCTGGTCGCCGATGGGCTCGTAGTCGAGCGAGGCGTAGCCGGCGGTCTTCGACTTGAGGTTGTCAAAAAAGTCGAAGACGATCTCGGCGAGCGGCATGTTGTACCGGATCTCGACCCGGTCCTCCCCCAGGTACTCCATGCCGAGCAGGGTTCCGCGGCGGCTCTGGCAGAGCTCCATGATCACGCCGACGAAGTCCTTCGGCGCGAGAACCGCGGCCTTGACCATGGGTTCGCGCACCGACGCGATCTTGCCGCCGGGGAACTCACTCGGATTCGTGACGGTGACGGTCTTCTTGTCGTCGGTTGTAACCTCGTAGATCACGGAGGGCGCCGTGGCGATCAGGTCGAGGCCGAACTCCCGGTCGAGGCGTTCGGTAATGATCTCGAGGTGCAGCAGACCGAGGAACCCGCAGCGGAACCCGAAGCCGAGCGCCACCGAGGTCTCCGGCTCGTAGACGAGGGACGCGTCGGAGAGCTTGAGCTTGTCGAGGGCGTCGCGGAGTGCCGGGTAGTCCGACCCGTCGATCGGGTACAGGCCCGAGAACACCATCGGGAGCGGCTCGGTGTACCCGGGCAGCGCGACGGTCGCGGGACGAAGCGCGGTCGTCACGGTGTCGCCGACCTTCGAGAGGCGCACATCCTTCACCCCGGTGATGAGGTAGCCGACCTCACCGACGCCGAGTCCCCTGCTGGGGGTCGGCTCGGGCGAACTGACCCCCATCTCGAGGATCTCGTGGGTCGCGCGCGTCGACATCATCTGGATCCGCTCGCGCGGCGCCAGGTGCCCGTCGATCATGCGCACGTAGGTGATGACGCCACGGTAGGAGTCGTATACGGAATCGAAGATCATGGCCCTGGCCGCGGCATCCGGGTCACCCACCGGGGCGGGAATGAGGCCGGTGAGCCGGTCGAGGAGCGCCTCGACACCGAACCCGGTCTTACCGCTCACGCGGAGCACGTCGTCGGGCGATCCGCCGATGAGGCTCGCGAGCTCGCGTGCGTACTTGTCGGGGTCGGCAGCCGGGAGGTCGATCTTGTTGAGCACCGGAATGATCGTCAGGTCGTTCTCGAGGGCGAGGTACAGGTTCGCGAGCGTCTGCGCCTCGATGCCCTGCGCGGCGTCGACCAGCAGGAGGGCCCCCTCGCAGGCGGCGAGGCTGCGCGACACCTCGTAGGTGAAGTCGACGTGGCCAGGGGTGTCGATCATGTTGAGCGCGTAGGTCTGACCGTCGAGCTGCCACGGCATGCGCACGGCCTGGCTCTTGATCGTGATTCCCCGTTCGCGTTCGATGTCCATGCGGTCGAGGTACTGGGCGCGCATGTTGCGGTCGGTGACGACGCCGGTGATCGACAGCATGCGGTCGGCGAGCGTCGACTTGCCATGGTCGATGTGCGCGATGATGCTGAAGTTGCGGATGAACTCGGGGTCGGTCGACGCGGGCTCAAGCGCCTTCGTTGCTATGGGGCTCACGCGGTCCTCTGCTGGTGGTGCGGCGGGTCAGGGTCGACCAATTCTCCCACGACCCGCAGCTTCCCGGTTCGCAGTCGCGCCGCTACGCACCTGAGCCGCTCGCAGTGCGGCCGGCGTGCTCGGCATTTCCCCGCCCTAGACAGTGCCGGGGGCGGGCAGCCGGCCGAGGCCCTCGAGCAGGTCGCCGGGCTGCGCGGCGACGCAGACCCGGATCCAGCCCTCGCCCATGCGCCCGAATGCGCTCCCGGGGGCGACCGCCACCCGCTCGCGCAGCAGGAACCTCTCTGCCCATCCCGCGACATCGCCGCCGGAGGCGTGGGACATGTCGACCCAGAGGTAGAACGCGCCACTCGGCCGCAGGTAGCCGATACCGCGCTCATCGAGCAGCGCGCACGCCGCCTCAAGGTTGGTGCGGTAGTGCTCCCTGGCGTCGGCGACATGCCCGTGGTCGCCAACGAGAGCGGCGATCGCCGCATGCTGGGCCGGCGCGTTGACGCAGCTGATCGTCGTCTCCTGCACGGTGCGCATCGTCGGGGCGAGGCCGGGAGGGGTGACGAGGTAGCCGACCCGCGCACCCGTCATCGCGTACGTCTTCGAGAGGGAGAAGGCGCTGAAGACGCGCGTCTCGGTGTCGAGGCTCGCGATGCTCGTATGCCGGATGCCGTAGGTGAAGTACTCGTAGACCTCGTCACTGAGCACCCACAGGTCGTGGCGGCGCGCGAACTCGAGCAGCCCGCGCAGCGCCTCCTCGTCGAGTACGGACCCGAGCGGATTCGACGGAGTGTTGACGAGCAGCACGCGGGTGCGATCGGTCACGAGCCGCTCGAGCTCGTCGACGTCGGGCACGAACGCGTTCTCCGGACGGAGCGGGTATGGCACCGGCACAGCCGCGACAAGCCGGGCGCTCATCGTGAAGGTTGTGTAGCCGGGATCGGGCACGAGGATCTCGTCGCCAGCCGAGAGGAGGAGGGCCATCGCCTGGTGCAGGGCCTGCGTCGCCCCGACGGTGACCCACACCTGCTCCACGTCGACGTGAAGCGAATTCTCCCTGGCTAGCTTCTGCCGGATCGCCTCGCGCAGCTCCGGGATCCCTCCGTTCGCGGTGTAGTCGGTGACGTCGTCCATCCAGGCGGCGGCCCCGGCGGCGAGGATGTGACCGGCGACGGGCAGGTCTGGTTCGCCGATTCCGAGGGAGATCACGTCGTCGAGCTCGACCGCGAGCTCGTAGATGCGGCGGATTCCGGAGGGCGGCACCGAGGCGATGTGCGGTGACAGGGAGGGCATACTCCCACGCTATCGCGGCGGCGGCGGTGCACCCCCGCGGCACCGGGGCTAGCATCGGATGATGCCCTCCGCCGTCATCCTCGTGCACGGGCTGCGCACCTCCGCGTCGATGTGGCGGTACCAGGTCGACGCGCTGGCCAGCCTCGGAATCCCGGTGCTGGCGATCGATCTGCCTGGTCACGGAACGAGGATGCACGAGAGCTTCACCCCCGGGGCGGCCCTCGACGCCGTCGGCGACGCGGTCACGACGGCGACGGCGCAGACCGGCAGCGCCCCCTACCTCGTCGGGTTCTCTCTCGGCGGCTACCTCGGCATCGAGTGGGCCGCCCGCAATCCCGGCCGACTGAGCGCCCTGCTCGCGGCGAGTTGCGCCACGGTGCCGCGCCGCGTGGTCATCGACGCCTGGCGGATCATCGCCAGGGGAATCCATGCGCTTCCCGACCGCGGACGTGCCCTCAACGACTTCGCGGTGAGGACCCTCGTGCCCTCCCCCGGCGCCGACGACATCATCGCCGGCGGTGTGGCCCTCGAGGTGATGGACGATGTCCTGAGAATGCTGATCACCCTCGACCCGCTCGACCGCCTGCGCGAGATCGAGGAGCCGGTTCTGTTCGTCAACGGCAGGTTCGACCACGTGGCCCTGCAGTCCCGCCGTTTCCAGGCGGCGGCTCGCCGGGGGCGGCTGATCACGATCCCGCGGGCGACCCACATGGTGAGCGCGACGCATCCGCGGGAGTTCACCTCCGCGATGCTGCGCGACTACGCCGCCACGCCGGGGGCTGCCCGATTGCCGGATGCTGCCGCGGACTGGTAATGTTGCTGGTTGGCTTGCGCGCGAGGCTTCGGGGTTCCGGACATTCGCGCGAATCGCAGCCGGAATTCAGTCCAGACAGGGCGACGCCCGGCCGCCCGGATCCGTTCGATACACATAGAAGGTTAAAAACGTGGCAAATATCAAGTCGCAGATGAAGCGCATCCTCACCAACCAGAAGTCGACCGAGCGCAACCGTGCCGTCAAGAGCGAGCTGCGCACCGCAGTTCGCGCGACGCGCTCGGCGATCGCCGCCGGCGACAAGGACAAAGCCACCGCCGCCCTGCTCCTCGCATCGAAGAAGCTCGACAAGGCCGCCAGCAAGGGTGTCATCCACCAGAACCAGGCCGCCAACAAGAAGTCGGCCATCGCGAAGCAGGTCGCGGCGCTGTAGCCACACCAAACTCTAAAGGCCCCGCCCGTCCTGGGTGGGGCCTTTTCTGTGCCAGCCCTTTTTTTGTGTCGGCCCCCGCGCGCCGCTGCAGAGCCCGCGTCCCCAGGGGACACGACTGCACAGCGCCTCGCCCCCCACAGTGCGTTTCGCACGCACAGCTCGTGTGGACGGCGCCTAGCCTGCACAGTGCCTCGCCCGACGTGCCTCAGGCGCCGGGGTGCTGGCCGCGCGCGCTGATGAGCGTGACCATCCGCTCGAGCGAGTAGACGGGGTCGCGCCCGCCGCCCTTAACGGCGGCATCCGTCTCGGCGAGCACCGTGATGCAGCGTCCGAGCCCCTCGTCGTCCCAGCCCTGAAGGTCGCGCTGGGCGCGTTCGACCTGCCACGGGGCAAGGCCGAACTTCGCTGCGATCTGCCCGCTCCCGCCGCGGCCGCCGGAGACCTTTGCCATCGTGCGCAGCTTCATCGCGAACGCCGCGACAATCGGGACGGGGTCGGCGCCCGAGGCGATCGCATGCCGCAACAGGATGAGCGCCTCGCCGTATCGCCCGGCGATCGCCATGTCGGCGACCTTGAACGCGTTGGTCTCGACGTGCCCGGAGTAGTACTTCTCGACCGTCGCCTCGGTGATCTCCTCGCTCGCGTCGGCGAGCAGCTGGGTGCACGCGGAGGCGAGCTCGGCGAGGTCCGCGGAGAACGCCGAGACCAGGGCGCGCAGGGCGCCCGAAGTCACCCGCCGCCCGGCGGCGGCGAACTCCGCCGCTGCGAACTCGAACTTCTCGGTGTCCTTTTTGAGCTCGGCGCAGACGATCTCGATTCCGCCCCCGACTCCCGCACGCACGGCGTCGAGCAGCTTTTTGCCGCGCACTCCCCCGGCGTGCCTCAGCACGAGATAGGTGTCGTCGGCCGGGGATTGGAGGTAGGCCAGCGCCTCGCTGAGGAACGCGTCGGTGCTCTTCTCGACGTTGACGACGCGGATGAAGCGGGGCTCATCAAATAGCGAGGGGCTCGCGAGGGTGATCAGCTCGCCCGGCACGTAGGTGTCCGCCTCGATGTCGCTGATCTCAATGCTCGGGTCTTCGGCCTTGAGCAGATCGCGCAGCGCGCGGATCGAACGGTCGGCGAGGTACCGCTCGGTGCCGGAGACGAGGATCACGGGCGCGGGGCGCACCTGGCCCCAGGCGAGTTGCGGAATCGCGACCGCCGTCTTGCCCGCGGATTTCTTCGCCGTCGTCCTGCCTGCCACCGCCACCGCATCCTCTCGCGCCGCACGCTGGCGGCCGTGTTCAGCCTAATCGCGGCGACCGACGCTGCCGCGCCCCGCCCGGCCGTCGCGCCCGCTCAACCCTGAGGCCCGCGCAACCCTGGCGCCCGCTCACCCCTCGCGCTCGCTCCATTGCTCGACGCCTCCTCCTTGGCGCGGCGAAAGGAGCACCAGCCCGAGCCTGTCGCTCCGCGCCGGGGTCGTGTCGGCGCTCCGGAGGAGCTCGAGCAGCTCGCGCGTGGGATGACCGTAGCGGTTGTCGCCGCCAACGCCGATGAGGCCCACCGCCGCGCCCAGCCGCTCGTAGAGGCGCTCGTGCTGCGCGGCCGCTCCGTGGTGGGCGACCTTGACCACGTCGACCGCCGGCACGGGACCCGCCGCCATCAGGTGGGTCTGTGCCTCTCCATCGAGATCCCCCAGGAAGACCGAACTGAGGCACCGGCAGCCGGCCTCCGCGCCATCGAACGCCATCGCAATGCTGGCGGGGTTGCCGGGCACGATGCCGCGCAGCGGCGAGCGCGGCCACAGCACGCGCCAGCGCAGCTCACCGAGAATGCCGGTCGCCCCGGTCCCAACCTGCTCGACGGCGGCGCCTCCCTCCCGCAGCGAGTCGGCGAGCGAATCGGCATCCGGCCCGTCGCTCGGCCCGATGAGAACGCGGTCGACGCGTCCGAGAAGCGCGCCGGCGCCCCCAACATGGTCGAGGTCGAAGTGGGTGAGCACGAGAAGGTCGAGGCGCGCGATGCCCAGCGCGCCGAGACACTCCTCGAGCCGCTCTGGGTCGGGACCCGTGTCAATCAGCGCGGTCCGACCGGCGCTGCGCACGAGGACGGCATCGCCCTGACCGACGTCGCACTGGGCATACTGCCAGTGCTGGGGACGTGTGAGGTGGGTGCGCGCCGCGCCTCCCGCCGTCGCGCCGACCGCGACGACGGCGATGATCGCGATCACGGCCGCTGCGGCGCGCCGTCGGTGGTCGCGGTCCGATCCGAGTGCCACGGCGACGACACACGAGACCAACGCGAGCAGCAGCGCCCCCGTGGCGCCGCCAGGCCAGGGGAGACGACTGCCGGGCAGCGCGGCGAAGAAATGGGCGACCGCGGCGATCCAGGCGGAGGGCGCCCAGGCGAGACCGGCGACGAGTAGGCCGAGAGGGGATGACACGGCAAGCAGCAGGCATGCAAGCAGGCCGAGCACCGTTCCGGCTGGCGCGGCGGGCCCGGCAAGCATGTTGGCGAGCACCCCGTAGCTCGGGATCGACGGCTCGAGCAGGATCAGCACCGGCTGACAGGCAAGCTGGGCGGCCAGCGGGACCGCGACGACCGCGGCGATCGGGAGGGGCAGCCAGCGGCCGAGCGCCCGCGTGAACGGGCCGGCGAGCACGAGGAGCCCGGCGGTGGCGAGCACAGAGAGCGCGAACCCGTAGCTGCGGGCGAGCCACGGGTCGGCCACGAGCAGCCCAATCACCGCGATCGCGAGCACGGGGAGTCCCCTGGCCGGGCGGCCGCCGCCGAGCGACACGAGAACGATCAGCGCCATCACCCCCGCCCGCAGCACGCTCGGCTCCGGGGTGACAAGAACCACGAATCCGGCGAGCACCGCGATCGAGGCACCGATCCGCCAGACCCGCGCCAGGCCCAGCGCGGCCCCGGCGACCATGACGATGCCGATGACCACGGCGCAGTTGGCGCCGGA
>Ga0105047_10014619_pt1 | contig 12438 bp, 6 predicted proteins | sample MAT04_FD_78384 | JGI IMG/M metagenome (GOLD analysis project Ga0105047, IMG submission 78384) | Freshwater microbial communities from Lake Fryxell liftoff mats and glacier meltwater in Antarctica - MAT-04 (megahit assembly) | ecosystem: Environmental > Aquatic > Freshwater > Ice > Liftoff... | reverse complement strand
CCACCACTACCAATGGCAGAATCATTGGTGGTTACCGGTGGGCAAACGCTGCAAACATCAAATGCCAGCAGGTCAGAATTTTTAACGACATTTTCAAATCCTTGTTTTGCTGTTCCCAATAAATAATAAGTAGTAGAAACTGCAGAAGTAGTCCAAGGATATTGATAGGTACGTGTACAGCTAGTTGAATCTATACAAGTCACAGGAACTGTACTTCCGGGAGGGTTTATTCTTAGATCTAGCCCAGTAATATCTTTAAAACCAAAAGGAGTTGTAACAGTTGCTCTTACATAATAAGTTGTATTTTGAAGACCACTTACACGTTTTGTACCGCCTGGGTATGGTGCTGAGTAAACATCAAAAGAAGTAAAATCCACAAAGGTAGAAACCGGGAAAAGGTTTATCCGTGATGGCTTGGTTGCACTGCGATATTCCATTTTAAAAACGACCCCAGCCTGTGCTGTAGTAATTAATAATTCTACCGGTGCACCCGGTAATACAGTAACATCTGCTCCCAAAATTCTGGTCCAAGATAACATCCTGGTTGTTGAATTATAAACAGGATTTGTGAGGGTAATAATATTTGTAGCTCCAGATTTTATCTGGGCAGTAATATTTGGATTGGTGGGCATTGTGCCACTGGTAATGCTTACATAAATTGATGCAGCAATGGTTCGAGCTTTTATGGTAAGATTGCTACACAATACAGGGTTTAATGTAAAAGTTGTATTCGTTGTACCAGTACTTGATAGATCTGCTGTTTGAATAGTAGTGGTAATGTTGGTAGATACCGGATCAATTCTATCTAAAATTTGACCAGGAGAGGAAAGATACAACGGCGACTGAACTACAGAAGAATTTGCATTTATAATATGAGATGAAGATACAGGGCCATTACAACCTGCTGCATTTGCATTAACTACAGAAGTACCAAACCAAGCAGCAGACCAGGTAACGGCGCCTGTTGTAGTATTTATAGTATTTCCTCCAGCTATACTTGCAGCATCAAGAGTATAACTTATACCTGTATTATTTGTGGCTGTAGCTGTATAAGTAGTTGTATTTGCACCCTGCGTGCGTACTGACTGTAAGCCTCCACTAAATATTGGTGTACCTACTGTTGGAGTAATTGTTACTGTATGATTAGCAGTTTTTGGGCCATTACAGCCGGCAACAGTTGCTGTAACGATTGATGAACCATTAAAAGTCGCAATATAGGTAACTGCGCCTGTTGTTGCATTTATGGTGTTGCCTGCAGTTAAACTTGCAGCATTTAAGCTGTATATTATTCCGGTTGAATTGGTGGCGTTTGCTGTATATGAAACTGTATTTCCACCCTGGCATCTTGTAGATGTGGCTCCTAAAGTAAAGGCTGGTGTACCTACTGTAGGAGTAACCGTTATTACGTGATTAGATAAAGCTGGTCCGTTGCAACCCGCCGCTGTGGCCGTTACCGTGGTAGTTCCACTCCAGCCTGCAGCATAAGCTACAATGCCGGTAATTGAATTTATTGTATTACCGCCAGTAGTACTTGCAGCATCTAACAAATAAGTGATAGAAGTTGAATTTGTAGCAGAAGCAATGTAAGACACTGTACCGGTTCCCTGACATCGGGTAGATGTTGTTCCTAGTGCAAATATTGTGGCACCAACAGTTGTGTTTATCGTTACTGTATGAGTGGCAGCTCTTGGGCCAATACATCCTGCTGCCGCAGCAGTAATTGTGGAAGTACCCGTCCATGTTGCTAAATAAGTAACAGCACCAGTAGTTGCATTAATATTGTTTCCCGCAGCTAAACTTGCTGCATCCAATGAATAAATTATACCGGTTGTATTAATGGCAGACGCAGTGTAAGTAATTGTTGCAGCACTTTGGCACCTTGTTGTAGTTGCACCTAAAATAAATATGGGTGTTGTAACACTTGGTGTAATTGTTACGGTATGTGTAGCAGTTAATGAACCACTACAACCTGCGGCACTTGCAGTAATGGTAGATGTTCCGCTCCAGCCGGTTGCATACGTTACAGCACCATTTGTACTATTTATCGTATTGCCACCGGTAATACTTGCGGCATTTAACGAATAAGTGATTCCGGTGGTATTGTTAGCCGTGGCGCCATAAGTCACTGTTGCTGCACTCTGGCAACGTATTGAATTTACACCTGAAGTAAATATCGGAGTAGTTACTGTAGCTGTTATGGTTACACTATGAGTTGACGTAATGGGGCCGTTACAACCATTTGCAGCAGCGGTAATAATAGATGAACCTACCCAGGCAGCCGCATAAGCAACTGCTCCAGTAGATGAATTAATTGTATTTCCCCCAGTGATGCTTGTAGCATCAAGAGAGTAGGTAATTGAAGTTGAATTTGTAGCAGTGGCAGTATAAGTAACCGTGCCGGCACCTTGGCACCTTGTACTTATTGCTGTGAGTGTAAATACCGGCGTACCAACTGTTGGTGTAATAGTAACAACATGGTTAGACGTTTTTGGTCCATTGCAACCTGCAGCAGTTGCAGTAATTGTAGAGGATCCGCTCCAGGTAAGGTTAAAACTAACTTCGCCGGTGGTAGCATTTATGGTATTACCTCCCGTAATGCTGGCTGCATTTAAGGTATATACAATGCTTGTTGAATTGGTAGATGTAGCTGCATAAATAATATTTCCTCCTCCCTGGCAGCGGGTAGAGGTTGTTCCTAAAGCAAAAGCCGGTGTTCCAACAGTAGCAGTAACTGTTACTATATGTGATGCAGATAATGGTCCGCCACAACCTATAGCAGTTGCGGTAATGGTAGATGTGCCAAACCATAATAAGGAATAGTTTACTGCTCCTGTAGTAGCATTAACTGTATTTCCAAAAGACAAACTTGCAGCATCCAGACTGTACGTAATACCTGTATTATTTAATGAAGTAGCTACATACGTAACTGTAGATAAGCCCATACAACGTATGGAGGAAGAGCCTAAGGTAAACACCGGAATGTTAACTGCTGGATTTGTGGTAATAACATGCATAGAAGTTTTAGGACCATTACAACCTTGAGCAGTTGCTGTAATTGTTGTTACACCTGTATAAGCTGAAGAAAATGTAACAGCGCCAGTTGCATTATTTATTGTGTTTCCTGCGCCCATGCTTGTTGCGTCAATATCATAAGAGATAGAAGAGTTATTGGTAGCCGTTGCAGTATAGTTTGTTATTCCACCGCCTATACAACGCTGGGAGGTGGCACCTAAAGCAAAAACCGGTGTTCCAACTGTAGGAGTAACAGTGACTGTATGAACAGAAATTTTAGGACCATTGCAACCCGAAGCACTCGCTGTAATTGTAGAGGTACCACTCCACGAAGCGCTATAAGTTACAGCACCGGTAGTTGAATTAATTGAATTTCCACCGGTAATACTCGCAGCATTCAAAGAATATGTAATTGCTGTAGTATTTGTTGATGTAGCGTCGTATGTAATTGTTCCTGCACCCTGGCATCTGGTAGATGTATTTACTAAAGTGAAAACCGGATTACTTACCGATGGGGTTATAGTAACCGTATGTGTAGTAGTGGTTGGACCGTTACACCCATTGGCAGCCGCCGTAATTGTGGCAGCACCTGACCATGCAGCCGCATACGTTACCGAACCGTTTGCAGTATTGATTGAATTTCCACCTGCCATACTTGCTGCATCCAAAGAATAAATTATAGATGTTGCATTAGAAGCTGTGGCAGTATAATTTATGCCACCCGCCCCTTGACAACGTGTACTAGACGATCCTAACGCAAATGTCGGTGCTCCAACACTTGGTGTGGTAGAAATTATGTGAGTAGAAGTTTTTGGACCTCCGCAGCCATCTGCACTTGCCGTAACTGACGTAGTTCCATTCCATAAAGCATCAAAAGTTACTTGACCTGAAGTTGCATTTATTGTGTTACCTGCCGCCAAACTTGCCGCATTTAAACTATATGTAATAAGCGTACTATTAACAGCACTGGCAATGTAGGTGAAATTGCCTGCGCCTAAACATCTTGAAGAGGTACCTCCAATAGTAAATACCGGATCGCTTAGATCAGGTGCAACAGTGGCCACGACACTTCCGGCACCGTTGCTCCATAAAAGGCTCGCATTGTGTCGTGCTCTTAAATAATAAGTGCCTGAGATATTTACAATATTTGTAGATGAAGCATTCGTTGTACTTGTGCCCGTTGCAGTGGTTTGCCAAAACCATGATACACCGGAAACCGGCATTCCATTAGCAGTTAAAGTAACCCCTGTCGCTGAACATTGTGGTGAATTAGAGGTTGGATTTGCAGGAACATTAGGCAAATTACCAATTGAGCCATAAGTAGCTATATCATCAAGGGTCCAAAATTTGCCATTCTTCATTTTAGTAACATATATTCTAAATGTTACTGTGCCAATGTTATTAAAATTGGCTGAAGGGAGTATTATTAATGCAGTTTGTTGGTTCACGTTAATTGGCCCGCTTGCAATATCAGTATTGTAGTTATCTAAACTCGATCTTACGTACCATGTATTAGCACTTTGATTTTCCTCTGCCACATGGGCAAAACGAATTGAGTCTAATTTTAAAAGATAATTGCTGTTTGGCGTGATTGTATAAGTAAGATATTCACTTAGATTTATATTGTTATTTGTATTGAAATCTTTATACTTAAATACATTCTCTTCCCCGTCGCAAGTTGGGCCTACAGCAATAAAATTACTAAATGTAGCATTTGCAGGTTGTATTGTTACAGCAGGATTTACATTAGGACAGGCATCTTGTCCTGTAAATTCGAAGATAGCCATCTGCGCATTAACAGTAGAACTTACTACAAATAACAATAGCCCCATATAGAGAGGCAACACAGCTTTTTTCACAAAAGAGTTGTCTTTAAAGATTGTATTCATTGTTTTTAATTATAATTCAGTAAAATTCTTTTACACAATAACCATTGTTTTAAATTTCCCTTAAAATACTTTAAAATATATAGCTGCGCCGTTGTATGCAGAAGCAGTTAGGGGCTGCGCATAACAATGACTTTCTGAAAGACGGCTTCACTTAAGCTGGATATTTTTTGTAACTGATTTACTTTCACTGTAAAGTACAAGCAGCTACAGATTCTTAAATTCCACTTTGTAGTAGAATATCTACATAAACGGGATTTTTGACATCTTAGTATTTTTACGAAGTATTTTTTTTGAGTATTTTTTCAAAAAGGTCTTTTTTGAAAAATATGGATAATGTTTAAAACACACCTGTTTTTTGAAAATTGAACACATTTAAATTTAAATAAGCTATACTTTTTAAATACATCTTTTTTAAATACTATTAGTTGAAGTGTTGTTGCTGATGAACTCACACTGAGAAATTGCTACCGGTAAATATTTTTGAAATTATTGAATTTGCTGCCACTGCAAATAAAATTGCTACAGCAATATTGGCTGCGACCATTAAATAAATGTAAAAGAATTACCTCCCGGTTGTAGATTCTTTTAAATCAAAAACCAACAGCAAAGCCATACCAAATGCTAGCGTGAGGTGAAATAAGATGAAACCATAATTTTGTGCTACAATGCCATAAACAGCGGCTGTAAAAAATAAAGAAAATAACACAATATAAATAACAAATGAGTTGGAAATTTTTGCAGCACAAAACCTTTGCAATGCAAGATTTGCATTGTTTTCTGTGTTAAATTTTGGCGTTCTAATGAATGGCGTTCGCTTACCAAAATAACCCTGCAAAACCGCAATACTGTTGTGGAAACTCATACCCACGGCAAATGATAAATAGACCTGAAACATTTTTACAAACTGAAAAATATTTTTGTTTTTAAAATATTCTCTTGTTGCAATAAAATAGGCAATTGCCAAAATAACAAAATTAGAAAAGAAGATGGTACCTACCGTCATCACCGGTTTTAAAGATGGTATCATATCTTTTATAAGTAACAATGGGATGCTTAAGAAAGCGCTTATTGCAATGGCCAGATACACCCCTGAATTTAGCAAATGACCAACAGCATGCAACTTAATTTTCAATGGTTGTTTTGACTTTAATAAAGCCGGTATTAATTTTCTTGAAACCTCTGCACCACCTTTTGTCCAGCGAAACTGCTGCCCTTTTAAAGCCGAAAGTGTTGGTGGTAATTCTGCGGGAGAAATTACATCTTCCAGGTATAAAAATTTCCAGCCTTTTAATTGGGCTCGGTAGCTTAAATCAAGATCTTCAGTTAGTGTGTCTGCCTGCCAGTTTCCTGCGTCTAAAATCGCCTGCTTATTCCAGATGCCTGCAGTACCATTAAAATTAAAAAACAGATTTAAATTACTGCGGCTTGTTTGTTCTATTCTAAAATGATTTTCCAGCCAAAAAGCCTGGGCTTTTGTAAGCAAAGAATATTCTCTGTTGGTATGTCCCCATCTTGTTTGCACCATACCAATTCCTTTTTGGTTTAAAACGGGAACTGTCTTTCGTAAAAAATCTGGCGATGGCACAAAATCTGCATCAAATATTGCAATGAATTGTCCTTTTGCAATTTCGAGCCCGTGCTTAAGTGCACCTGCTTTAAAGCCGCTCCTATCCTTTCTTCTCACAACTTTTATATCAATCCCCAACTGCTTCCATTTAGCAGAAATATTATCTGCGATCTCAATGGTTTCATCGCTGCTGTCGTCCAGCACCTGAATTTCTAACAGATTTTTCGGGTAATCGAAAGCACATACTGAATCGATCAATCTTTCAGTAACATAAGGCTCATTGTATAGCGGTAATTGAACTGTTACGAAAACTTCCTCGTCGCTCAATTTTGTATTTTCGACAGCTAACTTTTTCTTCTTTTTTAATTTAATGTAGGCAATGGTTAAATGAAATTGTAACAGTGTGTAACAAAAAATAAACAAGGTGGTAATACAATAAAATACGAGCGCTATTATTAAAAAAATCTTCATTAATGTAAAGTTATTCCTTTTATTTAGTTACCTCAAAAGCGCCGTTTACATATTGAATGGGGCCCTCAAGTTTTTTTGTTTTAATTGGGCCGTTCTCCAGTTTTAAAACGCCTCGTGGGCAAACACTGCTACACACACCACAACCCACACAACTGCTGCGAACAATATCCTGACCCTTTTGCGCATAGGCTCTTACATCTATCCCCATCTCGCAATATGTACTGCAGTTACCGCAACTTATGCATTGGCTACCATTGGTCGTGATTCTAAAACGACTAAAAAACTTTTGTTGAAGCCCTAAAATTGCTGCCATTGGACAACCAAATCTGCACCAAACTCTGCTTCCCATAATTGGATAAAACCCAACACCGATAACACCGCTAAAAATAGATGCAATAAAGAAGCCGTACCATTGTCTTAAAATGCCGGCATCTAAAAACAATACATTTCTGCCATTGCTTAGTAAAATATTTACAAGACACAAAACCGTGAAAGCCATTACAGACAATGCGATGATGTAAGCTTTCTTATCAAAGTCTTTAAAGATTGTTTTTCTTTTTATTAAAAGAATGGACGATAATATTCCAAAAAGAACAATAACCAATATCGAGAAAGATTTTTTATTTAACCAATATGTTGAAGGATTATCGTAAAACATGGTAAACAAAACGGCAACGGTTACAACAGTTACCAGAGCAAGTATCGTATGAATTAACCACCGCTCAATTTTCCATGCTTTTAAACTTTTATCGCTTAAATGCCGAAAAGGATCACCTGCTGTTTCAGCCAATCCGCCACAACCACACACCCAACTGCAATACCATCTTTTTCCATAAAAATAAGTAAGTATGGGTGATATTATAAAAATCATTGCAATGCCCATCACCAACATAAAAGCTCCTAAATTTCCGCCTTTCAACATGCCATCAATATTCCACTGGTCAGTAAAATATATATTTAGCGGCCACATATTTTTTATGTCTTTGGAGAAATATGCTTTATCAGGGTTTAACCTTTCTAGAAATTCTGGAATTAGAAATGCAAATGCCGTTTGAAAAAACATGATCGAAATGGTTCTGAAAATCTGGTATTTACTATGCCTGTTTTTTCTTATAAATTTTACGCCCATCAATAAAATAGCAAGCGTATAAAAGGTACCATATACAAACCATTGAGACGCCTGTTTACCATTTAGTAAATAACTGAATGGATCAAAAAACCGAACCAACCCTGTATTACCATCTTTGTTTAAACCCAAATATTGAGGATACCAATATAAAATAATGTAAAAGCCCGTTAAGACTATACCAAGTATCCAAGCCCACAAGCCACGGTTGGTAAGGCTTCTAAACATCACACCATTATTTTTTATTCCGTCGGTGGTGTTAGCATATAATCCGTTTGTATATAATAAGCTTCCGGCGCTTATCATTATCATAAACACAGCTAATAAAATTGGATTGTAAAATTGGTTGAATAAACCCGTCAGCAAAACCATAAAAGAAATGGCTACAAGCGCAGCACCTATTTTCATTTTATTATTCAACGGTTTGCTTTCAGCATGGTTTGCCAGCGACAAAGACATATCCATCTCCATAAATTAAAATTTAATTTTTTATTAATATATTTTGATGATGGAAAGCCGTTGCAAATTCTTTTTCGAAACCCTTAAAAAATTCTGGATCAAAATTGGCTTTGCGTAATTGTTGAACTACTGTTTTTACAGAAGTTTTTTCATTTAGCCAATCGTTGCAAACCTCCTGTCGTATTCTAATGCCAAACGAATTGAGTCCTTTAAATGCCAGGGTATTTTTATCCCATAAAATTCGGAGGCCCTTCTCCCCCTTTTTATCCTGCCACCAAAACCAATCTTCCTCCCCTGCTTTTTGTGCTAATACCAAACCGTACGTCTGGTATTCTAAATCGAAAAACTTAGCACTGTTAAACCAATGACCGGGTTGGTATTCGGCATTTAAACCAACAATATTTTTTGCTGCAGTTTCTCCGTGCATTTTACCAGTGTACCAAACCTGTTCTAAATTCCTTCTTCCGTTTAAAGGTGTTTTAAATTGCGCACAATCACCAATGGAAAAAATATTTTTAATGTTGGTTCTAAAATTATTATCAATAAGTACGCCCCGATCCGCCTCTATTCCACTATCTTTTACAAAAGCAATATTTGGACTCACACCAACAGTTAAAGCCACAAAGCCACATTCAATTTCTTCACCCTTACTTGTTATGACTGATGTTACTTTACCGCCATTAATGCTTTTAATTTCTTTTAACTCTGTTTCAAGTTGCAAATCAACTTTATGGTGCTTAATTAACTTGTTTATCATTTTACTTTCTTCAGCAGGCAAAATAGCGTCCCAAAAACTTTTCTCTCTTATTAAAAAACTTACGGAGATATTTCTGCTTAGTAGCATTTCTACGGTCTCAATTCCAATCAAACCGCCGCCTACAACAACAGCATGCTTAATGTCTTTTGTATGTTGCTCCATGGTTTGCAAATCCTGCAGATTGTACAATCCCTGCACTCCCTTTAAATCTTGCCCGGGCCAACCAAATTTATTGCTCTTGCTTCCCGTAGCTATCACCAAATAATCGTATTCCATTTTTATACCATCATCCAACATTATAAAATTTTGGTCGGACTCTATTTTTTGAACATGTGCTTGTATAAGATTGATGCGGTTCTTCTCCCAAAAAAAATCTTCGTAGGGTTGGGTATGTTCCTGCTTCATGTGGCCCATGTATATATACATGAGGGCTGTGCGGCTATAAAAATATTTTGATTCAGAAGAGACAACAGTGATGTGAAAATCGCTTTGCTTGCGAATATGCCTTGCACAGGTGATGCCTGCAATACCATTGCCAATGATGATCACTTTCTTTGACATATTTTTTATTGTTTTGGTAATGTGTTATGAAGCTCTTTGAAAAACCTTACAAACTTTCAAAAGAAGTTTGCAAGATAATATTACAATAGAATTAGTACTACTGTTATTTCTGTTCGTTTAGTGACCAATCGTAAGACATATATTTTAATGAAGCATTATCATTTATTTTAACAGGGGCATATTGGTTGATGAACGCAATTTTAGTTTTACCTGTTTTTGTAAAATCTTTATTAAACCAATCGAAAATGGAAGACAGTTCTGGGTTATCTTTTGAAACTTTATTTTTATTTTTATCAGCTAAAAAATCTTTTGCCTGGTCGGTAAGTTGTTTATCAAGCATTTTTGCTTCGTAGGCTTCGTTTAATAATTTAGGGCAACTGTAAGAAGCGCAATTTATAGCAAAGTGCATACGGGGATCGTTGAAACGCTTGCGGAGTATTTTATGTTCAATGGTATTCAAGGTCATTTTTTGTCCATCTATAGAAAAGAATTTTTTATCCCATGCTGTATTAATAAAAATAACTGCATTTTTAGGAGCTAAATCTTTTATACTTTTTACCGGATAATTGTCTACGATCAATTTAACCGTGAAGGCATTATAAGCATTAATCCAATATGCAAATTTTTCATCTTCGGTCCACGAAGATGCAGGCGCATTGGCAGATATTTTAGATAGATAACTATTTAAATTAACGGAGTCTTTTATAAAACTTTTATAATCTACAAACCCTGCTTCGTTCACATGTTTTTTTAATAAAGTTGTCCACTCTCCATGAGTAATAGCTTTTTTATTGCCTTTTGGTACACCAGTGAGACAAGAGGAAAATAAGAGAGTTGCGCAGACCAATAAGGCAAAATTTTTCATTTTAGTAAATTTAATCATTATGTACGTGGTAAGTATCTGATAAGTTTTTGCAAAAGTTAAAACTAAATAGTGAGTTAGAAAAAATGTAATTTTATAGGCTTAAAAGAACGTACAAATGGTTACTCCTAACTTTAAAGTTTATTACATTTCTTTAATATCATGTTGTATTTTAATTAGTAGCTGTTATAATATATCAAGAAGTACACCACCTTTTTCTGACTCTATTGTTGCAAATAGAAACTTTATAGCGGGAGTAAACATGGAAGCACCGCCAAACGAAATAGACAGCAGTTGCTTTATTAATATGAAAAGAATAAATGCCCAATGGGTGGCATTTATTCCATTTGCGTTTAGCAGGCAAGGGCAACCCACAGTGCAATACAATGCAAGCCGGCAATGGTGGGGCGAAAGAGAAGAAGGAATTGTAGCCTGTATAAAAATGGCTCATGTGCAAAATATGAAGGTGATGCTTAAGCCGCAAATTTGGATAGGAAGCGGTGTTTATACTGGTTATTTTAAAATGGAAACAGATACAGGCTGGCTGCGGTGGGAAGCAAATTATAAAGATTATATTTTACACAACGCAAAACTTGCCGAAGATAATAAAGCCGAAATTTTTTGCATAGGTACAGAAATGGATGAAGCAGTAAAGCTAAGACCATTGTTTTGGAACGATCTAATAGACAGCGTAAAAAAAATATATAAAGGAGAGCTTACTTATGCTGCTAACTGGGGCTGCTTTAAAGAATTTAAAAGCTGGGATAAATTGGATTACATTGGTATTGATGCATACTTTCCATTAAGCCCTGCCATTACACCATCTGTTGATGAGATTTTTACAGGATGGCAACCACATTTTGAAGATATAAAACAATTTGAAACCGTACATAAGAAACCAATTTTGTTTACTGAATATGGATATAGAAGCGTGGATAAAGCAGCGCACGAACCTTGGTTATCATATAACAAAGCACCGGTTAATGTTGAAGCACAGCAAAATGCTTATGAGGCTTTATATAGAAGATTTTTGCCCCAACCTTGGTTTGCTGGCGGATTTTTATGGAAATGGCATGTGAATGATGCAAAGGCGGGTGGAATGAATAACAGTAATTACACGCCGCAAAATAAGCCTGTAGAGGAGGTTATAAAAAAATGGTACAAGCCAAGTAAATAATATGAAAAAAAATTTTCTGATAATGATGCTATTTATTTCTGGTTACGTGACCGTTTCTGCGCAAGCTAAAACAAAAGTAAAAAGCAACTCGTATAATCTATTGCTAAAAAAATTGCTTAACCACCAGGTGCCCGAAATAACTGTTGATAGTTTAACCACTATTGTACATGAAGTGGTTTTGCTGGATGCGAGAGAACCTGACGAATTTGAAGTGAGTCACATAGAAAATGCTACGTTAGTTGGCTATAATAATTTTAATATAGATTCTTTAAAAGTCACCAATAAGAATACACCGATTGTGGTGTATTGTTCTGTTGGATACCGAAGCGGTAAAATAACTGAAAAGCTTATTGAAAACGGCTTTGTGAACGTGCAAAATCTGTATGGAGGTATATTTGAATGGAAGAACAGGAATAATAAAGTGGTAGATAAAAATGGCATTACAAATGATGTGCATCCCTATAGTAAAAGCTGGGGAATCTGGTTAAAAAAGGGAAATAAAGTTTATAAGAAGTAAACTAAAAAATATTTTTAAACTATACCATTGCCACTTAATT
>Ga0105047_10014616_pt1 | contig 12439 bp, 10 predicted proteins | sample MAT04_FD_78384 | JGI IMG/M metagenome (GOLD analysis project Ga0105047, IMG submission 78384) | Freshwater microbial communities from Lake Fryxell liftoff mats and glacier meltwater in Antarctica - MAT-04 (megahit assembly) | ecosystem: Environmental > Aquatic > Freshwater > Ice > Liftoff... | reverse complement strand
CAAGGCCAACGCGGTAGAAGAATTGCGCGTTTGCGCCACCGGCTGGATCCGTCACGCTGGTGAGTGTGCTCGTGGCGCCGGTGATTTGGTCGTTCAGGTTGGGTCGGTCATAGAGTGTGATGCGGTCAATCAGGTAGGGGGCATCCCACGTCAGGTCGAGCCACGCTCCGGCACCTTCGCCGTTGGTGGCCCATTCTTTGGTGAAATCGCCAGGGTAGCCGTCCACGACGCCATCCACCGCGCGATCCGCTAATTGGTCGTCAGCGGCATTTTCGGAAGACGCGGCGACGGTTGCGAGCGGGGCGATGTTGTTGTTGGCGAGGATGGGGAGGAACCGGATGTGGACGAGATCGGGTGCGCTCGAAAATTGGCCGTCGTTGACGATGAGTTGAAAGGCGCAGACCACTTGCTCTGTCAGACCGGCGGGGGCGGGGAAGGAGGGAGTGGCGGTGTCGGCTCCTGTGAGTGTGACAGCGGGGCCTTCCAGTTGCGTCCACGTGAAGGTGAGCGGATCGTCTTCTGGGTCGGCGCTGCCGGTGCCGTCGAGTTGGATGATGGCGGAGGTGAGAACCGTTTGATCAAAGCCGGCGGCGGCGCGCGGCGGCTGGTTGGCGCCGAGTTGGTTTTCCGACCAGAAAACCTCGTTCTTGTGGACGAAGCGCAGCAGGATGTCAAACGCGTGACCTTGGCTGATGTGTGATTCCAGAGCGCGTTGCTTGAGGTTGGCGGTCAAATCGCTGTCCTGCATGGCGAGTGGAACATCCAGACTTTCACGCTCTGACCAGTTCAGCGGCGAGAAATCGGCGAGGTTGCCAGGCGCCTCGTGATAGGTCTGGGGATCGCCGGGTGTGGGCCAAGCCACCTCAAAGTTACCGGCCCACACAAAGGTTTTGTGCACCACCGGGACAAAGGTCGCATCGGCCGCATGCACGGCGGCAATGGCTTCGGTCAGCAACCGGTAACTGGTGGAGTGGTCGGTATGCGAATCAAATTCGCTGAGCGTATAGATGTGGTCAGGGCGGTACGTGGTCAGAATCTCCACGAGATCCGCGATGATGTTGGGGCGGTGTAGTGGTGAAAAATGTTCGACAACCCAGCATCGGGGTAACCGAGAAACAGGAGGTCGCTTTCCGCCAGTCCCAGAAAATTCGTGGCGGCCACGACCGCTTCCTCTTGGCGTTGCAACCCGTTGGCCGCCGAAGCTTCCGGTGAAAGATCGCCATTGGTGACATAGACGATCTTGACGCTCACGCCTTGCCGTGTGGCATTTCGAATTACGCCGGCCGCTGTTAAGACATCATCATCGGGGTGGGGGAAAAGGACGAGAATTCCTGCCCCCGAAGTCAAAGTGGCTCCCGCAACCCAGCCCAGCAACATAACGACACATAACCCGCGCCGTCCAAAAATCATCATAACCAAGTCCCTAATTCCCTCACAACAGTTCCAATTACCGCACCCCGAAGGCGAAATGAATATCTCAACTCGACTAAAATTGTAAGTGCCAGCAGTCCGCGCTTGTCGGTGCGAGCCGGCTCGCGGCTCCCGGTTGGCCGCGGACGGTCGGCTATTTGAGGTTGGCGACCCGGTCGAGTGCGACTTCGTCGCCAGAAATCAGGATTGAATCCGACACTTTCAGCACCATGGCCGGGTCAGTGGCGGGGACTAGTTCGTCGCGCAGAGTATCGCGGATGGCGACGACGGAGATATTGTATTGGGCGCGGAGGTTGAGTTGGTTGAGGGATTTACCTTCCCAAGCCGCGGGCACAGCCATTTCTTGAATCCCGAAATGTTTGCCGAGGCTGAAGTATTGCAGCAACGAACGCTGATGGGTGACGAGGTTGGCCAGGTTACGGGCGGAGTCATGCTCCGGGAATACGACCTCCGTCACGCCCAGTTTACGCATCGCCCGGGCATGGTTTTGCGAGACCACTTTGACGTAGATGTCAGCGACTTTGAGATCGTGCAACGCCATCACCGCCAGCACGCTGGCGCTGATGTCGTCCCCGGTGTTGACGATCGCCACGTCGGCACCCTGCGCCCCGAGTCGTTCCAGCGCGGCCGGGTCGCGGGCATCGCCCACAGCGGCTCGGGTGATTTTCGTGCCGATACGATCCACGGCGTCGGGGTCGTTATCAATCGCGATGACCTCGTAACCTTCCGCCCCCAAGGTCTCGGCGACCGTGGTGCCGAACATTCCCAATCCAATAATAACAAATCGTTTCATGATCCTTGTTGTCTCCGCAGGGGTTAACCGATGGCTACATTCTCGTGGGCATAGCGAAATTGGCGGGCTGCGAACTGGCGTCGCGCGGCCAACGCCGCGCAAAACGTCAACGGGCCGACGCGTCCCAGAAACATCAACAGCGTCGTCAGCACCTTTCCAAAGCCGGTCAAGTCATGCGTCGTGCCCATGGAGAGACCGACCGTGTTGAACGCACTCGTGGCCTCAAACATCAACGGCAAAAAACCGCTCGGCCGGCTTAACTGGGAAACCCACGGCAATTCGCTGGTCGTAAAAAGAAAAATGGCGACCGTAAGCAGCCCGAAAACGATGACGAACAAACCCACGGCACGTTGCATCGTGGCCTCCGGCACCGTTCGACCGCCGATCGTGGTGAATTCCAGTCCACGCAGCCGGCACCATGCGAGCAATCCCAGCAGCGCAAACGTGGTGGTCTTCAGCCCACCGGCCATCGAACCAGGCGAGCCGCCAATGCTCATCAACAAGATCGTCAGAAAGTTCGCGCTGTCCGTCGCCGTGGCATAGTCAATCGTGTTGAAGCCGGCCGTCCGGGGCGTGATGCTCATGAACAACCCGTTCACCAGCCGGTGCCAGACCGGCATATCAGCCAGGCTTGCCCGCCACTCAAACACCGTCAGTCCCAGCCAACCGCCCAAGGTCAACAAGCCGCTCGTCGCCAACACCAGCCGCGTATGGATCGAGAGCCGAAACGACCGGCGTGCGCGCCGCGCTCGATGCCAGAGACCCAATTCCTCCAGCGTGAGAAAGCCGATGCCGCCCAGCACAATCAACGTCATGACCACCAACAAGACGTGCGGCGCACGGGCAAACCCCATCAACGAATCCGAGAACGTGGAAAACCCGGCATTGCAGAACGCGCTCACGGAATGAAACACCGCCGGCCAGATCGCCCCCCGCCAGCCAAAACGCGGCACCCAGCAGACATACAGCAACACCGCCCCGGCCAATTCCAACAAGAGGGTCAGACGGACCACGTTGCGAGTCAGGTGCCGGTAATCCACGCGCGGCGCCACCTCGGCGACGCTGCGCGTCAGCATTTCCTGATGCAGCGCCATCCGGCCGCCGATCATCATGATGATCAACGAAGCGAACGTCACCATCCCGATGCCCCCAATCTGAATGAGCAAAAGGACTACGGCTTGGCCGGCCGTCGTAAAGTAAGTGGCCGTATCCACCACGATGAGGCCGGTGACACAGACCGCGCTCGTGGCAGTGAAGAGCGCGTCGAGCCACGACAGCGGTTCACCCGTATACAATCCCGGCAGCGTGCGCAACGCCATCGTGCCCAACAGAATCACCAAACCAAATGACACCACGAAAAGTTGGGGCGGCGTCAACCGGCGCCACGACAACAATCGCGACGCACGACGCAACCAAGGAGGCGCGAACCCGGTCAGTGGTGAAAAATCCAGCATCTGTCATCCGCAACCATGCGGTGCCGCATTCTTGCTGGTTTCAAGAGGGAGTCAAGGCGCGACGCGCCGCCCTCGGGAGGCCGTTACTCGGTACCGTTCCACTGGGCTGAAAATTCTTGCGTTGATTTCCTCAAATGGTAGCCTCCGACCCAAGGAGCCAGTACACCGCAGCGCCACTCAGAACCAGCAGAACGCCATGGCGATGGATTACGACAGAGAGAGCGACAGCGGCATCAAGATCTACCTGCGGGAGATTGGTCAGGTGCCGTTGCTGACCCCCGCCGAGGAGATCAAACTGGCGGCGCGGATTAAACGCGGCGACAAAGAAGCCCGGCTCCACATGATCAAAGCCAACCTCCGGCTCGTCGTCAAAATCGCCCATGACTACGCCAACTTCGGGCTGCCGTTGCTCGACCTCATCAGCGAAGGTAACATCGGGTTGATGAAAGCTGTGGAACGTTTTGACCCGGAGAAAGGCGCGAAACTCTCCACCTACGCCGCGTGGTGGATCAAACAATCCATCAAACGCGCCCTTGCCAACCAATCCAAGACCATTCGCCTGCCGGTGCACTTGGTGGACAAGATCGGCCGGCTCCGGCGTACCGCCATGCGGCTCAGTGAAACGTACGGTCGCGAGCCTACCGATCAGGAACTCGCTGATACGCTGGGCATGCCCGTGGCCAAGGTGGCGCAGTTGCGGACGGTGGGGATTCGTCCAGCCAGCCTGGATGCGCCTCTTGGCGATGATGACGGCGGGGAGTTTGGTGACATCGTGCGCGATGAAAACGCGCTCACGCCGTTTGAGCTGTTGCGTGACCAAACCATGCGCGCAGAAGTGCGCGAGTTGATCAAGGAACTCGACGAGCGCGAAGCCGCCATTCTCACCGCCCGCTTCGGTCTCGACGGCAACAAAGAACGCACGCTCGAAGAAGTCGGCAAGAAATTCAAAGTCACGCGCGAACGAGTCCGCCAAGTGCAAAACATCGCGCTGCGCAAGCTGCGCCGCATCCTCGACAAGCTGGACAAGCCGAAACCCAGTGCAATTTCAGCGCACCCGAAACGCTGACTTTTTGGCTGTCGAGCGACAAGTTGGCGACCGTACAGCTCTTCTGACTTGGTGCTTCATCTTTCGTATTAGTCTCCTCACAAGTGATTTACAGATCAAGCAGTGGTGTTGGTATTCGCGCTGCTAATGACCTGAAGTTCGTTTTGCGGTGAGGCGTGGAGACGCCTCGGCTTTACGCAACAGCTATTAGGAGAATTCATGAATAGGAGTCTAAAGCTCTTCCTGACGAGAGCCGGTATCGTCGTGGCGTTCATATCCTTCTTGCCGGCGGTCATCGCGGCGGACGATTTGCAATCATTGAAGGAAGAAAATGCCGAACTGCGCCAGCGGTTTGATAAACTCAGCAACGAACTGAGCCAGATCAAGGAATTACTGGCCAAACAAGGTGTCACGGCCACCATCAAGCCTGTCACGACCCAGAACGTCACTGCGAAGTCCCTCGACCTACAGCTATATGGCATGATCAAGCTCGACGCGGCCCATGATGACTCCCGCGTCAACAACGGCAACTTCGCCCGCTGGGTCGAGTCCGAGTCCGTTCTGAATAACGACAGGCATTTTAACCTGACCGCCAATCAGACCCGACTGGGCGTGGATATTTCCGCACCGCAAATCGACGGCATCCGTACGAGCGCCAAAGTAGAAGCTGATTTCTATGGAGCCGGCACCGGCGAAAACAAACCCGAATTGATGTTGCGCCACGCTTACGTCCAAGCGGACTGGCCCGACTGGAAATTCACGATCATCGCCGGGCAGACCTTTGACATCATCTCGCCCTTGAGTCCCAACACTGTCAATTACAGCGTGGGCTGGTGGCAAGGTAACGTCGGGTACCGACGTCCGCAGATTCGACTGGTCAAAACCATCGGACTTGATGAGGGTGTTGATCTGAAGCTGGAAGGTGGCATCAGCCGTACCATTACTGGTCGCAAGTACGTGTTTAAAGAATCCACTGATCCCGACACCGGTGCCGATGCAGGTTTCCCCACGACTGCGGGCCGGGTCAGTCTCAGTTTCCCGGTCTGGGAGAAGCAACAAGCCACCATCGGTGTTTCCGGACATTACGGTCAGGAAGAAGTTCATGCGACCAATCTGCTCTCGAGCGCTGAATACGCCACGTGGTCAATCAATGTGGACGTCCGGTTGCCAATCACCAAATGGTTCCTGCTCCAGGCGGAGGGTTTCATTGGCGAGAACTTCGATTCCTATCTCGGGGGCATTGGGCAAGGCATCAATCTGACCCTCAACAAAGAAATCCACACCATGGGTGGGTGGATCGCCGCCACGGTCACGCCAAACTCCAGCTGGCAATTCAACGTCGGCGCCGGTGTGGATAACCCCAACAACAGCGACCTCTCCGCCGGGACTTCCACCGTCAACGACCCGCGCACCTCCAACTACTTTATGTTTGGCAACACGTTCTACACCCTCACCACCAATCTGCAACTGGCGTTGGAGGTGTCGTACCTCCGCACCACCTACAAGTCGTTCGCCCCCGGCGACGCTTGGCGACAACAGTTGGCCGTCATCTACAAGTTCTGATTCCTCACGGAGACAATTATGGCAAATCTGGATTTTAAGACCCCGCTGGCGCGCGAACAGGAGGACGCGGCCGTCGTCGCCCACAACAGCCGGATGGGCGTCATCCTCTTCATTGTCTATGTCATCTTCTACGGTGGATTCATGGCCCTCAGTGCCTTCTCGCCGGACACCATGAGCCAACCATTTCTCAGCGGCGTCAACCTCGCGGTCGTGTATGGCTTCGCCCTGATCGTCGCTGCCCTCGTCTTGGCGCTGATCTACATGAAAGTCTGCCGTAAATCTGCCAAGTAGGAACTACTCCCCATGATCCACGAAACCTCTTTGATGGCCGTCCTGATCTTCCTGTTCTTTGCCGGCTCGGTCATCGGCATCAGCTTCTACCTCGGCCGCCGCGCCAAGTCCGCCTCCGGGTACTTCGCCGCTGGCGGCGGCATCCACTGGGCCGTCAACGGCATCGCCTTTGCCGGTGACTACCTGTCCGCCGCGTCCTTTCTGGGAATCTGCGGCATGATCGCGTTCTATGGGTATGATGGCTTCCTCTACTCCATCGGGTACCTAGCCGGCTGGATCGTCGCATTGTTCATCGTCGCCGAACCGTTGAAGCGCCTCGGCCGGTTCACCTTCGCCGACGCGCTTGACAACAAATTTAACTCCCGCGGCATCAAACTGGCCGCCGCCATCAGCACGCTCGTCGTCAGTTGCTTCTACCTCATCCCTCAGATGGTTGGTGCCGGTGCCCTCGTGCAACCGTTGCTCGGTTTCCCGCATTACGTCGGCGTCATTGTCGTCGGCGCCATCGTCACCCTCATCGTCACCACGGCCGGCATGGTTTCGACCACCTGGGTCCAATTTATCAAAGGGAGCTTGCTGGTCGTCCTCTGCGCCATCATCACGGTCTTGTTGCTCATGCGCGGTATCACCACCAAACCGACCGACAACGCCGGCAACCCACGCCACATCGCTGCCCGCAACGTCACCGAACTGCCCGGCACCTTACTCCCCGAATCCGCCGCTTGGACTGGCCAGCCGTATGTCCACGTCAAGAACGCGGGCGGCATCGTCACGGTGTGGCGGAAAGAAGCCAACGGTACCTTTTCCGAAACCCAAACTCTCGCCGTCCAACTCGACGGCAAGAAATTCGTCAACGGTCTTCCGCGCGGCAAGAAGGCAGGCGAAGCCGACCTCGACCCCGTCGGCTACGTCTCCCAACTCCCCGGCAACGTCGAGAAGACCGGCAGCGTTAGCCCGTTTGGATTCATCAAAACGATGCAGGACAGCGAAGTGATTCTGTGGGGCAACGAGAAAATCACGGACGCGGACGGCACCGTGACGACCGTCTATTTTCAGAAGCCAACGAAAGGCAAAGACTTCATGGCGCCCGGCTCCAGCCCGACTTTCAAGAAGGTGCGCAGCGAGAAGTTCATTGATAAACTCGACTTTCTCTCCCTGATGCTCGCGCTCTTCTGCGGGACCGCCTCCCTGCCGCACATACTCATCCGGTACTACACCGTCAAAGATCAGATCAGCGCCCGGAAAAGCACCGTGGTCGGCATCGCCGTCATCGGATTTTTCTACGTGCTCACGCTCTATCTCGGCCTTGGCGCCATGACCAGCGGTGCCCTTGATGTGACCGACTCCAACATGAGCGCCCCGTTGCTGGCCCGCAGCATCAACGAATTTCTGTTTGCCGTGATCAGCGCCGTCGCGTTCACCACCGTCCTCGGCACCGTCAGCGGGTTGATCATGGCCGCCAGCGGTGCCGTCGCGCACGACCTGATGACCAACTTCTTCAAAATCGAGATGGACGACTTCGCCAAAGTCCGCGCCGCCAAGATCGCCGCCCTATGTGTCGGCGTCATCGCCATCATCCTCGGCATCCTGTTCTCCAAGATGAACGTCAACTTCCTCGTTGGCTGGGCCTTCAACATCGCCGCCTCGGCGAACCTGCCGGCGCTGCTGATGTTGCTGTTTTGGAAACGCACCACCAAACAAGGCATCACCGCCGCCATCATCGTCGGCATGGTGTCCTCGCTCGGCTGGATTCTCCTGAGCGCCCAAGCTTACAAAGACGTGTACGGCCTCGACCCGGCCCGGGCGATTGTCCCGTTCAGCCAACCGGCCATCGTGACAATCCCGCTCGGGTTCTTGGTCTTGATCATCGTCTCGCTGTTGACGCCGCGTCCCACAGAGAAACCGGCCGCCGCTAGCTGAGCCGGCAGGTGAGGAGTTTGCGCTCTTCCGTGTCCCAAAGTACCAGCGTCTGACGGAGGGAACTGAGACCGTCGCCGACACACACAAAATGTGTGTCGCCCAGCACGGCTTCGTGGGCGCGATGGAAATGACCAAACACCCACCCTCGCGGCCGGTAACTCAAACCACGCCACAGGTGCCCCAACTCCGTCTCGCCGCAATCATCGGCGGGGCCGGGATCGAAGCCGGCTTTCACGACGTGCTCGGCAATCCCATGCTCAAAGTCCGGCACTCCGCGCACCCCCACCCCAATCCCCGCTGGACAAGAATGCGTCGCGATCAGTTCGGGCTTCTCGCGATTGAATAGTTCGACCGCCTGCTCCCGTTGGCGGCGGAGGATGTAGTTGGGCATCCCGGCCAAGAGATTGTGGTTCTGCGGTCGGTCCACATGCAACGCGCCCCCCATGAAACCAACCGTAGTGGACCCGAGTCGCGCGACCGACGGGCGTGATTGGTAGACCAGATTGGCTTTCTCCTTCCACACATCCGCGGCGCCATGCCGGAGGGCGCGCCGCAACCACCGGTGGTCCTCGTGGTTGCCATCAATCACATGCAGCGGCACCGGATAACGAACTGGCTGCGCCATCAACCCCTCGTAAAACCCGAAGTCCCCCACTTGGATACCGGCTTCGATCCGGTAATCGGTCTGCACCTGTCGCAACACATCGGCCAGTTCCCGGTGCTGGCCATGGACGTCGCCGATGATCAGAACGCGCATGGACTCAAGTGGTGCGCGCGAAATCGGTCTGAAGTCGCGCTTGAAAGACGGTGATGTCGGCGAAGACCTTCTTGAGAATCGAGCGCTCCAGTTGGGTCAACTCCGACAGGTTGATGTAGTTGTCCGGTGTTTCGCCACGGCCAACTTGTGCGGCTTGATGGGCAAGACGCATTTGCAGGAGCGCTGTGTACGCTTGGACAAGCTCGTCGTGGCTCGCCGGCACCAACACGCTTTGGTCGCGAAGCCGGGCTAGGCGCTCCAGCGTATTGGTTTCGGCGAAGTGATGCCGTAACGCGTACATGCGGGCAAAATTGACGATCGGAATGATGGCGCTCTTGATGTTGAACGTCGCGGGATGCTCGCCGCCGGATTCGAGTTGGATATTGCCAAAGAACCCCCGCGGTGGCTTGAATTGCAGAGTGCTCTGCGCCAGGTGAAAGAAAAACGCCGGCTGGCCGGCCTGCAACACCTCCTGCAAGAGGTGCCGGAGTTCCGTGACGTGACCGGGCTCGCCATACGCGCAGCGAAAATCGAAGAAGATGTTCACATCGAGCAAATCCTGTGGATTCGCGGCGCGGATGCAATCGGTGAAGTACTGCCGCCATCGGCTCAAGGGCTGGCACCATTTCGGATTGCTCGCCATCGTCTCACCTTTGCAACGCTGGTACCCGACTTGATCGAGCCAGCCGCAAACCTTTTCGCCGAGTCGGAGAAAGTACGCCTGCGCGTCAACGCCATCCGCGTAAATGATCGCGTTGTCTTGATCCGTCGCCAGCGTCTGTTCGCCCCGGGCGACGCTGCCAAATGCCACAAACGTGTACGGGACCGGCGGCGGCCCCAGTTCGGCCTCGGCCAAACCAATCAAGCGGACCGTGATGGCGTCGGCAACGCTGGACATGATCCGGGTCACGTGTTCGACGCGTGTGCCGGCATCAAGCAGCGACTTCACGAGCAGGGGCAGCTTGGCGTTGCAGTCTTTGAGTTCCTCCGCGGACTTCGCTTGCTCGATCTCGCCCAGCAACAAACCGACGACATGCCGTTGCGCATGGAGAATCTCCGTGCCGGCAAGGACACCCAGCGTCGCCCCGCGTTCGTCGGTGACGACGAGATGTTGGACGCCGCGTTCCTGCATGACCCGGGCCGCCTCGAACAAGAGTGCGTGTTCAGCAATGCGAATTAGCGGCGCGCTCATAATTGCCGCGACCGGTTGTGACGGGTCGCGTCCGGCAGCCAGCACCCGGTCGCGCAAGTCGCGATCCGTGACAATGCCGACGGGTTCACCGGCGGGCGACTTGACGAGGATAGCGCTGGCCTTCGCGCGAGCCATGGCAGCGGCCGCCTTGTGAATTGGCAGATCGAGGTCACAACTCACCGGCGACAATGCGCACGCTTTGACCGGTCGCGTGGTCAGCGGCACTGTCGTTTGGAGTTCGGAGAGCAATCGCTGGAGGGTTTCTTCGGTCTGCCTGTGCGCCGTCACGTCCTTGAGGGACAGGACTTGGCCGGTCTCACCACCAATCTGGACGGAAGCTGAGGTGAGTTGCACGTCAGTCGTTATGCCGGCCTTGCCGATCAGCCGGGCGTGGTGCTCCGAGACAGGATCCAAGATGCGGTTGAGCGGGAGGTCCGTGAGTTCGGTTTCGTTGTAGCCCAGCCGGTTGAGTAACGTCTTGTTGGCATAGACAGGTCGGTCATGGAGCACCATCAGCACCCCCTCTGTCGTGCCTTCGACAAGCAGCCGGTACTTCTCCTCCGACGCGCGCAACGCCGTCTCGGCCTGCCAGCGCCGGCGTTCGAGGCTCAACCCTTGTTGCGCGATGTAACCCAGCAATAACGCAATGATCACGGAAATACCGACCGACACTTGCAGGACCCGCCGGGTGATCTGGGCGATCTCCGCGCGCACGTCTTCGAGGTAGATGCCGGTGCCGATAATCCAGCCCCACGGCTGAAAGCCTTTGACGTAAGAGAGCTTGGGGGCGACGCGGTGTTCATCGTCTTTCCACTGCCAGAGGTAGTCGGCGTAACCCTCCCCGTGGGCGCGGACGAGGTTGGCAAATTCGACAAAGAATTTCTTACCGGCTGGGTCGGCGTAGGTGGCGAGATCCTGGCCGTTCAGCTCCGGCCGGTACGGGTGCATGACCATGCGCGGCTGTTCATCGGTGATCCAAAAGTAATCCTTACCGTCGTCGCCATAGCGCAGGCGTTGAACGCGGGCAATGGCGGCCTGCTGGGCGGCCGCCCGCGTGAGAGTGCCGGCCTTTTCCTGCTCATGCAACCCGGCGAGTTCGCTCCAGGCGGCCTGCGTCAACTCCCGGATCATCTCCTTCTTGCGCTCGACAATGTTGCGGCGCATCGTCGGAATCACCACCGCGAAAATCAGTCCGAGGCACAACGCAAAAGTCAGGATCACCGGCGAGGCGATGTTCAGCAGAAAATGCCGCCAGTTCAACCGCGGGCACTGCGCCGTATGGGCATGCAGCATGAACTGATTATAGAGGTTGCCTCAGGCAACTCAACGCGATAAAAATCTTGCTCCATGCACGATCAACTCAAAGCTGCGATCCGCGACGTACCGGATTTTCCGATCAAGGGCATTCTGTTTCGCGACATCACGCCGTTGCTGCGCGACGGCAAGCTGTTCCGCCGCGCCGTGGATACCATTGCCGACCGGCACACCGGCCAGGGCATCCAGGCGATCGTGGGAATTGACGCCCGCGGGTTCATCTTTGCCGGCGCCGTCGCCTACAAGCTCGGCATCGGCATGGTGCCGGTGCGCAAGAAGGGCAAGCTCCCGTGGAAGACGGTCGTCACCAGCTACACGCTCGAATACGGTAGTGAGACCAGCGAGATGCACACCGACGCCATCGCCAAGGGCGACAAGGTTGTCATCGTTGACGACCTGCTCGCCACCGGCGGCACCGCGCTGGCCGCCTCCCAACTCGTGAAACAACTTGGTGGCGAAATCGCTGAAATTGATTTCCTCATCGAACTCAACGCGCTCAAAGGTCGTGACCGGCTCCACGAATATCCCCTGTTCTCCGCCATCCAGTACTGAACCGCTGCGATTGGCGGAGCCGGTCTGGCGGGCGCGTGAACAAGCGCATGGCGACCGGGTGCGGCCGTGGGTCCAGACTCACTTGGATCGGCAAGCCCGGCACGAGGCGCATCCGGTCGGTGATTTT
>Ga0105047_10014613_pt1 | contig 12442 bp, 12 predicted proteins | sample MAT04_FD_78384 | JGI IMG/M metagenome (GOLD analysis project Ga0105047, IMG submission 78384) | Freshwater microbial communities from Lake Fryxell liftoff mats and glacier meltwater in Antarctica - MAT-04 (megahit assembly) | ecosystem: Environmental > Aquatic > Freshwater > Ice > Liftoff... | reverse complement strand
CGGTGGTGCCCACCTCCAGCGGGTTGACCAGGTCGATCAACATGATGTGGTAGCCACCGGGCTTCAGCTCCACGGCGGTGCCGGCGGGCAGCGCAATGAACTCAACCGGACGCATGCCCATTTCTCCGTCTGCCGACCCCATCATTGTCGTGGCCGACCCCATCATTGTCGTGTCGGAGTCCACCATGGTCGTGTCGGAGCCCATGATGGTCGACTCGGAGCCTGGCTCGATCGTGTACGTCTCGTGCACCTCCACGGTGGCCGCGACGGAACTGTCGGCGGAGGCACTGAGCAACCTGTCGTCGATCGGGCTGGTGATCGTGACGTACGCGGCGCCCAGAGTGGCCATCATCGGGCTGGTGCGTGCCCACTGACCTGTCATGGTGATCTCGCCGGTTGCAGCGGTCGTCTCGGTCGCGGCAGCCGCCGTGGTGTCGGAGGTGCTCTCGTCGTCGCCGCACCCAGCGGCCAGCGTGAGCAACCCGACGGCGCACGCCGCACCTGCAAGCTGACGGATGGATCGAGTGGTTGAACTGGAGATGAATCGCATACCCATAGGTCGTTCAGTGTCATCGCCAGGTTCCCGGGGCGGCGGGGACCAGTTGCCCAATGGCTAGGGCAATTTGTCACATTCGCACGGGTCAGAGCCCCAATGGAGGGTTGCAACGCCCCCTCCCCAGGTCGTTGGAACCCTCCGTTGGGCTGCTTGGGCGGGATCTGTGTCGCACCCTCTGGCTACCGTGTCGTTATGAACGAGGTGGGTGCGACGGCACGGTGGCAGGTCGAGCAGGTGTTCGCGCTCGCCCCCAAGCCGTCGTCGCTCACCGCCGCTCAACCGTTGGCCGTTCCTAGCCGCTGGGTGGGCGCCGGCTGCGACGAGCGTGCCGTGTGGGGGCGTTGCACCGGTGGCAGCGCCGAGCCGTACGAGTGCGCGGTCGACCATGTGGCGGTGGCCGTGCGGTGCAGTTGCCCCAGCCGTGTGGTGCCATGCAAGCACGCGCTCGCGTTGCTGTTGCTGTGGGCCCGCGGTCAGGTGGCCGAGGGTGAAGCTCCGGCCTTCGCCGCAGCCGTGGTGGCCAGTGCGGTTGCGAAGGCGGCCAGGCACGCAGCGGAGGTTCCCGACGCGGTCGCAGTGCCGGTGCCGTCGTCCGATGACGGCGATGACGCCGGGCCGGTCGCGCCGCCCATCTTCCCCGACCGAGACCCCAATGCCGGCCGCGACGATCGTGTTGCCCGCATGGCCGCTGGTCTTGCTGAGCTGGACCGTTGGCTCGACGACCGTGTGCGCACCGGGTTGGCCGACCCTGCGCTGGCCCGTTACTCCACATGGGACGACCTGGCGGCGCGCCTGATCGACGCGCAGGTGGGCGGCCTGGCCAACCGTGTTCGGCGGCTTGCGGGTGTGGTCGGTGCCCACCCGGATTGGCATCAGCAGGTGCTGTCCGAGCTGGGCGCCCTGCATCTGCTCGCCACCGCAGGCCGCCAGATGGGGTCGTTGCCGCCCCCCCTGGCAGATTCGGTCGCAGCCGCGATCGGTTGGCAGGTGCGCCAGGCCGATGTGCTGGCGGGGGTTCCCGACACCGACCATTGGGCGGTGATGGGGCGCAGCGACGTGCGCGAGGACCGCATCGAAGTGCGGCGGCTGTGGCTGCGTGGCCAGGTGACAGGCCGCTGGGCGATGCTGCTCTCGTTCGCCGCGTATGGGCAGTCGCTCGATACCTCGATGATGGTGGGCACGCAGGTGCACGCCGATCTATTCCGGTATCCAGGCGCGCTCGGTTTGCGTGTGTTGGTCGGTCGCCGCCATGCCGACCCCGCACCAGCAGCGGACATTGTCGGTTGTTCCATCACCGAGGCCTGCGCGCAGGTGGGTACAGCCGTCGCCGCCGAGCCGTGGATCGAGCGCTACCCGGTGTGCGTGGTAGCGGCGCCGGCCCGGTCGGGTGCACGCTGGGTGCTGACCGATGATGGCGGCTCGCTGCCGCTCGTGGAAGGCACTACCGGCATCGGTGCGTTGCTCGCATGTAGTGAGGGCAGACCGGTGCCTGTCACCGTCGAGTGGACACCGAATGGAATGGTGCCGCTCACCGCGCACTTACCTGACAGGGCCATCGACCTCGGACCCACCGCTGATCCCTCGTTCCTGGCGGCCGGCTGATGCTGAACGACTTGTCATGCTGAACGACTTGTCATGCTGAACGACTTGTCATGCTGAACGACTTGTCATGCTGAACGACTATTGGAACGAGATGGTCACGGTCGCACTACTCGGAACAGATCGGCGCGACCCGCCCGCGCCACCTGTAGGTGGCCTGGCCGACCTTGCCGTCGACGACCCGCAGCCCACTCCTTCGCAACGTCTGCTGCAGCAGGTGGCTGGGTGCGCAGTTGTTCGTAGAGCCGGCTTGTTGCCCAGCGCGCCCGTTGCCACGGTGGCACCGCCAGCGCCAGACCCGAGGCCGCCCACGCCGCAATCGGCAACGACGACGTGGCGCCGGGTGGTCGCCGACTGGCCGGTGCTGGAGGATGAATGGGTACTTGCGGCTGTGCGTAACGGCCGTCGGTTGGCGCCCGAGCTTGTGCCTCCGGTGTTGGCTCGCCATCGCACGGATGCCACACGCCACGCGCGTGCCCTGGTGGCGGCGGGGCCATTGGGCGAATGGATGATCCAGTGGTCGCCGCGGCTTGCGTGCACAGCGAAACATCCCCCCGTTGTCGAGTTGCTCGCAGAGCTGCCGGAACTTCCGATGGTGCCCGAGCTCGTGTCGCTGCTGTCGTCGCCGCCAGCGCAGGTGGCGCGAACTCTGGCGGCCGGCCTGTCATCGGCCGAGCTTGGTCGTGCGCACAAGGCCGTGCTCGTCAACCTGCTGGCCCGTATGGATTCGTCGTCGCTGCTTGCGGTTGCGCACGCCATCGATTGCGTCGACCCGTCGTCACCATCCATCGGGCTGGCCTTCGCGCTGGCCGACCTTGCCCATCTCCGCCATCACATGCTCACCGAACTGGAGCTTGCATGAAGTCCCCCGACACATCGCCGTCGTCCGCAGTCCTGCGGCCGCACGCCGAGCACGAGTTCGCCCGTGAAATTGCTGCCCTTGCCGCAGTCGATGATCGTGAGCGCCCACCCAACTGGCGGCTCTCGCCATGGGCAGTCGTCACCTACGTGCTTGGTGGCACGATTGCCGATGGCACTGTTCTGACGCCGAAGTACGTGGGGCGGCGGCGACTGGTCGAGATTGCAGTCGCAACACTTGCCACCGACCGGGCGCTGCTGTTACTGGGCGTGCCGGGAACTGCGAAGACGTGGCTCAGTGAGCATCTGACAGCGGCCATCAGCGGCGACTCCACGCTGCTGGTGCAGGGCACGGCGGGCACGGCTGAAGAGCAGTTGCGCTATGGCTGGAACTATGCGCGTCTGCTGGCCGAGGGCCCCAGCCTCGAGGCATTGGTGCCCAGCCCGATCTATCGCGCAATGGAGCGCGGTGCGATTGCGCGTGTCGAGGAACTGACGCGAATGCCCAGCGATGTTCAAGACGCACTCGTCACCGTGCTCAGCGAGAAGACGCTGCCGATTCCAGAGCTGGGGAGCGAGATGCAAGCGGTGAGTGGCTTCAACGTGATTGCCACTGCCAACGACCGCGACCGAGGGGTCAACGACCTGTCGGCGGCCCTGCGCCGCCGGTTCAACACGGTGGTCTTGCCGCTACCCGCGGACATCGAGGAGGAGGTCGCGATCGTCGAGCGCCGAGTTGCGGAGCTTGGTGCGGCATTGCGGCTGCCGACCGTACCCGCCGCCGATCAAGAGATTCGTCGCGTCGTCACCATCTTCCGTGAACTACGCAGCGGCGCCACCGAGGATGGCCGGGTCAGCCTGAAGGTGCCCACCGGCTCGCTGTCGACCGCCGAGGCAATCTCAGTCGTCACCAATGGTATTGCGCTCGCAGCGCATTTCGGCAACGGCCAGCTCAGTGCGGCCGACGTGGCCGCCGGCATCATCGGAGCGGTGGTGAAGGACCCGGTGCACGACCAGGTCGCCTGGCGCGAGTACCTGGAAGCCGTCGTGCGTGATCGAGCCGAATGGGTCGAGTTCTACGAAGCATGCCGCGAGCTGTGAACGAGTGATACACCTAGGAAGAAAGTTTGGTAGACTTCTAGAATGGCACTGAGTATCAAGAGCGACACGGCTGACCAATTGGCACGCGAACTGGCCGAGCTCACCGGCGAATCACTGACCGATGCGGTCATCACGGCATTGCAGCGGCGACTGGCAGACGAGCGTCGGGTGCGCGCGCGAAGAACCTCACTCGACGACATCTTGGCGACGGCTCACGCGCTGCCAGTGCTCGATCATCGCACCGAGGACGAGATCCTTGGTTTTGACGAGCAGGGGTTACCGTCGTGAGCGTCGTGGATTCGTCGGCGCTGGTGTCGGTGCTGTTGGGTGAGCCCGGATGGGAAGCGCTGCAAACCTGTCTCGAGAGGGCTCAGCCCTGGCGAATCAGTGCGGTGACCTTGGTGGAAGCCTGCGTGGTGGTCGAATCGCGCCTTGGTCTGTTGGGTCGCGCCCAGCTCGATGCGATGTTGCTGAGGATCGGGGTCGAGGTTCGCCCGATGACCGCCGAAACCGCTGTGGTGGCGCTGGATGGCTGGCGGCGCTTTGGAAGGGGCCGGCACCCGGCTCGCCTCAACTTTGGCGACTGCTTCTCGTATGCGTTGGCGATGGAGCTCGACGAGGCTTTGTTGTTTGTTGGCAACGACTTTGGAATGACCGACGTCGTCGCAGCGGTGGCATGAGCGCAGCGGCCCCGCCGGTGGTGCGGCTCTTGGGGATTCGTCACCATGGGCCCGGGTCTGCCCGGTCTGTGCTGCGCGCCCTCGACGAACTGCAGCCCACCGTGGTATTGGTTGAGTTGCCCGCAGACTGCGAGGCCGCGCTGGCGTGGGTGGGGCACGAGCAGCTGGTGCCCCCGGTCGCCCTCTTGGGCTACGTCGTCGACACGCCACAGCGGGCGGCGTTCTTGCCGTTCGGTGAGTTCAGCCCCGAGTGGCAGGCGTTCGTGTGGGCCCGCTCGCACGAGGTGCCGGTGCGTGCCATGGATCTCCCCCTGGCGAATTCATTGGCGCGCGGGCACGGTGCGGGCGACGGCGAGCTACGGCTGGCTGAGCATCCGGTGGGCGACCCGCTGGCTGCGCTGGCTGCCGCGGCGGGCGACCCGGACCCGGAGCGCTGGTGGGACGACGTGATCGAGCATCGTGGTGACGGTGCTCCCGCCTTCGAAGCCGTCGCCGAGGCGATGGGAGCTGTGCGCGGCGCGTGGGAAGCCGCCTCGGCCAGCGAAGCGCAGCGCGAGGCGTTCATGCGTCAGACGTTGCGGAAGGCGATCGCCGAGGGCCACCAGCGAATCGCCGTGGTGTGCGGTGCGTGGCACGTTCCGGCGCTCGAACAGCCCCTGCCCGCAGCCACCGTCGATGCGCGCACCCTGCGTGGCTTGGCCAAGGTGAAGGTGGGTGTCAGCTGGGTGCCCTGGACCCACCGCCGGCTCGCAAGTGCAACGGGCTACGGCGCCGGGGTACGCAGCCCGGGTTGGTATGCACACGTGTTCCGCCACCCAGGGCCAACAGGGCTGAGCCGGTGGTTCGTAGAGGTGGCGCGGCTGCTGCGCGAGCGGGGGCTGTCGGCGTCGCCCGACCACCTCATCGCCGCCACTCGCACGGCGGGTGCTCTCGCCGCGCTGCGTCTGCGTCCACGTCCAGGCTTGGCCGAGGTGCTCGATGCGGCCGACACCGTCATGGCCGGAAGTACAGGGCTGGCGCTGATCGACCGTGAGCTGGTGATCGGTGATGCCATTGGTGAGGTTCCTGACAATGCTCCGCAGGTTCCGCTCGCTCGCGATGTTGCGGCACAGCAGCGCAAGGTGCGGCTGAAGCCCACTGCGGATGGGCAGACGGTCGAGTTGGATGTGCGAACTCCGAATGGTCGCAATCGCTCGGTGCTGCTGCATCGGCTGCGCGCGCTCGGCGTGTCCTGGGGTTCGGTGGAGGAGGGGCGTGGTAGCAGCGGCACGTTCCGAGAGACGTGGGCTCTGCGATGGGAGCCGGAGCTGACCATCCGGGTCATCGAGCTGTCGGCGCACGGCACCACGGTCGCCGCGGCCGCTGCCCATCGGCTGTTGGAGCGAGCCATAGCGGCCACTGCGCTGGCCGACCTGGTGCAGATACTCGACGAGGCGTTGCTGGCCGATTTGCCCGACGTCGTGCAGCCGGTGGTCAGTCGCGTGGAAGCCCAGGCTGCTCACGACCCAGATGTCGTGCAGGTCATCGACACGCTTGGGCCGCTCGCTCGGGCGCTGCGCTACGGCGATGTACGCGGCACCGACGCGTTCGCGCTGCGACGGGTGTTCGACGGTCTGGTGATTCGTGCTTTGGCCGGCGCGTTGATGGCCTGCCGCTCGTTGGACGACGATGCTGCCGCGGCGATGGTCGAGCGCTTGGCAGGCGTGCAGGCGGCCCTCGCGCTGACCGACCACCATGCCCGTCGAGGCGAGTGGCCGGCCGTGCTCACCCTGATCGCGGAGCGCGGTGATGTCCACGGCCTGGTGCAGGGCCGTGCCACGCGGTTGTTGCACGACGGTGGCGCGTGGAAGCGTTCACAGGTTGGCAACCGGGTGTCGCGTGCGTTGTCAGTGGGTACGCCGCCCGCGGTCGGTGCCTCGTTCGTGGAGGGCTTCGTCGCGGGAAGTGGAACGGTCCTGGTCCACGACCGCGAACTGCTCGACGTGATCGACGCGTGGGTGTCGTCATTGGCGCCGGAGTCGTTCGTCGCCACCGTTCCGCTCCTGCGTCGGACCTTCGGAGGTTTCGAGCCGGCCGAACGTCGTCAGCTCGGCATGCTGCTGGCCGACCTTACGCCAGTCACCGGTACCGGCTTCGGTGCCGAGATCGACGAGCAGCGCGCCGCAGTGGCGCTTGCAACTGTTCGCCAGATGTTGGGGGTCGCGTCGTGAGCGAGTACCCGGGCCGCGTCAGCGACGGCGAACGGTTGCGCCGTTGGCGGATGGTGCTGGGTGGCACCGAGGAGGGCGACGCCGATAGCGCAGGCCAGGGTGTCACCGGCATGCAGCTGGATGGTGTGGACGCGCGCATCGACGCGGCGCTGGCTGCGGTGTACGACACGCGGCCCGGCCGCCGTGGGGGAGGATCGCGCTCGGGGGGCCTCGGTTCGTCTGCCCCCGCAGTGGCGCGCTGGCTGGGCGACATTCGCACCTACTTCCCCAGCAGTGTGGTGCAGGTGCTGCAGCGCGACGCCATCGATCGTCTGAAGCTGCGCCAACTGCTGCTCGAGCCCGAGATGCTGCGCGCCGTCGAGCCGGATCTGCACCTTGTCACACTGCTCGTCGAGCTCAACAAGCTGCTACCCGACACCACTCGTGCGACCGCCCGCCATTTGGTGGCGAAGGTCGTCGAGCAGATCGAGCGCCGGCTCGCGTCGCGCACGAAGCAAGCGGTGCACGGTGCGCTGGCCCGCTCGCAGCGCACTCGTCGTCCACGGCCGAGCGACATCGATTGGGGTCGCACCATCCACGCCAATCTGCGCCATTACCTGCCCGAGCAGCACACCGTCATCCCCGAGCGACTGGTGGGGTACGGGCGTCGCCAGCGCAGCCTGTCGCGCGATGTGATCGTCGCCATCGACCAGTCGGGCAGCATGGCCGACAGCGTCGTGTATGCATCGGTGTTCGGGGCGGTGCTGGCCTCGATGCCTGCGTTGCGGACCAGCGTGGTCGCGTTCGACACCGCGGTCGCAGACCTGACGCCGTTGCTGTACGACCCGGTGGAAGTCCTGTTCGGTGTGCAGCTCGGTGGCGGCACCGACATTGCCCAAGCCATCGGGTACTGCCAGCAGCTGATCACGCGTCCGGCCGACACGGTGCTGGTGCTGGTCAGCGACCTGTTCGAGGGCGGCAACGCGGCCCTGTTGCACGACCGCATCGCGCTGCTGCAGCAGGCCGGTGTGTGCGTGGTGGTGCTGCTCGCGCTCAGCGACGAAGGTGCTCCGGCCTACGACCACGGCCAGGCAGCCTCGTTCGCCGCGCTCGGTGTGCCGTCGTTCGCCTGCACCCCCGACGCGTTCCCCGACCTGTTGGCGGCTGCGCTGGAGGGCCGCGACGTCGGCCGCTGGGCCAACGAACACGGCCTCCACACGGCTGTGTCGACCGGTGTCTAACCAGTGACGTCCGGGTGCGGCACTGCGCACACGGTCAGCCCCTCGATGTCCTGGAAGTCCGATGGATTGACGGTGTAGATCGGGAGGTCGTTGGCAAGTGCCACAGCTGCAATCAGAGCGTCGTAGGCACGTGTAGCGGGTTTACGTCCGGCGGTGCGAAGGTTGGCCGCCACCCGTCCGAAACAACGAGCCGCGGCTGCGTCGAATGGGAGCGGTCGGAACGACGACTCGGCGAGCTGAAGGTGTGCCTGGCGAACGGACCTTTGCCGGGGATCGTCCGTAACCAGCGGGCCGACGGAGAGCTCCGCAAGCGTGATGGCGCTGATGACCGGCCGTTGCGGTAGTGCAGTTGGGTCGGTGAGACGATTGAGCAGGATGACGGTGTTCGTGTCGAGCAAGCCGCGACGGATCGACGACGCTGGTGGTCCGTCCACTTCCTGGCTCATAGCGACGGATCCAGAAAGCGGTCGAGGTCAGCGCGAAAGGCCTCGACGTCCACGCTCGGCAGTGTCCGCCACCTTGCGAGAACTGTTGCGGCGTCGAGTCCTTCCGGCGGAAGCGGCACCAGTTCGGCGACGGGAACACCCGCACGCGTGATGACGACGGTCTCACCGGTGAGAACGCGGTCGATGACCTCGCCGCCATGGTTGCGCAGCTCGCGGATATTGACGGTGCTCATGGGCGCAATGCATCACGCGTGAGACGTCGGTTTGAAGCGGACCAGCGCAGTGGCGCGAAGGACGTCCATCACCTCCTCGGGCTCTGCCAGTTCGGCGAAGGACGTGAAGCCGCGCAGGTCGCAGAAGAGCACGGTGATTTCGCGCCGATGGCTCGCCAGCACTCCTTCCCCGTCTGATGCGATGGCTTCGGCGAGCTGTCGTGAGACGAACCGCCGAAGCGTGTTCAGCCGCTCCACCTCGTGCACCCCGTCGTCGACTCGCTGGGCGAGGTTCGAGTTCAGCTCGCGAAGCTCGTCGGTTCGGGTCTGCAGCTCTCTGAAGAGTCGAGCGTTCTCGATGGCAAGAGCGGCTTGATCTGCAAACGCTTGGGCAATGGCGCCTTCGCGCTGCTCGAATGGTTGGACGACCGACCGAGTCAGCGTGAGCAACCCATGCAGATCGTCACCCTACGCAGGTCGACTGTGAGCGTGCTGCGGATGTCGGGGATCATCGACTGATCTGGCCGGCGAACTTTGCGGAGATCTGTGACGTAGCGCTGCGGCAAATCTTCATATGGCACGGGCGCAGGAAACGACTGACCAACCAGGCCGGGATCCATCAGCGACGCAAGGTACGTGCCGATGCCGTTGTCGTACTGAACGATGGCCGCTCCGGTTGCTCCGCACAGCGCCGCAGCACGTTCAATGATTCCATCGAAAACGGCTCGGACGTTGCCAGGGTTGGCGCTGATGAGTCGCAGCACTTCGCTGGTCGCGATCTGCATCGCCAACGATTCGTCGAGATCGGTGAAGAGTTGCGCGTTGGCGATCGCGACGGCCGCTTGGTCGGCGAACGCTCGCAGCACTCGTACCTCATGCTCGTCGAACGGGTTGACGTCGTACCTTGACAGGGTGAGCTGACCGAAGTGCTGCTCCTTGATGAAGAGTGGCACCGACAACAATGACCCGACCAGCGGTAGGCCTCGCAAGGCATCGGGCCATCTGACGTGGCGCGCGTCCGGAACACTGGCCACCTCATTGCGCCCACCAGCCTCGCCGAACCCGATGCTCTCGGAGAGTGGCCACGTCGCTCCGATGAACGGCTTGCCCACCTCGTGAGAGCCAGCCAGGTAGGTGCCATAACCGCCCTGGATGCGGCTCACAGAAGCAGCATCTGCTCCGCTGAGTCGAACCGCCTGATCCAGCAGACCATCGAGCACAGTGGTCAGGTCGCCCGGGTTGTCACTGATCAGCCGTAGAACTTCGCTGGTGGCCGTCTGGAGTTCCAGCGCATCGCGGAGCTCGTTCTCCAGCCGCGCGCGTTCGGCTGGCATCGCTGACGCATCGCTCACGCGCGCTTCACGATCTTGACGGTGCCGGCGGTTCCGTCGACTGCAACGGTGTCACCCTCGTGAATGATGCGAGTTGCGTCGTGGACCAGGACGACGCAGGGGATACCGAACTCGCGGGCGACGGTGGCGGCGTGGGAGAGCATGCCGCCGGTCTCCACGACGATGGCCGCGGCCGGTATGAACAGCGGTGTCCATGGCGTGTCGGTGAACGGCGCAACAAGGATTGCGCCGGGTTCAATCTCGCGTTCGAACGCCGCCTCGGTGTTGAGGATGATGTGGGCGCGACCCGTTGCGCTGCCGGCACTGACCCCCAACCCGGTGAGCGACCTCGTCGCGACGACCTTCGCCCGTCTGGTCGGCACGACCGAACCGACCCAAGCGTCCGGCAGTGTGTAGTCCTCCGCCTGCGTGCGTCGCTTCTTGCGCGCCGCGATCAGCGCACCGACTTGATCGACCGGCTTGCCTTTCGCCAACGATTCGACCTCGCGATATTTCAGATACAGAATGTCGTCGGCTCGCCGGAGGTGGCCGGCTGCGACCAAGCCGTCGGCGGTCGCCAGCAGTGGCGGTCGCAGGCGTCGGGTGCCCAATACCCACACTGCCTTGGTGAGCTCGCGCATGGCGGTGAACCGTTGCGCCTCCGCCAGCGCCGAATCGAAAGCCGAGCGAAACTCGGCGGACAGGGTCGCGCGCACAGACTTCTCCAGCTTCACCCGCGACGCGGCGGCGGCTTTCTGATGCGCGCCGGGGGACTCATTGGGCTTCAGTCCGATCATCGAGCGGACCTGTGAGACGACGAACGTCGGGTTCTCGCTCCAGTCCTCGACGGTCGGGTCGGCCTCGCCCTGCACCCGAAAGCCGTAGCGGTGGATGAACTCGTCGAACTCGTCGGCGAACGCCTCCCAGCCCTTGTCCGGAGGCGCCGCAAGTGCGGCGACGACCGCAGACGTGTCGCCCGACAGCAGAACCTTTTTCACGCCCGCGTGCCGTCGCGCGACCAACGCCAGGTCGTACAACCGAAGCGCGGGTAACGAACTCTCCACGCTGCCCAGCCCGCTGCAGAGACCAACGATTGCGCTCGGGTCGCCCCCGCCGGCGTCCAGTACGCCCGCGAGACGGACTGACATTTCGCCCGCTGCCGTCGACACCATCAAGTGTCGATTCAGCAGCTCGAGCGTGGACGGGATCAGGTCGTTGAAACGTTTCCACGCCGCCTTGAGTGGCAGCGCGCGATCCACCGCACCCTGCCCGCTCAGCCGTTCGGCGTACAGGTCTTCTTGCGCCTCGAGCGACTCGGACTGTGCTGCCTCGCGCTGGGCGGTGGCGGTGGCCATCGTCGCTGCAACTTCGGCGGCCGGTGCCGTGATGAGGTAGCGCAGTGCGTCGTCGCTGCCCTGGAAGAACTGTCCGGCCATCGCAGCCGCGATTTCGCGATCGAGACAGCTCATCGCGGCTACAGAAAAGCCGACGTTGAGAGTGAGACGGCCGGCGGTGATCCCGAAGAAGTTGCCGATAGGGGCCTTGCCGACCTTCACTCGATGACCCGTGGCATACGGCTTCATCAGCGCGGTCATGCCGCGGAAATCCAACTCGTTGTAGAGCGTTGCGGTGAACGGCGACAGAACACCAGGGATGATCTCCCCGCCGTTGGTCGTCGTCCATACGTCGTACCGCGGATTCGCCGCGGTGTCCCAGTCCGTTCGAAATGCCCCCATGCGCGAAAGTGTCGCGCAGATGAACTGGGGACAAATGCGACGCTGTGGTCAGTCCTTCTGAGTGCCGACCTTGAGGTCTTTGAAGGGCGACTTGCTGTCGATGCCGAGATCCTTGGGAAGGCCGAGCACTCGCTCGCCGACGATGTTGCGCATGATCTCGTCGCTGCCGCCGGCGATGCGACCGCCGGGGGTGCCGAGGATCAACGCGCTCCACGCGTAGGTGCCCCACTCGCCGGTGTCTGCGATCAGCTTCGGGCCGAGCACCTTCGATACGAAGTCGCACAACCGCAGGCTGTTGAGCGTGCCGGCGAGCTTGGCGATGCTCATCTCCGGCCCGGGCAGCTGACCGGCCTTGATCTTGTCCATGGCCCGCTGGTTGTTGTACCCGGCGACCTTCTGATGGATGAGCAGGTTGGCCAACTCGTTGCGCACCAGCGGGTCGGTGTCGAGCCCGAAGTGGCGCACCATCTCGATGACGCGGGTGTACATGTTG
>Ga0105047_10014612_pt1 | contig 12442 bp, 14 predicted proteins | sample MAT04_FD_78384 | JGI IMG/M metagenome (GOLD analysis project Ga0105047, IMG submission 78384) | Freshwater microbial communities from Lake Fryxell liftoff mats and glacier meltwater in Antarctica - MAT-04 (megahit assembly) | ecosystem: Environmental > Aquatic > Freshwater > Ice > Liftoff... | reverse complement strand
GTCAGCGACCGACCAACTACATACTTGGAGCCCGGCTGACGCAGCATCAGTCCTTCCCCGCCCAACGCTTCGATGCGGGCCAACTCGCGGCGCAGTGTGTCCAGGTTGGTGCAAAGATGGTGCTCGTGGGCGATGGCGTAGGGAGGGCGATTCTTTTGCACGATGCGCAGGATGGTCCGGAGCCGCTGCTCGAAAACGTCGCCACTTTCGGGAGCGTCGAACACGCGAAAACGAACTTCTTTCCAGAGCTCGGTCTTGTCCTGCCGGCGCACAATGCCGACGGTGCGCTGAAACTTCTTCCGAGCGATCCAGAACTCGCCGTCCAAGGGCTGGTTGGGCAGGCCGGCGCAAAACCAGTCCGGGGCGTGCAAGGGATTTCCCAGACGCGACACGAACAATTTGCCGGTCCAGTAGGCCCGCACGCCGTCGAGCTTTTCCGACATCCACCAGCCGGCCAGGTTGGTGACGCCGTCCCAGCGTTCGGCCAGCAAGAGGGGCGGCGCCGGCACGCCCACTTTGGATGCCTGGGCCCGGACGGGGAGGGCACCGCCGATGCGCGCTTCCTCGGCTTGGTCACCCCGCAACTTGCGCAGGTGTTTGCAGGTGCGGTTTTCAATGGCGAGCGACTGATTGCACCAGGCCGGGCACGAGCAGCTATAGACGCCGCCGACGTTCTTGAGGACGTAGGGTTTGCGGCCGGAGCCTTGCCTCTCAACCGATTCGCCGTCTTGCAGATCTGACATGGCTTACTAAACTGATAGGAATTTGCTTTTGACGCTCCGCACGGAGACGGAGAATAGCTTTTCTTCAATGTTCATTTCGGGCGAGGTTAGGCCGGCGTGGGCGGGAGGGAAGCTCCTTTTTCTGCTTTTTTCGCAGGGTGTGGCAAGCCCGCGTGCGTTTCGCCGCCTGGCAGCCCAAAACCTGGCTGCCGGGCAAAGGTGGGATCGCTGCCGCCGTGGCGCGGCACACCCCACCGGCGCACGCGCCAACTCCGGGAACTGCTTTATCGGGCGATTACCACCGCCCCCTTGGTCGTGCGTCCGGACCGCTCCGAACCCCGCGCCGTGAAACGGCGGCCCAAGAGTTTTCGCTTGCTCACCAAACCGCGCCGCCTGCCTGCGCCTGCCTCATGCAGGCAGGCGAGCTGGTGGTGGAGCGTTGCCGCAAGGGGTCACAAAAACCATCGAACCATGCCCTTAACCAAGCGCCATTCCGTTCTGACCCGAATGGCCCTTAGCCGTAATTATTCCGTAGAGAAACCACAGAGGGACACAGAGGAACAGATTTAGCCGGGGGAAGTGGTCTTTACGTATGAGCAAAGCCGGGCACCCAAAAGTGATCCCTGCCTGAAGCGAGTAATCGTGATGAAGGCCTTTGTTTTATCTGTGTCCATCTGTGTCCATCTGTGTCCATCTGTGTTCATCTGAGGTTTCACTGAATGGTTGCGGCTTAGATACGGCTCAGGATGTTCCCCTTGCCGGTGGGGCGCTCGGATCCGCCGGGCATAGGAGGAGTTTCCTTTCCTCGGTGTCCCAGATCGCCAGCGCGCGGCCGGGTGAAGTGAGGTCGTCGCTCACGCAGACAAACCGGGTGACCTCGATGAAGACCGCGCGCGCCTGGTGAAAATGCTCGAAGACCCACACCTGCGGCTGGTAGATCACGTCGTGCTAGTGCCGGCTCAATTCCACCTCGCCGCAATTGTCCGGCGCGCCGGCATCGAAACCTGCCCGCGTGATGTGCTCGGCGACCCCGGATCGCAGTCCCACGGAGCCGCGCAGGCCGATGCCGATGCGCGACGGGCAGGAATGAGTCACGATGAGATCGGGCCGCTCGCGGTTGAACAAGGCGACGGCCTGTTCGCGCTGGCGGCGCAGGCTGTAGTTGGGAAAGCCATTCCGCCAATCGTGCCGTTGCGGCCGGCAGCCTGACGCCGCCGGAACCATAACTGCCCACCAAGACCGACACGCGGAGTGTCGTTGCCACCAGAGAATTCGGGCGGTTTGGGCGTGGGCGGCCAAAAAATCAGCCGAAAGCAGTCCGCCCGCCATCCTTCCTTGCTCACGCCGCTCCCAAAAACAAGCGTTTCCGGCCAGAAACTAGAGCGTTTCCAGAAATGATGCAGCGATAAGTCGTGGGCCGCGCCGCGCAACTCCCGGGCAACCGCCGTCAGGAGGCTCGCCCGCTTGCGCCAGCAGAGTCTCCGGAAGAACTCGCGGAAGCCCAATTGGCCTCGGGCGGCCAACGGTCAGTTGCTGGCGGCGGGCAATCAAGGATGCCCTGCCCACCTGGGCCGTGGACAGCATTTGACGCCCGCTCGCCCGGTCCGCAGACTGGGGGCGGCTCATGATCATCCGCACCCATGCCTTCGCCCGCGCCGGTTTGGTGGGCAATCCGTCCGACGGCTATTTCGGGAAGACGATTTCATTCGTCATTCGGAACTTCCGCGCCGAGGTCATGCTCTACGAGACGCCGGAGCTGGAGATTCAGTCCAACACGCGCGACCAATCGCTCTTCGCCAGCATCCATGAACTGTCCAGCGACGTGCGGAAATTCGGTTACTACGGTGGCATCCGGCTGCTCAAGGCTACGATCAAGCGCTTCCACGATTATTGCGCCGAACATGGCATCGGCCTGCATGACCGCAATTTCACGCTGCGCTATCACACGAACATCCCCAGCCAGGTCGGCTTGGCCGGCAGCAGCGCCATCATCACCGCCTGCTTGCGGGCGCTGATGGCGTTCTACGGCGTGAGCATTCCCAAGCACGTCCAGCCGAACCTCATTCTCTCGGTCGAGGTGAAGGAGTTGGGCATCCCGGCCGGCTTACAGGACCGCGTGATCCAGGTATTTGAGGGTTTGGTGTATATGGACTTCGACCGCGAACTAATGACCCACCAAGGGTGCGGGCGCTACGAGGAGCTGGACCCGCGCCTGCTGCCGCCGCTCTATATCGCCTACCGGCGCGACTTGGCCGAAGGCACCGAAGTCTTCCATAATGACATCCGCGGACGCTTCAATCGCGGCGAGCCGGCGGTGGTGGAGGCGATGCAGTTCTGGGCCAACCTGGCCGATCAAGTCCGCGCCCTGCTCCTTGCCCGGCGCGGCGCGGAGATCGGGCCGCTGCTTGATGCGAACTTCGACCAGCGCCGCAAGCTCTATCAAGTGAGCGAGGGCAATATCCGCATGGTCGAGACCGCGCGCGTCGCGGGTGCGAGCGCCAAGTTCACCGGCTCCGGCGGCGCCATTGTCGGCACCTATCCCGACGCAGAAACTTTCGCCCGGCTCCAAACCCAGTTGCGCGCCATCGGCGTTGAAGTTCTCCAGCCGCAAATCCTTCCGGAGCCCGAAAGCCCAGCCCTATGATTCGCAAAGCCGTCATCCCCGCCGCCGGTTTCGGCACGCGGTTTCTCCCCGCCTCGAAGTCGCAGCCCAAGGAAATGCTGCCCATCGTGGATACGCCTACGATCCAATACGTCGTCGAGGAAGCCGTCGCCGCCGGCGTCACGGACATCTTGATGATTATCGGTAAGGGTAAGCGCGCCATTGAAGAACACTTTGACCGGAACTTCGAGTTGGAGTCTGAGTTGCAGGAAAAAGGCCGCGTCAAGGAACTCGAAGAAATCCGTCGCATCTCGCAGCTCGCGAACATCCATTTTGTCTGGCAGAAGGAACTTAACGGCCTCGGCGACGCGGTGAGCTACGCCCGCGATCACGTAGGCCGCGAGCCGTTTCTGCTGCTGCTGGGCGACACACTCATCCGCTCGCCCAAGCCGCTGCTGCCGCGCCTGATGGAACTCTATGCCCGCTACGGCGAAAGCGTGGTCGCCCTCGAGTCCGTCGAGCCGTCCAAAGCCCATCTCTACGGTGTCGTTGCCGGCCGGCCAATGAGTGAGGAGTTATATCTCATCGAAGATCTCATCGAGAAACCCAAGCTGGGCGAAGCGCCCTCGAATCTTGCCATTGCCGCGCGCTACGCCTTCAGCCCGGAGATCTTCGATTACCTCGCCAAGACCCCACCCGGCAAGAGCGGTGAGATCCAGCTCACCGACGCCATGCGGCTGATGTTACAGGACCGCGCGATGTATGGCTTGCGCCTCGACGGCAAGCGCTATGACATCGGCAACAAGCTCGATTTCCTCAAGACCAACGTGGAGTTCGGCTTGGTGCATCCGGAACTGGGCGATGACTTCCGCGAGTTCCTCAAAGAGCTGGCCAAGACGCTCTAACGGGGACTGAAGCGCACGCTTACGCAGCGTCGTTGACTTGCTGCTGCTCCAACTTGGGAGTTCAGGTTGAAGCAGCGGTCCCTGGCCGCAGTCCAACACCCACAATTCCCACGTATATGAACATTCCATTCCTCCGCTTGCCCGCTTGGAAACTCCTTGTCGCAGTGACGTGCCTGGGTCTCAGCCCGGTGCTGTTCGCCGCCAGCGACGCCCTGCCGCCCATCTTCAACGGCCGGGATCTCACCGGCTGGAAGGTGCCCGCCAGCAACCACATCTGGCAGGCTGCTGCCGGTATATTGACCGGCCAGAGCGACGAGCAGAAATCCGGTTCGATGCTCTACACCGAGCGGAGTTACTCGAACTTCGTCTTCGAGACCGAGGTGCGCTGGAGTGGCGACTGCGACAGCGGCGTGATGTTCCGCAAGCCGGAGTTGCAGTTGCAGTTCGGCATCTCCCGCAGCCTCAAGGTGGACATGACTTGCTCCTTCTACACCGGCGGCAAAGATGCCTACCCGATGGCCGGTCGCGCCAAGAAGCTGCCGAATTATTTCAAGCCCGACGCTTGGAACCGGGTCCGGCTCCAAGTCATCGGCGACACCGCCACCGTCTGGCTCAACGGCGAGCAAGTCTCGGAATACACCAATGCCAAGTACGCCGCCCCGGGGCCGATTGGCCTGCAAGTCCATCCCGGCGTCCAGATGAAAGTCGAGTTCCAGAACCTCCGGTTGAAGGCACTACCGTAGGCGCCGCCACAGCACTAGGCCGATCACTCCCGCGCTGACGAACTCGCTGACCATCATGAACACGCGGATGCCCAAGGGCAGCGTCGGGAGCAGATAGAACTGTGCGATTCCGCCGAGGATTAACACCAGCGGGACGATGATGACGAGCGGCTTCATGGCGGGAAGGTTAGGCGGTGACCGCCCGCCCGCCAAGCCGGCGGTACGCCCGGCCTCGCCAGCGTAACGCTGCTGTCGGAGCGCGGTTGGCTCAACTGCGGCCCCGGAAAACAAGGGCCCGGCCAGCTTCGCCCCCCAGGTGGCCACGACCACCAACCCGTGAGCGCGAACGCATCGGCAGACGCTGCTACAAAACCCTGACCCTTCATCTGGCGAACGGGGCTGCGGCAGAGAAAGCCGCGCTCCGATGGCATCGCCAAGGATGAGCCTGTGGGCCGAGCACGCTGCCGGCGTCAGCCGTCGCGCCCAGCGAGTGACCGAGCAGGCGGCGCGTTGCGACAGCACCGTGCCATAACTGACAGCACTTCTCACTTTGGCCTTGGGTCGCGCCCAGAACCGGCTAAAGCCGGGACTCCAAACGGCTTTCGGCAGCGGAGAGCGGGGTTGGGAGTCCCGTCTTTAGGCGGTCGGGGTCTAACCGAGAACTGCTGCATAGTTGAGCTTCAGCCGCGGCTTGATTGGGGCACGGTGCGATTCCAGGATCTTGACGCTCAGATGCAGCCGCCGGCAGGGCGCGCGTAACGACGGTCCGGCGCAGTTGCGGTGCGGGTGCCCTTCACTCCGTCGCCAGGTAGCAGGGGTCTGCGGGGGCTTGCATCACTGCCACTCATCCTTGGCCCGAAGAAGCAAAAAAGAGGCCGGGCTTGCACCCGGCCTCTCGAACTAACGCAGAAGTCGGCGGCCTTACGGCACGCTGACGCGGTAGAATCTTTGCGGTTGCGCCGGCACCGGCGTGATGGTCACGGTGTCGGTGATGGGGCCTTCGTTGAACCACACGGTCCCGCTGGTCTTCAGCTCGGTGGAGGACCACAGCGTGCCGGGCAGGCTCGTGGTGATCGTCAGCGAACCACCAGCGCCCGTAGTAACGGTCAATACAGGTACGGCATTGCCCAGCAGTTCAACCTCGCCGAGCGACACACTGTTGGCGGCGTTCATATCGACGGAGCCCTTGATGTGACTGACGGTTAGGCGATAGCTGGTGCAGGCGGTGGAATTCGCAAACAGGATCTCCTGCATGGGTTGTTGAATGGGATCAAACACGTAGTTGAGGTCGCCCCTCGCCGCGGGCAGCGTCAGTGCCCCGGATGAGAGAGTTTGGTAAGTCGTGCCACCATTGTTGGAGCCTTCCAGCAAGTAATCCGTCGGATCGCGTTCCACGACGTCCGAGGAGGTGTAGATACGGAGTCCGGTGAGCAACGTGGAACCGGCAGCCGGGACGACCACGAAGCCAGCCGGTCCTTCAAACGGAGGGAAGCCAGCGTTGTTGTTCAAACCACTCCCGGCATTTCGGAAGTAGTAAAAGCTGCTATTGTCGATGGCATCCGGCGGCAGGTTACCCGTGTAAAGCAACGGGGAGGTCGTGTCGCCATAGCTGGTGATGGGATCGGTCGGCACGGTCACATCGTTTAGCGTGCTGACGATAGTCAATCGGGCCACCAGACTGGTGACGGACCCGGAAGTATTTGTGGCTACGCAGACATAATCCGCGGCGTCGCTCAAGCCGGCGGGATTGATAGTCAAAAAGTCCGTCAACACGCCGGAGATATTACCACCGTCAGCCAGCGCGCCATAGACGCCGTTAGTGCCCTTCAACCAGCGCAGGCCGGGGGTGGGAGTGCCGGTGACCACGACATTGAAGGAAACGCTGGTCCCGCTGTACGCGGCCACCGAGGCGGGTTGGGTTGTGAAGTTAGCCTTCCCCGAGGTGTCGGCCACACCCAACAACTCCAACTCACCAATCTGCATACTGTTGGCGGCGGCATTGTTTCGCACGTTGAAGACGCGCCAGCGGTAGCTTGTGTAGCCGTTGAGGTTCACGAACTTGAGTTGCCGGATATTCTGCGTCAGTGGGTCTAAGGCCAGCCCACCGGCGTTGCGGCCGTCGGGCATGGTGATGTTGTTGGAGATAATGAGGGTGTAGGACGCTCCCCCGTTGTCCGAGCCTTCGAGCACGACATTGGCCGGATCACGTTCCGTCGCGTCGTTGGCGGTATAGAGCCGCATCGCGGTCACCCGGGTGCGACCCATCGCGGGCCGGACCACAAAACCAACCGGGCCGACAAACGGGGCGCCGTTGTCCAGCGCGTCGTAGTTCAGATACTTCTGCGTATTGTCGTCAATGGCGTGGACCTCAGATTCAGCCGCGCTGGGCACGTTGCCGTTGATGCGCGTGATGCTGTCAGTCGGGACGGTGACCTTTGGCAGCAGGGAGAGGACCGTCAGAATGCCGATGCCACTGTTGGCCGACCCGGCGGAATCGGTGGCGACCAAACGGTAATCCGCCTCGTCGCCGTCGCTCACGGTGCCGACGGTCAGCGTCGTGGTAAGGGAGCCGGAGATATTGCCGCCATCAGTGAGATTGACGAAAAGGCCATTCGTGCCCTTTTGCCATTGGTAAGTGATCGGAACGTTGGCGACGGCGGAAGCCGTGAAGATCGCGGTGCCACCGGGGTTGAGGGTAACATTCCCCGGGTTGCTGACCAAAGACGGCAACACCGGCCCCAGCGTGCCGCTCAACGCGAAAATCGCGACCCGGCCGCCGGTTGTGTTGGTGTTAATGATTTCCAACGAAGTAACTGGGCTGACCGTATTGGCCAGGATGAAGTCAACGGGATAAAGCCGCGGATTCAAGCTCAGCGCCCCGGCAGCGCGAATGTCGTTGAACTGGGCCGTCTCCACCGCGATACGTCCGTTGGCGGCGTAAACATAAGGGGTGGCGTTGAACCAATTGGCCACGTTGACATAGTTGGTTTCCGTCGTGGCGTCGGCGTGCGTGGCGACCACCATGAGGTTGTTGACCGGCCCATTGCCCGCCGACGCCAGCAAGGACAGCACGGAGGCGGCGGTGGGGGTGGCAAGGGTGATAGTGGCGTTGGTGATGGCAGGAGGTATGGCCACCCAAACCGCGTTATTGGCGGCATAGTCTGGCGGCAGGAGATACACATGATCCCCGATGGCATTGGTCAACAGGCTGCCCGCCGCGGGCAGACCAGTGGTGGCGCTGACGGAAACATCGGGAATGGGAGCGGTGTTGGCCCCGTTGCCGGGGTTGTTGAGGTTGAATCCCTTTTCATACCAGGCGTTGCCAGTGTTGCCGGTGTTGTCCATGGACTGCGAAGTGGCCCAGACGTTGGTGCCGTCAATGACCGTGCTGGTAACGGTGCGGGCCCGCTTGGCGGCTTCCTTCTCGACGATGAAATCATACGTGAAACCGGTCACGTCAATCGGGCTGACCGCGCCTCCGAGCGTCGTGGCGCCGCTGACGGCCAGGACGTCGTTATGGGAATTGGCTCCGCCGCTGACATACTTCAGCTCCACATTCGTAATCGCGCTCGTCGTGTTTGTTACGGGGACGTCCCGGAAATAGAGGCGGGGATTGCCGCTGTTGATGTTGGCGTAATTGAGATTCAAGGAACTGCCGACGCGCTCATTCGCGATGAAAGTCACGTTGGAGGTGCCGTTGAACCAATCGGGACACGGGAAGGTATTGCCGGTCTGCATTGTGCCATCCTGATGACGAATGGTGACCCCGATGACATCGCCGCCGTTGCCACCGCTCCCAAGAAACGACAACAGTGTGTAGGTGGCTGGCGCCGTGAAAGTGAGGCTGCCATTGGTGACCACCGTATCAATCAAGATGCCGTTGGGAGCGGTGTAGCTTGGGGGCATCCGGAACGAATAATTCGCGTTGGAGATCGCGACGATGACCGTCCCCGGTGCGGGCAGGCCGTTGCCCGGATTCGCCAGGTCGAAGCCGGCTTCCATCCACGTATTGGCGTAGTTGTTGGTGCCTTGGTCCACCGTGGCCGTTGTCACCACCTTGAGCACGGGCGTAGCGGTCTTCTCGACCACCACGTCCGCATTGTAGCTGGCTGGTGTGATGGGTATGGGGAGTAATGTGGCGTGGGCGGCGCCGGTGAGGGTGAGGAGGAGGCCCAGAGGCAGGAGTGCGGTTCTCATTTTTCTTTTTGGTTTGTGTTGCGGGTGTGGAACTGGGGTCTCGCTCGTTGGCCAGCGTCGCCCGGCTGACTGCCAGAATGGCAGGAGTTGCGTGCGACGCATGACGGCTTCGACCCTTAGCTCAATCTTTGGCACTGTTCGCGAGAAGGCAAACGCAAGGACCGGGTTTCTTGTCGGTGGGATTCCAGTTTCAGCGGTCAAGTTCAGATCATCGGCGCGTTGCCGCCCAGGTCGTGGGGTTCATCCGGTGGATTTCAGTGAACCTCGGGCAGATCCTGCTCACCGATGCCACAACCGCTGGAAAGGAGCCGGCTTGAATTCCACCTGCTCCGTCACGCCCCCTGCCACATCGGCACCTTCCACCAGTGCGAGAGGCTGGGCGTGTAGCCGATGGCGGGCGAACGGTTTCTTGATCCGAACGATGCCGCCGACCAGCGCCTGGCGGCAGTCGCGCAAGGCATGGCGGTGTGCTACCACGGAGCGACGCTGGAACAAGTGTCCGCCTGCGGCCTTGTCCGGCGACTCCACCTGGCCCGCGCCGCGTTTCTGGGCGAATCTTTTCCGCAGCCGGCTGACCGCCCGATGATGCGCGATGCTCGCCGCGAGCGGCTTGAGTTCCTCGACCGTCTTCACGGCGCGCACCTTCTCCACCAATTCCTCCAGCGTTTCGATGGCCACGTCCTCGATGTCCTCTGGCAAGAACGGCTGGAGCTTGAGTTGCGCGACCGCAAACGCCGTTGGCCACAGCCAGTCAAAGGCGGCATCCCAGGCGGCTTCGTCGCCGTGCTGAAGGGCTGCAAGGGTGGGAATCATGCCGCTGGCCACGGAGCCGAAAGCAGGGATCGCCGGTCGGTTTGCCAGAATTCGATACCATCCGGATGAACCCGCGCCACCACGCCCATGCGCTTGGCTTGTGTGTCGAACAAAGGGTGCCGCAGGAAGCGCCGGATGAAGTCTGCCGCCAGCCGGTTCCGCACGTCCAGCCACGCCAGGCAATAGCGTCCATGCGCCAAATGAGACCGGTGAAAGTCGCGGTCGAGGGTGACGAACGTGGGCTGCGGGAGGCGATGGAGAACCGGAATCAGGTTCTCGTCCAACGCCCCGGAAAAGGACACCTCCGCGCCAATCACCCGGAAGTGGATCCGCCACTCACGCAGCAAGGACCGCTGTCCGGCGGGCAGGTTTTCGTCGAGGACCAACATGGAATCCCTTGAAAGGCTCGTGTTTCTCCACCAGATCGGAAATGGCGATGGCTTCGGCGATGGCCGCCCGCGGGAATCGCCCTGGCCACTCGGCCAGGATTTCATCCCAGTTCATGCCGTCCTCCAACTGCTCCAGAACAATCCACACCATGATCCGGGTGCCTTTGAACGTGGGCTGGCCGCCACAAATCAGCGGGTCGGCCACGAGGTGCCGGCCCAGCTCAATGCGGTGTGGGAGGCCATTGGTTTTGGTGCTCATAGGACTGGCCAGACTATGCGCCCCGCCTCGCCGGCAGGCAAGCCGGGCGTCCGGCTAAACCTGCCTCCGTAGCGGCGTTTCGGGAGAGCACCGCCAATCCCCTTGGCGGCTCGGCCTGGGCGCGGTTGGAGGCCGGCACACTCGGTCCTGACTTCGGCCCTCGGACTTCGGACTTCGGACTTCCCCCTCCCCTGCGGCTCGACGATGTCCCCGCCGAAGGTTGCTCCGGCGCAGTTCCATTGTGCCAACCAAGGCCGATTCTGATCCCCTGCTGCCGATGGAACTGAAAGAACAGACGCCCGTGGCCACCCTGGCCCGCAGACTGGGAACCCCGGCCCATGTGTCGGGTTTGGCCATCCATTTGGCAAAGCTGACCGGGACGGGTGAGCGTCTTTCCGAGTGGCTCATGAAGGTCGCCGTGAATCGCGGTGCGATGCACTACCAGCGCGAGTTCGATCTGTCGCTTCCGCCGGACAACCCGACGGTTTCCGACGAAGAAATCGGCATCGCCCTTTGCTTGGGGCAACTGCCGTACAACTTGGACAACCTGCGCGCCGCGGCCCAAGTGCTCAGTTCATCGCGGGTGGACGCGGCCCGGCTTTGCCGGCTCGCGGTTCGGGAACGCTGCGAACCGGTGCTGCGCCACATCGCGGCGGTGGCGGAACGCTTCGCACCCACGCTGGAACCGTGGGCGTACGTGCGCCAGCACCTGCCGCCGCGTCCGGTCCCGCGAACCGATGCCTTGCCTCACTGGACCCGGCTGGTCAGCCACACCGGCGTGACGGCGCAAGGCGGTCCGCCGCGAACCGACTGGCTCTGCCGCCGTGAATAATCCACTGCGCATTCTCCAGACACTCGACCGCCACCTGTCCGCGCCGGCGGAAATCACCCGCTTTGGCCGCGCGGCGCTGGCGCTTGGCTACGCCGCCAGACCCGCCGCTTTCGCCGCCACGCTCGACGTGGATGCCATCCTCCCGCGCGCGTGGCTGGAGGCCGCCGACGAGAACGTGGATTTCTGGATGGCTCAACAACGCACCAACGCCGAACTCGAACCGGACGGCCTCTACCTGGCGCCGAATTGACGGTCGCCGAAATGACTTGCCCGGCCCTGCCCTGAAGCCGAATCTTCAATTATGAGCACGCTGACTCAACAGAAACTCACGATGATCTACTGGAAGTCCGACAAATTCTGGCTGGGACGCCTGCGCGAATGCTCCGACATCATGACTCAGGGGCGGACGCTCAAGGAACTCGAGGAAAACATGAGGGACGCCTACCAGATGATGGTTTTGGACGATGTGCCGGAAGGCTACGCGCTCAAAGAAATCGCCGTATGAAACGCCGCGAGCCCGTGCGGCGGCTGACGGCGGCGGGCTGCGTGTTTCTGCGCCCCGGTGGCCGCCACGACATCTACCTCAATCCGACCAACGGCAAGAAACAGCCCATCCCGCGCCATAGCGAAGTGGACGAGCATCTGGCCCGGCACATCTGCCGCGTGCTCGGCGTTTTGGAATGATCCCGCCGCAAACAGCGACCTTCCCCTACGACGTCTTCCTCAGCCACAGCGCGAAGGACAAGGCGGTGGTGCGCCCGTTGGCGCAGCGGTTGCGCCACGACGGGCTGAGGGTGTGGTTCGATGAATAGGTGCTCAAGCCCGGCGATTCCCTCTCCCCGAGGGAGAGGGCCAGGGTGAGGGCGAGCCAAACCGAGGAAGGGCTGGAGCACTCGCGCGTGCTGGTGCTCTGCATGTCGGCGAATGCGTTCGGCTCGGACTGGGCGCAGTTGGAGTCCGGCACCTTCCGGTTTCGCGACCCGCTGAACAAGGAGCGCCGC
>Ga0105047_10014611_pt1 | contig 12442 bp, 10 predicted proteins | sample MAT04_FD_78384 | JGI IMG/M metagenome (GOLD analysis project Ga0105047, IMG submission 78384) | Freshwater microbial communities from Lake Fryxell liftoff mats and glacier meltwater in Antarctica - MAT-04 (megahit assembly) | ecosystem: Environmental > Aquatic > Freshwater > Ice > Liftoff... | reverse complement strand
GGTTCGCACCCCCATTTGACACCGGCAACGGTCCCCGTTTCAACGCCAATTGTCCAACGCTTCCAAAGCACACTCCCGCTTTGTGCGACAGTGCCCTCGTTTGCACCATTTCCGCCTTTGGCATCGCCCGTGCTTTACTCCTGATCGAGAGCCCGGTTGCGAGTCCCGGTTCTCATGACGGATTGAGGCGCAAATCAATTAATGGGCACGAGAGTAGTGGGGAATGCGAGTCCCCCACCGAATCTCGTGCCCCACTTCTTTTGCTATTCCTTCTTCACCCGCTGCTCCAGCAAGTACGCCAGCAAGTGGTAGAAGTCTCCCTCGGGGATCAGCGTTTCGACGTTCGCGGGCATGGGGGAGAGCACGCTCGTGGTCCGCTTGTCGATATCCTTGTCTTCGATGCGGATTTCTTTGCCCAGCGGGTCCGCGAGGACGAGCACTTTGCCTTCTTCGCGGATGAGCAACCCGACGATGGTGCGGCCATCGAGCAGGCTCAACTGCGTGGCTCGAAACGCGGCGTCGATGTTGCGGTTGGGGTCGAGCACGTCTTCGCAAAGGCGGTCCGCCCCGCGGCTGCCGATGCCATCGAGTTGCGGGCCGATCTTAGCCCCCATTCCGCCGATTTGATGGCAGTTGGCACAGTGCTGGGTGAAGAGTTTCTTGCCGACTTCGAGGTCCGGTTTCGCCTTGAGGAATCCCGCAGCACGAGTGCGAATCAGGGCGTTGGTCTTCGCGTCCGCACTCGGTAGCCCCTTCGTCAACTCGTCGATCCGCGGCTTGAGTTTGCCCCGTTCGATGGCGAGCAACTTCGTCGAAACGACCTTCTCTTGAAGCAACCGCGGCGAGGCCTTGCCCGCTTTGATCGCGTCGAGCAAAGCAGTTGCAGATGCAGGGGACCCGGCGAGGGCGGTCGCAATCACCGTGGCCAGCGAGGTAGGAGCCGTTTGCAGAGTAGCGATCAAAGCGTCGCGAGCGGCGGGTTGATTGGAGCCGGCGAGCGATTGAGCGGCGCGGTCGCGCAAAGCCTGCGGTGCGGACGAGTCCGTGAGCGTCCGCGAGACGATGGGCAAGGCCTTCGCGGAATTGATCGACAAGAGAGCGGCCAAGGCATTACCGCGAAGCGGCAAGCCACGGTCGTTTTGGGCTGCGAACTTCGTCAAGCCCTCGAATAACTCGTCCAACTTCAGAGCCCCGGCGACTTCGATCGCGGCCGCGGTGGCAGCGGGGTCACGGTGTTCGATCCCGGTCAAGCAGATGCGAATGATCGGGGCCGCGAGTTTCGCTCGCAAGTTGCCCTTCTGAATCAGGAGCCCGCGGACGAAAGCCGCGAGTGCGACCGATGTGGCTGATTCGGACTTCGCTCGATCCAAGCCGGCGAGCAAGGCCTCCTCGGTCGCTTCATCTCCATAGCGGCCGATGTACTCGCAGAGCTTCGGATCGAGCGGACCGGCTTGCACCCGCGTGAGCAAGAACGCCGCGGATTCGGCCGTGGGCACGGCGACCGCCACGTCGGCAATGACTGCGGGATCGGCTTTCATGGCCACATCCCACGCACCCTTTTCGCGGAGGGCGTTTCGCAACGCCACGCGGGCTGCAAACCGCAAGTACGTGTCTTCCTTCGGCATCGTTTTCAAAAGTTCGACGAGTGGAGCAATGTTGTCTGGGGAAGGACTGCCAATCAGCGCGTCCACGGCTCGGCGGCGAAATTCGGCTTCGAGCCGGGATTGAATCACCATCTCGCGGGCTTCCACGGCGGTGATCGGGTGGAAATCCTGACCGCCGTTCGCTCGGCCGCGGGTAACCGCATGCTGTTTCGCGAGCAGCCGTGTCGCGAGGTTTGGCACCCCACCTTCGATGGTGAGGGCTTCGCCGCTCAGGAGGGTCAGATCCTTCGACGCGGATAATTTCCCCTTCCCATCCGCTCCCTTGTACACGATCCGCCACACCCGGCCGCGGTCCTTGTCGCGGCCGGGGTGCTTCAGATCGACTTCGTAGTGGCCGATGATTTTGTTGTAGAAGTCCGCGAAATAGAGCGCCCCGTCCATGCCGAGCTTGATGTCCGTGGGGCGGAACCAGGGGTCCGAACTGACGAGAAAATCCGGCAGTTCCTCCGCGACGGGCGTGGCGCCCTTCCAGGTGATGCGGTCCGCGTTGATGCGGTTGGTGACGACGTTGCCGAGGAACAGGCAACTCTGGAACTCCTTGGGGAAGTGGTCCGCGTCGTACCACGCGAGGCCGCAGAGGCCGGTGCTGTTGTGGCTATGCGGCGTGACGTGCGGGGCGTAGCCGAGGCCGTCGTGCGGCTTGCCGAAGCTCTCGTAGTACGCGCCGCGGATCAATTGCGTGATCGGCTTGGTGTGGCAATCGGCAGTGTAGAGGTTGCCGAAGGGATCGACGGTCATTCCGAAGGGGTTGACCTGGCCGTGGGTCCACTGCTCGATCCGCGAGCCGTCCGGCTTGAAGCGGAAGGTGTTGCCGCTTTGAAGTTTGATCCGGCTGCCGTCCTTGGCGACCACGTCGCTTTCGTTGTTGAAGCCGTGGCAGGCGTAAACCCAGCCGTCGGGCAAATATGTGAAAGAGTTGTACATGCCGTGCGTGTCGCGGAAGCCGAAGCCGCTGAAGAGGGTTTCGCGTTTATCGGCCTTGCCGTCGCCGTCCGTATCCGTGAGCTTGAGGATCTTGCCGCACTCGGAGACGAGGCACGACTTGCAATCCGGCAGCGGCAGGATGCCGATGGGGATGTTGAGGTCGTCCGCGAACGTCGTCACCTTCTTGGCTTTGCCGTCCTCGCCGATTTCGGAGAGTACGTAGAGCTTATCGGTCGATTTCCCTTCCGCGGCGAAGGGGTAGTGACGGGAGGTCGTCACCCAGAGCCGGCCCTTGGCGTCGTGGGCAATTTGAATCGGCTTGCCGATGTCCGGCTCCGACGCAACGAGTTGCACCTCGAACCCCGCCGGCACCTTGAAGCTCTTCTGCTCCTCCGCGGGGGTCTTCGCCTCCGTCGGCGCGATCAAGTTCTGGGCGAATGCGGGGAGTGAAAGCGCGAGCAGAACGGGCAGAGCATACCGCATCGGGGAAGTCTCCGGTTGGGGAGACACGATTGGACCACAAGCGGCGCCGAAATGAAAGGACTCCCCCACGGCTCGCCGATCGGTCAATGCCCGATGCCGACGCCGCGGCGGGCGAGGGACTCGTTGACCGTTTTCTTGTACAGCCGGCCCGCTCGCGTCCAGGGTTTGATGATGTTGTAGTATGCGATGTACCAAAGCGCCGCGACGCCGTCCATCATGCCGATTTTCTTGCCCTCTTCGTTCGTTCGTCCGTAGTAGGAGATCGGCACTTCGTAGGTTCGAGCGTGCGTCATGCAAACCATGGCAGTCATCTCCACTTCCATGCCGAAACCCTTGCTCGTCAGCGTGAGCGGCTTGATGACATCGGCCCGGAACGCCTTATAGCAGGTTTCGATGTCCGACATGTTGCGGTTGGAGAGCATGTTGCAAAGGAACGTGAGGCCTTTGTTCGCGAGGTAGTGGTAGAAGTAGAGCACGCGGGCAGTCTTGCGGATGAGGAACCGGCTGCCGAAGACCACGTCCGCGACGCCCGAGAGGATCGGCCCGATCACGTCCGGAATTTCCGCGGGGTCGTATTCGAGGTCCGCGTCTTGAATGATGATGATCTCGCCCGTGGCGAGCCCCAAGGCTTGAGCAATGGCAGCAGTTTTACCTTGGTTCTTCGGAGCCTGGTGGAATTGGATTTTGGGTTCGCCCGCGGCCTTGGCCCGGACAATTTCCGCGGTTTTGTCCTTCGATCCGTCGTCCACGACGATGATTTCCTTCACGACCCCGCCGAGCGCGAGCACCCGCGTGAGGATTTCGGAGACGGTTTTTTCTTCGTTGTAAACGGGGATGAGGACCGAGAGTTTGCCGTCGTGGTCGGACATCGGGGCGAGCCCTTTCAAGTGTTCGTTTCGCGGGACCGCAAGACCTTGGCGGGAACTCCGGCGGCGACGACCATCGGCGGCAGTTCGCGGGTGACGACGGAACCGGCCCCGACGATCGTTCCCGCTCCCACGTCGGCCAAAATCACCGCCGCGCTGCCGATCCAGGCCCCTTCGCCGATGCGGACCATCCGGCGTTCGCCGCCCTGTTCGCGGATCGGCGTGGTCGGGTCGTCGAAGGCGTGGGTCGCCCCGCCGCTGGGCACGTGGACGCCGGCCGCGACCAGCGCATCCTTTTGTAGATGAACCAGCCCCAGATGGCATCGCGGGCCGACGTAGACGTTCGCTTCGACGATCGCGCCGACTTGCGAGAAGAGCGTGCCGAAGCCGATCTCCGCCGAGCGGTCGCACTTCGCGAGCACTCGCACGAGGAAGGCCCGGCGGAGGTAGATGCCCGTGAGGCCCGGCAGAATCGCGAGGGATTGGCTCGCACCTTCGAGGGCGCGATCTTTGCCGAGGATGGTCGAGCCGAGCCAGAACGCGAGGAGCCAGGGGAGGACGAAAAGCGTGGCGATGCCGTGAAGGACGAGTTTGACGAACTCTTTGAGGGGCGACGGCGGTGGGGCAGGGGTTGGCATCGTCATCGCCCGGCGAGCTTGCGGTAGAGGCGATGATAGGCGGCGACGGTGCGGTCGAGGCGGTAAATCGCTTCGACCCGTTCGCGGCCGGAAGCGCCGAGGTGGGCGGCGAACTCGGGGTCGTCGAAAAGTTGGCGGATCGCGGCTGCGAAGGCCGCGGCGTCGCCGCGGGGGAAAAGCAGCCCTTCGCGGTCGTGGCGGACGATCTCGGGGTTGCCGCCGACCGCGGTGACGACGACGGGAAGCCCCGTCGCCATCGCTTCGAGCAGCGTGAGCGATGCGGCTTCGCTTACGGACGTGAGGGCGAACGCATCCGCCGCGGCGAGCCATTCGGGGACGTTCGACTGGATGCCGACGAACCGGACGCGGTCCGCGACTTCGAGGTTTGTCGCGAGTGCTTCTAATTCGCCGCGCAGAGGGCCGTCGCCGACGAGAAGAAGATCGACTTTCGCCAAATGGGGCGCCGCCATGGCAAAGCCGCGGATCAACGTCGTCTGATTCTTCACGGGATGATGTCGAGCGACGTGGACGATGTACCGGCGTGCCGGTTCAAGGCCCAATCGTTCTTTCAATGCGTGCTGATCCTTCGCCGGTCCGTATCGCTGCACGTCGATGCCATTCTCGATCACTTCAATCCGGTTCCCGGCGAACCCATCGACCTCGCACAAGGCCCGGGCGCTGAAGCGGCAGCAGGCGTTCACGGCGTCGGCGAAGCGGTCCAGGACCACGCGATTGACCGCTCGACGTACGGGCGACACGAGGTCCGGGTAGTGCCGGCCGTGCTCGGTGAGGATGAGTTTCGGAAACCCGCTCGTCAGAGGTTTGGCCAGGGCCGCGTAGAAGAACGGCGTGTACTGGTGGGCGTGGAAGACTTCGATCTTGCGCCGAGAGGCTTCCTCCGCGAGTCGGCGGCCGACCGAGAAATCCCAGCCGGGCCGGCGGTTCAAGCAGACGACATCGACCCCTTGGGCGATGAGTTCCTCGCCGATGGGGCCGATATTGTCGAGGCAGAAAACCGTCGGCACGATCGCGGGGCCGAGCCGGCGGATCGTCTCGCGGACGAGCACTTCCGCCCCGGCCACTTGCAGGACGTGGACGACGAAGCCGACGCGGACGGGGCGGCGGTTCACGAGTCGCTCGGGCCGGAGTGCCCGCCGAAGCTGGCCCGCGTGGGAATCGGCGTGGTGGTCGCCGAGGCCTGGGCGGACACATCCGCGGCGTGGCGGAAGTCGGCCGCGACGTTCACCTGGTTCGCCGGCGCCGGCCGCCACGCCACGCCGGGCGGCGGCAGGATTTGCGCATTGGAGACCATCCACATTTGGGCGCCGAGGAACATGAGCAGCCACGGGAGCTCGAACGTTTCGAGCGAAAGCGCCGCCCCGCCGACGATGAAGGTCCACAAGCTGCACTCGATGCCGCCGAGCATGGCGACGGATTGGACGGCCTCGGGGTCTTTGCGCCGCCAGAGCCGGGCGCGGGCTCGCCACATCGCTCCGACCGCGGTGAAGATGCAGAGGAGGTAGACCAGCAGCCCCAACCAGCCGTTGTCGGCGGCGATCTGCAGGTAGGTCGAGTGGATCGTCCGACCGTAGAGGTCCGCTCCGTACTGCTGGGAGAGCAGGTTCGAATTTCGGACCCCGGCCCCGAACACGGGGAACTCGTTGGCGATGCGCATCGCGGCGCCCCAACTGTCGAGCCGACTGCTGAAGCTCGCGTCCGTCTCGACTTTCTCCACGGAGAAGAACCGCTCTTGAATTTCCTTCCCCGCCAGGAACGGCATCATGATCGCAACGCCGAGGTATAGGACGCACAGGAACAATTTCTTGCGGCTGTAAAAGAGGTAGAGCGGTGCGACGAGCGCCATGGAGAGCATGGCCCCACGGCTGTAGGAACTCACGACCGCGTGGATGAGCAAGGGGATAAACAGGAGGAACCCCCAGCGGTACCACTTGGGCGTGAACTCCCACGCGAAATAGCACAGGGGAATCCCCATCGCCAGCATCAGCCCCGCGCCGTTGTTATCGAGCCCGGAGTACCCCTGGTGATAGATCAAGAGGTATTGAGACTCGTAGTACAGTTGATTGACATCGATGGAGATGTAGCCCAAGGAGCAGGTGATCAACAAATAAAGGATCTTGATCTGCCACAACGAGCGGACCACTTGCGTGGCGAGGAGGTACATCACGAACAATTTCAAGTACTCTTCGAAGTACGGGTAGGCCACGTCTTGATTGTTGGCGAAGCCGTAGCTGAAGCAGATCCAGACTGCGAAGAGGGCCACGAATCGGTGGGTCCAACCGAAGGGAACGAGGGTTCGACGTTCGGGGTCGTTCTGCGAGCCGACGATGCCGAGGGCCCAGGGGATGTACGAGGCGATAGCGGATGCGGCGACGTAGAACGACCAGCCGAACTCCTTGTACATGATCAGTTCCCACCGCCAGAGGAACTGGGGGCGGAGCACGGCGTAGAAGTAGTACGTAGCGAGGGGAATGAACGGACCGCGGACCCAGGCGCCGAGGCTGCCGAAGCCGGTGAGAATGATCATGAGCAGGAACTTGTTCATCCGTGACCTCGAACCGCGTGAACGCCCGCCGCGGCGGCGCGGGCCGCGGCTTCCCAGGTGTGGCAGCGAATCACCCACTCGCGGGCGGCTACCCCGAGCTTTTCCCGGCCCGCCGTATCGCTCCAGAGGCGGACGATTTCGCGGGCCATTGCGTCGGGCCGTGTAGTTTGCACGAACGGGGGGGTGCCGTTCAACCCCAAGCCGGCGCGGGGCGTGGCCACGATGGGCATGCCGAGCGCGGCCGCTTCGAGCAGCTTGTTCTTGATTCCCCCGCCGCTCACGAACGGCAGCACGGCCACTTGGCATTCGCGGACCACGGGCCGCACGTCCGGCACGTCCGCCGTGAGGTCGATGCCGTCGCGCCCTGCCAGGGCTTTCACCGCGGCCGTGGGTTGGAAGCCGAACACGCGGAACCGGCCGTCCGGCACTTTTGCTCGCACCAACGGCCAGACTTTGCGGATGAACCATTCCAAAGCCTGAGCATTCGGTCCGAAGTCGAGCCGGCCCCAGAACGTGCAACTGTTCGCGATCTGCGGTCCCGGTTCGGGTCGGTAGTGCGCCGCATCCACGCCGTTGGGCAGCACGTCCGATTGCGACATTCCGAGCCAACGAAACGCTCGGGCGTCCGCTTCCGTGACTACCCAAACGCGATCCAAAATCGAACGGTACGCCCGCTCGTACAGTCCCTTCACGAGCGCGGGCTTGAGTTCGGACCACGTCGATTTCTTCAGGAGCTTGACGAGCGAAAGGTGGTGCCAGACCCATTCGTCCGCGGCGTACCAGACGCGGGTCCGGCCCGTCACGGCCCCCAAATATGGCAGCACGTTCAACCCGGAGACCACGACAACGTCTGCATTGCAATCCGCCGCCGCGGCCGCGACTTGGCGAACGCGATCGGCCGGGATGCCCCAGTAATTGCGGAACTTCTCCTGCCGCTTCGAGAGGATCAACGGTACTTCTTCCGCTGTCGGCACGGGCGGGTTCGCCTCCGCCAGGCAATACCGAGTGGCGAAGTCGATTCCTGCGACGGCGGCTTCCGGGGGAGCATCCACGGTGCAGAGCGAGACGGCGTGGCCAATTTTGGCCAAGGCCTGCATCATTCCGAACGTGTGCACGTCGTGCCCGCTCGAACGGGGCCACGCGAACCGCTCCTTGACGAAAAGCCACCGAAACGGCTCGCTCATTCCGGCCCCTCCGGAGCGCGCAGTCGGCGGGCCACGGCCGCGCCGAACCCGGAACCGAGGGCCGCGAGGAGGAGGTCGGTCATGCTCGGATATCGCCCGGGGAGAAACACTTGGCCGAACTCTAGCACGCCCGCGGCGAAGATGCCGAGCCCCGCGGCCCCGACGGCCCGCAGCACGGTCCCCCGGTGCGTCCCGCATGCCGCGACGAGGCCGCCGAATGTCAGGAACAACACGGTCTTGAGTAGGATTTCGTCGAGCCCGGCGAGGTAGTTCTTCGACGTGGAATCCGCGAAAGGAACCCAGTTGATCGCGTCTGAATGCAGCCCGTGCCCGAACGCGAGCGGTTGCCACGCGATCAGGAGCATCAGTGCAAACCAGAGTTGCCCCAGGATCAACGCGGGTTCGAGCGCAATGCCCGGCTCGCGGCGTAGGATTTTGAGGCCGCGGCGGATCGACCATCCGCAAACGACGCCGAGAGTGCCCCAGAGTACGTCCGTGAGGCTCGGTTCGCGAGAGACGAACAGTTGCCCGCATTCCGTGAGGAAGGCGAAGCCGAGGCCCGCGAGGAGGGCCACGGGGAAGCTGGACAACCGGCCCGGCAGCCGCGTGGAGAGCAAGCCGATGGGGAGGAAAAGAAGGACGAGTTCCGCCCCGGTCGCGAGCTTGGACCAGACGTTCCCCGCGGTCCAATTCGTGAACGGAACTACCTCCACGCGGCCATCGCGGAAGCGGTCGTAGACCATCTTCGGGCTCGGGCTCAGATCGAGGGGCAGGAGTTCAATCAGCAGGACGAGGCCGAGGTACGCGAGGAGCACTTTGCCCGCGGTGCCGCCGGTGCGGGGGTTGGTCCAGGCTCGGCGAACGAAGTCCGTAAACTTTTGCCCGAGGAAAAGCCAAGACACCAATCCGGCGAACGACCCGAAAGATTGAGCCAGAATGTCATTCGCCGAACAGGATCGGCCCGGAGCGTAGAGTTGGGAGAACTCGACGGCGACCGCCAGGCAAATGCACCACGGCCAGAGGGCGAGCCCCGCTAGGAGCGACCCGCGGAAGCCGGGCTTGTCGGAACGAACCGCCCCGAGAGCGAAAAACCCCAGCGGCACGCCGAGGAGGATGTTCGCGACTGCGTCGGTCTTCGATTCCATCCGCAGGGGTCGGCCGATTTCCGCTTCGAACTCGGCGAGGGCATCAGCCCGCGAACGCTTCTCGAACGCGAATGGCACGAGGCTGCCGTAGAACGTGAAGGCCACGACGCCGAGGGCGAGGAGCGAATAGCGAAGGCGAACTCCGGTCACGTCGCCGTCCCCGGCCGCCGCGTGGGCAGGTTCAGCGCTTGGGCAGTCGAAACGGTGTCTTCGGGGACAATCACCCAGTCGATGAGTTTCAATTCGAGCCAGACGAACCCGAGGGCCAGAGGCATCATCAACCAGCCTGCGAGGTCGTGGACGATCAGGTCGCCCAACTGCGTCCACCCCGCGTGGTAGACGAGGCCCGTGACCACGATGCGGATGACGTTGCAGACGATGGCGATGGGCAGCGCGAAGAGAAGCACGAGCACGCGGTCGATGATCGGGCGAGACCGATACGCCAGGGCGATTCCCGCGGAGAGGGCCAGGAACGCGAGCAACATGCTCAACCCCGAACACGCCTTTTCCACGCCCAGGCGGGTTTCGCCGATGACGATGACGTTGCCCTCCGCGTAGGAAGCGAGCCCGAGCGTTTGGAAGACGTAGTTGCCGCCCTCGGTCGCAATCGTTTGCAATCTCGAACTGATCGTCTGCTCGACGCGGAACGGCAACGGGAAGGACAGCGGCAGAAACACCAGTGCGGGCCACGCCCACAAGAGCCCCTTCCACCGCCCGCAAAACATGACCACGACACCGGCGAGGGCGATCACAAGGCCGATGGCCTGCACGCCCTCCTTCGCGAAGTTCGTTCGTTCGGCCGTGATGTACAAGGTTGCGGACATGCCGAAGAACACGATCCCCCACGGGTCGGGCCACTTGAGCCGCTCCGGAAACAGCGACCGACGACTGTAAAGTAAATAACCCGCGAAGCCGACGACGAGCAAGCCGTGCGAGTAGTCCGCCTTGGTTACCCACAGCGTGACGAGTTCCAGCAGGACGAGCGCGAACGCCGCGACGACCGCGAGCAGCACGGCCCCGAGGCCGATCTGCCAGTTGCGGGAGCGAACGACATCGCGACTCAGGGGCAAGGGCACGGCGACTCCTTAAGCGGGGGACTGCTCAGTCTATTTCACGGAAGTCGCCCGTGCATCGCAAGCCCGATTGTGGGGCACGTTTTTAACGTGCCATTCTTCGGGCACGTTAAAAACGTGCCCCACAGTCGTAAAACAACAGCCATCAGACCGACGACCACCCAGAGTTCCCCGGCGTGACCACCGATCCTCTCCGATTCGCCGAGGCCTGCGGGGCGTGGGCTCCGCTCGACCTGCGCGTTCACTTGACCGACGGCACGCTCCTGGCCGAGGGCGTGCTCGACGGCCCGAGCGCGATCTTGGGTAACTCGATCGAATGCGACGTGACCCTGACCGCACCCGAAGTTTCCGCTCGCCATGCGGTGTTGCAAGTGATCCAGGGCCGCGTCATCGCCGTGGACCTCGGCAGCCGCACGGGCGTGTTCGGCCTCAATGGGCGGGTCGATTCAACTTGGGTGGAAACGGATTCGCCCGTCGGCATCGGTCCATTCCACCTCTCGCTGCGGGGCATGGTTGGGGAATCGCCGCTGATCGCGGGCAACAATCCGCTTCTGCCGAACGCGGAGCGAATGGGCAAATTGCCGAGAGTGATCGTGCAGTTCCTCAAAGGCAAAGCGGGCCGGGCCGAGTGGCCGGTAAGCCGCGAATTGACGTTCGTGGGCAAAGCCGAGGCGTGCAAACTCGGCCTCACCGCCAGCGACGTGGCGGACTTCCACTGCTACTTCTTGCTCACCCCTCGCGGCCTCTGGGTCGTCGATTTGCTCGCCGAAGGCGGCATCAAGGTCAACGGCGAACTCGTGCGACTTTGCTTGCTCGGCCCCGCCGACGTGCTCGAAGTCGGCCGTTTCCGCCTCGGCTTCGGCTACCCCGACGGCATGCCCGAACCCGCGACCACGCCCTTCCCGTGGGTGCCGGATTCGCTCCCCGTGATGACCCCGCCGCGCCACCGCGGCCTGATCGTCACGCTCCCTGGGCCCTCGGTGTTGAAACCGCCGGAGACGGGGCCAGCGACGCAAGAATAGTGGTTCTTCCAACCGCGAGATGCGACAATATCCCCTACCGCACCCCCCGAGGCTTCTCCCATGCGCCCGCTCGCCTGCTCCACCCTCTTACTCATCGCAGCATTCTCCCAAGCCGAGCAGCCCACGGGCTGGACCGACTTGCTCAAGACCGGCGCCGATTCGCCGTGGAAGAGCGTGGATAAGGGCTGGATCCCGAGCAAAGACGTGAAGCTTGCCGAGATGAAGAACCGCCTTGCGGCCACGCCCGAAGAGATGGGCACCATCTGGGTCAACGGCCCGACCGGCCGCCTACCGAACCTGATTACGAAGGAATCGTTCGGCGACTGCGTGGTCCACGTCGAGTTCCTGATCGCTCAAAAATCGAACTCGGGCATCAAGTTCAACGAGGTCTACGAGATTCAAATCCTGGACACCGCGGGCAAAGCCACGGACGAACTCTCCGGCGATTCCCTCGGCGGCATCTACCCCCGCGCCGAACTCAAGCCCAAGTACCACCACATCGACAAAGGCATCGCCCCCAAACTGAACGCCGCCAAACCCGCCGGCGAATGGCAAACCCTGGACGTAACTTTCCGTGCCCCCCGCGTGGACGCCAAGGGCGAAAAGACCGCCAACGCCACCATCGTCAAAGCCACCCTCAACGGCCAAGTGATCCACGAGAACCAAGAACTGAAGACCCCGACGGGGAACAATTACGCGAAGAAGGAAGTCGCGACGGGCTCGTTCATGCTCCAGGCGGACCATGGGCCGGTGGCGTTTCGGAATGTGAGGATCAAGAAAGCGGAATCGAAGTAGCACCGAATGCGTTCCCAAACGGGGTTTTGGAACGCGGAGTGAATGAAGCGAAAGTCCTCTCGCGCAAAGGCGCAAAGAAAGGCCG
>Ga0105047_10014610_pt1 | contig 12443 bp, 11 predicted proteins | sample MAT04_FD_78384 | JGI IMG/M metagenome (GOLD analysis project Ga0105047, IMG submission 78384) | Freshwater microbial communities from Lake Fryxell liftoff mats and glacier meltwater in Antarctica - MAT-04 (megahit assembly) | ecosystem: Environmental > Aquatic > Freshwater > Ice > Liftoff... | reverse complement strand
TTGTAATGAGTGCAACCTGCGCCCCGAGCGGCTCGTCAACGAGACATTGACGAAGGTCGACGCTCGAACAGAGCTCAACCGCAGTCATCGGCAGAACGTGCCAGCGGCTCGATTAAAGATTGCGATCTATTCAGGTTCATTCGACCCGCCGACGCGATCGCAGCGGCATGAGGTTGAGTTGTTGCTGCAGCACGGATTCGATGAAGTCGTCATTTGCCCCGTGGTGCCAAAGTCGCCCGTTGACGAGCATGTGCATGCATCGCCGATGCATCGCGCCGCGCTTGCCACGCTGGGTTTTCGCGGGCTGGATCGAGTGACTATTGATTACGATGACATCAGCCTGAACCGTTACACGTCGCCATTAGGGCTGGAGGCCAGGCACGAAACGCGAGGCGAAGTTTGGCATGTTGTGAACGCCGAGTATGTCGATCGCAGTGGCGACAACGGGTCGGTGATGCAGAGGCAGTGGGAAGACGGCGAGAAGCTCTGGAGGGAATCGCGATTCGTAATTTTGGCGACGCCGACTTCGCCAATCGCGGACGACCAGCGACCGCCGCGTGCGATCGTGATGAATTGTGCGGAACAACAGTGTTCGCCGGAGGTGCGGAAGAGCGTCTTCGAACGACGCTCGATCGTTGACCTTACCATGCCGCTGGTAAGTAATTACATCGATCGACACAATCTCTTTGTTCCCTATTCCTCGCAGCGGTTTGCCTATTTCCAGGTCGCGCAGCCTCGGTTCAAGATTGTGGCTGATCCACGCAACCCGAAGTCGCAAGCCGTGGCGAGTCGATATCGTCAATATGAATCCGATGATCCCAATTTGATCTTGGTACTCGGTGGTGACGGAACGATGTTGCACGCGATCCGGGAGCACTGGCGATTGCGAATTCCTTTTCTGGGCATGAACACGGGGCACCTTGGTTTCTTAATGAACGAGCGGATACCAACCGATCCGAATGAGTTGGATTTAGTTTCGTATACGTTGCCGTTGCTGCGAGTTGATACGGAGGCACCTGATGGCGAACGAACCTGGGGATTGGCGTTCTCGGATGTCTGGCTGGAGCGAGCCGACGGACAAGCGGCGTGGTTCCGGCTGGATGTCGATGGCGAGACTCGCGTCTCAAAAGTCGTTGGCGATGGCATGCTGGTCGCAACGGCATCGGGTTCATCGGCCTACGCCCGGGCGATGGGGGCTACTCCCATTCCGCTTAACACGCCCACGGTGACGCTGGCTGGCTCGAACATATTCGAGCCGCGGTTCTGGAAACCAATGGCGTTGCCGGATGATAGCTTGATCACGATTGCCAGCCTGGATCGGTCTGGGAAACGACCGGTGCGCGGATATATCGATGGCACGCCAACCGGTGCCGTGCAGCAAATCACGGTCAGACGAAGCCTCACCGCGAGCGTGGAAATGGCGTTCACTAGAGAGTTTGACCCATCGGCGAGGCTGCTTCGGTCGCTTTTTCCACCGTCGGAAGGCTCGATGTAGGATATTTCTGTCTTGATTGCCAAGGTTTTCTCTGTCGCAGCGAAGAGCCACCGCCAGATTCGCCTATCGGCTCAAGACAAATTTGTCCAGAATACGGGACCGTGGCGAGTCGCTGCGACTCCTAATTTTTCACCTTGAACTTACAAAACCCCATAGAACCGCCCCATGGCAGCCACCAATGATTCATTGATCGAAGTGGACGACCAATTGGTTGATTTGCGCAATCGTCCGCTCGCTGCATTGCTTGCTTGGCTGATTCCTGGCGCTGGCCACTTTTATCAGCGCCGAAACACCAAAGGCGCCATTTACTTCTTCAGCATCGTCTTGACATGGGTCATTGGTTTTTCGCTCGGCGGCTACCACGTCGTGTATGCATCCTGGCAGAACGGCGACAAGCGTTGGCATTATGTGTTGCAAGCAGGCATGGGCGTGGCGGCGCTGCCAGCACTTTTCCAGTCCAACCATATGAATGATTTTACCAGTACGCGAAACGGCTGGACTCGCGACGACTATGAACCACTTTGGGGCGGATTTATGGCACCGCCCCATCGCCCCGTTGCCGATGACGTGACCGACGAAGTTTCCGCTTGGTATGCTCGCTACGGCGCTGGCTATGAGATGGGTACTTGGTTCACGATGATCGCCGGGTTGCTCAATATTCTTGTGATCTACGACGCGTACGCTGGACCGCTGGGGATACCGATCAGTGGTCGAAGAAAAGAACCCGATCCGACTAAATCGGCTCAAGCGAGTTCGGAACCAAGAGACGGTCCTAAACAGACGACGTCGTAGTTTGCTGCGCTCGCCCAAAGAACCATTTCAACTCGCTTGGCCAGATTCTATGCTCTCTATATCGCCGACCTATTTGTTTTACTATGTCCCGCTAGTGATCGCGATCAGTCTCGTGTACGGCGGCACACGCCATGAAAATCCGCGACTGATTTTGATGCACGCTGCCTACACGGGATACTGGATCACGGCCTTCATGGGATTCATTTTCGCGATCTTGTTTGTGCTTGGTTTGTTTGTTTGATCGGGTGATTCGTCGCCTTTCGCTCCGCGAAAGTAGCGTTCTTTCGCGGATAGGCTGTGAATCTATTGGTAACCCGACGCGTTAGCGAGGATCCGCCCGACGCCTCGCTGACGCACCGGGTTACCATTTTGCCGCAAATCCAACCGGCTCGAATAGATTCACAGCCATCCGTCGCGGAATCAATCAATCGCAATCAATCGCGCAAGTGGCAGTCCGTTGAAACCGCATGCGCTCGCGCTCGTGTAGGCACCCATCGAAGGAACAAGCACAATCGCGCCGATATCTAAATTCGGCAGAGGATAGTCGCGATACAGCACATCACCGCTGTCGCAAGTTGGACCGGCAACGACGCATGGCGCTGGAGGCGTGGAGCGATCGTGTTCTACGAGGAGATCGAAGTCGGTGTGCCCAGGACGCTTGGCTGAGAATGATCCGTGCAGGCCATCGTCCAGGTAATACCATGTCATACCGTCTCGTTGGCTTTTGCCGATCACTTGTGTGACCAGCGTTACGCCTTCGGCGCAAAGCACGCGGCCTGGCTCCGCGATGATTCTAGCGGAAGTCCCTGCAAAGTATTTGTGCAGACCGAGAGCAACGATGTCGCAGTACGACTCCAGGGAGATCAGCGATTGGCCGCGGTAAGGTGCCGGAAAACCACCGCCGATGTCGATGAGTTGAATATCAATGCCGATATCGATGGCTTCGTCGTACAGTTCGCGGACTTTTGCAATCGCCGGGTGAAAATCATGTGGATCAATGCACTGCGAACCGATGTGAAACGAAATGCCACAGGGGCTCAAGCCTCTTCGTCTCGCGGCGATCAACAAACGAATCGCTTCATCCCAATCGGCACCAAACTTCGACGACAGATTCAAGGCGCATGAGGGCGCCGACGTGGCAACGCGAAGAATCATGTTGGCATCCAGCCCTAACTTCGCGATCTTGTCCAACTCATACTCATCGTCGTACACGAACCAGCGAATCCCACGCTGATGGCACTCGCTGATGTTCGATTCGGATTTGCAAGGATGCGTGTGTATCATCCGATCAGGAGTCGTAAACCCGGCAGCGTAGGCCGCATCCAATTCGCCGACCGAGCAGATGTCGATCGAGGCCCCTGCAGCTTGCATGGTTTGCAGAATCACGGGGTGAGCATTTGCCTTGGCTGCATAAAACAGCTCGACCCCAGGCAAATGGTCACTCATCGTCTGATAGCGCTGAGCGATGGTTGATCGAGAGACTGCGAGTAGCGGCGTACCGTGCGTCGCGATCAGCTCTCTTGCCAGATCAAATGACAAGACGGCTTTCGCACGTCGCAATTCGGTTCGCGACATGATGTCACTCGCTAAGTCCTAAGGAGCACCAAAAACGCTTAGTAAATTATGCTGCTGGTCGGTCCAGAGCGGAGCATTCTGGACTTCGTCCGCCTTCGGCTCGGAAGCAAAGGCAAGCAGTTCATGTGACCAAATTTTGCAGCCTTTGTCACCCGCCAGCACCCACAAAGCTGGCAGTGTTTGATCTTCGAGGCTACCCGGTGATACGATCAACTTGCTGATCATACCGGCATCCATGGCAAGTCGGTGAACAAGCGGTGCCAGATCAAGATGTTTATTCGAAACATGCACGGCGATGATGCCGTCTTCGGCAAGTCGAGCGAGATAAAGCGCGAAAGCTTCTCGCGTTAGCAAGTGCGCTGGAATCGAGTCGCTGCTGAATGCGTCAAGCGCAATCACATCGAATTCATTTTCACTCATTCGCTCCAGGACCAAACGACCGTCTCCCAATCTGCTTTCAACCGTCGCTCGTGAATCGCGTAGGAAGGTGAAGTGTTCGTTCGCGACACGCACGACGGCAGGATTGATCTCGATAAAATCATATCGGTCGCCAACGCGTCCATAGCTGGCCAGCACTCCGCAACCAAGTCCGACTCCGCAGACGCGCGTCGGGCCGGCTTCACCGCGCGCGGTCAGCAATTTGCCAATTCCGCTCTGGCGACCGTAGTAGGTTGTTGGTTCGGCGCTGTTGGGCGACTTGCGTTGCAGCCCGTGAATCGTCGTTCCATGCACAAGCGCACGATCTCCGTTGCTTTCTTCAACTCGCAACACGCCGAAGAAGTTTCGATCGGACTCGATCAGGCCCGGGAAAGAGTAAGTGGCTGCCGCGCCGATGCTAACCAGCGGCAGCGCAACGGCGGCCAAACGAAGTCCGCGAGTCATCTTCCAGTCATAGGTCCGTCCTCGCCAATTGCGTACGGCGAAGAAAAGGATCACGGCCAACGACGCACCAAGCGTCGTCACGATCGGCTGTTCGCTGTAGTCATTGAGAAACAGAGGGCAAAAGACCGCCACCACCAATCCGCCCAAGGCACCGCCAGCGGAAAGCATCGCGTAATACTGAGTTAAATGACGGACCGCAGGCTTCAGCCTTGCCACTTCACCATGGCAAAGGATGCAAATGAAGAATAAGAACAGTATTGATGCGACGGCATCCACGACCAAGCGGCCTGAGGGAGGTAGCTTGGTAGCCAAATGCATCGCCCCAAGTGCAATGATCGCAAACGCGGCATAAAGTTTTGGATGATAAAGATTGGGCGAATCAAAGCAGATGATGAAACTGATCAGGTACAGGCTCAGCGGCAAGATCCAAAGGAATGGAATCACGGCAACGTCTTGGCAAACGTGATTCGTCGTCGTCAGTAACAGTGTCGAAGCGAGTGCCGTCAGAAGCAACCAGCTCCCTTTTCGCCGAACACAAATGGTTTCAATTTCGATGTTCTGATTGCTGGCGGCTTCGTTAACGGTGTTGCCGTTCGTCTTACGAACGACAATTCCCAAGGCGACAATCGATTGCACCAAAACGAAGCCAGCAAACATCCATGACCAAGCGTTAGACTGCTCACTCACTGAAAGCAACGGTTCGACGACAAACGGATAGCTTAGCAGCGCGACGAGCGAACCTGCATTGGACAGGGCATAGAGGCGATAAACACGTTCATCGGCAACGCGATTGCTCAACCAAGCCTGCATCAGTGGTCCTGTGCTGCTGAGGACAAAATAAGGTAGGCCAACGTGGACACCAAGCAGTGAAAGCAAATGTAGGATTGGCGATGACTCACCAAGCGGTTTCCAAGCATCGGAGGGTTCGATCGGCAGGGCAAATAGGGCTGCCATGAGCAGGCCGATATGAACGCTACCCTGTAGCCACGGCGTTAAGTATGTGCGAAGCAAATGCGCGTAGACGTAGCCAGCAAACAACAGCAACTGAAAAAACAACATGCAAGTTGTCCAGACCGCAGGCGTACCGCCGAACCATGGGAGCACGCATTTACTGATGATCGGTTGGACCTGAAAAACAAGGAACGCACCCAGCAGCGTTGTGACTGCGAATGACAAAAGCTCAAATCGCGAGCACGATTCGCGATCGCGAGAGTCAGGAGACGCAGCGACAGATGCGGACGAAAAGGAATCGCTCAAGATGGTTGCTTGCTTCGAGATCATGCTAAGCAGTGGTCGACTCGCGTCGCTGAGTCCACCGGTCAGCCATCGAAACGTAGCTTGCGATTCGCGGCCCCAAGTGTTTGCCAACAGCGAGTTGAGAACATCCCGATATTTCAATCGTTGCCACCGGTACAGTCGTCAAATGCCTATGCCGCACGACGCAAACGGATGATGAACGCGGTGCCTTTGCCGACGGTGCTCTCGACACGAATGCGTCCACCGTGCGCGTCGATGACTTCCTTGCAAGCCGCCAGCCCGAGTCCCGTGCCACCTTTGCCGGTTTCGTCCGGGCCTTCTTTGGTTGTGTAAAAAGCGTCAAAGATATGTGGCAGTTGATCTCGCGGAATTCCAGTGCCGGTGTCGCGGACGGCCAGCACGACTTCATCAGCCTGGGGATCGTCATCAAGCGACACGAAAACGGAGCCGCCATCGGGCATCGCTTGTCGTGCGTTGACAAGCAGATTGATCAACACGCGTTGGATTTGATTTCCGCTGACAATCGCTTTGGCGACGTCGGTACCAATCGTTGTCTCGACGTTGACGCGGTACTTTCGCATCTCGCGACTGAGCAGTTCCATCGTGTCGTCGACGATCTTGGCGAGATCGGTTGGCTGCATTGAGTCGGCTCGATTTTTGGCTTGGCCAAGGATCGTGCTTGTGATCTTCGCTGCGCGTTGAGAGGCGTCGAGAATCCGGGTTAACGCTTTGTCGCGGCTCGCCTCATCACGATTGCGAAGTCCCAGCTTCGCGTAGTTCATGATGGTCATCAGCACGTTGTTGAATTCGTGCGTGGCGGTGCCAGTCAGCTCGCCAAGGGTTGCTAGCGATTGCAGGCGACGAAGCTCTTGGCCCATCGCTATCAATTGCTGTGACTCAGTCGTCTCGGTCCGTTGAATCATGAAATCGACGTATGAAATGAAGACGCAGGTGCTCAAACGTAGTTCTTATCCATCTGATCTATCGGGAAGAATCTGCGATCCGCTACATCACACTTGATTTGCTCGGCAGGAAGTCTGCAAATGACCTGGATTCGCAGGGCCTAAAATCTTGCCAAGCTTACTGTCGTGGCACGGCACTCTGCGAGGTGACTTTCGCGCGGTGTGAAGAACAACACTTTTGCCAAACCCCAACCAAAATTTGGAAAAGGCGAAAATCGCTAGGGACGTGTAACGCAATGACTCAAGCAAAATCGGAAACGTTAGCAAAACCTCATGTCGTATCTCGGCTCGCCAATCGCATGCGTGAAGCGCGATCGATGGGTTTTAAAATCAGACAAGAGTTTCTTGGCGGGCAACCGGGTAGCTGGTGCGAAATCGAAGGAACCAAGTTCATCTTCGTAGATTCTGCACAATCGGCGATTGAGCAGTTGTCGGTTCTTGACGACGCCATCCGCAGTTATCGCCCAGCGGCGTAAGATTACATTGTCAACAGGTTGCGATACATGTTGATCGCAGCAGGGCCTACCAGGACGACGAAGATGCCTGGGAAAATGAACAACACCAGTGGAAAAATCATCTTCACGGCTGTCTTGGCGGCCTTTTCTTCAGCGATCTGACGACGCTTGATACGCATCGCATCGCTTTGCACGCGAAGTGCCTGACCGACGCTGCTGCCAAACTTGTCGGCCTGGATCAGGATCGACGCGAGCTGCCGAAGGTCATCCACGCCGCTGCGGTACCCAAGCGCCTGAAGCACTTCGCTGCGTGTGCGTCCGAACTGAAGTTGTTGATTGGCGATGTTGAATTCTTCAGCGATCGTCTTATGAGACTTCTTCATTTCTTCGCCGACCTTTCGCATCGCTTGGTCAAGACCAAGACCCGCTTCGACGCAAACGACCATCAAGTCAAGGCAATCGGGCAAGCCGAGGAATATCGATTCCTTGCGTTTACTTGCCATGATCATCAGAACGATCTCAGGCAAATAGAAAGCAATTCCACCACCGATCGCGGCCTTCATTGCAAGCTGGGTTGAAATGCCATCGATAAATAGACCCACCACTCCGCCCAAAAATAATCCGACACATCCGAGGCACAATTGACCGGCTTTGAAAACGACGGCTGATTGTTCTCGACGAAACCCTGCATGTACCAGCCGCTCGCGGGTCTTGCCCATCTGAGCTTCGGTGCCGCTGACGGTACTGGCAAGCGGTTGTGCCGCGCGCTCGAGCACGGCGGTCAGCGCATCGCTTTTCTTCTTCGCTTTATCTTCTCCAGTCGTTTTCTCAACGGCACGAGCCCGCGGGCTGCGCAGCTCCTCGAGTCGATTCTCGACCGTCTGTTCGCTTTCACCGTTGAAGGTGCTGAACAGCCACCAAACACCCGCCGCAATCGCGAAGAAGATCGCAATCGGCGTCAGCACGGCAGCGCCTGGAATGGCAACGGCAATGGCAAACAAAGGGGAACAAAGGTTGCTGATTAACATAGTGATGAATCGCGATAGGGCGTCTAAACTTTGATGGTGATGATCTTCTTGATAACCAACGCGCCGATGATTTGTGTGAATACGGCAATCCCGAGCATGTAGTGTCCCAGCTCATCTTTAAACAGCAGCATCACATAATCGGGGTTAAGTTTTAGCATGAATAAGAACAGTGCTGGTGGCATTGCGAGCAGCACGATACCGCTGAGGCGACCTTCACCTGTGAGCGCTTGAACCTGTCCCAAGATTTGCAGACGTTCACGAACGAGATGCCCGATCTTGTCGAGGATTTCGGACAAGTCACCGCCGGTCGTTCGCTGCAAAATGATGGCAGTTGCGAAAAACCGAAGGTCCATGTTTGGAACTCGATCCGATAAATCCTCGAGTGCTTCTTCCAGGGGAATGCCGAAGTTCTGTTCTTCGAAAACGCGTCTGAATTCTTTGGCCAACGGGTCATGCATTTCGCTGCCCACGAGACCAAATCCATTGGCCAGCGAGTGACCCGCGCGGAGGGATCGACCAAGCAATTCCAACGCTTCGGGCAACTGCCGACCAAACTTCGCCAAGCGACGCTTTCTGAGAAACATTAGCCACATGATCGGTAACACCGCCAGCATCGCTCCGGCAATCGGGGCCAGCAGGATTGGCACAGGTGTCGTCGCCACAGCCACGGTGCCGCCAACGAAGCAAGCCAAAACAATCGCGAGGAACTTTGTCTGCGAGAGGTTGATGTCGGCCTGACTTAGGTACACATTTAAGGCTGGCATCCGCTTCATGAATTCATCGACCAAACTCTTCGTGTCCGTCATGCCCGCTGTCATCAGCAGTGACGGCTTATCCGTTTTGGCTGCTGCACCACCGCGACGACTGGACATTGCCGACAAGCGGTCTTCGGTCGAAGTCGACTCTTGGCCGGGTACAAATATCGTCGTCGCAAAAGCGACGAGCGAGGCGATGCCAATGCCAACAGCAATGATGATCAGGATAGTGGGCATGATGATCGGGAACCTAAGCTTGATTTGAAAAGGAGGCGGACCCTTTGGAAGCAAACGACTGAAAGCGATGAACCGTAGCGAAGGATTATTTCTTTATGCCTTCATGATTTCACGTTCACGGAACGCGCTTGCTGGCAATCGGACACCCGACGCTTCGAGCTTGGACATGAATGTTGGACGAACACCGGTACCTTCGAAGTGACCGAATGCTTTTCCGTCTTCTCCCACACCTTCTTGCACGTAGCGGAAAATGTCTTGCAGTACGATTGTGTCACCTTCCATGCCGACGACTTCCGTGATCGCCGTCACACGACGTGGACCACCTTGCAAACGATTGGCTTGAATGATGACGTCAACAGCACCGGAGATTTGCTGACGAATTGCCTTCACCGGCAAATCGAATCCTGCCATCATGACCAGCGTTTCCAAACGTGCGATCGCGTCGCGTGACGTATTGGCGTGGACCGTCGTTAGCGAACCGTCGTGACCAGTATTCATCGCTTGCAGCATGTCGAGTGTTTCACCACCACGGCATTCGCCGATGATGATTCGCTCTGGACGCATTCGCAGTGCATTGCGAACGAGGTCAGTCGCCGTGATCGCGCCGGTGCCTTCGATGTTGGCAGGACGAGTTTCAAGTCGAACGACGTGGTCCTGCTGCAATTGCAATTCGGCTGCGTCTTCGATCGTCACGATGCGGTCTTCATGGCCGATGAATGACGACAAAGTGTTGAGCAAAGTCGTTTTACCGGAACCCGTACCGCCTGAGATAATCATGTTGAGGCGTGCCTTGATGCAGCCTTCCAGCAACATCACCATCTCTGGCGTGAAAGCGCGATAGTTGAGCAAGTCTTCAAGCTTGAGCGGGTTGCTGCCGAAGCGACGAATGCTCATCGCCGCACCGTCTAACGCCAGCGGTGGAATGATCGCATTGACTCGCGAGCCATCTTCGAGTCGAGCGTCGACCATCGGGCAGGTTTCGTCAACACGACGACCCACTCGGGATACGATGCGATCGATGATCTGCATCAAATGCTTGTTGTCGCGGAATTCGACGTCGGTCTTGATCATCCGACCGCCTTTTTCGACGTAAATATTCTTCGGCCCGTTGACCAAGATATCGCTGACCTTCGGATCCTTCAGGATCAACTCCAGCGGTCCGAGTCCAAACGTTTCGTCCAAAACTTCGTCAACAATCTTGTCGCGTTCTTGACGGTTGAGAAGCGTGTCCTCCGCATCGCAAAGATGCTCGACAACCATACGGATTTCGCGTTTCAGCGAATCACCCTTCAGGTCGCCAACGCGTGACAGGTCAAGTTTGTCAACAAGTTTGCCGTGAATCCGGCGTTTAATTTCTTCGAATTGGTCTTGTCGAGCGGTTTCGGGGCTGCGGGTGGCAGGGGGAGTGCGCATATTGTTTGTTCGCGTATCGCAGGTTGGCGGGATAGCTTGTCGGATTGGCGGCGAAGGCTTGAAAAGATGTGCCGAAGGCTCATCAGAATTCGCTCACCTGCTCGTCGATCCAGTTAAACATAGAACACGAATCGCGACAGTCCCCACAATTGGCTGCATTTGCCTATTTGCTCCAGGCTCACAAGATGTCGCTACAATCGGTTCCTTCGCTACGACATGAATTTGCCAGTGATCGAATACACCGCCTCACCAACGTTTTCAGCGTTGAGCACCGTCATGAGGTCGATTCCCATGTTTGCAACGGTCATCCGGTCCGTGCTGATTTTTCTTGTTGTCGGGATTGTGCTAGCTGGACAGCGCCACTTTGGATTAGCCGTTGTGGGCAAAAAGCCTTTGCGCAGATTTAATTCCATAATCTCGCCGCGAGCGGGGCTTGTCCCCGTCGGGCCACGATCACAACCAGACGGCGAAGAAGAAATTACGTCGGCCACGGGCGGAGCTTGTCAATGTCGGGCCATGATCAGAAAATGGTCTTTCAGCGATGCGTATAACGATTGATTAGCGCTCGACGCGGGCAAGCCGCATGGTAGCGAGGCTCACTCCGCCAGCATCTTCTGGTTAGGATTATAGCTCGACGGGGATAAACCCCGTCGTAGCATTCGGTCGGAACAATATTGATTCAAAATTTCGCTTTTAAATGAAGTGTCAAAATCAAATTTTCAACAGCCTAGCCTGAGGTTCAGATTGTTTCGCCGAGGCCAATGGACGTTTCGGCTTTGGCAAAATAGTCCTGAGCCTTGGGCAACAGCTTGGTGAGTTCATCGACTCGGCGATCGTCCGATGGATGCGTGGACATGAACTCAGCAGGTTTGCCGCTCGCGCCTGCCGCTCCTCCGAAGCGCTTCCAGAACCGGGGCGCCTCGGCGGGATCATAACCGGCTTGGGCCATTAGCATCACGCCGATGTGGTCGGCCTCGAGTTCATGCTTGCGGCTGTAGGGCAGCAGAACGCCGTATTCAGACGCCAAGCCATAGGCTTTCAGCGCAGCTTCGCGGCGCACTTCGTCCTGCTTCTGCATCACATAGCCAACTGCCGTCTTCAACCCGGAAACCGCAGCGTTTTGGCTCATTCGTTCTCCGCCGTGCCGGGCCAGAGCATGGGCAACTTCGTGGCTCATCACGACCGCCAGCCCCGCTTCGTTTTCACAAATTGGCAGGATGCCCTCGTAAACGGCGACTTTTCCTCCTGGCAAACAGAAGGCGTTTTGCTCGTCACTGGCCAAGACACGGAATTCCCAAGCGAAGTCGCCGCGACCCGACACCGCCGCAATCCGGTGGCCTACGCGAGAAACGAGTTCGCTATAACGGGCGTTCGACGTTTCTTGATTTTTTTCTGTGACTTCTGCATAAGTTTGCTGGCCGAGACTCGTTTCCTGCGTCTCTGGCATCATCAAAAGCTGCCTTCGCCCGGTCATCGGAGCGGTTCGGCAGCCAAAAACGCAACAATGGGCGATTCCAACGCCCAAAAGTTGCAAGGACATGCGCCGCCCGATTGTTTGGGAACGCGGCGGTTGGGAATGCTGGGAAACAAGC
>Ga0105047_10014607_pt1 | contig 12444 bp, 11 predicted proteins | sample MAT04_FD_78384 | JGI IMG/M metagenome (GOLD analysis project Ga0105047, IMG submission 78384) | Freshwater microbial communities from Lake Fryxell liftoff mats and glacier meltwater in Antarctica - MAT-04 (megahit assembly) | ecosystem: Environmental > Aquatic > Freshwater > Ice > Liftoff... | reverse complement strand
GATCATGCTACTTTTTTCAGACAATTAATTCGCAGTTGCATAAGATTTGGTGTTAGATTTTCCTTTTTCCAAACATTAATTTGTCTTATACGCGTATCTTCTAATGCTGCTTTAAAGTCGAACTTATTTTGAGCGTTCTTACTAAGCTCGGTGTAGAGTGGCATAAAGAGAATAGAAGATGTTACGCCATGTAGTTTATTGGGCGATTTGCGAGCTGTATATTTCCCAAAGAGGGATTCGATAATGTCTGAAGAGTTATTATTTGCAGTATCGGCTTCTATAAGTTTGGCTTCATCATTTAGGAATTTAAATATAGTTCACCTAACTGGATCATTCTATAGTCACCGTAAAACAGACGCTTTTTGATCTCTTGATGGCATTTGGCTGTTGTTCTTTTGACAGCCCCTTATTCTTGCAGAGATATTCAATGCTTCTTATGCATTCCGTAACTTCTGATAACTAGTCTATTAGCGTAGCATTTGCGGGGACAAATGAGAAGACTGCTCACTCATCTGTTGAAGTGTGTGATAAACATCAAGCATTTTAGAAGACCATTTAACCCATTCCGAAATATTGAGGAAACGCGCAATAGTTCGTTGTTTAGGAGGGAGCAAATAGGCTATTTTTTTCATATTGTATTTAAACTTGGGCTCAGTCATTAATTTGGTATAATTTTTAAAGTCAGGCGCATTCTTATATGTCCTTTCCAAAAACATTCCCAAAGAATGGCTAATGTGCTTTTGATGTCTTTAGATAAATTTTTCATGCTCCAGTGCGAACTATTCCTGAAGTCTTGTAGGGGAAAAACATTGTGATTTGAATTCCCCAATATTGCAAGGCGGCTTTAGCCCCCGGCAACAAGCAACAGGGGTTTTTGGGCTTTAGCCCAATGGTTTATTAAAACATCTTCCGATGGCTTTAGCCAAAATTTTTCAAGCATTGTGATTCAGAATGCTGGTCAGTGGGATTTTTTACCAGACCTCTATTCCCTGAAAATTGAATTGTGGTTAGACTAAAGCCAAAGGAAAAAAATCAATTCATATGTTGGGCTTCAAAATCTGTCATCCATTTACCGGGGGGTAAAGCCGCCCGGCAAATGTGCTTGAATCTCCTGGAAAATGGGGCTAAAGCCGCCCGGCAAATGGGCTTCCAATGGCTTTAGCCAAATTTTTCATGGGGTCCAGTGCAAGCCATTTCTAAAGTCTAGTAGCGGAAAAACATTGTGATTTGAATCCCCCAATATTGCCGGGCGGCTTTAGCCCCCGGCAACAAGCAACAGGGGTTTTTGGGCTTTAGCCCAATGGTTTATTAAAACATCTTCCGATGGCTTTAGCCAAAATTTTAATCTTCATATAGCCGGGCAGAATGTAGTCGAAAGGATTCCACATATATCCCCCCTGATTCCGATATTTGACCCCAATTTCCGGTTTCTGCCATGTACGATTTTATCATTCGACAAAAAGCGGTTCTGATGCTCTTCGCCATCTGGTATGTGGTGGGCAGTTTGAGCACACCGGTGTTTTTTGGCGTGGGGGTGCTTTCTATCATTTTGCTCTGGCGAAAGGGGCTGTATTTCGAAATCCTGCTCGGGTTTTTCTTTATCCTCCTCCTCAGCGACAACCTTCGGCCAGCCACGGATTTTGCCAAGATTTTCAAAAATGTTTATATGCTTTTGCTCACCGCAATCGTCATTGTCGACAGGCACAAATTCGCCCCTTTAAACAATATTTATACATATTTTCTGCCGTTTGTTGTCATCGGTCTGGTCGGACTTTATTTTTCTCCCACCATCTTTGTCGGTTTTCAAAAACAGCTTTCATACATCCTCCTGTTTTTCGCTGTACCCCAGTTCTTGTTGTACGCTTTCCGCGAAAGCGGACCCCGGGTGATTCGTGATTTTCTCTTTTTTGGGGTATTGATGATCATCATTGGTTTCGTGATGCGGTTTACCGATCCGGGAGTCGCCATTTCGCACGGAGGTCGGTTTCGCGGCGTTTTTGGCAATCCCAACGGCTTGGGACTGTTTACCAGTATTTTATTGGTGTTGATTGTCCTTGGCAGATCGTATTTCCGGGATCTACTCACGAAATCTGATTTGCGGTGGCTCGTGATTCCCTTGTTAATTGCGCTGGTTTTATCAGGTTCGCGGACTGCACTTCTCGCATCGATTCTATTCCTGGGCTTCGTGCGGTTTTATCGTTTTTCGCCTTTTGTCGGATTTATATTTTTCATCGGTGCGGCTGTTGGTGTGGAATTCGTGTCGGCCAATATCGTCGAAATAGTCAGGGCCCTCGGTTTGTCCGAATTTTTTCGGGTCGAAACACTGGAACAGGGTTCGGGGAGGTATGTCGCCTGGGAATTCGCATGGCTGAATATCCAGGAATATTTTTGGTTTGGAAGGGGTTTTGCTTTTGATGAGTGGTTGATGGAATCCAACCAGGATATGCTCAATATCCTCGGCCATCAAGGCGGCGTGCACAACACCTATTTGATCATTTGGCTCAATACAGGTCTTGTTGGACTTCTCATATTCTTCCGCGCCGTTTTTCTGCTTTTCATTCAGGCTTCGCGCAATACAGCCATTGCTTTTCCCATGTTGTGGCTTGTGATGTTTACCATCGCGCTCGAACCATGGCTGGCTGCTTCCCTCAATCCATTTACCATTCTATTCCTCATCGCGCTCACGGTGATGACGGATGAGGCTTTTCAACCGTATATTCGCGGAGAATTAAGTGCCCTTGAAAAACCCGAAGAAGTACCGGCAATTGTATAAAAGCTTCATTGTTTGCTTTTTACTGTTAATTATGCTGGAGCTTATTCTGCGTTTTGGATTCGGATTTGGTCAAATTCCGGTTTATTACAAATCGGATTCGTATGAATATGCGATAAAGCCCGATCAGCAAATGGTGAGATTCGGAAATCACTATCTGATCAATGCCCAAGGGATGCGCAGTGCGCCGCTTCAATCGGGCGAATACCGAATCCTGAAATTTGGCGATTCGGTTCTGAACGGTGGTCTGGCTACAGATCAGTCAGAACTTTCGTCAGAAATACTGGAAAATCAACTCAGAAACGTCAAACAAAATATCCGCGTTTTGAATGTTTCTGCGGGAAGCTGGGGACCCGACAATGCTTTTGAATGGCTCATTGAACATGGTGATTTGGAAGCGAAAGTGATCGTGTTGGTTTTTAGCAGCCACGATTGGCAGGATCAGATGGAATTTCAGGATGTGGTGGGAAGAATTTCATTTTATCCGGATTCCCAACCCATTTTGGCCATCACTGATGCCTTTCAATGGATTTTTTCGCGTTATATCGAATCGATCGCCTGGAATGAGATTCCCCATCTGAAAAAAACCACCAAAGCGCCACACAATCCCGGCTGGGATTCTTTCATCGCTTTCGCGAAACAAAAAAATCTTCCATTGATCGTTTATCACCACGCCACTTTGCAGGAAACGCAAGATGCGGCGTGGAGCGCTGATGGCCTGGCGCTTGAAACTTACCTCAGAGACCGCGGAGTGAAAATTGTCCATGGCCTGGATACCCGTTGGCAAGCCAGCGATTACCGGGATGAAATCCATCCCAGCGCCACAGGTCAGGAAAAAATCGCATCGGCACTTTTGCCTGTTTTGCAACAATTGATTTCCTATGAAGCCCGATAACAAGCCACAGATCGTTTTTCTGTATACCGAATTGGCGGGATACATGCTGCATTGTTTTGAAGCACTGACTAAGGCCGGGTGCGACGTCCATGTTTTTCACCTGCCGGTAAATCCGGAAGCGCCTTTCCAGTTTGATCTCAGGGTTTCCAATTGTCATTTTTACCCACGAGCTGATTTTCCCGGAAGGGCACTCGACACAGAAATTGAAAAAATAAAACCCCAACTCATCCTGTGCAGCGGATGGATCGACAAAGGATATCTGAGGGTTTGTAAAAATCAGCGCGACAAAGCATTAACCGTGTTGGGTTTTGACAACCAGATGCCCGATAATCCAAAATCATGGCTTTCTCTGCTTTTCGCAAAATGGCAGTACAAACCCTTTTTTCGGGTGGTGTGGGTTCCAGGGGCGCCTCAGGTGAAATACGCCAGGGCGTTGGGGTTTAAGGGAAATGAAATCTTTACGGGCGTCTACACCACAAATGTGTCGAAGATTCAGGAGGCCGGGCGGCAAAATCCGTTGCCAAAACGGTTCGTTTTTGTCGGCCGTTATGTCGACATCAAAGGTGTGCGCGAGCTTTGGAAAGCTTTTGACGAAATCTCCATGCCGGGTTGGGAATTGTGGTGTGCCGGCCAGGGCGAATTGTTCGAACAGCGACTCCAAAAACCCGGAATCCACCACCTTGGATTTGTGCAGCGGGAGCAAATGGATACCTTTGTCGCTGCCGGTGGCGTATTTGTGTTGCCGAGCCATAAAGAACCGTGGGGCATGGTGGTACACGAATTTGCAGCGGCGGGATACCCGCTTATTTGTTCCGAAAGCGTGGGTGCCGCATCCGCATTTGTCCGGGAAGGAAAAAACGGATACCTCGTGAAGCCGGGAAGTGTCGAATCACTTAAAATGGCCATGCAGAAAATGGCTGCTCAGGATGAGGAAAGTCTCTCAGAAATGGGGAAAGTCAGCGCAAAATTGGCGCAAACAATTACAGTTGACAAATGGGTAAAAACAGTTTTTGACTTGTTGAAATTATGACCAGTATACTCGTCACCGGTGGAGCCGGATTTATTGCCAGCGAACTGGCGGAGAAACTTTCGGAAAAGCCTGAAAACAAAATTGTCATCGTCGACAATCTTCAAACCGGTCACCGAAAGAAAATTCCGAAAGGAAAACACGACAACATACATTTCATCAAATGTGATGTCAACCGTTTTAACGACATATCGGCGGTATTTTTCGCTTATCGCTTTGAATATGTTTTTCATTACGCCGCCACGGTAGGGGTGAAGCGCACGCTCGACAACCCGGTCAAAGTGCTCGACGACATCAATGGCATTCGAAATATCCTCGACCTGAGCAAAAATACCGGCGTCAAACGGGTTTTGTTTTCGAGCAGTTCCGAGGTTTATGGAGAGCCTGTTGAGATTCCTCAAAATGAAGAAACCACACCCTTGAATTCGAAATTGCCCTACGCCATCGTCAAAAATATCGGTGAAGCATTTCTGCGCTCTTATCAATACGAGTATGGCATCGATTACACCATTTTTCGCTTTTTCAATACCTACGGAATCCGTCAAAGCGATGATTTCGTTATTTCTAAATTTTTGCAGTCGGCCCGGAAAAACCGCGACATTACGGTATACGGCGACGGATCTCAAACCCGAACTTTCTGCTACATCAACGACAATATCGACGCCTGTCTCAATGCTTTTTATGACAATGAGGTGATCAATGATGTGATCAATATCGGATCGAATCGCGAAATAACCATCCTCGAACTCGCCCGGATGGTAATTTCTATCACCGGCTCGCAATCGAAGATTGTGCACCTCCCGCCTTTGCCGGAAGGCGACATGAAACGCCGGCTGCCCGACAATTCCCGCATGATGGCTTTGCTCGACAGAGACCTCTTGCCGCTCGAGGATGGTCTGCGAATACTCATTCAACTGGGCAAAAAGCAAACCGTCTGAATGTGCGGTATTAACGGCATCTACGGAAAAATTCCGGATAGCAGGGAGCGCGTTGCGGCCATGACGCAGGCGCTGAGCCACCGTGGTCCGGACGCCGAAGGCATTTTCGTGGATGCAGATATGGCGCTTGGGCACCGGCGACTTTCCGTGATCGATTTATCCGATGGCAGCAATCAGCCCATGTCCGACGCAAGCGGTCGATATACCTTGGTGTTCAATGGTGAAATTTACAATTTTAAAAGTCTGCGGGCCACTTTGGGCGCGTATCATTTCCAAACTTCTGGCGACACAGAGGTCTTGCTGGCGGGCCTGATTCGCTGGGGAGTTGGATTTTTGAAAGAGTGCAATGGCATGTTTGCTTTCGGCTTTTGGGATGCCCAAAAAAAGGAATTGCTGCTCGGCCGCGATCGATTGGGGATCAAACCACTTTATTACGCCCGAAGCGGCGAGAATCTTATTTTTTCAAGTGAAATAAGATCGTTGTTGAAAAGCGGCCTTGTGCCGAAGGCGCTCAATAAATCAGTGCTCGGCGAATATTTGCGATACCAGACCGTCAATGGCTCCAATACGCTTGTGGACGGGGTTTTCATACTGCCACCCGGCGCAGTGATGACTGTGAATGAAGACGAAGAGCGGATCGATACATTTTGGGATTTGGCCCGATCGGCAGAGATGGGCGGGGTGCGGCAAACATATTCAGATACCACCAATCTCATTCGAACCCGCTTCGAAAAAGCGGTGGAGAGCAGGCTGGTTTCAGACGTACCTTTTGGGGCGTTTCTGTCCGGAGGAATAGATTCTTCGGCCATTGTAGGGGTCGCAGCCGGATTTTCATCCAAACCACTGCGCACTTTTACGGTCACCTTCGACGAGGCGGAATTCAGTGAAGCCAAATACGCGCGTATGGTCGCAGACAAATTTCAGACAGACCACAATGAGGTCCGGCTTTCGCCAAATGCGCTGATAGAAGACCTGCCCGCCGCCATCGCAGCCATGGATCATCCTTCCGGCGATGGCATCAATACCTACGTTGTGTCAAAGGCTGCCAAAGAATCGGGCATTACCATGGTCCTTTCCGGACTTGGTGGAGATGAATTGTTTGCCGGGTATCCCATTTTCCAGCAGATTTCCGAATTGCAGGGGAAAAAGTGGCTTCTGAGTTTTCCTTCATTTATGCGGCGTGCCATGGGCAGTGCCAGGGCTATGGCGGTGCCCGGAGTCGCTTCCGAAAAAATCACGCAGGTGATTTGCGAACCCTATTTTGATACAGAATACGCCTATCAGTATAGCCGGGAAGTGGCGTCACGCGAAGTAAACCGTCAGCTGCTTAATGTGCCTTTGGCTGGCAGCAGTGCCGTGTTTGACATGGTGCATGCAGGGGTGGGTTACGACACGCCGGGTTTTCGCTTGCCGCTGTTGAGTCGTATTTCCTATGCAGAGCTCACCACGTATCTGCAGTCCGTATTGCTTCGCGACACCGATCAGATGAGCATGGCCCACGCCCTGGAAGTACGCGTTCCGTTTCTTGATCACGCCTTGGTGCAAACCGTTTTGGGAGTTCCCGATAAGTTCAAATATCCCACCTCACCCAAAAAATTGTTTGTGGATGCCATGGGCGATTTGCTGCCTCCCGAAATTGTCAACCGACCCAAAATGGGATTCAGTTTTCCGTTTGACCAATGGCTGCGCAATGAATTAAAATCCTTTTGTGGCGACCACATCGCTGCCCTCGGTGCCCGTCCGGAATTCAACGCCAAAGCGCTCGGGCAGCGGTGGAACGCTTTTTTAAAACACGATCCCCGTGTAGGTTGGTCCAGAATTTGGTATCTGTGTATCTTAGAAGCCTGGCTTTCGCAAAATGGAATCAACTAACCAACCCGTTGTTTTCGTATTTACAGATTGGTATCTGCCTGGTTACAAAGCGGGTGGCCCAATCAGTTCTTGTGCGAATCTGATCTCAGCGCTCGGTGATTCAGTGCGATTTAAAGTGGTGTGTGGGGACCGGGACTACCTCGATGAGGAACCTTATCCCGATGTCGTTCTCAACAAATGGATCACTACGGGACATGCAGATGTGATGTATATCTCCGCCGCCAAACGCAAATACAGTGTGATTAAAAAGTTACTTAGCGACAATAAGTCCGACCATGTTTATATCAATGGACTTTTCAGCCGGGTTTTTTCCATTTTTCCCTTGCTGGCCGCCACAAAGCTCCAATTGAAAACCATCATCGCCCCCCGTGGCATGCTCGCTCCCGGAGCTCTTGGATTGAAATCGCGTAAAAAACAAGCCTTCCTGAATCTTGGCAAATCATTCGGGGTGTACCGAAAATCGGTTTTCCACGCCACGCATGCCCATGAGGCTGCCCACATTCTCGAAAACATACACTCGGATTGCAAGATTGTGGAACTGGCCAACATTCCCAAAATCGTTTTTCCGGCAACAAGGAGCCGTGAGAAAAAGGCGAATGTATTGCGCATGGTCTCTGTGGCGCGAATAGCGCGGGAAAAAAATATTGATTTTGCCTTGAATTGTCTCAGAGGAATGCCCGGCCATATTCAAATTCACTTTACCCTGATCGGTCCGGTCTACGACGCCGGCTATAGCGAGCGGTGCCGCAGTATCGCCCTTCCGGAAAATGTGACACTCGAATGGGTTGGTCCCAAAACGCCAATAGAAACCGGAAAGCTGATCGGAGATTCAGACCTTTTTTTCCTTCCCACGCTCGGCGAAAACTACGGACACGCCATCCTCGAAGCGCTCTTGTGCGGTATTCCGGTGCTCATATCCGATCAGACGCCCTGGACCAGCCTTTCGGCAAATGGACTGGGCCTGGATTTGCCCCTGGGCGATACCGCTCCTTACCGGAAATATATTGAAAAGGTGTCCGAAATGGATGGTGCCGCCTATGCCCTCGCTTTTGGTTCCGTGGCTGAAAAGGCTGCCAAACTTGTAGTCCTTCCCGAGTTAATTGCGGGATACAAAAGTTTGTTTGAATGAAAACAGTCGATTTAAATAGGTTTTCCAATTCACAATACCATCCGGGTTCAAAACTAAAACAGGCATTGTGGTATGTGGTTAGCACCATTTTTTTTCAAACTTATCTGTTGCCATCATCCGGGCTAAAATCTGTGCTTCTGCGGGTTTTTGGCGCACGCATTGGCATGGGGTTGGTCATCAAGCCCAATGTTCAGATCAAATATCCCTGGTTTCTTTCGGTGGGTGATCACGTATGGATCGGCGAAAAAGTCTGGATAGACAATCTGGTGGCTGTAGATATTGGTGACCATGTTTGCATCTCGCAGGGGGCAATGTTGCTCACTGGAAATCACAATTACAGGAAGGAGACTTTTGATCTGATGACAGGAGAAATTCGTTTGGAAACAGGTGTTTGGATCGGGGCGCAATCCCTGGTTTGTCCGGGCGTTGTTTGCAGGTCGCACGCCGTTTTGAGCGTGATGTCGGTGGCCAGTTCTGATCTGGAGCCGTTTACAATCTACACCGGCAATCCGGCCATAGCCGTGAAACAAAGAATCATCGAATGAAGGTCAGCATTATCACCATTGCGTACAATGCGGCCGAAACAATTGAAGAAACCATCCTGTCTGTGATATCCCAGGATTATCATGATATTGAGTATATTCTGATCGACGGAGCTTCCCAGGATAAGACCCTCGAAATCGCTCAGCAGTATGTGTCTGGGATTGCTAAAATTATTTCCGAACCGGACGAGGGAATCTACGATGCCATGAACAAAGGGGTACGCAATGCAACTGGAGACTTGATAGGCATTCTCAATGCAGACGATGTTTTTGCGCATAGAGAGGTTATATCGCGGGTGGTGGAAACAATGAAAGCTGGAAATACGGATGCCTGTTATGCCGATTTGGAATATGTATCCCGTGAGAATCCCGGAAAAGTAGTCCGCTATTGGAAATCAGGCCAATATGTAAAATCAGCATTTCTGAATGGCTGGATGCCACCCCATCCCACCTTCTTCCTCAAAAAGGAATTGTATTTCAAATACGGCGTTTACCGAACTGCTTTGAGGAGCAGCGCCGATTACGAACTCATGTTGAGGATGTTGTATAAATTCGATGTGAAGACATCATATCTCCCTGAAGTTGTGGTACATATGAAGTTGGGAGGTCAAAGCAATGTTTCGTTGAGAAACCGTCTGAGAGCCAATAATGAAGACCGCCTTGCATGGAAACTCAACGAACTAAAACCGGCACGTCTTACATTTATCAAAAAACCACTGGGGAAAATATCCCAGTTTTTCCGACGCTAGAATTTCGCCCGGGTCTTGCGTTTACGCTTTTTGCTCTTGACCCAACTGTATCGGCGTTTGTAAAAACTACTTTTCCCCTTGATCACATAGCTGTAGCTAAACTGAGCAAAAAGATAGCCGTCATTGTTGGTAGGGTCACCGCGTTTTTCACCCACATCGAAACTTCCGAGATTTGGAATGTCCTGATCAAATTCAACGGCACGTTCCCGCGCATCGGCAATGGATTGTTGAGTTGTTCTGTTCGAGAGTTCGAAGGCGAGTTGGTTATTTTCCGGCGACATCCGACTCCGGGGTGCGTACGAGGTACTTACATCATCCAGATAATCCGTGAAGGTAGTTCGGTAACCGATTTCCCAACCAAAACGGTGCACTTTCTGAAAGGTGAAGTAAAGGCCTATTCCCGCAGGAATCGCCAATTGCCAATTGCCGTAATTTCTGCCCTCCGTCTGGAGCGGCTGCAAAGCCACGTATTCGCCATTAAATTCTTCTAGGTTCCCGTAGTATTTCGCTTTGGGATTGTGATAAAACACCCCGGCACCAGCGAAGCCATACACCCGGAAATCGGGATTGTAATACCCTCTTCCACCGGCGTCATTGTCATAAAACAGGGTGAGTTCACCACGTCCTGAAAGCTCGATGATGTCATTTCTGAAACTGAGGTTTCGGGCTACGCGGGCTGGATTTTTTGAATTAAAATCATTGCCCCGAATACGTCCGTAATTAACGCCTACGTTAAATGCAAGCTGCGGCGAAACCCTGTAGCGACCAAATCCGCCTACCACATATTGCGTGCGGTTTAGCTTCATGTCAAATACAAAATCGCGTCGCGTTTCTTCCTGTCCACCAATTTCTCCCAAATAATTAGAAGCACCGAGATTTACGCCGAAGTCCCACCGATATTGGCCTTCCATCTCCAGTGTACCCAGAGCGAGACAAATGATCAGCAGGTATTTCACTTTTTGCATGGCTGCAAATATATAAAGATAACCGCAACACTTTCTTACAGACTGATATGATTGGCCGCAACAGATATAGACCACAATCCCCGCTTTTTCTCTTTCTTCGTGGCGCTAATTTTTCTCCAATGAATGCTTTGAAGAAGCTTCTTCAAATAGAATATCCCATCATCCAGGCGGGGATGGTGTGGTGCAGTGGGTGGGAGCTCGCTTCTGCCTCGTCAAATGCCGGTATCCTCGGCGTCATCGGCTCGGGGTCCATGTATCCAGAAGTATTGGACCTGCATATCGCCAGGTGTAAACAGGCTACGGAAAAGCCTTTTGGTGTAAACATACCGCTGATGTATCCCGATGTAGACAAACACATCAAAACCATCATCAAACACGGCGTGAAAGTGGTCATCACTTCTGCGGGAAATCCCGGACTATACACCCCGCAACTGCGCGATGAAGGGATTACAGTAATACATGTGGTGAGCAGCGCACATTTTGCCGAAAAGGCGCAAAAAGCTGGTGTGGATGCAATCGTGTGCGAAGGTTTTGAGGCGGGAGGTCACAATGGGAGGGAAGAAACCACCACAATGTGTATGATACCTGACGTGAGAAGGGCTACAGATCTTCCTTTGGCGGCAGCTGGCGGAATCGGCAGTGGCAGCGCTATCCTGGCGGCGATGGCATTGGGTGCGGATGGCGTTCAGATTGGCACCCGCTTTGTTGCGTCTGCAGAATCTTCAGCACATCATTCTTTTAAACAGGTGGTGGTAAATGCCCGGGAAGGCGCTACAAAACTTACGTTGAAAGAACTGGCTCCGGTGCGTTTGGTAAAAAACAAATTTTATGAAGATGTACAGGAGGCTTACCGTCGGGGTACCACCCGGGAAAATCTCATTACCTTGCTCGGAAAGGGCCGAGCGAAGAAAGGGATGTTTGAAGGTGACCTCCATGAAGGTGAGTTGGAAATTGGGCAAGTATCCAGCACAATTGACGGGATACTGTCGGTGGCAGAAATTGTCAAAAATCTTGTTCGCGAATTTCGAGAAGCACAGATGAAAATTAAAAACATAGAAATTTAAGTATGACTATCAGAAAATATAACCAGAAGTTAAAAATGCGTAGGTTTCTAATTTTATAACCGGGATATGTTCATGACTATAAAGCAATGTCTATTAGTCACTTAGAGTGATTTTTGATGACGAAGGAGTCGAAAATTGAACTTAGCCGCAGGCGCTCTCATGACCGAAGGAAATAATCGAGAAGGAGTGATTTTCGATGACAAAAGAGTCGAAAATTTTATCGAGAAGGAGTGACAATCGATGACAAAGGAGTCGAAAATTGAAATTAGCCGCAGGCGTTCTCATGACCGAAGGGAATAATCGATAAGGATTGATATTCGATGACAAAAGAGTCGAAAATTTTATCGAGAAGCATACCAGATTCAGTTATAACCAACGGTTCTCAAAACAAATTTCCTCATCGCTTAGGCGCTGAGGAAATTCACTCGAACTGACTCATTATGGAAATACCGAATGCGCAATAATTTGAATTTTTGTTGAAAATTCACTATTT
>Ga0105047_10014606_pt1 | contig 12444 bp, 10 predicted proteins | sample MAT04_FD_78384 | JGI IMG/M metagenome (GOLD analysis project Ga0105047, IMG submission 78384) | Freshwater microbial communities from Lake Fryxell liftoff mats and glacier meltwater in Antarctica - MAT-04 (megahit assembly) | ecosystem: Environmental > Aquatic > Freshwater > Ice > Liftoff... | reverse complement strand
AGGACGAGCACGACCCCCGCTCGGGCATCGTAACCCGGCGGGTCGAAGAGGTGTTCCGCCGGTACGCCCCGGTGCTGGGCACCCACCTGCGGCGCGAGGGCGACGACAGTCCGCTGGTGATCCGGAGCACGAGCGAGCACCCGTTCTACGTCTCGGATGCGGTGTACCTCGGCCGCTGGGTCGCGGCGGGCGTTTCTGCGAGTGCGGGCCATTGGCCACGGTGGCTTCGGCCTGCCCGGACTCCTCCACGGTAGCCCGGAGCGGCCCCGTGACGATCGGGTCGGACCGGGCCGTCGATCGGCCCGGACGACGAAAGAAGTGGTACGACGGTGTCCGGGAGGTTCGGATCACTGTAGATCAATAAAAGGCCGATCGGACGCTGCAATCGACCCGGCGACTTCGCCTTGCAGCCAATTTACCTTTGCGTTCGACGGTGTAGGGCTGAGGGCTAAAGACTTAGGAGTTACGCAGTTGAGGCAATTCCCGGCGAGCGTCGGAGCGTAAGCCCGATGTGTTTTTGCTGGATACACGTCTGGCACGTCGAGCTTTCGCTCCGACGCTCGCCGGGAATTGCCTCAACTGCGTAACTCCTAAGACTAATGATCGCCATCGCGTGGATCTGCATCGCCTTCAGCCTGTGGCTTTTCGTGTCTGCTTTGGCGAACTGGGATTGGTATAAAGCCATCATGGACTTCGCCGCAGCCGAGACTCTGTTCGGTGAGAACGCGACTCGGTGGCGGTCGGATGCCGAGCGGGAGCTAATCATGTACCTCGACGACTACGACCGCAAGTGGCCCAGCCCGCAGCTTCGGGATATGTATGAGCGGCATCTGGAGCGCGGCGGCGCGGCCTGACGAGGCACTGCAGCGTACCGGAGTCGCATATTCGCTTTTCGAGGAGGTGAGCAGTGTCGATTTACGTCGCTCTGGATAGTGAGATCGGGCCGCAGATCGCTTCGAACCGGGGCTGGTCCGACTTCATCGCGTGGGCCGTGACGCTCGATCTCACGAAGTTTTACAAGGTCGTCCAGTTCGCCGAACACGGCCTCACGGAAGATCTCGCCGAACTCGCGGAGAACATCGAGTCGGCGATTGCGGACGGAAAGTCTCCTGCCGGTGTCGCGGTGATCGGGCAGAATATCATCGACGCGATCCGGGACAATCCCGAAGCCGGGGTAATCATGGTGACGAACGGAATTACGATGAGCTGAGTGTTCCGACGACCGATCTATAAACGACGATATCCGGCATCACTTCAGCAAACCGGGGCGCACGTTAGCTGAAGTGAGTCAGGGTCGCTGTCGTGAGGCATTTGCCGCGAATCTGCTTTGATCGAATCGCCGTATCTGTTTCGTATGAGAGTGTTTGCGGCCAGTCGGACGAGCAATTTTATAGCCGCATTCGTGGCAAATGACCCACTACGGCCCCTGGAACCTCAAATCGCCCATGACGAGCGGCAGTCGAACCCCGACCGGACATCGAACTGCGGTGGCCGCTCTCCGGAACGCGGGCATATAACCTTCGGAAGAGGTTCCGCTCCGCGCCGAAATCGCATCCGCAGGTCCGCCCATGAATCGCCTGTTACCCTTCGCCGTTCTGGCGAGTGCGCTGGCCGCATTCGCCGCCACTGCTGTCGAACCGCCCAACGCCGGACGCGGCGCGGGGACCGTTGCATTGTGGAACCCGCACTCGTCCGCTCCCGGCAATCGGCCGCTGACGATCCGCGTTCTCGTGCTCAATTACGACCCGGTCGTCCCCGCAGAGGGTCACCGTCGCCTGTCGCAGGTGTTCCGCTGGAACGACCCGATCCGACTGGCGAGCGAGTGCAAAGAGGCGATGGAATACGCCTCCGGGGGTTGGCTCCGCTTCGAGATCGTCGAGTGGCGCAACCTCAATGAGATCTACGCCCGCGCGGACGGCGGTCGCCCGACGGTCGAGGAGTACGTCCGCAATCGAAAAGGCAACTCGGGGTGGCCGAAAAACCTCACGGGCGACTACCCGCGATTGCTGCGCGAGCAGAACGTCGAACCGCTCGTCGATGCCGGGATCGTCGATGAGGTCTGGGTGTTCAGCGACCACTTCTTCGGGTTGTGGGAGGCCTCGATGGCCGGTCCGGGGTCGTTCTTTATCAACGGGGGCGTGTATCCCAAAGTGCCGACGAGGCGACCGTTCGCGTTTTACGGGTTCAACTACGAGCGAGGCGTAGCCGAGATGATGCACAACGCCAGCCACCGCACCGAAGCGACCATGAACCGCGCCTACGGCCCCTGGAACCTCAAATCGCCCCGCAACAACTGGGAAAAGTTCAGTGCCAACGACAAAGAGTCCGGCGGCGTGGCGGGGGTCGGGACGTGCCACTGGCCCGCCAATGCCGAAAGCGGTTACGACTACGGCAACCGCCGCGAAGTCGGCAGTTGGGCGGATGCGTTTCTGACCTATCCCAAACTCGACCTCGTGCGAAAACCGGTGTCGCGCGAAGCCTGGTCGCGCGGCCCCGACTACCACCTCGACTACATGAAGTGGTACTTCGGTCACATCCCCCGCGCCGCCGGGGTCGATACCGACGGACATCGCAACAACTGGTTCGAGTACATCTTCGATTTCCAGAACTACGATGCCAAAGGCCGCCCGCTTCCCGCGACCGCCGACCTGATCGCCCGCGACATCGCCGACCCCCGTACCGCCGCGCACGTCATCAGCGTCGCCTACCGCAGCCCGGACCGCATCGATGCCGCGAGCCTCGGCAGCGACGATATCGCCGTCGCCGATTCGGCGGGCCAGCCACTCGCCGTCGAGTTCGTCGGCGGCAACGAGCCCGGCGATTTTTCGTACCGCGTCGGCCGTTACCGCGTCGCGGCTCCGGGCGGTTCGTGGGAGAAAGCCCCCCGGGGCGAGTTCGTCGTTTCGCTCCGACCGAACAGCGTCCGAACCGGCACCGGGACCGCGTTGCCCGCCACCAGACTCGGGGGATTCCGCACGTTCCGGGCCGACGCGGAACCGCAGGCTCTCGCCGCCGACGCGGACACGACGCTGCTGCTCGCGTTCGAGGGCAACGCCGCCGCCGACGATAAAAAGCCGACCGCTGAAACCGGTGTCGCCTACGAACCCGGGGTCGTCGGCAAAGGGGTCCGACTGGCGGCGGGGTGCGACCTTCGCTACGAGTCGGCGGGGATCGTCGATCCCAAAGCGGGCAGCATCGAGTTCTGGCTGAAGCCCGACTGGAACGGCGACGAAAAAAAGGGGCGAGTCTTCTTCCAGGCCGGGGCGGCGTTCGACAACGGTCTGACCATCCAGATCGACGGCGCGAACAACCTGCGTCTGATCGTCTGGGGCGACAATCCGGCGACGGCGGCGGTCGAGACGAACTTCGAGCGCGGGGTCGGAGTCTCGGGCGCGGACTGGAAGCGCGGCGAGTGGCATCATGTGGCCGCGACCTGGGCGGACTCGGGGCAGACCCTCGCTCTGTACATCGATGGCATCCCCACGACGACAGCCGAAGGGGTAAAATGGCTCGGCCTGGGACGCGATTTTCGCATCGGGGCTTCGGCCGATGCGACGTTCGACGAATTGCGGATCTCGACCCGGGCGCGGACGGCGGCCGAAGTCCTCGCGGTCGCGTCGGTGCGGGGCGGGATCCGGACCCTGACGGCCGAAGGGCCGACTGCGCCGCTGTTGCCCGGCGGTCGCGCGGTCGTCCGCGCTTCGGGTCGGAACAGCAGCGGACGGGTCTCCGAAGCGACGCGGGATGTCGCCTGGTCGAGCGGCGATCCGAAGGTCGTCTCCGTCGATGACTTCGGCACGATCCGCGCCATTCGAGTCGGGCAAACCACGATCGCCGCCCGCCTCGGCAGCCTGACGGCCACCGTCGCGGTTCGCGTCACCGATCCCGGACTGCCCACGGCAAAACTGGTCCGCGCCGACAACGTCACTCGGCCGGGTATCGATCCCGTCACCATCGCGATCGCTTACGAGGACCCCGACGGCATCCGACGCGATTCGCTGGCGCAGAGCAACATCCGCGTTTCGGGGCCGAATGGCTTCCACCAGTTCGCCGAGTTGGTGTCCGTCGAGAAGACGGCAACCGGGACGAACGCGACGTACCGCACGACACCTCCGACCGGGAAATGGCGCGAAGCCGATCGCGGGGTCTATCGAATCGAACTGATGGCGTTCCAGGTCGCCGACTCGAAGGGCAACTGGGCGGCCGAGAGCGTCGTGGGGCGATTCGAGATCCTGGTGCCGCCCGCACCCAGGTGAGCGACGAACCAGTGTCCGAGTCGAACCCGGATACGCGCGATTCCCATCGATCCGACGACGGGGACTGTCCTGGGACGGCGTTTCACCTTAGTCTGAACGATAGAGTCGTCCCGCGAAACGGTCCCGGAGGGCGTGCGATGAAGCTGATCGTGGCGATCGTCCAACCCGCCCGCCTCGAAGCGGTCAAAGAAGCCCTCAACCAGGTCGAGGTGTTCCGCCTGACCATCGTGGATGTCCAGGGGTTCGGCCGCCAGAAGGGCAAGTCCGAAGTGTACCGGGGGCACGAACTCACGGTCGATCTCCTGCGCAAAGTTCAGTTGCAGATCGCGGTCAACGACGACTTCGTCGAACCCACGGTCGCAGCGATCGTCCAGGCGGGGCGCACCGGCGAACTGGGCCGCATCGGCGACGGCAAAATCTTCATCCTCCCCCTGGAGGATGTCATCCGCATCCGCACCGGCGAGCGGGGGCCGGAGGCGATCTAGTCTGCGGGTTTGCGATTCCGTCTTCCGGGTTTCACCATGCACAGCGATTCGGCGTTCGGCGAGTTTCAGAACCGCCCCGCGTCCGACCCCGCCGATGTTTCCAAAGGATGGGGATCGTGAACGCGACCGGCTTACTTCTCTGCGACGACCTGCTGTTCTCCAGCCGGGTGACCGTTACCGCCCGCGCCCACGGCGGGGAGGTCCGCGTCGTCCGCGCCAGCGAGAACCTCCTGAGCGAAGCCCAGCGATTGTTACCCGATCTGCGGGTCATCTTTCTCGACCTTCAAACCGACGGTTTGCACGTCGCGGACGCGGTCGATCTGCTTCGGCACGCCGGTTTCGTCGGACGCATCATCGGTTACGGTTCGCACGTCGATGCCGCGAGCCTGCGCGAGGCCCGCAAAGCCGGTTGCGACCCCGTCATGCCGCGCAGCCAGTTCAGCGACTCGCTCGAAACCGAACTCCCCGGCTGGCTGACCCCGACCGAAGTCGGGCCGTCGTGAAGGCGATCCCCGACTGGCAACTGCCCCCCGGAACCGATCGCGGACTCTGGGACTACGTCCACAACCGCGAACTCGCCCGCACGTACGACGACTCCCTCGCGGGAACGCCCCTGCTCGCGCTCGACCTCGCATACGCCGACGCGCTGTTCGTCAAACCCGGTCGCTTCGTCGATCTGGGTTGCGGTACGGGCCGCCTCATGCTGCGACTCGCGGCGCGGGGGTTCGACTGCACCGGGATCGATCTCTCCCCCGGAATGCTCGCCGAAGTCCGACGCAAAGCCGACCTCGCCGGGGCGACTGTCGCCACCCTGGAAGCCAACCTCGCCGAACTCGACGGCGTACCGTCGAGTTCGTTCGACGATGCCGGGTGCCTGTTCAGCACTCTGGGGATGCTGCGGGGGCGACCCGCACGCCAGGCGTTTCTCGGTCATGCCCGCCGCATCGTGAGGCCCGGAGGCCGCTTTTTGCTGCACGCGCACCATCGGCACTACTATATAGGCAACCCGGTCGGGGGCCGCTGGCTGCTGCGCGACCTCGTACCGGGGCGCGACGGCGACCGGACCATGACTCAGACGTGGGGCGGCGCCCCGCTGACCCTCTACCACTACCGCCGCCGCGAGATACTCCGCGATCTGAGAGAAGCCGGGTGGACGGTCTCGACGATCGCGCCGCTGAGTACCGCTGCCGATGGCCGACTGCGAAACCCGTGGCTTCCGGGGTCCTGGCAGACCTACGGCTGGCTGATCGTCTGCGAATGAGGACTCATCGATGGCTCGCGTCCGAAATTACCTCCCCGAAGACGATTACGACCCCGACGAAGACAGCGATCCGGATTTCGACGACGATGTCGATGACGACGATGCCGTCGAAAACTGCCCGTACTGCAAAGCCGAGATCTACGAGGGGTCGTCGGCGTGCCCGAAGTGCGGGCAGTACATCTCGAAGGAAGACCGCGACGAACGGACGCTCCCCGGATGGGTGAGTGTCACCGCGCTGGTGCTGGTGATCGCCATGACCCTGAGCGTTCTGGCGATGCTGTAGCGCGACGACACCGCGAAAGATCCTCGCCGTTCGCTCGTATCCCGGTCCACAGACTTTATCCTTTTACGGAGTCGAGGCATGGAATATCGTCAGTTGGGTCGGTCGGGGTTTACCGTCCCGGTTTTGAGTCTGGGGACCGGAACCTTCGGCGGGGGGAGCGAGTTCTTCAAAGCGTGGGGGACCACCGACACCGACGGTGCGAAGCACCTCGTCGATATCTGCCTGGAAGCCGGTTTGACCATGTTCGATTCCGCCGATATCTACTCGGGGGGGCTCGCCGAGGAAATCCTCGGAAAGGCGATCGCCGGCCGACGCGAACGGGTATTGATCTCGACCAAATCCACGTTCCGCTTCAGCCCCGCCGCTAACGATGTGGGTTCGTCGCGCTTCCACATCATCCGCTCGTGCGAAGCGAGTCTCAAACGCCTCGGCACCGACTACATCGACCTCTACCAGATGCACGGGTTCGACGCGATGACACCCGTCGATGAGATGCTCAGTGCGCTGGAAAACCTGGTGCAGTCGGGCAAGGTCCGCTACATCGGCTGCTCGAACTACTCGGGTTGGCATTTGATGAAATCGCTGTCGGTGTCGGAACGCTACGGCTGGGCGAAGTTCGTCGCTCACCAGGCGTATTACTCGCTGATCGGCCGCGAATACGAATGGGAACTGATGCCGCTGGGACTGGACCAGGGGGTCGGCGCGGTGGTGTGGAGCCCGCTGGGCTGGGGCCGCCTGACGGGTAAAATCCGCCGGGGTCAGCCGCTGCCCGCGACCAGCCGCCTGAACTCGAAGAAGGTGGTGGACAGCGGCCCGCCGGTCGCCGACGAATACCTGTACGAGGTCGTCGATGCGCTCGACCTCGTGGCGAAGGAGACGGGGAAAACCGTATCGCAGATCGCGCTGAACTGGCTGTTGTCGCGTCCGACGGTGTCGAACCTGATCGTCGGAGCCCGCGACGAAGCGCAACTGCGGGAAAACCTCGGTGCGACGGGCTGGACGCTGACGCGCGAGCAGATCGCCGCACTCGATGCCGCGAGCGCGACCCCGAAAGCGTACCCCTATTGGCACCAGACCGGCTTCGGGGAACGCAATCCATCGCCGGTTTAGGGCAGAGAACTCCATCGCAGGGTGAGTTCGGAAAAACTCGAACTCACCTCGGCGAGGTCGGCAAATGGTCCCGGAGATACGTCGAGAGCAAACTGTAAAGGTGGCGACTGGTGTTCTTCCCTTCGTCGATGGAGTGGCTGCGATTCGGGTAAGGCATCGTCGAAAATGGCTTGTTCAGCTCGATCAATTTGTCGGCGAGTTTCTCGACACCCTGGTAGTGACAGTTGTCGTCGCCCGTGCCGTGAACGATGAGCAATTTCCCTTTTAGCCCTGCGGCATGCGCGATCGGCGAGCCTTTCCGGTAATCTTCGGCGTTCTCCTGAGGGAGGCCCATGTATCGCTCCTGGTAGATCGTGTCGTACAGCCTCATATCGGGGACCGGAGCGATCGACATCCCGACGTGGTACAACTCCGGATAGCGGAAAAGCAGATTCAGGGTCATCGAACCGCCGCCGCTCCAACCCCAGACTGCGACGCGCGACGGATCGAGCCAGGGTCGTTTCAGCAACTCTTTCGCAGCCGAAGCCTGGTCTTCGGAAGCCAGCGTGCCGATCTTTCGGTAGACCGATTTCCGCCAATCCCGCCCGCGCGGACATGGCGTACCGCGGTTATCGACGCAGGCCACCGCGTAGCCCATTTGAGTGAGCATCAGATGCCAGAGGTAATTCGTTCCGCCCCAGCGATCGGTCACCGTTTGCCCTGCGGGTTCCCCGTAAACGTGGAAAACGAGCGGGTACTTTTTCGCGGGATCGAAGTGAGCCGGTTTCATCAACCATCCGTCGAGTACGACCCCGTTGCCGATGTCGGTGCGGAAGAACTCGACCGGGGTTTTGTCGAGCGCGGCTACGTTGTCGCGGAGCTTTTTATTAGCGGTCAGGACGCGGATGGTTTTGTGATCGGGCAACGAGACGAGTTCGGTCTGTGGCGGTTGCCCGAAGCTCGAAAAGGTATGCACCGCTGAAGTCCCCCCCGGCGAGAATCGGTAATCGTGCCAGCCGACGGCCGAAGGAGGGGTCAATCGTTCCGGTCGGCCGGTCCCGTCGAGTTTGGAGCGGTAGAGGTAGTGCTGCGTCGGGTTGTCCGGGGAAGCGATGTAATACACGACACCGGCTTTTTCGTCGATGTGGAGTACCCGGATCGCGTCGAACCCGCCGTCGGTTATCCGCTGGATGCTACGGCCATCCCGCGCGACTCGGTAGAGTTGTCGCCAACCGTCGCGCTCGCTGATCCAGGTGAAGTTCGCGCCTTTGTCGAGCCACACCATCGAATCGTCGTGGATGTCGATCCAGGCCCCATCGCGGTCGGTAAAAGCCGTTCGCACTTTGGCAGTACTCGCATCGGCGAACGCGACATCGACCGCGTTTTGCAAACGGTTGACGCGGCGGATCACCAATTCGGTCGAATTGTTCGCCCAATCCATGCGGGGAATGTAGTAATCGGTTCGCGTATCCCCCGGTACGTCCATCCAGGTCGTGGCCCCTCCTCGAGCATCGACGACCCCGATTCGACAAGCCGAATTGCGTTCGCCGGTCTTCGGATACGCGAAGGTTTTCAAAATCGGGTAACTCGCGGTCGCGTTATCGACGAGTGTAAAGGTCTTGACTCCACGGGTATCGAGTTGCCAGTAGGCGATGCGTTTTCCGTCCGGGCTCCAACGCCAGCCGTCCCGACAATCGAACTCCTCTTCGTACACCCAATCGAAAGTTCCATTGATGATATCGCTCGAACCGTCGGCGGTCATTTTCGTCGCGGGCCCTCCCTCGGACGGTTCGACGTACAAGTTGTTTTCGCAGACGTAACCGACGCGGGTACCGTCGGGCGATAGTTTGGCGAACATCATCGTCGATGGTTTGGCATCGCGGCCCAGTTTGGTGAGTTTGTCGGTCGATCGTCGGTAGGTCCAGTAATCGCCGCGGGTATTTTGCCGCCAGACTTTGACGGAGTTCGTGTAAATCAACGCGAGATCGCGATCCGCAGTGAACTCGTAACCCTGGATATCGAGCGGTTCCACGGCATTCGGTGGGATCAGCTTCGCGGCGGCCAGTAACGCATCGGTTTTCCCGGACACAGCGACAACGACGATGTCATTGGCATTCCTGATCGTTTTGGAAGGCTCGAGGATCGCGTACGACCCGTCATCGAGCCATTTCATCGAAGGCACTCGATCCGGGCGAAAATCTGCGGATGAAAAAAGGCGATCGAGAGTGAGTTTCGAGGGTTGCGGTTGTGCGGAAGTGAAACCGTACGTTGCGAGAACGAGGAATAACGAAGCGCGAAACATCCTGAACTCCCGAAAGTGACGAGCCGGTGGGCTGATGGCACAATGTCTTTAAAATCCGACGAAACCAGCGACCGAAGCTGCCAGAACCGGGCCTCGAATGGCCTCCAGGCTGGGGTTCCGGCGATACCGTCCGTCAATGCGTGCCAGCGGTCGAGGGGTGTCGAGCCGTCTGCGCGTCGAGCCATTTGCGCAAGTCGCCGAGCCAGGGGTGTTCCGGTGGCTCGAACTCGAGCGTGTGCGCGGCATCCGCATACTCTTCGACGAGGACATCCGGACTCGCCGAGCCCGCCAGATACGCGCGGATGCGAGTATTATCGACGACGCGATCGTTGCCGCCGAGCATGAGTAATACGGGCGTACGGATGTGTTTTTTAGCTCGCTTCAGATAGATGTCCAGCAGGAACGATTCCGACAAAAACCGGGCGGTCGCCAGACGCAGTCCGTACCGATCCCTGCGAATCCATTCCTGCCATTGCGGCGAAGCTGTGAATAGCGCGGGATCGTTCAGGGGGACCGAAAACAACTTCGTCGGCGCGCGGAACTTGCAACCCGCGATCCGGATTCGCTGTTTCAGAGGCGGCGACACGCGAGCGAACAACCCCGGACACAACAGTACCAACCCCTCCACTAACCCCGGATGGCGGTATTGCAATCCCGTCGCCAGTTTGCCACCCCAGGAGATGCCGACGAGGAACCGGGGCAGGCCGTCTTCGGGAAGGCTGCGGATGAGATCCGCGACATCGTCGAGCAGTCTCCGGAACGAAGGCGCGTCGCCCCGCCGATTCGTATTGAGTCCCGAACCGCGCCGCTCGGCGAAATGCACGCGATAGCCCGCATCCGCGAGTGCCTGCGACGACCGCCCGTACCAGCCCCCGTGACTCTGCACGCCGTGGACCGCGATCAGATGACCCCGCGCGCTTCCCACCGCTTCCCAGTGTCGAACGTACGTCGTGTAGCCGTCGGAGAGCGTCAGAGTGGAGAGCATGGTCACTTTCTGCAACCGGTCGGTCGCGGGCCGTTTTTTCAGAGAGTCGTGCGATCGCCTGGGTGGGGCGGGCTTCCAGCCTGCCTTCAGTATCCGATCGGACAGGCTGGAAGCCCGTCCCACCCAGGCGATCGCACGACTCCTGTTCCTATTGAATCAACGCGATCGACACTCCGCCCTGCGAGATTCGCTCCATCGCCTGGCGGAGCTTGTCGATGCGGGTGTTGTAGTTGCCGGTGATGATTTTATACGGCTCGGTCGCGGTGTACAACGACGGGTCGAGCGAATCGGTGTCCCAGTTCCCGGAGGGGCGCGCGGTCGTGTTGCCGTCGATCTGCATCGCGGTCAGAAACGCCAGGGCTGGGGTCTTCATCGCCGAGAGGCTGTCGGACTCAAACATCTGGCCGAACGCCAGGGCGTGGACGCGGGCGGGCGACCGGGCGGTCGAAAATCCGGGGATCGCCGCGGTCTCGGACGCGACGATCTGCCGCACCACCGCGCGGGCGTTGTCCTTCGGCGGAACGTGCAGTGTCGTGCTGTTGCCGTAGGTCGTCACCGGCCCCAGGCCCGCGTAAAACCACTCCCCCGGCCCGCCCCCGCCCGTGCGAGTCAGGGTGGCATCTGCGGTTCCGTTGGGCACGCCGTCGGTCTCGAAGATCACCGTGCGGGTCGCGCCGCGTCGGCCGTTGTATCCGGTCGTCCGGCCGAATTGGTTGTACGCGACCTTCAGGGCCATCTCGGGTGTCGTGCCGCCGAAGGAGTTGGGGATGTCGGTGGTCTGGGCGTTGAGGACACCCGAGGTGTTGCCGACATTGACATCGGACTGGTTCGCGGTGTACGGCCGCAGAGTCGCCGCCGGGTCGGCGAGTCTGTCGAGGAGGCTCGCCGGGAAGAACAGCGCGTTCTTCATCTTCGCGAAGTTGCTGCTCAGACCGACGCGTGCGGTGCTTTGCCCGGAGGACGACGAGAAGTAGATCGTCGTGGCGAGGTCGTTGGGGTGGTTATTCTGGATGTCGGTCAGCGCGGAGTTGATCCCCGCTTTGAGTTGCCAGCAGTGGGCTTCGTACGACGCTCCGGGAAACCAGTTCCACGACCGCTCGAGGTACGCCATAAACGTCACCGGGCCGAACCAGAAGTTAGCGCGGGGGTGGATCGGGTTATCGCCGTAGTGCATGTAAGGCACGGGGTTGATCCCCGCCGATGCCACCAGGGACGCGCGCGACGTGACCCGCACCGGCAACGCCGTCGATGTCGCACTGTACAGAACTGTCGAACCGCCGCCGGTGAACTGGTTCGCGGGGTTGACCCCGAACATACAACTGATCGGGTTCCAGCGGCCCGCCCCCATCACGAAGTCGATGTAATCCTTCCAGAACCGCTGGTCCTGGGTCGCCGAGGCCAGGCACAACCCCGTCGCCGCATCGACCGGGATCGTCGTCGGCATCGCGTCGTAATACACGACACGCCCGGCGCGCACGCCGTTCGTCGGCAGGGTCTGAGGCCCGCGACGCAGCCACGCGAGTACGTTGTTGTAATGGACCATATAGTTCGCGGACGAGCCGGGGTTCTGCAACCTCGCTTTGCCTGCGGTATCCCACAGCATCGAGTTGTCTCGCGTATTCTGAGTCGAGCCGGTGCGGGGGAGGTAAAACCGCCGCCGCCAGTCGCCGGGGACGTAGCCACTATCGCCGATATTACCGACGGGGGTACGCGGGTCGGGCGGCCACATGTAAAACGTCCTGCCGTAGTATCCCGGCCCCATCGTGAACCCCTGCATCCGCTT
>Ga0105047_10014605_pt1 | contig 12445 bp, 8 predicted proteins | sample MAT04_FD_78384 | JGI IMG/M metagenome (GOLD analysis project Ga0105047, IMG submission 78384) | Freshwater microbial communities from Lake Fryxell liftoff mats and glacier meltwater in Antarctica - MAT-04 (megahit assembly) | ecosystem: Environmental > Aquatic > Freshwater > Ice > Liftoff... | reverse complement strand
TGCAGATCGCCGTCGAAGCGGGCGACCAAGCCGAGATGGATCGCCTCTTCAGCCGCCGCTCGAGCCGGGAAACCTTGCGTCTGGCTGCGATGATGCTCGCCGGGGCGGTGCTGATCGCCGTGGGTGTCAAACTGATGTCGTGGTGGTAGGCAACGGGAAACTGTCACGGAGCGCCGACGCAAAGAGCCATCGCCCCGGAAACCGCATCGAGTTCGCGGTTCGAAGTCTGTCAAATTGGTGTCGAGGGTGTAGTCTTTGAACGCGCGTTCCGCGGCGGCGGCAAGGATTTCATCGCGTTGCTCCGGAGCGAGCTCGCGCAATTTTGCCGCGGTCCATTCTCTCGTTTCCGGTTCGAGCGTTGCCGTGGACATCACCGACCCTCCGCAGTGGGAATATCGGTATCTTACCAGTGTGGAATCGCTCCCGCTACCAAAGCATTGTTTCGTGTCCGATCGGTTGTTTCACCTTGCCATCTTCGGTATCGTTTCCTCTCTCTACCTGCCACGGATGGAAGTCGATGCCCGACCTCGACCATGCCCCTGCTCCCGTTGAGCCGCGTGACCCCGGCACCGAACGGCGGAACGCCCGTATCGGTCTGATTCTGTTTGCGGTGTACCTCGCCTTTTACGCCGGCTTCGTGCTCGTGAACGCCTTCGCACCGTCGGCGATGGACACCGTCTTGCCCGGCGGGTTGAACGCCGCCGTCATCGCCGGATTCGCGCTGATCCTCGGCGCGTTCGTCATCGCCTTGCTCTACGCCCGCCTGTGCCGGAAGCCGCATGGGGTCTCGAAATGATCCCCGATCCCTCGGCGCTGGCCATTGCCGTCTTCGTGTCGTTCGTCCTGTTCACCCTCGCGCTCAGCTTCTACCTCGGCCGCAAGACGCGCAGCGCCGCCGGGTACTACACCGCCGGCGGCGGAGTGCCCTGGTTCGTCAACGGCGTCGCCTTCGCCGGCGACTACCTCTCGGCCGCATCGTTCCTCGGCATCTGCGGGATGATCGCCTTCTACGGCTACGACGGCTTCCTCTATTCCATCGGCTTCCTCGCGGGCTGGGTCGTGGCACTCTTGGTAATCGCGGAGCCGCTCAAGCGGCTCGGCAAATACACCTTCGCCGACGCACTCGACAAAGCCTTCAACTCCCGCGGCATCAAGCTCGCGGCCTCAATCAGCACGCTCGTCGTCAGCGTCTTCTACTTGATCCCGCAGATGGTCGGCGCGGGGGTGCTCATCCGCCCGCTGCTGGGCTTGCCGCACTGGGCCGGCGTCTGCATCGTCGGCGCGGTGGTCACGCTCATCGTCGCCACCGCCGGCATGGCATCGACGACTTGGGTGCAGTTCATCAAAGGCGGGTTACTCGTGTTGTTCGCCGCCGGGTTGACGGTGATGATTCTCCAACGCGGGTTGAAGGCCGATGCCAGTGCCGAGAGCTTGCAACCGCAGACGGTGACGATCCTGCCCGGCGGCAAGAAACTGGTGAACGGCCTGCCGCAGGGCCGGGGCGAAGGCGAGACCGAACTGCGTCCCGTCGGACACATCTCGAAGTTGCCGGACGGCGCATCGGAAACCGGCCCGCTGAATCCGGTCGAGTTTCTCGGTACGCTGCGCGATAGCGAAGTGATCCTCTGGGCGGCGAAGACCGTCACAGCCGACGACGGCACGAAGACCACGACCTACACGCCGAAGCCGACCTCCGGAGCCGATGTGCTGCGGCCCGGGAACAGCCCGACGTTCAAAGGCATCCAAGGTGACTCGATCCCGGCGAAGCTCAATTTCGTCTCGCTGATGCTCGCGCTCTTCTGCGGCACCGCGAGCCTGCCGCATATCCTCATCCGCTATTACACGGTGAAGGACGCGGCCGCGGCGCGGAAGAGCACCGTCGTCGGCATCGCCACCATCGGCGGATTTTACATCCTCACGCTGTTCTTGGGCCTCGGGGCGATGACCGGTGGAAACTTGGACGTGACGAATTCCAACATGGCCGCACCGCTGCTCGCCAAGAGCTTCGGTACTTGGCCGTTCGCCCTGATCTCGGCCGTGGCGTTCACGACGGTTCTCGGCACCGTGAGCGGGTTGATCGTCGCGGCGAGCGGGGCCATCGTCCACGACTTGCTCGGCGGCACGTTCAAAATGACCCTCACCGATTCGGCGAAGGTTCGGGTCGGCAAACTCTCGTCCGTCGGCGTCGGGTTGATTGCCGTCGTGCTCGGCATCGTCTTCGAGAAGATGAACGTGAACTTCCTCGTTGGCTGGGCGTTCAGCGTCGCGGCATCCGCGAACCTTCCTGCACTCGTGATGCTACTCTTCTGGAAGCGCACGACGGCGGCGGGGATCGTCGCCTCGATCACCGTCGGCATGCTCACGTCGCTCGGGTGGATTCTGCTCAGCGGCGACACCTTCAAGGATGTCTACGGCTTATCGCCGGAGCAATCGCCCGTACCGTTCAGCCAGCCGGGGATCGTCACGATTCCGCTGAGCTTCGCGGTGTTGGTGGTGGTCTCGCTGGTGGGACGTCGGAGGGGGGCGTAATCGTGCTGGCTCTGGAAATCCTTATCGCCCTCGTACTCTGGATCGGGCACGCCTATCTATGGACGACGCTGCTCAACGTCGCCTATTCCCAGCCGTTGCCAAAGTGGTTCCTCAAACCTTGGCGGCTTTTCACGGGGTTGGTCATCGTACTCTTTCCTCTCGCGCTGTATCTCGCGCACCACGAGGAACGCTACGAGATCACTTTTCTCAACTCGCTTTGGGGAGGCTATATCTGGTTCTGTCTGTTCCTCGGAGGCATGGTTTTTCCCGCTATCACAGCCTTTCGCTATGCCAGCCCGCGTCCCGCTTGCGTCCTCGCCGAATGCACCAAAACCCTTGACCTCTGGAAGACGCTTGGCCCCGCCGTGCGCGGGAACGGCAAATGGCTTTGGCTGACGCGGTTGCCGGGGAATTGCGTCTTCCGGGTCGATGTCACCGAGTTGACACTGAAGCTGCCGTGGCTCCCGGCGAAGCTCGACGGGCTGTCGATCCTGCTCCTCTCCGACCTGCACTTCCACGGCACGCCATCGAAGGCTTGGTTCGATGCCATCATCGATCACCTGCAGACGCTGCCGAAACCCGACATCGTCGTCCTCGCCGGGGATTACGTCGATACCGACACCCACAGCGAGTGGCTTGCACCGATTCTCGGGCGGTTACATTGGAACGACATCGGCGTGGCGATCTTCGGCAACCACGACGCCTACCACCACCCGAATCGCACGCGCCAAGAATTGGAGAAACTCGGCTTCGCCGTGCTCGGGAATCAATCCTGCGAAGTGACGATCCGCGGGGAACGCTGCGTCTTCACCGGGAACGAGGCCCCGTGGTTCCCGGCGCCGACGGCCGTGCCCGACGGCGGCTTCCGCATCTGCGTCAGCCATTCCCCCGATCAGTTCCGTTGGGCCCAATCGCAAGGCTTCGACTTGATTCTCTGCGGCCACGTCCACGGCGGGCAAATCCGCCTGCCGATCATCGGTTCGATCTTCGTGCCGAGCCGCTACGGCCGTCGCTACGACATGGGCGTCTTTGAAAACAATGGCACCGTCATGGTCGTCGGACGGGGACTGAGCGGGAAGGAACCGCTACGGTTCCGGTGCCATCCGCAGGTGATCCGAATGGTGTTGCGGGGCGCGGCGGCGACTCAATCCCCCGCCTAGCTAGGGTGTTGCGCCAGGCGCGGCCACACTCGGCGACGATTTGGATCTGTGCCTCACGAAGCAGAAATAGATAATCGCACTATCGATACAGGCAAGTGCCGCCACGACGCAGAGATCGAGCCCGTGCGCGCGATCCATGTAGGTCGTCGCACGGTCGAAGCTCTTCATCTTCGAAGAATTGTCTAGCTCCTTTGGAAACGCTTCAAAGAATGTTGCGTTTGCCGTGATCATTTCCCAATCGTAGATATCCGATATTCCCTAAATTGGGGTCACCGCCAGCCCGAGACGCAATGCAAAACCACACGCGACTACTCAAACTCGGTGTTGCCTCATGTCAATATCCCATCGCAATCATCAATCGTGCCGTAGAGCGTCGATCGGGTCGAGCTTTGCGGCGCGCCAAGCCGGATAGAGTCCGAAGACCACCCCCACGACGATCGACACGCCGACGGACAGGGCCATCGGCTGCCAACTGAGTTGGGCGGGCAGGTTGGTATCGAAGAGCCAGCGCGATACCGGAGGTAGACCGAACACTAATATCACGCCGAAGGTCAAACCGACCAAACCGCCGACGGTGGTTTGCACTACGGCTTCGACCAAAAATTGGATGATGATGTCGCGCTGCTTCGCCCCGAGCGCGCGGCGGATGCCGATCTCGCGGGTGCGCTCCGTCACCGTGGCCAACATGATGTTCATAATGCCAATGCCGCCGACGAACAACGAAATCGACGCGATCAACACCAGGAGCGACGTGAACCGGGCCTGCGCCCGCTCCGCTTCTTCGAGGCGGTCGAGCGGTACCGATACGGCCCAATCTTCGCGTAGGTGATCTTCCTTCAGCATCCCCTTGATGGCGTTGCCGACGGCGCGGACTTTCTCGCGGCCTTCGGTCGTTTCGAAATCGGCGTCGACCGTCAGAGTCACTTGGGAGACTTCGACTTTCTCGCCGCCGCGCGACCCGGACGTGCGGATGACGACCGTCGAACCGATGCGGACTTTGGCAGTCTCGAACGAGATGTACACGTCGTTGTTGTAATCCTCGGCCGCTTGGCTACCGCCGGTGCCGCCCGTCGGCATACGGTCGGCGAGCACGCCGACGACGCGGTATTCCTGCGACCGAATGACGACCGATTTCCCCATCGGGTCTTCGAAGGGGAAAAGTTTGTCGGCCAGCCCCGCCCCCAAAACGCAGTGGTTCAACTTGCGGAAGTTATCCTCATCGTTCAGGAATCGCCCGCTCATGGGGGTCAGTTTGTTCACGGCCGCGTAGTCTTCGGTCGTAGCGACGAGCCGGCCGTTGGACATCCGATCGAGATAGCGAACCTCGGCCGGGAAGATTCGCATCGGCACCATTTTTGAAATCGCATCGCCGAAGGTGCCCATGCGCGTGAGGTCGAGCGTCTTGAGACCGTAGCTCGCGACGAACGACCGGCTGGCGGTGGCCCCTTCATCCGGCGGCTTGACGCTGCGCACGACGATGTTCGTGGCGCCTTGGCGCTTGATGTCTTCGAGGGCGTCTTGCATCGATCCTTTGCCGAAGGCCATGAGCGCAATCACGGCCGAGGTGCCGATGATAATGCCGAGCACCGAGAGGAAGGCCCGGAGTTTGTGCAGCCAGAGGCTGCGCACGGCCAGCACGAAGCTGCGCCGAATTTTGGACAACCCTTCGAAACCGGTGGCGGCGGCGAGCGGCGGGACGGGGGGAATATCGCGGATGTCCATGAGTCACCGGAACCCGAGCGGGTGTTCGTTGCGAAGATCCGATTCGACGACGCCGTCGCGCAGGCGGACGACGCGGCGCGACCACTCGGCGATATCGTTTTCGTGGGTCACCATGATGATCGTCTTGCCGGCCTTGTTCAGTTCGGTCAGCATCTGCATGATCTCGACGCTCGTCCGGCTGTCGAGGTTCCCGGTCGGTTCGTCGGCGAGGATCACCTGCGGATCGTTGACGAGCGCCCGGGCGATCGCGACGCGCTGCTGCTGACCGCCCGAAAGTTGCAGTGGCCGGTGGTCGAGGCGATCTCCGAGGCCGACCATTTCGGCGAGAGCCACGCAGCGGTCTTTGGTGCGGTGGTCGAGCGGTACGCCTTGATACACCAACGGCAGCTCGATGTTTTCGACGACCGTGTACTGCGGCAAGAGGTTGTAGGCCTGGAAAATGAAGCCCAGGTAGGTACTGCGGACTTCGGACAACTGGTTGTCGCTCATCTTGGCGACGTCGCGGTCGCGGAGGTAGTAGTTGCCCTCCGTCGGTCGGTCGAGGCAACCCAAGATGTTCATCAAGGTCGATTTGCCGGAGCCGGACGGCCCCATGAGCGACACGAAATCGCCTTCCTCGAAGGAGAGGTCGAGCCCTTTGAGGACGTTGACGGTCACGTCCCCCATGTAGTAATTCTTGATGAGGTCTTGAACCTCGACGATGGCGGCCATTACTTCTTCTTCGGGGTTTGGCCCGCTCCGCCGGCCTTGGACTTGTCGGCGCTTTTTCCTTTGCTGCCGCCGCGGCCGGAGGGGTCGCCTTCCTCGCGCGTCTTGGCTTTGTCGCCGATAATAACCTTCGGATTCAGCACGACGATGTCGCCGTCTTTGAGTCCCGTTTTCACTTCGACTTTCTTGTCGTTGAAGAGCCCGAGTTCGATGTCGCGTTCGACGGGCTGGCCGTTTTCGAGGACGAAGATTTTGCGATTCGGACCCGACTCGGCCCCGCCGACGACGGCTTGGATCGGCACGGTCAAGACTTTCTGTTCGGCCGGGTCGACTTGAATCGTGACTTCGGCGCTCATATCCGGCTTCAATCCGGCGAGCGCTTTGCGGGCTTTCTCGACGTCGTTTTCGAAATCATCTTCTTCGCCGGACGATCCTTCGCGTCGCAATCCGGTGATTTGCACGATGGTTTGGTAAAGCTTCACATCGCTCGACATCCAGTCGGCCATCGCGGCGACGGCGGCAACCGTACGGACGCGGGCGATGTAGACCCGGTCCGGGAAGGCGTCGATGCGAACCATCGCACGCATGCCTTTGTTCGCAACGTAGTATTCTTTGTCGTGGCCGACTTCGGCGACCGCCGCGACATACGAATCGGATTGTCCCGTCAGTCGGCCCATCAAATCGGAGGTGGTCAGCAAGCCGATGCGGGACGCGACGAACGCGCCCGTCGGTTTGCGGTCGTCCCCTTTGATACGGGAGACGAGGGCTTCGTGGACTTTTACATTCACTTGCATCCGGCTGAGGTCGGGGATGCGGAGGAGCTTTTGGCCTTCTTTCACTTGGGCGCCGACAGCGATGAGGCCTTCGTTGGAGCTGCCGAAGCGGTTGCCGGTATCTTTGTAGTAGACGACCATCCCCGTTTGCGGGGAGACGATCTTGCAAGCGAAGAGTTGCTCTTTGATTTCCCCGAGTTTGTCGAGCTCTTGATGGAGTACCGATTGCGTCGTTTCGACTTCGGACTCCATCTGGATCAATTTCGCCCGCGCTTGCAGGATCGCTTGCTCGTAACCAGCTTTGGCGACGTCGACTTTACTGCTGAGGTCGGTGAGTTCGCGGGCGCGGGTGAAATTCTCGAGTGCGTATTTCTCGGCGTTGAGCTTGCCGAGTGCGTCGTTGGCGCCGTCAAGCTTGGATCGCTCGACCTTGGCTTGGCTCGGCGTCAAGTACCCCAATTTCACGGAGCGAGCGGCCCAAGAACTGCGGTCGCGGTATGCTTCTAAGTCCGACTCGGCTAATTTCAATCGGCCCGAGACGTCGTCGTACTTCATCCGGTACTCGCCCTTCTCCACCAGTGTGAAGGGGGCCCCGATGAGCGAGCCGATCGGGTCGAGCACGGGATCTTGGCGGACGCCGAGGAACTTTTCGAGGTCGAGTTCGGCGACTTTCAGGGAAGCAGACTTCGCGGCCTTGTCGGAGTCGTTGATCTTCAGTTGGATGGCGAGCTCTTCCTTCGCCTTGACCCACGCCGAATTCGCCTTCGACACGACGATCCCCTGCGCTTGCTCTTGGTCTTTCAAGTTCGAATCGTCGAGGTCCATGAGCGGCTGGCCCTTCGTGACCATGGTTCCGTCGTCGATAACCCACTTGATAGTGCTGGCGAAGGTGCCGCGGCTGCCCGCCTTGACGCGGCAGACGACGTCGCGGTTGTCGGTCGATTCGAGCGTGCCGCGCTCGACGACCGTCACGGGTAGATACTCGGCTTGGACGGTGTGCGGGAGGAGGTCGGGCCGGGAGGCGGCGAACCATCCACCGAAGCCGGTCGTCACGTAGTAGACCGCGACTGCGGCGAAACCGACGGCGACGATTGCAAACGCCGAAAGCATGACGAACATCCGGCGCGAGCGCCGGCCGCTGCCGTTATCCGGCAGAGCCCGGCGCGGGGAGGATGATGGGTTCGAACGTGTCGCCGCCGCGGAGGTCGCGGCCGAAGGGGACGGGGGCGGGTAGCCGTTCGGTTCCGGGATCACGGCCAGGATTTCCGATTCGGACGGCGGGGCCGGGGGAGATTGCGGCGTCATCGGGCCAAAGTCCTCGGGAGTCCAACGGGAGCAATTCAAGATCGAGGTACAATTCCATTCTAGCCGTTAAAAAGTTTACCCACGTCGTGTAAAGATCATTTTGCGCTTGGACGAGCGCGGCTTGGGCTTCGAGCAGTTGCTGCGTGAGCGCGGCAACGTTGCCGGCGGTGTCCTGCGTTTTCGGGTCGGGCGGGGCGAGGAACGTACTGCGGGCGTTATCGACTTGAGAATAGGCTAACTCCACGGCCCGCTGTTGCACCGCGAAAGTTTGATCCAGTTGCCGCAAAGCCCGGAGATCGATCCGCGCATCCGTCACAATGTTATCTTCGAATGCTTGCAGGTTCCGCCGCTGCCGCTGATAGGCGATCAGCGCCGCCCGGTAGAGGTTCCGCTCGGCCCGGCGGACGAACGGTGGCTCGATCCGCAAGCTCACTTGGTGCAGCAACCGGCTGCCCGTGAAGTTCAAGCCGTCTGTCCCGTCCCGCGGCGAATTCGCCGTGAGGTCGTAGCGCACGTCGAAGACGCCCTGCAAAGCGTTGGCCCGCACCGCGATTTGCCGCCACGCATCGACGACTTGGGCGCGGGCGTTCATCAGATCGAGGCGGTTGTTGAGTGCCACCTGGGCAACCTTGACGTAGGCGTCATCCAAAGAGAGTTGCAACAAGTCGGCGTCGTCGACCAAGAGTTGCGGCACTTGCGGCCATTCGGCGCGGATCGAATCCAATCTCTGATTTCGGGCTTGGATCGCCACGAGTAACCCGGCTTCGACGACGGTGCGGAAGGCCACGGCTTGGTCGCCGGCGCGCTTGTCGGGCGCGGCCTTCAACCACGGTTGCGATTCGTACCGTCGCAGCGTCAGCTCGAAACTGATGCGGTCGAACTCGACATCGAGGTCGTTCAGTTTCTTTAGTTCGGCGTCCGGTTCGGGCAGCCGCTTCGATTGCCGGTCGGCCTTGGCGTCGAGGAGCTTCCGGCGCCGTTCCAAGATCTCGGTCGAACGCTTTGCCAAGTCTTCGGCTTTCGCCGCTTTCAAATCCGCCGCGAACTTCGGGTAGTCCTGCGCCAGTCGCGTTCCCTTTGCCAATTTGGATTCGGTTAAGTATTTGATCCAGCGGGCCCGCAAGTCGGCGACCGGCTCTTTCGCGTCGAATTGCCCCGCCGCGATTTCGAGTTCCCTCAGTTGATCGTAGACTTCTTCGAACCGCTTCAATTGCATGCGGATCGGCTTCAGCGGGGCGTCGTCGAGTTCGATTGGCAGTGTCGCGGGGACGCCGAGTTGCAGCTTGAAGTTGTCGAGGCCGTCGACGTAGAGCTGCGTCCGGTTCAGCACGAGCGCCCGGCTTTGCAGCAGTCGCTGTTCGACCCGGTTCACTTGGAGTTCGGGCACCCCGCCGCCCTCCCGCAGATTCTCGAACAACTTCAAAAACTGCTCGACACTGGCAATGTTTTTCCGTTCGTTGGCCAAGATCGCCGCCCGCAGCAGCGTCGGTAGATAGCCCGTCGGGTTGGACGTGAGGTTGGCCCCGACGCCGCGGCCGAGGTTCTGCGACAGTCCCTGCAAGCCGTACGGATTGTTCGTGTAGTTGCCGTTGCCGGCGAGCGCGACGTAAAAGTTCGAGCGGAAGCGCGCGTACGATCGGACTGCGTAGAGCATCGTCCGCTCGGCTTGAGTCAGCGCTTCGAGCGTGACAGCGAGGCCGCCGCCACGGAGCAGCGGTTGAACCAAGCTGAGGCCGAGGGTCGAGGTGCTGATCGTCGGCCGGCCATTGCCGAGGTCGATGACGACTTGGTTCGCGAGCCGGACGAGGAGCGCGGCACCCGTGGCGAATCGGCGGGTGAATCCGGCCTCCGAATTGATATTCCAACGGTTGCCCGCATCCGCCCGGTCGCTCCCGGCGAATTCGCGGATGATTTGCTCGGACGCAAAAGCTTGGGCCGAGAACTGGAATCGTTCCAGCGACACCGGCAGCGCGGCGAGATACAAGTCTTCGCGCCGGTCTTGGAATTCCCGGCTGTTGTAAATCGCCAACTCGACGGCTTGATCGAGCTTCAATTTGTACGCGGGCTGGTCGGACTTCAGCGCCGCAGCGGTCGGGTCGATCCCGGCCTCCATCGCCGGGGCGGGCTCCGGTTTTTCTTCGGCCCGGTTCTGCGCGTCCCATGACAGAATGTCGGCCATAAAGCCGTCCCCCTCGACCCGGAAGATCCCGGCTCGGCCGGCTCGTTGGGGGTTGGGTGACAGCATTTTGGCGAGCTCGTCGTCCGGCGGCATCGGCGGTCGGTCGGGCGAAGTCGAATCGGCGAAGCGGGCGCGGCCGTCCGGGTAGACGTTCCAATTTTCGATCGGCGCCGACGGCACGACGTTCTTCTGGGCCATAATCCCGGAAACGTCGCGGTCGGTTCGCTGGCGGTATTTCTCCCGCTTGCAACCCGTGCCGAAAGCCAAGAGGGCCAGGCCGAAACCGAGAACTGCAACCGAACTGCGCATGGGCGGGCACCCGAGGCGAAACGAGCGCGGTTCAAGCCGCACAATCGGTATCGGCCGCAAGGATTGCCCAGCTTGAACCCGATTCCATCGCCGCCAAGACGATCCTCCGCCGCAAGTCTCTCCTCCCCGTAGAATACCGCTCTGGGGGCCTTAGCTCAACGGTCAGAGCAGGGGACTCATAATCCCTTGGTTCTCGGTTCGAATCCGAGAGGCCCCACTGGTGCGGATCGATGCGGGCCGGTGCTTTTCAGCGCCGGCCCCTATCATTTCTAGGGGTTCGTGTGGTTCGTCCTTTACGCCCCCGAAAATGCCCGAAGTGCACATTGGTGCAAAGCGATGCGGTCGAATGTCGCATGTTACTGCACCCGGCACTGCACCCGGCACTGCACCCGGCACTGCACCCGGCACTGCACCGAATCAGCCGTCGGTGCCGGTCCTGCGAAGGGGGATTTCGACGGGGATTGGCATCGGCGGAACGAGGGCCGGAAGTTTGGCCACGGCCGCGGCCGCGTCCTTCAGCCTGACGTGCATGTAGCGGGCGGTGAGCAGCGGCGATGAATGGCCGGCGAGCTCTTGCAATGTCCTCAGGTCGATTCCCGACCGTCCCCCCAGCGTGAGGTAGGTGTGCCGTAGGGCGTGAAAGTCGACGTGCTCCGGTCCGTCGGGCCCTTCCACGGCGTAGGCGATGCCGACGGCTTCGAGGTCAGCCCGGAGCATCGCCGCGGCTTTATCGATCCACGTCCCGGCCCAAACCGGGACGTTGGCAGACTTCCCGGCGAGGTATCCCCGGAGCGCATCGGCCACGTCGTCGGGCAGCGGTTGCACCTTCAGTTTTCGAGACTTATTGAACTTGGCGGCGAGCGTCACCGTTGGCGAGTCGGCATCCAGTTCGAAGTCGGCCGGGGTCAAGTTTGCCAGCGCATTGGCCCGGAACCCGGTACCAGCGGCCACGAGGTAGAGAAAGTATCGCTCGGCGCCCGTCAGCCCCCGGAACGTCCGGGAGCTCTTCCGCGTCGCGGTGAAGAGTTCCTGGAGTTCGTCGGCGGATAGTTCCCGACGCGCATGCCGAACGTCGGTGCTCGTGTTCAAGAGCGACAGGGTTTCGAGCGGGTTCGCTCCGATGCGCTTCACCTTCACGAGCCAGCGGGCGAATCCTTGGACGGCGCGGATGTAATGGTTCACGGTCGCCGGGCCGCAACCCTTCGCTCTGTTCATCACGAGGGCTTCGACGGTGGCCCTCGGGTAGAGGCGGGCTTTGCCGTTGCCGGTCGCGGCCAAGTTCAAGCGTTTCACGGCGGAAGAAACGGCTTCGCCAGAGATGCCAAGTATTTTCGCGGTCGCGGCCGGCGTGAACGAATCCCCGGACGGGGGGCGCAGCCACCGCCGAGGGCGGGTACTCGGCGTTCGCGGCCGCGATGATCCTATGGGACGTGGCCGACGCGAAAACAGGCGTGGCCACGATGACCGTGACCCGATTGGCCAAAACCTTAGCAACAAACCGCCAGACGGCCGCAAGGTGCCTACGCGTTCTCCAATCCATGAATCTCATCAAACCCTACATTCGGGCGGACGGAGCCACTTCCAAAGGGCGATGGGAAGTTCGGCACCTTACCAAGGATGAATGAACACTTGCCCCCTGAACCATGGTGGTTCAGTAAGTGAACCATGGTGGTTCAGTAAGTGAACCATGGTGGTTCAGTAAGTGAACCATGGTGGTTCAGTAAGTGAACCATGGTGGTTCAGTAAGTGAACCATGGTGG
>Ga0105047_10014603_pt1 | contig 12446 bp, 16 predicted proteins | sample MAT04_FD_78384 | JGI IMG/M metagenome (GOLD analysis project Ga0105047, IMG submission 78384) | Freshwater microbial communities from Lake Fryxell liftoff mats and glacier meltwater in Antarctica - MAT-04 (megahit assembly) | ecosystem: Environmental > Aquatic > Freshwater > Ice > Liftoff... | reverse complement strand
GCCGCCAAGCCCGCGAACAAGCCCGCGAACAAGGCCGCAGACAAGGCTCCGAGCAAGCCCGCCGATATGGCTTCGAGCAAGCCCGAATCCAAGGCCTCGTCAAAGACGTCCAAGGCCAAGTAACACTCTAGTCTCGCCCCCTCCGTCTCGCCCCCTCCGTCCCGCCCCCACCGTTTCGTCTCTTGAAACTCGCCTCTTGAACTGAGCAGAACCATGGCCGAGAAGGAATCCAAGCAGCCCGCCGCCAAACCCGCGTCCGCCGAGGGTGGTAAGCCCAAGGCCGATGCCAAGGTCGAGGGCCAAAGGCGCAAGGGCGCGAGCAGCTCCGTGAAGGTCGTCGACGGCGCGTACAAGGCCGAGGGCGATCGCAGCGAGCCCCGCCTGCAGTCGCGGTTTAAGTCGCATGTCCGCAAGGTGCTTGCCGACAAGCACGGCATGGCGAACCCGATGCTCCAGCCCAAGCTGGAGAAGATCGTCATCAACATCAACCTCGGGCGTCACATCGAGGGGACCAAGATCCCCGCCGACAAGCGCCAGACCGTGCTCGACACGATCATGAAGGTCACCGGTCAGAAGGGCGTGGTCCTGAAGGCCAAGAAGAGCGTCTCGAACTTCAAGGTTCGTGAGGGCCTGGAGACCGCGGCGATGGTCACGCTCCGGCGCGACCGCATGTGGCACTTTCTTGACCGCCTGATCAACCTGGCATGCCCGCGTATCAAGGACTTCCGCGGCCTGAACGACGCGGCCTTCGACAAGCAGGGCAATTACGCCATCGGCCTGACCGAGCAGGGCGTCTTCCCCGAGATCAATATGGCCGACGTGACCTTCACGCACGGCATGAACATCAACTTCTGCTTCCGCAACAGCTCGCCCGAACTCTCCAAGGCCGTCCTCGGCGAGCTGGGTATGCCCTTCCGCAAGCCTGAGGACGCGCCCAAGCGTCGCTCAAGCTGAAGCCATAGCGCCCCTACCCCAAACCGTCCCGCGCACATCACCACGATCCCTCACGACCGACCCCCGACTAGACCGAGACTCGAACAGGACTTGAGACATGGCAACCAAGGCTCAGACGGCCAAGTCACAGCGCCCCCCGAAGTTCAGCTCGCGCATCGTGCGCCGCTGCCAGATCACGGGCCGCAGCAAGGGCGTCTATCGCAAGTTCCGCATCTCCCGCATCATGCTCCGCAAGCTCGCGCTTGAGGGCAAGATCCCCGGCATGCGCAAGGCCTCGTGGTAACCAACCACGCCTACTGATGGATCCCCAGTTGGACCCATCACGGCAACGAATCAACGACGAGCAAGAGACTATTTCTAGAACAGTCCCTGACAAGACCACGAATCGACAGGCACGGCCGGCACCAACCATTCCCGCGGCCCGACCAGCGAAAGAGAAGAACGAATGTCCGTCATCGACCCGATCGCCGACATGTTGACCCGCATCCGCAACGCCCTTATCAACAAGGCCAAGAGCGTTGACGTGCTCAACTCCGGCGTCTGCCGGGGCATCGCGCAGGTGCTCAAGGACGAGGGCTACATCGATAGCTTTGACGTCGCCGAGGACGGCCGTCAGGGCAAGATCAAGGTCAAGCTCAAGTACGGCCCGCGCGGCGAGCGACTGATGACCAGCCTTCGCCGTCAGAGCAAGCCCGGCCGCCGCGTTTACTCCCGCGTTGAAGAGCTGCCCCGCCCCGTCCAGGGCCTGGGCATCGCTGTGGTCAGCACCTCGCGCGGCGTGATGAGCGACCGCAAGGCCCGCGTCGAGCGCGTCGGAGGCGAGCTGCTCTGCATCATCGAGTGATCGAGCAGCGGTCGGTTTGATTGTCCACCCTGCCGCCAGCCCAAGCGGGCCGTCGGCGTGCGAAGAAGAGCCCCGTTCCTGGCGACTTACAGACCCCAGCAGCTTTCCGAGGTACGAACCCATGTCCCGCATCGGCGCTAAGCCCATCACCATTCCCGCGAACGTCAAGGTCGTGATCAAGGACCACGTGGTCGAGGTCACCGGCCCGCTCGGGACCCTCAAGGTCCCCTTCAAGGTTGAGGTGCTGGTCACCCACGTCGAGAGCGAGAAGGCCATCAAGGTTGCGATCGACGCCGCCAAGCACGGCGAAGACCGCTTCATCCGCGCGATGTGGGGCACGACCCGCGCGCTGATCGCCAGCGCCGTTCTGGGCGTGACTACGGGCTACGAGAAGACCATGGAGGTTGTCGGCGTCGGCTGGCAGGCCAGCGTCATGGGCGACAAGCTCAAGCTCATCGTCGGGTTCGCAAACCCCATCATGCTCGAGATCCCCAAGGGCGTCAAGGTCACCGTCGAGAAGCAGTTTGTCAAGGTCGCCGGGCCAGACAAGCAGGCCGTCGGCATGTTCGCCAGTAACATGCGGGCCTCCCGCAAGCCCGAGCCGTACAACGGCAAGGGCGTCAAGTACACCACCGAGGTCATCAAGAAGAAGGCCGGCAAGGCGTTCGGCTCGGCCTAAGGCTCGGCTTCACCCGCGGCTTGCCCGCATCGGTTCATTCGCGGGCCCGGCCCGTTACGCAGAGATTCAGACGTCAACGCTTCCAGATTTCACCCCTCCAGACCCACAGCCCGCAGGCCGCAACCGGCCTCGACTCAAGACCGCACCTAAATCACGCTCAAGAGCTCTTTCGAGATTCACCCATGGACAAGGCCAAGCACAAAGTCACGCGTCGCACCCGCCGGCACATCGGCATCCGCAAGCGCGTCATGGGCGCGCCCGGCAAGCTTCGCCTGAGCGTTTACAAGTCCCTCAACCACATGTACGCCCAGATCATCGACGATCTGGCCGGAAAGACTATCTGCGCCGCCAGCACTCAAGATGACGAGCTCAAGCTCGCCAAGACCGGCAACAGCGAGGCCGCGGCCGCCGTCGGCGCCCTGCTGGGCAAGCGGGCCAAGGCCGCCAAGGTTGAGGCCGTCGCGTTCGACCGCGGCGGGTTCAAGTACCACGGCCGCGTCAAGGCCCTGGCCGATGCGGCCCGCAAGGAAGGCCTGAAGTTCTAACCCCCGGCTGCCTCTCGGCAACCTGCACCACCAGCCTCAGACCCCGGCACCAGCACTCAGCACAGCAAGGCACCACCGCGACCGATTGATCGAGCCGCGACCGCAAGGCGAACCCAATGCCCGAGATTCTCGACGAAAAACAGTCCATCGAGTCCACGACCATCGGGGTCTACCGCACGTCCGCAACGGTCAAGGGCGGTCGTCGCTTCAGCTTCGGCGGCCTGGTGGTCGTTGGCGACCGCAACGGGCGCGTCGGCTACGGCTACGCCAAGGGCAACGAGGTGCCCCAGGCCGTGCAGAAGGCCCAGAAGTACGGGCAGCGCGCGATGGTCAACGTCTCGCGCGTTGGCACCACTATCCACCACGAAGTCGAGGGTTCCTTTGGGGCAAGCAAGGTCCGTCTGATCCCCGCCGCCCCCGGTACCGGCGTCGTCGCGGGCACCGTCGTCCGCGCGGTGCTTGAGCTCGCGGGCATCCGTGACTGCCTTACCAAGTGCTACGGCAGCACCAACCCTGAAAACATCCTCAAGGCCACCATGGTCGCCCTTCAGGCCGTCCGCCCCCCCAGCCTCGTCAAAGAGCTGCGCGGGCTGGACCTGGGCGTGACGATCATCGAAGAGAAGATCGAAAAGGGCAAGGCCTTCATGCCCATGATCAAGTCCGGCGATAAGCACGCTAAGGGCCCCGTCAACACCCTGGGCTCCGAGCGTCGAGGCCGCGGCGGCCCGCGCAGCCGGCGTGATCGTCAGGCCGAGCGGACCAGCGGCGACGCCCCCGCACCCCTCGCGGCACCTTCTGCCGCACCCAAGGCTTGATCCTTAGCTTGAACCACGCGGTGCCGACGGCACCGAAGTCGAACCCGCCCGAGATTAAGACCACGCCTTCACGCCCGCACACGCCGGGTCCCTGGGCACCATCGAAGACACGCCAGCATCTCACGCGTCGGGCCCAGAGCGCCAGACGCAGACTCGAAGGACGAACCAGCAATGATGATCCACGACATCACCGTCAAGGCCGGCCGCTACAAGAAGCGCCTGCGCGTCGGTCGCGGCGAGGGTGGCGGCCGCGGCAAGCAGTCGGGCCGCGGTAACAAGGGCGCAGGCTCGCGCTCGGGCACCACACGCCGCGCGGCGTTCGAGGGTGGCCAGATGCCGCTGTTCCGCCGCATCCGCAAGTACGGCTTCAGCAACGCCAAGTTCCGCACCGAGTTCTGGACCGTCAACCTCGGTCAGATCGTCGCGCTCCCTGGGTTTAAGAACGGCGGCATCGTCAACATCGAGTCCCTCATCAAGGTTGGCCTCCTGCGTGACGCCTCGCGCCCGCTAAAGGTCCTCGGCGGTCTCGATAAGGGCGCCAAGATCACCGCCAAGCTCAACATCACCGCCAACCGCGTCAGCGAGTCGGTCCGCAAGATGGTCGTTGATGCTGGCGGCTCGGTCACTGAGACCGGCACTCGCAAGGACATGACCCGCGGCATCGATCGCAACAGCACCGAGCGGTCTGCGACCAACCTGACCAAGAAGGCCAAGCGCCGCTCAGACGCCGCCAAGAAGGAAGTTGACATGGCCGCCAAGAGCAAGACGCTCGCCGCCGCCAAGGCCGACAAGAGCGCAGCCAAGGCCGACAAGAGCGCCGATAAAGGTGCAGCCAAGCCTGAAGGCAAGCCCGCCGCCAAGGGTGAGGGCAAGTCCGCCGAGCCCAAGGCCCCCAAGGGCGAGGGCGAGGGCAAGGGCGAGGGCAAGTCCGAGGGCAAGGGCAAGCCGAAGGCCTGATCTTCCGGCCGCATACATCACGCTGATTCCACTCGCAGGCCCCGCTCACCACGGGGCCTGTTGCATGAGCTCCCCGCGTCACTTCCCCAACCTCGCGCGAGACCGATCGGCCCAGCACCCGACACGCGCAGCGCATCGGTCTTCTCGACTTGAACTGGCGCGAGGGGCGACCTTTTCAGCGGCTGAGCCTACCATGCCCGCTGACCGCGCGGCCGTTTGCCGCGAAGCCCTCAGCCCCCGTTGATCGGGCCGTGATCGGTGCCACGCCGCCTCTGAGCGGCATGCTTGGGTGCTTGGACTGCGAGAACTCTCCGTATGCTGAACGCGATCGCCAACGTCTTCAAGATTGCCGAGCTTCGCAGCAAGGTGCTCTTCACCCTGGGCATGCTGGTGGTCTTCCGCATCGGGCACTGGATCCCGATCCCCGGCGTCGATGCCGAGAAGATGGCAGAGAGCTTCGCCCGCGCCGCCGCCGATACCGACTCGGTCTTCGGGCGTCTGGCCTCGACTGTCGCGATGTTCAGCGGCGGCACCATCAGCCACTCGACAATCTTCGGCCTCGGCGTGATGCCCTACATCACCGCAAGCATCGTCTTTCAGCTCTTGATGGCCGTCTGGCCGCGCCTGAAAAAGATCCAGGAAGACGGGCCGACCGGCCGCCAGAAGATCCAGGAGTGGACCCGCTACTTCACGCTCTTCCTCTGCGTGGTTCAGGGCATCGGCTGGCTGCAATACATCAACAATGAGCGGCTCATCTACCCCCAGTGGTCCGCACAGCCGGCCTGGTGGGTCATGGCCGTGCTCTGCCTCACCGCTGGCACCTGCTTCCTCATGTGGGCCGGTGAACAGATCGATAAGCACGGCATCGGCAACGGCATCTCGATGATCATCGCCGCCGGCATCCTCTCGCAGATGCCCGGCGCAATCACATGGGTCGTCACCAACTACGCGCCGGGCCAAGACGGCAAGATCGGCCCTGTCGCCGTCGCGCTGCTGCTCTCAGGCTTCGCCGTCGTCGTCGCCGGCTCGGTGCTACTGACCATCGCGCAGCGCCGCATCCCGGTCCAGCTCGCGAAGCACTCACGCGGCGCCCCGGGCGCCACGCCCCCAGGCGGTGGCGATGGCGGCGGTGGGGGAGGCGGCGGTGGGGGAGGCGGCGGTGGTGGGCGCGCCGCGATGGAGGGCCAGCGGTCGTTCCTCCCGCTGCGTGTCAATCACTCGGGCGTCATGCCGGTGATCTTTGCCACCAGCCTCATGATCTTCCCGGCGATCCTCTTTGGCATGATCGCCAACGCCGCCGGCGCACAGGGCGGTGCCAACGTCCTGCCCACTTGGCTGGGCTGGCTGGGGCCGACGGCCCAGTGGCTCACCGACAACTTCAGCATGGGCCACTTCCCGTACATCATCGGCGAGGTCGCGCTGATCTACTTCTTCAGCTACTTCTGGATCACCGTCCAGTTCAACCCTGAGGAAATGTCCAAGCACCTGCGCGATACCGGCAGCTTCATCCCCGGCATCCGCCCCGGCCCACGCACGGCCGAGTACCTCGAAGCCGTCATGAGCCGCATCACCTACGTCGGTGCGGCGTTCCTGGCCGCCATCGCCATCTTGCCCATGATCGTCTCGAACCAGTTTGGCGTGCCGTTCAACGTCGCGCAGTTCCTCGGCGGCACCGGCCTGCTCATCGTCGTCTCGGTCGTGCTTGACTTCATGCAGCGCGTCGAGGCCAACTTGCTGATGCGCAACTACCAGGGCTTCCTGGGTGCTGGGGGCGACAAGGGTCCGCGTATCCGTGGCCGTATGGCCGTGCAGTAACCGCTCTCTTTCTCTTCCCCCAAACCTCAACCTCCCGGCCCGCTCTCGGGCACGGGCCGACTCCGCGGAACCAAAGAGCCCCTATGCCCAAGGAAGACGACAAACTCACGATGGAAGCCGAAGTGGTAGAGAGCCTGCCCAACGCGATGTTCCGCGTCAAGCTGCCCAACAACGTGCTCGTGCTCGGCTACGTCTCGGGCAAGATGCGGATGAACTACATCCGCATCCTCCCGGGCGACCGCGTCACCGTCGAGATGTCGCCCTACGACCTGACCAAGGCCCGCATCACGTTCCGCCACTGATTGCTCGCCGCGACTACCCGAGCTAGCCTGCGGCGGTCCGCGACTCGGCCCGCGGCCTCAACAATTGAACGCACGCACGCCTCTGGGCTTGCCGCCCTACCGAGTTCCGAACGTAAATAGGCAGATTCAACCGTCCGTCAGACCCCAGCCCCCGCGATTTTTCAAGCGCGGGTCACTGAGGGCGCTCGACTTTCGTTGACTGGGCGCTAGACTCGTGGCCCGGCGCGAATTGTTCGCACCGGCTTTGCGCGTTGCCGTCGCCTCGCACGCCGTGCGTTCGAGCGGCGACTCCACCGGTCTTGGGCCCCAAGCCCTCGCCCGGAGCCAATCAGAGGATGAGCCATGAAGGTTCGAGCTTCCGTCCGTAAGATGTGCAACAGTTGCCAGATCGTCCGCCGCAAGGGTAAGGTGCGGGTGATCTGCAAGACCGACCCCAAGCACAAGCAGGTCCAGGGCTAATCAGCCCGCTCCGGCCCGTACTGAATCGTTCGCCGTCCGCCACTGCCACGGGCCCCCGCCCGCGAAGAAACGGAAGATCAATATGCCGCGTATCGCTGGTATCGACATCCCCGAAAACAAGAAGATCTACTACGCCCTGCAGTACATCCACGGCATCGGCGCGAAGTTCGCCATGGACATCCTGCTCGAGGCCAAGGTTGATCCTGACCAGCGCGCCCGCGACGTGGACGATCAAGCCTCAGCCCGCATCAGCGGCATCATCGACGCGACCTACCTCGTCGAGGGTGCGCTCCGCCGCCAGGTCGGGCAGAACGTCCAGCGTCTGAAGGATATCAAGAGCTACCGCGGCGACCGTCACCGCAAGGGCCTGCCCACCCGTGGGCAGCGCACCCGCAGCAATAGCCGCACACGTAAGGGCAAGCGCAAGACTGTCGCAGGTAAGAAGGGCGTGAAGGGTTAAGAAGCCCGGCCGCCCCGGCGGTCACGCTCTTGGGGCCGGCGGCTCTAGCCTCCCCCTTCCTACACCTTAGCTCCTCACTCGCGCATCTCAGTTCATCGGCAGCAGCAGAAAGAGATATCCATGGCCAAGAAGGTCAAAAAGGTCCGTAAGAACGTGGTTCGTGGCATCGCCCACATCCGCGCCAGCCAGAACAACACGATGGTTACCATCACCGACTCAAACGGTGAGGCTCTCTGCTGGGACAGCTCGGGCACCATGGGCTTTAAGGGCACCCGCAAGAGCACACCCTTCGCCGCCACCCGCGCGGGCGAAAGCTGCGGCAACAAGGCCCGCAAGATGGGCGTCACCGAGATCGAGGTTCGCATCAAGGGTGCCGGCGCCGGGCGCGAGTCCGCCTGCAACGGGTTGGCCGCCTCCGGCCTCCGCATCACCGCCGTTGAAGACCACACTCCCGTCCCGCACAACGGCTGCCGCCCCACCAAGCGCCGCCGCGTCTAATCGCTTTGTTTGATCATCACGCCGGCCCGGGCCACCGCCCGCGCCGACGCTTCAGCACCGCCGGAGAGCAGGCCCCGCCGTTTTTGACGGGCGGCAACGGGCCGACAGCCGGTCGGTTCAGGCCCGCGAGCACCGCGGCCCGCGCCAGGGGACGATCCCCGGGCCGGTCCGCACCAGGGTGCTCAGGCCAACGCAGGTCCCGTCAAAGCAGAGGTGTCTCTTATGCGGATCAAGTGGCGCGGGCTGGAGCTGCCCAGCAAGGTCGTCCCCGACCCCAAGTTCAAGTCCAGCACCTTCGGGCGCTTCATCGTTGAGCCCTTCGAGCAGGGCTTCGGTGTCACCGTGGGCAACTCGCTCCGGCGCGTGCTGCTCTCCTCGCTCCAGGGCGCGGCCCTGACCAGCATCAAGATCAAGGGCGTCACCCACGAGTTCAGCTCCATCCCCGGCGTCATGGAAGATGTCACCGACATCGTCCTGAACGTCAAGAGCCTCATCGTCCGCATGGAGGGTGACGAGCCCAAGACCATCAAGCTCGCCGCCCGCGGGCCCGGTGAGGTCACCGCCGAGATGATCGAGGCCGACTCCTCGGTCACCATTATCAACCGTGACGTGGTCATCGCCACCCTGACCGACCGCGTTGACTTCGAGATGGAGCTGCGCGTCGAGAAGGGCCGTGGCTACGTCCCCGCCAACGAGCGCTACAACGCCGAGGCGGACCAGGAGATCGGGCTCATCCCGCTCGACTCGGCCTTCAGCCCCGTCCAACGCGTCCGCTACTCCATCGAAGAGACCCGCGTCGGCCAGAAGACCAACTACGACAAGCTCGTACTGGACATCTGGACCAACGGCACCGTCTCGCCCGACATGGCCCTGGTCGAGGCCGCCAAGATTCTCCGCAAGCACCTCAACGCCTTCGTGCAGTACTTTGAGCTCGGCGCCGCTCGCGTCAGCACCGAGGCCGCCGCCGCCGCCAGCGTTGACGAAGAGCTCATCCGCAAGCTCAACATGCCGATAAGCGAGCTGGACCTCTCCGTCCGCGCCAGCAACTGTCTCGAGTCGTTCAAGATCCAGACCGTCGCCGACCTGGCCACGCGCACCGAGAATGACCTGCTCAAGATCCGCTCCTTCGGCCGCACCAGCCTGCGTGAGGTCCAGAAGAAGCTCACTGATATCAACCTCACCCTGGGCATGCAGTTGCCCGAGGGCGTCCAGACCTCCGTGGGCGTCGGCACACCTGCCTAGTCGCCAACAGGTCTCCTGCCTCACCCCCTATGCCTTACGCCCTACGCCCTATGCATTGACAAGACACTGACCTCCAACAGCGCAAGCGGCAACACTGGCCGTAACGCTCGAAACACAGGGACCCTCCCATGCGTCACCGCAAGTCCGGCTCCAAGCTCGGCCGTACCACCAGCCACCGCACCGCGACGCTCCGCAACCTTGCGGCGTCGCTGTTCGAGCACGGCCAAATCGTCACGACCCTTCCTCGCGCCAAGGCCGTCCAGCCCATGGTTGAGAAGATCGTCACCAAGGCCAAGCTCGGCACCCTCCACGCACGCCGCCAAATCATCAGCACCATGGGCTGGGATCGCACGGCCTTCGAGTGGCTCTACCTCGCCAAGCAGGCCACCGATGACGAGAAGTCACAGGTCGCCGACCTGCGCGGCCGCGCCGAGAAGTTCTTCCCCGTCCCCGCCTCAGAGGGCGTCGAGCGCAACCGCTACGGCGAGCTGCGCAAGGCCCCCAAGCTCGTCAAGCACATCTTCGACCACGTCGCGCCCAAGTTCAAGGAACGCGCCGGCGGCTACACCCGTATCGTCAAGCTTGGCAAGCACCGCATCGGTGACGGCGGCGAGCTGGTCGTCCTGCAGTTCGTCGGCGCCGAGGCCGGCCCCGAGGTCGCCCCCACCAAGAGCAACCGTCGCCGAATCGCCGAACGCCGCACCGCCTTCGCCAAGAAGGTCGCCCCCGCCGCCAAGGTCTAAGGCTTCATCGCCGCCTCTTCGGTTACAGCGCCCTGACAACGTCCGATCTGTCGACCCGACCGCCCGATCATTGGGCGGTTTTTTTATCTCTTTGACCGTCAGTACCGAACCGCCATGCGACCAACAGCCTACTCTACGGTGGGTACGTTCACCTTACACTTTTATCGGGAGTTGAGCATGAAGAAGCTGTTCGCCGTCGCCGCTCTTGCCGCCTGTTGCGCTCTGGGCGCTTGCCAGAGCAGCCCCTCCGCTGAGGCCAAGACCATGAACGGCGAGGCTAAGACCTGCACCGAAGCCAAGGCCTGCGGCAGCGAGGCAAAGTCCGGCTCATGTGGCGAGAAGGGCGAGGCCAAGTCCGGTTCCTGCGGCGAGGCCGGCGAGGCCAAGTCCTGCGGTGACAAGGGCGAGGCCAAGGCGGGCTGCTGCGGCGGTAGTGCCGAGGCCAAGGCCAGCAAGGAAGCCAGCGGCGGCAAGTGCTGCGGCTCCTGCCAGAAGTAATCCTTCTGCGTTGAACATTGATCGTTCTTCCGGCGCCGGCCTTAAGGTCGGCGTCGGTCGTTTTTGGCCCAGCGCTGCAACCTGTTGACCTAACCTTCGCCCCCATGAGCCACCCGCTCGATCAGCTTCAGGCCGACGCACTCGCAAAGCTCGCCCAAGTCAACAGCGCCGCGGGCCTCGAGGCCTGGCGAGTCGCCTATCTAGGCACCAAGGGCCAGCTTAAGGCCGCGATGGGCGGCATCAAGGACGTCGCCCCGGCTGACAAACCCGCCTTCGGCGCCAGGCTCAACGCCGTCTCCAAGCTTGTGCAAGAGGCCTACGACGCCGCGGCGCTGGCACACGGCGGTGCCTCCAAGTCCGTCGCCGGTCCGCAGGTAGACGTCACCGAGCCCGGGCGGGTGTACGCCGAGTCGCTCGGGCGCGGGCACATCATCACCCGCGTGCGTGACGAGCTGGTCGAGGTCTTCGCCCGCATGGGCTTCGCCGTCGCGCAGGGGCCAGAGCTCGAGGACGACACGCACAACTTCATCAAGCTCAACATCCCCCCGCACCACCCAGCGCGCGAGCCGAGCGACAACTTCTACGTTGACGACCCCGCCAAAGCAACCCAGCCCCGAATGATGCGCAGCCAGACCAGCACCGTGCAGGTCCGCGTCATGGAGCAGCGCGTCGCCGCCGGCGGCGGGCAGCTCCGCGAGCCCATCAAGGTCGTCAGTCCTGGGCGCGTCTACCGCCCCGACGCCGTGGACGCCACGCACAGCTTCATGTTCCACCAGATCGAAGGCCTCTGCATCGATCGCCACGTCACGATGGTCGAGCTCAAGGCCACGCTGCTGCACTTCGCACGGGCCTACTTCGGGCCCGAAGCCGAGATCCGCCTGCGCCCAACCTTCTTCCCGTTCACCGAGCCCTCCGCCGAGCTTGACCTCAAGGTCCGCCTCCGCCCCGAGCAGCCCGTGCGCTGGATGGAGCTCGGCGGCTGCGGGATGGTCCACCCACGTGTGCTCGCCGCCAGCGGCATCGACCCCGAAGCGTGGTCTGGCTTCGCCTTCGGCTTCGGCATCGAACGCCTGGCCATGGGCAAGTACGCCATCCCCGACATCCGCATGCTCTTCGCCAACGACCTGCGGTTCCTCCGCCAGCTCTAAGCGTTGCCGCTCAGGTCCGCGCAGGCATGCCCAACACGCCGCCGGTCCTGCAGGTGCTCCGCTCAAGCGTTGTCTGCGAGTGCCCACCGGGCGCCGAGGCCTTCGAGCCCATCAGCGATGCTTCCGCGTGCCGGAGTAGCTCCGGCGTGTCCACACTCAGCGTCGCGCTCGTGCACAGCAGCGTCGTCAGCGTGAACGGCCGCTTGAGCGAGTCACGAAGCCGCGGCAGCTCAACCCGCAACGCATCCGCGACCCCTTGGGCCGCCGCCGCGTGCGTTCGAGGCATCACGATGATGAACTGCTCGTCATTCAGCCGGGCACAAAAGTCGCCCGCCCGGGCGCACTCGCGCATTGTGCTGACCACCAGCGCCGTGACCAGCACGCCATGCTCACGCCCGCCCCCCTTCGCGCTCGTCAGCGGCCTCTCGATGTCGATCAGCAGCATCGCCGAGGGCGGCGTCGAACTGTCGCTCAGCCGCCCAGGATC